>Ga0078972_1011835_pt1 | contig 15370 bp, 10 predicted proteins | sample YelNatPaOPGAMG01_FD_67568 | JGI IMG/M metagenome (GOLD analysis project Ga0078972, IMG submission 67568) | Hot spring thermophilic microbial communities from Obsidian Pool, Yellowstone National Park, USA - OP-RAMG-01 (SPADES assembly) (version 2) | ecosystem: Environmental > Aquatic > Thermal... | reverse complement strand
GTCCCACTTATTGATAAAGGTCACTCCCCTCGTTCAAGCTCTCAGGAGTAGTTCTTAACTTTTTATGTCTTGGAGTGTCAAGGGGAAAAGAGGAACCAAATATGGGCCATGGCTTTTCTTCCCCCCCTTCTTCTCGTGTGGAGACTGTTTTTCGGTGGGGAAAGATCTTGTGAAAAGCTGGGATTGCTTCGGCACTTCGTGCCTCGCAATGACCTCATTCTCGTCATTGCGAGCGCAGCGAAGCAATCTCGGAGTTGGGCATTCTCTGGTTGGATCAACAACGTCACAGGGCGACTGGACCGCCTGGTGTTACAAATTATTTTTTCAGCATACTCAGAAGGTCCGCCTCCTGCTCCCTTTTCGGAGCCGGCTTCTCCCTTTCCCCGGGGGGCTTGATTTCCTGTCGTTTTTCCCCTTTTTCCTGGACCAGGTGCCGGTCGATCCAGCGATCGAGGGCCTTCAAATCGAACAAGACACGGCCTCCGATCTTGATGTAGGGGATCTTTTTCGTGGCCGCCATGTGATAGATCGTATCCGTGGAAACGCTCAGATACTGACTGGCCTCCTTCGCCGTAATGAGGCGCCTCAGTTCGGGAATCTTTTTCAGCCGCTCTTCCACTCGTTCAAAGTACTTCTCTGTCAGAAGATCTGCGAGCGCATCAAGTAATCCTGCGACCGGCGGTCCGTAGTCCTCTTTTCCCATCGCACCCTCCCTTCCGGCGTTGGGTAGTCGATCTTCCTTCAGACCCCCCGATGCCCTTCTTTAGGCCTTGCGGCCTCCCGAAGCTTTCTCATCATCGCATAGTTATCGCTATGACCCGTTAGCCGTGCTGTCACCCGGCCTCGAATCGGCCGGTTGAGGAGATAGAAATCACCGATCAGATCCAGGATCTTGTGGCGAACGAACTCATCGGGAAATCGAAGGTCCGTATTGACCACCTTCTCGTCATCGATGAGGATGAAGTTATGGAGCCTCCCTCCCTCACCCAAGCCCATCCGCTCCAGCATCTCAAAATCCTTCAAGAAGCCGAAGGTCCGGGCAGGTGCGATCTCGGTCTTGAAAACCTCTTCGTTTCCGAGCACAAATTCAAAGCTCTGCTGTCCCACGGGAAAAGGGTAGTCGAGGAAATAGCTTACGGAGAAGGCTTCGGCGGGTTCGACGACGAGCTGCTTCTTGTCTCGGATAACCTCGTAGCGATCCTCGATGATCAGTTCCTCAACCCTTTCCTCTTGCTCCTCCACGCCCGCCTCTTCAATGATCTTGCAGAACTCGAGGGCCGACCCATCCATTACCGGGATCTCCTCGATCATCTTAACCATCACGTTTGTGATCCGATAGGCATGAAACACCGCCATCAGATGTTCGATCGTCCGAGCCACGGCCATTCCTTTTCGAACCGAGGTGGCAAGCTCCGTCGCCTCCACATAGTCGACATGGGCCGGAACGACATCATCGGATGAAAGGTTCCCGAAGAGGATGCCGCTATTGGGAGGAAGGGGCTGGAGCAGAAGGCCCGTCTTCTTCCCGGAATGAAGGCCCCGTCCATAGAGGACGACACTCTTCTTCAAGGTGCGCTGAAGACAGAGGGAGGGCGACGTCGCCTCTGCCACACGACCAGAAGTTGGGGCCGTCCACTTCTCCTCGGCCTCATGGGCCCGTCTTGGTTCGCCTTCCAGGGGAAACCCTTCCATGGGGCTTCCGGAGCCTTCCAGTGCCTTGGCCTGATCCTGGCGCCGCTCAAAGGCCCGACGGACCGTCATCAGGAGGGCATCGAGGGAGAGGGGCTTTTCAATGAAATCGAAGGCACCGAGTTTGACAGCGGCCATGGCCGTCGAAATCGTGGCATGGCCCGAGATCATGATGACCTCGCAACGCGGAGCCACTCTTTTCAACCGCCTCAGCGCTTCGATCCCATCCATGCCAGGCATCCAGATGTCGAGAAGGGCCACATCGGGCCCATCCTGGGCTGAAAGCCGAAGGGCCTCTTCGCCGCTTCGAGCTGTTGCGACATGAAACCCTTCGTCCTCAAGGACACCTCTTATGGACTTCAACACCCGCTCATCATCGTCCACCACGAGGATTCTCTTCTCCATACGTTCTCCCTCTAATAGTTTCCCACGCCTACCTCTCTTTTGAGAAGGCGCCGCTCCTCCGGAGTGGATGCAAAAACGCCCACGTTGCCAAGTCTCACCTTTCTCAGCCCGAGGGCTTTGACCTCGTGATAGGCCTCTACCATGTTCTCAAGCGTAGGACTCTTGTAGCGCTTCATCTGGAACTCCGGGAAAAAAGCCAAAATGGTAAAAGGAATTTCAGGATCGAGATCAAAAAGCAACTGGCCGATCTTTTTCAACTGGGCCGTTTCGACCAGGTTGGGAATGTAGAGCGAGAGGACTTCCAGAACAAATCCCCTTTTGACAATCTCTGCCGGCAGCCGGAGGATGTTTCGATTGAAACAGCCTGTCAACCACTTATGGTCTCCATCGTCGTAGGCCTTGATGTCGAGCCAGAAGGAATCGACACCTGCCTCCTTCAACTGGTCCAGGTGATCGGGCGTGAGACCATAACCATTCGTTTCGATGAGGACCCAAAGTCTGGTCTCCGCTTTGATGAGCCGAACCGCCTCGACGTAGAACTCAGGACAGCACGTCAGGTCCCCGCCCGTAAAGGAAACGATGTTTCGAGCCGGTCCCCACCCCTGAGGGCTCAGAAGGATCTGGCTCTTCTCGACGACCTGGGGACAGAGGGACGATCGTTTGCCCTGCATCACACACGAGCCGCAGCAGCGGCAAGAATCCTGGGCATGAAAGGCCGTTGCCCTCTCCCGAGGCTCCCATAGGGTGACCCCTCGTTCGTATTCCTTGCACGCCCTGAGCACGTCCAACGGCGACCACCAGTCTCCCTTTGCAACCTTTGTGAAAGACCAGGAGTGGCACTTCCGGCACGAGAAATTGCAGCCCGACTGGTAGATCGAAAGATAATTCTCGGGCCTGGAGAGATGGACCGCCGAGATCAGCCGCAGAAGACCATCGTCCGTCCTTTTGAGGGTGGCCTCACAAGCACGAAGTTTTCCCCTCTCCGTTTCGACGAAGCAACTGCCCTGTGGGTAACCTTGCCGGATCAAATTGCATTTCATCATCGCATTTTACCACAATCCAAACCACGTAAGCAAATCATGGAAGACATCGGGGAGGCCGCTCGCTCCTTTCCCACACTCCCTTAAAAAGGGCCTCCAGGGCGTCCTACAAGGGGTTTCGCAATGGAGTGGCCGTGTTTCGTCAAATCCCTCTCAAAACCTCCCTGCCTTGAAAGGCTTCGGGGCCTGTGATATAAGAGAACAGGCTCTTCGGGAAGAAATGACGAACATGAGAACCCCTTCACGGTCCACTGACCCAAAGCCTGGGGGAAGATACGATGGCGGGAGAAATCGAAAAGGTTGCCGAATGGATCGTCTGCTCAAAGCGAATCGTTGTTTTTACGGGGGCAGGGCTGAGCACCGAATCTGGAATCCCCGATTTCCGAAGTCCTGGGGGCGTCTGGGACCGGTACAATCCCGAGGATTTCGATTTCCAGCGCTTCCTCGCGAGCGAGAGATCGAGGGAAAAATATTGGCAGATGGCGACCGAGATGTACGAGCCCATGAAAAAAGCCAAGCCGAATCTCGGCCACCTTGCCATCGCAGAGCTCGAAAGGTTGGGCAAACTCGACTGTGTCATCACCCAAAACGTCGATGGTCTCCATCTCAAGGCGGGAAACTCTCCGGAGAAGGTGATCGAGCTTCACGGCACAGCCCTGTCTGTCATGTGCCTCCATTGCAGGAAGCGATACGATCGGGATGAAATCCAGGAGCGCCTCCGATCGGGACTTCGGGCGCCTACCTGTGACGATTGCGGAGGCCCTCTCAAACCTGCCACGGTCTCCTTCGGCCAGGCCATGCCCGAGAAGGAAACGGCGGAGGCCTTTCTTCGGGCATCTCTCGCCGAGCTTCTCATCGCGATCGGTTCCTCCTTGGTGGTTCAGCCTGCTGCCTCGGTCCCTGTTGCTGCAAAACAAAACGGCGCGAAGTTGGTAATCATCAATCGCGACCCAACCCCCTGCGATCGCATGGCTGACGCGATCATTCGCGGCCCTGCCGGTTCTTCGATGGCTGCCATCGTCGAGGAAGTGAAAGAGAGGATCGCCCAGGAAGCATGACCTCCGCCTCCAAAAAGATAAGACCTGCCGCGATCCATCAGGATGAGATGAGGATTACTCCAAAGGTCTCAAAGGCTAAGGCCGAACGGCCTCTGATCCTGGCCATCGACATCGGAACCTCGGTGGTTCGAACCATGGTATTTGACCGTCTCGGGAGAGCGATCGAAGGCCTTGAGAGTCGACGATCCCATAAGATCGAAACCCAACCTCAGGGAACATCCGAGGCGAACCCTGACCTTCTTCTTCGGCTCGTGTGGGATTGCATCGACCAAACCGTAGCCGAAGCCGCTCCTTTTGCCCGTGAAATCAAAGGAGTCGTGAGCTGTACTTTCGTCGGCAATCTCATGGGGATCGACGAAAAGGGCCGGCCTCTCACCCCCCTTGTCACCTATGCCGATACCCGATCGGATGACGAAGCCGAAAGGCTTCGCAGCCGACTCGATGAAGTTCAGGTTCACAACCGAACGGGCTGTCGTCTTCATCCCTCCTACTGGCCATCCCTTTTGCTCTGGTTTGCAAAGAACAAACCCGATCTCTTCGGGAAGGTGAGACAGTGGATCAGCCTTGGAGCGTATCTCCAGGGAAAACTCTTCGGACAACGGTCCATGACCTTTTCCGTGGCCTCGTGGACGGGCCTTCTCAACCGGCATCGACTGGTCTGGGATGAAGGGCTTCTGGCACACCTCCCGATCACGGAGCAGCAGTTGCCCCCTCTCTCCGATTTTAACGTCCCCTGCGAAGGCCTTTCGAAAAGGTACGCAAGGCGCTGGCCTGTCCTCAGCCGAATCCCGTGGTTTCCTGCTCTGGGCGACGGCGCCGCAGCCAACATAGGGAGCGGCTGTTTCTCTCCCCATCGCGTTGCACTGACCGTCGGAAGCACCACTGCCCTTCGCTCTGTCACCGATAAACCCGTATCCCATTTACCCAAAGGTCTCTGGTGCTATCGTGTCGATCGGAAGCGACAGCTCTTAGGCGGCGCATTGAGCGAAGGAGGAAGCGTCTATTCCTGGTTACGATCGGTATTGAAATTGGGCGATGAAAGGGTCGTAGAGAAGCATCTTTCGGCTTCTTTGCCCGATGGCCATGGATTAACCGTACTGCCTTTTTGGGCAGGCGAGCGAAGCCCGGGTTGGGCAGGCTACGCCCGGGCAGCTCTCTGCGGCCTCTCCCTCGCAACCACCCCTCAGGATATCTTACGGGCAGTCCTTGAAGCCATTGCCTATCGCATTGGCCTCGTCTTCGAACTCTTAGGCCCCCTTCTTCCGCCCTCGCCGGAAGTGGTTGCCAGCGGAGGAGCCCTCACCCATTCTTCCCAGTGGCTTCGAATCATCACGGATGTGCTGGGCCTTCCCGTTTCACCGTCGAGGGTTGAAGAACCCTCTGCAAGGGGCGTGAGCCTCCTTGGTCTCGAGGCCTTGGGCTTTTTAAGAGACCTCAAGGACGTGCCGGACTTCATCGGCCCCCCTTTTCGTCCGAACGCCGCGTGGCATGGACGCTATAAGGAAGCGGCTAAACGGCAGAAAGAGCTCTACCGAAAACTGATAGGAAAAGACCCTTCTTCCATTGGGATACATCGAGGAGGTCAACTATGACAGGGTGTGATATCGGCTTGATCGGTCTTGCGGTGATGGGTCAAAACCTGGCCCTCAACATGGAAAGAAATGGATACCGGGTGGCGGTCTTCAACCGAACCCAAGCAACCACTGCCTCGTTTATGGAGCGTCGTGCATCGGGGAAGAAGATCGTCGCGGCCCATTCCCCAAAGGAGTTGCTGGAAGGTCTGAAAAAGCCTCGCGTCGTCGTCCTCATGGTGAAGGCGGGCCCTGCGGTTGACGAGGTGATCGGGGACTTAAGGCCTTTCCTCGAACCCGGTGATCTTCTGATGGATGGAGGAAACTCCCATTTCCAGGACACGGAGCGGCGATTTCAAGAGCTCAGCTCCCAGGGGATTCGATATCTCGGCGTGGGCATATCAGGAGGGGAGGAGGGTGCGTTGTGGGGACCGAGCATCATGCCCGGCGGTGATCCCGAGGCCTACCGCTTGGTCCAATCCCTTTTCGAGGCGATCGCAGCCAAAGTGGATGGAGAGCCGTGTGTTACCTACATCGGCCCCCGAGGATCGGGCCACTATGTTAAAATGATTCACAATGCGATCGAATACGGAGACATGGAGTTGATTGCCGAGTCCTACGACCTTCTCCACCGTGGTCTGGGACTCGAGGCCGAAGAGCTTCGTGACGTCTTTTCGAAATGGAACGAAGGCCCCCTCTCCTCTTACCTGATCGAGATCACCGCCGAAATCTTTAAGCGGGTGGACACGGAAACAGGACGCCCTCTCGTCGATCTTATCCTCGATCGGGCCCAGCAGAAGGGTACGGGCCGTTGGACCAGCCAAAATGCCTTCGATTTGGGCGTACCCACCCCCACGCTGACGGCGGCTGTGGAGGCCCGCATGCTTTCGGCGCGGAAGGCCGAACGACTCAAGGCATCGACCATCTTGGGTGGTCCAGAGATAACCTTTCACGGCGACCGCCCGGCGCTTATCCCCGCTTTGGAAAAGGCCCTTTATGCCTCCAAAATCTGTTCCTACGCCCAGGGGATGGCCCTTCTTAAAAGCGCAAGCGATGCGTACGGCTATAATCTGAAGCTCGATTCGATCGCCCGAATCTGGAGGGGGGGATGCATCATCCGGGCAAAGTTTCTCGACCATATCCGGACCGCCTTCAGGGACGATCCAGATCTTCCTAACCTCCTTGTGGCTCCTTTTTTTCGAGAGGCCCTATTGGCCACCCAAGAGGCTTGGCGTCAGGTCCTTGAGGCCGCCATCCGACTGGCTATCCCTACCCCGGCCATGAGCGCGTCGTTGGCTTATTTCGACGCCTACCGATCGGCACGCCTTCCGGCAAATCTGATCCAGGCACAGCGGGACTTTTTCGGCGCCCATACTTACGAGCGAATCGACCGAGAGGGAATCTTTCATACGGACTGGTCTAAATAGGTGCTCGATCCGACGACCGATCCTTCGACCTTCAGGGTTTCACCTGAACGCCGTTGTACCCTCCCGGCACTCAGATCTGAATCAAGACTTTCTGGGCGTTTCTGCCCTCAAGAAGGGTCTTAAATCCTTCCAAGGCCTGCGAAAGCGGAAATCGATGGGTGATGAGGGGGTGAAGGTCGACCCGTCTCTTTTCCACAAGGAAATGGGCCTTCGCAAAGTCCTTGAACGTGTAGATACAACTTCCCAGAACCTGAATTTCGCCATACCCCAAGGTAATCAGGTCATAGGGAACCAAGTCCTTGTAGACCGCAACGATGACGATCCGACCCGTTCTTCTCACGAGGTTCGTTCCCAGAAGCGCGGCGCTCGGAGCGCCTGCTGCATCGAAAACGACATCGATCTCCTTCCCACCGGTTCGTTCCAAAACCCTTTCGCGCGTCACCCCTTCTGTGTCGAGGACGGAGAAGCCCATCTCCTCGGCCATCTTTCTCCGAAAGGGAATAGGCTCGATCAGGACAACCTCTGCCGCTCCCGCAGCACGAGCCACCTGCGCCGTGAGGAGGCCAATCGGTCCTCCTCCCAGAACAACGGCCGTCTCCCCGACCGAGAGCCTTGAGATTGCGACGCCTCTCAGGGCAACCGCCAGAGGCTCGACCATGGCCCCTTCCTCGAAGCTCACCGCATCATCGAGTCGGTGAAGACCCCGGAGCGATACCTTGACGAACTGAGCAAACCCTCCGTGGGCATCGACGCCGTAGAGGCCTTTTTTCAGACAGATATGGGGCGAGCCAGAGCGACAAAGATCGCAGGTTCCGCAACTGAAGGTGGGCTCGACCGTTACGCGGTCTCCAACCTTGAGATCGGGACGCTCTTTTCCCCTCATTTCAACGATGGTACCAGAGAACTCGTGGCCTAAAATCAGAGGCGGTTTCGCCCGGACGTGTTTCCCCTCGTAGATCGTGAGATCGCTTCCGCAGATCCCGCAAAAGGAGACCCGAACGATGGCATGGCCCTCCTCGCACTGCGGTTCCCCAACCTCTTCAAGACGAAGATCCCTCTTTCCGTGATAAACAAGCGCCTTCATGACTCCTCCTTCCCCTTTCTGCCGTTCCATGCCCGGAGGGCACCCTCGCACCATGGAAATTTGTCATTTTGTCACACCCGGGTTCTCGTCGGAAGGTAAACGCGAACTGTCGTTCCCTTTCCTTCTTCGCTTCCGATCGTGATCCGGCCCCCATGGCGATCCACCACCTCCTTGACGATGGCGAGCCCGAGGCCCGTTCCATCCAACTTTCTAACGTTTCGGCCTCGGTGAAACTCCGTGAAAAGGCGGCTCTGGTCTTCCACCGGGATTCCAATCCCCGTATCCCGAACCTCCAGATTCACCTCACCGTTTGCCTCCTTCAAAAACCGAACCAGGACCTGACCGGGGGCTTCGGTATATTTGACGGCATTGGAGACGAGATTTTCAACCAGCTCTTCGATCATCTCCTCATCGCCCATAAGTGGCGGCAAGCCCTCGGACCTTTCGACTGAAAACGTCAACCCTTTCTTCTCGGCCTGAGCCCGATAGGTCTGCTCGATTCTTCTTCCGATCAGATCGAGGTCCACAGGTCGCCACTCCATCTCCTTTCGCTCCATTCGACTTCGCGCCAGCAGCATGAGCTCGTTCACCATCTGCACCAGATTCCGTACCCGTTCTGTGATCCTCCGAAGGCGGTTTCGCTGGGCCTCATTGAGATCTCCAAGATAGCTTCCCTCCAGAACCTCCAACCCGCTTGTCACCGCTGCCAGGGGTGCCCTGAGATTATGGGCAACCTTTCTCATAAACCGGCTTCGTTCCTCCATCAGGCCTTCAAGCCTCTCGCAGAGCATTGCGACTCCGCGAGACAGATCAGCGAGCTCCGTCACGCGCTCTCGAAACACGGCCATCACACCTGAGACTGAGAAGGAGATGATGAGAACGAACCCGGTAAAGAAAAGGAAAACCATCCACCCCTGAAAAGGATGCTCCGCGAGGGCAATTTTTTGTGACTGAAAAACGAGGGAGAAGACAGGGATCGAGCCGAGGGATTGGAGTACTCCTATGAGGAGAAGGCCTGAGGGGACACCTCCTGCATAGAGGCGAGCCCAACCTTTGGGTAACAGGATGGCCGTGAGGATCACATGGAAGAGAAAAAGAAAGATAAAGGGGCTTGAAATGCCACCTGTATAGAACACGATGAGGAAGATGGCAACATAGTCGAATCCGACCTGCCATGCGATGAGCCTTTGAGACGGTATGTTCTCCCCATTTCCTTTGCTCCGAAGGCGGGAATCGCGAAGATAAAAGAAAACATTGTACCCGCAGATGAAGATCCCGATCCCCAAGAGGGCGAGGGCTTCAAATTCGACGCCGACCCAGGAGAGAAAGAGCGTTGCCAGACCTAAGGATGGCGGAATCCACCAGCGGAGCCGGATCAACCAGCGCGAGCGTTCGCCCAATTCTCCCAAGATCCTTTGCCGGCAGAGCTCAACCTCCCTGGGCAGCTCACGAAGGGCGAATTCCTCCCCCTTTCTGTTCATCCCTCCCCTTTCGCCTTGTCGGCAAACGGAGCGACCCGTTTCCCGCTCACTCAAGGGCTTTCGAAAAGGTCATCGCTCTCCCAAAATTCCTTTGATCTTCGCCAGTAATCGCTTCGTATCAACAGGCTTTTCAAAAAGCCACTGGGCCGGCCATTGCCTGCCCAGAACGTTCTGAAACCTCTCGGGCCCCTCTTCTCGCACACGGTGCAAGAAGCTCGTCAGAAGGAGGATGGGCAGATTCTCCAGGCCGGGCCGCTTCCGGATGGTGTGTGCAAGCTCGAAGCCCTCGTTCTCGGATGCCATCATGACGTCGAGAACGACAAGATCGGGAACCCTCGATTCAATGGCCGCCAGGGCCTCATCGCCACTGCCCGCCGTTCGAACCTGAAACCCGTGATGCTCAAGGATGATCCGAAGGGAGTCGCTCAGGTCCACATCGTCATCGACAATCAGGATATCGCCGCCCCGAGTTGTCATATCTCCTCCTTTTTAAGACCGCACTGGAGACATCGCTTCGCCTCGGACAGAGCCATTTGCCTTCGATAACCCAAACGGACTTCAGAAAAACTCTTCTTTCTCAGTTCGGGTTCGAGGGTCGGCATCGAGACCCGGCCATGGGCTTCGGCCTCTTCCGGAGTCCAAACTCCACTGGCGGGCCCCTCCACGGAAAACCCAGCCTCGTCTTCTTCCGAAGACCCTCTCAGGGCGCGATCGACCGCGACCCCGACATCTCGGCCCCCTCGGATTGCCCAGACAACCCGTGATGGCCCTGTCACAGCATCGCCCGCGGCCCAGATCTTTCGATGAGTGGTACGATAGCCTTCGTCAACCTTGATCCGGTTTCCTTCTTCCAGGACCTCGACCCCTTCTGGAACGTTCTCGCCCTCCATGCTCCTCTGAATAGCCACAAGGATCGTATCCACGTCGACCACGAATTCGGATCCCAGAATGGGCCGCGTCGTGCGCCGGCCTTCTTTGTCGAAGGGCCCCCGTCTCATCTCCGTGAGCTCGAGTCGCCCCACCCTTCCGTAATGGGTGATGATCCGGGTGGGCGTCACCTTGTCCCGGATCACCACCCCCTCTTCGATCGCCGCCTCGATCTCCGAAGGATCTGCAGTCATCTCAAAATGCTCCCGATGATAAAAGAGGGTCACTTTCTTCGCGCCCAAACGGAGCGCGCTTCGGGCGACTTCGACGGCAACGTCTCCTCCACCGATCACAGCAACCCGTCTTCCAACCTTCACCTCCTGGCCCATGTGAAACCGCTTCAAGAACTCGATCCCACCCATGACCCCTTTTGCAGCCTCGCCAGGGATCTGAAGGAAGCAGGACTTTGGACACCCCGGAGCGAAACAAATGGCGTCAAAATCGGCCTTCAGGGACTCCCATGTCACGTCTTTTCCGACTCTCGTGTTGGACCGAAACTCGATCCCCCTCGCCAAGATCTCCTTGATCTCGAGAGCAAGTTCCTTTCTTGGAAGGCGATACGAAGGGATTCCGTAGCGCATCATCCCTCCTGGTTCAGGGTTCTCGTCGAAGATCGTCACGGCATAGCCTCTTCGCCTCAGTTCCCATGCGGCCGAAAGCCCGGCAGGCCCAGCTCCCACAACAGCCACCCTCTCCTTCCGGGTGACGGGAAAGGCCGCTGTCGTCGAGACCCGGCACCGATCCGAAATGAAGCGCTCGAGGTTCGCGATCGCCACCGATTCGTCCATCTCCCTACGCCGGCACCGATCCTCGCACGGATGGGAACATACGCGACCGCAGACCCCCGATAGAGGGTTCGCCTCAGCGACCACACGGTAGGCTTCTCCCAAAAGCCCCCTCCTGAGATAGGAGAGGCCGCGGGGGATATCGATTCCTACGGGACAAAGATTCGTACAAGGAGCCTGGACGAGCTCCTGGCAAGCGCCAGCAGAGCACCTCTTGTTCACGATATGCTCGAGGAATTCCTGACGAAAGGCTCGAAGAGCGCTCCGGATGTGGGCGGATACATATTGACCGAAGCGACAGCGATCGGGTTCTCCGAATCCCCGGGCCAAGGCATCGAGCTCGTCAAGATCCCTCAACTCGCCCCTGCCCTTGGAGATCCGATCCAGAATCTCGGGAACCCGTTGCAATCCCTCTTCGCAGGTCTCACAGAGCCCACAGGCTTCACTTTTGCAAAGATCAAAACCCGAAAGGACCTCCCTCACGGCACAGGCCGACTCATCGAAAACGCTCAGATCCCCGCACGCGAACAAGAGTCCTACCGTTGAAAGGGACTCCTCATCAAGAGGCATATTAAGATCCCTTTTCGAAAGAAAGCCTCCCATGGGTCCTCCCAATCTCGCTCCCTTGAATCGTCCTTTCCCCGATATCCCGCCTCCGATATCGAAAATCACCTCACCCAGGGTTGTCCCCATGGGAACTTCGATCAAGCCTTCGTAGTTCACTTTTCCACTCAGGGCAAAGACTCTTGTCCCTTTCGAGAATTCCGTCCCCAATTTCACATATTCTTCTCCTCCTTCCCGAAGGATGAAAGGGACGTTAAGAAGTGTTTCAACGCCGTGAAGAAGGGTCGGTTTTCCCCAGAGGCCGGACAGAACGGGAAAAGGAGGCCGACGCCGCGGCTTCCCTTCGCCCCCCTCGATCGCATCAATGACCGCGGTTTCTTCTCCGCAGAAGCAGGACGACGAGCCCTCCCTGATCTCGAGATCGAAGTCGAAACCCGACCGAAGGATATTCTTTCCAAGAAAACCATGTTCTTTTGCCTGAGCGATGGCCTGGGCCAACGTATCCCTGAGGGCCGGACATCCTGACGGGCTGTAAATGAAGCCTTGATGGGCTCCGATCGCCCTGGCGGCTATGGCCATTCCCTCGAGGAGGGCGTGGGGATCGATCAGAATGAGATTGGCTGCCAGGCAAGCCTCGGGATGCCCACCGTGAGCATCACAGATGACATACTTGACATCCCCTTTGGCGCTCGCACAGAATTGCCACCGCACGGCCGTGGGAAATCCTGACATGCCCTCGCGATCCTTCATTCCGGAGGCCTGGATTTCTCGAATGATTTCATCGCGAGTCATTTCTCGAAGGGCTTTCGCCAAGGCCTGGTAAGCGCCTCGGGAAACGAACGATTCGATCCGATCCGGATCCGCGATCCCTCGATTTCTCAGCAAGCGATTCTCCTGAAGTCCAAAGAAAGGGTGGTCAAAGACATGGGAGACCTTCCCTTCGAGGTCGGAATGAATGGGTCTTGCCTTTTCCTTCGTCACGACGCCCCGGGCCAAAGCAAATGAAAAGGGAACCTTTCCGGCCAGAACATGCTCGCGAAAGATCGTTCGTGCCCTTTCGGCACGGACTTCCTTGTAGATCACCGGATCTTGCCGGAACCGCTCGACGCTCACCAGAGGCTCCATGCTCCGCAAGCCGATGGGAACGGTCTTCTCGAGAAGGATATCTCCGCGGCCGGATCGCAGGATCTCATCGCGAAAGACCTCCACGAGGGAGTCCGTTTGCTCCTCAGCACGAGGTTGACCCCAACAGCCGTTAAGGTGAACCTTGATCCGGATTCCCTTCATCCCGCCCCGAGAAGGGATTTCTCCTTTCGCTCCTGGCTCGGAGTCTTTCACGCCGTCCTGCGGTGCCTTTGTCTTGGGCATACGCTCCTCTTCACTTGAAAAAGGCTATATCCCGTGTCGCCCCCATGGTGAGAAGAATTTCTATGGTTACCTTTATACGAAAATAAACCACTTTTCAAGCCCAATTTTTCCAATCCTCCTCGGACGTACGCTACGCCGCCTTGACAAAAGGCTTTGGTTCAAATATTCTGAAATCATCAAACCGCAGGGGGAAGTCGGTTATTAGTATGCTCATATTAATCTGGACAAACAAAGCGAAAACAAATCTTCCCCTCCCCCGGGGGAGAGGATTGAGGTGAGGGGGCAATTTCAACGAAACGCCCTCACCCCAGCCCTCTCCCGCCAAGGCGGGAGAGGGAGATGTCTGTCACTTCTATTTTGAGAAGATTAGTAACCCTCTTTGATGGAAAATCCTGCGCTAAGGTTTGGGCAGCGTCGGCCGAGGCGAGCGCTTTCTCGTGGGGCGAAGGGATAGCCCAAGAACGTGAAGGGTTGAAGAATTCACCCTTCCATCAAACCATGATGTAGCCGGGGATTTTCATGGTTGGTCGGTGCCTCGGGACATATGACATTAAAGGAAAGTGTTGGTGGTGAGCAATGAAGGGGCCCATGGAAGGTGGAGGGCCTCGTTCATTGTTAAAAGAGATGAGGGATTGGGATAGCCTTTGAGCTTTTTCCCTGAAAGGAGGTCTTAAGAAATGGCAGATGACAAATTTGGGTTCGTTCTGGACGAAGACCGCGTTTTTGAACCCTCTCCGGCGGTCAAGCTTGGTGCGTATATCAAAAGCATGGAGGAGTATCAGAAGCTTTACAACCGCTCGGTTGAGGATCCGGAGGGTTTTTGGGCCGAGCTGGCGCAGCAGCTCGATTGGTTCAAGAAATGGGACAAGGTCTTGGAATGGGATTTCGACCGACCCGAGATCCGTTGGTTTCAAAACGGGAAGCTAAACGTCGCTTACAATTGCCTGGACCGCCATCTCAGCAGTTGGCGCCGAAACAAGGTCGCATTGATCTGGCAGGGCGAGCCTCTCGAGGAAAGCCGGGTTTTCACCTATCAACAGCTTCACTACCATGTCTCCAAATTTGCGAACGTGCTGAAGCAGCACGGGGTGAAGAAGGGCGACCGGGTGTCGATTTACTTGCCCATGATTCCGGAGCTTCCCATCGCCATGCTTGCGTGTGCCCGAATCGGCGCCATTCACAGCGTGGTGTTCGGAGGGTTCAGCGCCGAGTCGCTGAGGGATCGGATCAACGATTGCGGCTCCAAGGTGTTGATCACGGCGGATGGTTACTACCGCAATGGGAGAATTGTCCAAAGCAAAATCACTGCCGATGACGCGCTCAAACAGTGCCCCGATGTGAACCGGGTGATTGTGGTCAGGCGTTTGGGGATCGAAGCGCCGATGACAAAGGGCCGGGATGTGTGGTGGCACGAGGAGATGGCCCGAGATGACATCAAACTTTCCTGTGAACCCGAGGTGATGGATGCCGAGGATACCCTTTTCATTCTCTATACAAGCGGGAGCACGGGCAAACCCAAAGGGGTGATCCACACCTCGGCCGGATATCTCCTCTTTGTCTACCAGACATTGAAGTGGGTCTTTGACATAAAGGACGAAGACGTCTTCTTCTGCACGGCCGACATCGGTTGGGTGACAGGTCATAGCTACGTAGTTTACGGCCCCCTGTCGCTCGGTGCCACCAGCCTGATGTTCGAAGGGGTTCCTACCTATCCCCATCCCGATCGTTTCTGGGAGATCGTGGAGCGCTATATGGTGACGGTTTTCTATACCGCTCCCACAGCGATCCGGGCCCTCATGCGAGAAGGCGAGCATTGGGTCAAGCGGAGGGCTATCTCCAGCCTTCGGCTTCTGGGCTCCGTGGGCGAGCCCATCAACCCGGAGGCATGGCGCTGGTACTATGTGAACGTGGGAAAAGAACGCTGTCCCATCATGGACACGTGGTGGCAGACGGAGACAGGAGGGTTCTTGA
>Ga0078972_1011834_pt1 | contig 15370 bp, 15 predicted proteins | sample YelNatPaOPGAMG01_FD_67568 | JGI IMG/M metagenome (GOLD analysis project Ga0078972, IMG submission 67568) | Hot spring thermophilic microbial communities from Obsidian Pool, Yellowstone National Park, USA - OP-RAMG-01 (SPADES assembly) (version 2) | ecosystem: Environmental > Aquatic > Thermal... | reverse complement strand
ATGCAGACAGCAATGACCTGATTGAATTTGTAAAAAAGATAAAAAACCATCGTTTGAAAAAGGTCTTTTTAATCCACGGAGAGATCACCGAGGCAGTGGCATTGAAAGAAAGAATAGAATCTCTGGGCATAGAGACCGAAATTCCCGAATCAATGACGAATGTGGTCTTATGAAAAAAAAGATAGTTGTAATAGAAGACGACCAGGCGATACTTGATTTAGTCATTTATAATCTACAAAAGAATGGCTTTCAGACCGAAGGATTTACCAGTGGTTATGATGGATTGAATTTCCTTTTAAAAAATCCAGCAGACCTGCTTATTCTGGATCTAATGCTTCCAGATATTGATGGCTTTGAACTCTGCAAAGAATTAAAAAACCAGGAGAAGACAAAAAATCTACCGATAATCATACTCACTGCGAAGACCGAAGAGGCGGACAGGGTTCTCGGCTTGGAATTGGGTGCAGACGATTATATTATAAAACCATTCAGCCCAAGGGAACTTGTAGCAAGGGTTAAGGCAGTCCTGCGACGCTCAAGGATAGCTGAACCTGAGGAAGTAAAGGTATATAAATTTGAAGGTTTGGTTGTTGATACAAATAAACACAAGGTATATTTCAAACAACAGGAGATTGAGTTGACTGCAACTGAATTCAGCATTCTTCTTAATTTGATAAAACATCCAGGCAGGGTTTATACAAGGAATAATCTTCTTGATGCCCTTGACAAAACAATCCTTGACCGTAATATTGATGTCCATATCACAAACTTGAGAAAAAAACTTGGACCTGGGGGCAGGTTTATTAAGACGATCAGGGGTGTTGGTTATAAACTGGATGCAGAATGACATATATAATAATCACAATTCTCATACTCATCACCATTTTTTTGTTGATAAGGTTAAGTATAATAGATAAAAAATTAAAAGAGATTGTAAATTACACAACTGAGTTATTAAATGGCAATTATACACATCGCATTATAAAAAAAGAGAAGGGGAACTTTGCTATACTGATAGAAAATTTGAATACCCTTGCTGAAAAACTGGAGGCAAGGAGATTGGACTGGGAGGAGAAAGATATTCTTTTGGATATCCTTTTTGAAGGGATAAAAGAAGGATTGGTAATCACAAAGAAGGATGGAGAGATCATAAAATTCAATAACCGGATAAAAGAAATATTTCCGATGACTCCTTTCCAGCCTAAAAGGACGATTCAGGAATTATTTATAAACAAGAGTTTTATTGAATTCAGCACAAGCAAACCTGAACTAGGAAGAATTGAATCATTGGAATTGGATATCCCGGAGATGGGAAAATTCTTTTTTATATCACGATTTTATGTTGAAAAAAATCAACTGATTTTCTATCTCTTCAATGACATAACCGATTCAAAAAACTTAAAGCGGATAAAGTCAGAATTTATTACAAACCTATCCCATGAAATACGGACACCACTCACCGCAATAAAAGGTTATCTTGAGGCAATAGAAGAACCTGACATAAATAAAGAAGATAGAAAGAAATTTTTAAAGATTGTGCGAGAAAATATTGAACGATTAACGAATATCGTCTCTGATTTGCTCTTGCTTTCTGATATTGAAAGGCAGGAGAGAAAATTAAAGACAGAAAAGATTGATTTAAATGGACTTGCCCGCGAAGTCATACTATTGTTTCGTAAAACTGCTGAAAATAAGGGTATTCAACTGGAATTTTCACCATCAAAGATACCAGAATATTATGGCGATGGTTTCCTGCTTCAGCAATTATTGATCAATTTAATGAGTAATGCGGTCAGATTTACTGAAAAGGGCAGGGTTGAGGTCAGTATCAATTTTGAGAATGGAAGGTTTTATATAATGGTCTCAGACACAGGTATTGGCATTCCATCTGATGAGATTCCAAGGATATTTGAAAGATTTTATACAGTTGATAAATCAAGGTCTAAGACCCAGGGTGGGACCGGTCTTGGTCTATCAATCGTCAAGCATATTGTCCAGCTGCACCAGGGTGAGATAAAGGTTGAAAGCAAACTGCGTGAAGGCTCAAAATTTACCGTTATTTTACCCGCAATCCAATCAAAAAGTCTACATCAGTAAAATCATCTCCTGAAGCCCATTAAATCTCATTATATTATCTCTCTACCCTCCTTCTATATCATTCTGCTGATTCAAATTTTTATATTTATCATAAACATTTCGGAAAAAATCGTGTCCTCCGGTTGCTGCATTTTCAATATGAGTAACTAAACTCCTGGTACAATCAGAGTGTTTTTTCTCTAAGTTCTTGAGATATTTAGCAACTTTTTCGGCATTTCCCCAAGCTTCCAATAACCCAATCCTCATGGGGTCTATTCCGAATTCGGATAAACAAACTGGTTCTCTCCCTAAAATTCTATCATACTGATTTTCAATTTCTTTAGGCACAGAGGATTTAAACTTCTCCGTATCAAACCATCCAGAAAGTCGGCTTCTAACATCCGTTTCTCTGTATAACTGAGATAAGAATCCTGGATTTGCTGCATTTCTTATTGTTTCAATAAGAACATTCAATCGGATTTCCTTTGGATAAAGCCAAATTATATCTAAAATAGTTTTAACAAAGTCCCCAATTAAATCATTCTGATTTTTAACCTGGGCTAAACCTTTTATAAATGTCTCAGATAAGTGGTTTTCAAATATAAATTCTATCTTCCTTCGGATGACACTCAAAAAGGATTCCAATTTTCCCTCATCGCTCACCCTTTGAATTTCCATTAAAAGGGCTTTTTCCTGTTCACTTGATAAGTTTTTAATATTATCTACCAATACCTCAAATTGTTTATCTGTATATGCAAAATATGGTGGTCTCCATATAAAGTATGACTCAGTGTATCGCTTACGCCAGATTGCCTTCTTGTCAGATAATTCAAGAAGAATATTCCTTTTTTCATACCTTTCACCAAATTGCCTACTCCGTTGAATTAAATCATCCATTGTTAGTTTTTCTTTTCCAGTATTAACATCAATAACAAATGATATATCTGCGCTTAATATGTCTAAATATCTGTAGATGAGTGACTTTAGCCCTTCGTCTTTATTTGCGAGGCCATCCACTATTGCACCGATTTCTTTCTCTGATAACTGGTGAGTAGGAAATTCGCCATAACTTTTATATACGCCTTCTTGCAATATCCAGTAGCCTCCTTGAGCCAAATAATTATATAAAGTTGGGATATCCCGTCTCATAATTGTCACAATGGCAAAATGGGGGAAATAAACATCATCTTTTACAACAGGTAGTGCTAAAAGCAAGTCATTTAAAATTTGTTTTGTTTTTCTTGGCGTGTTACAATACTGATAAAAAATTTGTTCAAAATCCCTTCGGATAATTTCATTTTCTAAGGCATCTTTTAATTGCTCATACAGAACAGGACACTTTTTTGCCTTCTGCCAAAACCATTCCCATAATTTGAATTGTTCAATATTTAAGGGGATTTCTAAGTCAACAAATTTCTCAATATCCATACCGATAGTTTCTTGTAACCTATGTTTGTCATACCCAATAATGAAAAATGTCTTCTTAAGGTTTGCAGCTTCTCTTAAGAGTTTTAGGACCAATAATGCTTCATTCTTGTCGCATCTATCTAAATCGTCAACAAAAATTACCATCTTAAACCCTAATTCAAGAAATCGCTCTTCAAATCTATTTTTTACTTCCTCAATGGGAGGAATACTTAAAGGGAGTTTCATTGAAATAGGTCCAGCATTAACTGTAAATTCCAGTGCTTGAGAATATTCCTTTATCTGGTTATCCTCGTTAGCCAATGGTATTCCTGTTTTTTCTTTAATTGCTTTATCAATTGCAGAAATGAAACCTCTGATTAACGCCCGTTGGTCGCCATAATACCAGGGGTCAAAATTAGCCGTAATAAAATTAGGTGCATTTTTCAATCTACCTTTTACGAGATTCATAAGGGATGTCTTACCCATTCCCAAACTACCATCAATGCCGAGAATGAGCGATGCATCACCAACATAATTCGTTATGGATTCATAAATACATTTAACTAAATGCTCCATACCCAATTCATCTTTATCTTCAAGATTTAAAGGTCTTTCAGGTGAAAAATCACATTGGTTTTCGCTCTTTGGCAAAGCGTAAGAAAACCATATATATTTAATGCTTTTTAATTTATTTATTAAATTATAGATTTTATTCCACCAATAAATTATAAAAAAGATGATACTCAAACCCAAAATGATATACAGTTTCAAATGGTCGGTGACTTCCTTACAAATAAGATGAACAAGACTGCGCAATTTATTTACAGAGTTTATTGGGATAAACCTCAAGAGTATAAATACAAAAATTAAGATAAAGGCAAGCGTTTTTAATATACTTCTCCACTTCAAACAGCGGATGGCTGTATCTCTGGTTCGCCTTTCTATCTTCTTATTCAAATTTATACTCTCCAGCAATGCCTTGTGGTCTAAAATACATCAGAATTACTAAAAGCAATCCATATATCATCTGACGGGCATTGGCGGCGATACTATCAGGAAGACCTAAAAATCGCAATGCCTCGGGAACGATGATTACTAAAAAGACACCAACCACAGGACCCTTAATATTACCGGTTCCACCAATAATAATCATTGAAAGGATAAAGATTGATTCGTAAATACTAAAACTGGTCGGGTCAATATAGGTGATATATCCGGCATAAAGTGCACCAGCGATGGCTGCAATTCCAGCTGAAATTGCAAAGGAAATTATTTTGAATTTTGTTATATTCTTACCAAGTCCTAAGGCTGCCATCTCATCTTCTCTTATTGCCTTTAAGGTTCTTCCAAATGGTGATAGAACCATCTGCCTGAAGATTAGAAATACTAAAAAGGCTAAAATACCACTTAAAATAAAGTAAGAAGGGATATTGCCAAACTCAATTCCAAAAAAGTTGGGTCTTGGAATACCTGGGATGCCATAAGGACCTCTGGTTAAAGAAACCCAGTTGTATAAAACCCCATAAATGACCGCCTGAAATCCTAATGTGGCGAGAATAAAATAATCACCTTTCAATCTAATAGAAGGGACTGAAACCAATAGACTGAGACACATTGCCAGGATTATGCTGATAGGGAGCGCAATAAAGAAATTTATTCCCAATTTCATTACAAAAAGCGTGGAAATATAAGCACCTATACCATAAAAACCAGCCTGTGCAACCGAGAGAAGTCCAGTATAACCCACAAGGAGATTTAACGAAAAGGCAAGTATCAAGTAGATGCTTATCATTACTAAAAGATGCAGGATATAGGTCATCATGAGATTTCCTCCATCCTCTTTTTATAACTTAAAATCCCTTGCGGTCTTAAGAGCAAGAATAATATCAATATCCCAAAGGTAATTGCCTCCTGCCAGCGGGCAGAAAGTTTCCAGATCGTAATATTCTGAATAAGCCCTAAAAGAAAAGCACCTAAAACAGCTCCTTCAAATATATCTATTCCTCCAATAATAACTGCTACTGCGCAAACGAAAACTGCCGAGAAACCGATATTAGGGTCAATACCAATATCCAACGCAACAAGTAAACCTGATATGGATGCTAAAAGAGACCCAAGTCCAAATACTAAGAGCCTTGTTTTCCTGATATTCATTCCCAAAACAGTTGCGAGTTCAGGATTGTTGGATAAGGCGCGAATCAATCTTCCAAGCCCAGACTTCTTCATAAATATATAAAAAACCAAAAAGACTACAACAAAAACAATCGTCTCTATAATCTGGGTTCTTGTAAGAATTATACCAGCAAATTGATAAGTCTTTTCAAGACCCGGTTGAATAATCTTTACCTCATTGCCAAAGAGCATAGCAATAAGATTAACCAAAAAAAGATAGATGCCCATAGAGGCAATAAATGAAATTGCGTATGGGGCTTTTTTCCTATGCAAAGGATAATATAAAAAAGTTTCCGTAGATATTCCAAGGAGTGTGCCAATAATCAGAGCAAGAACAATACTAATAAATACTGGGAATGAGATAGAAATTAAAAAGAAGTATAAAGCATACGCAGCCGCAGTATAAACCGCACCATGAGCAAAATGGAGAATCCTCGTGGTTTTATAAATCAAACCGAAACCCAGAGCAACAAGGGCATAAACACATCCAGCAATCAGTCCATTGGCAATTACCTGAAGTGTCATTTGAAATAAGCCTCTTCTAATTTTTTACCCTGTCTCAATTCCTCTGGTGTGCCGCAAAATTCCATTTTTCCCAGTTTCATGACATAAACCCTATCTGCTACTGAAAGTGCTTTTGGTATATCCTGTTCAGCCCAGAAGATAATAGATAATCCCCATTTTTCTTTCAATTCCTTTATTTTTTCAATAAATTTATTCTTCCAGATGGGTGCTAACTTACTAATGGGTTCATCTAACAATAAAATTTCAGGTTTTTTCATAAGAAGGATACCCAGGGCAAGCATCTGTCTTTCTCCACCACTCAAAATGCCTGCCCTTTTATCATTGAGACTTTTCAATTCTGGAAAAAGCGAAAAAACTTCATCCAAAAGATTTTCCCTCTCCAATTTTTTATCAATATATTGGGGGATGAGAAGATTTTCCATAACCGTGAGATTTGTAAAAACTTCGCCACCCTGAATAAAATAACCCATTCCATTTAATGAATTTTTGTAAGGTTCCCTGCCAGTAATATCTTCCCCTTTGAAAAATATCTTACCTGATTTAGGTTTTAAGATACCAAAAACAGTTTTAATTAAAGTAGATTTGCCAGCACCATTGGGTCCAATAAGTGCAACTACTTCTTTTTCGTATAACTCAATTGAGACACCTTGTAAGACCATCTTTTTATTATAACCTGCAACAATTTCTTTCGCTTCCAAAATTTTTTGATTATTCATACGCCGATATAGACCTCTTTCATTAAAGGACTATTTATTATCTTCTGCGGTGTGTCTGAGGCAATGATTTTGCCATCATCCATAAGTAAAACCATATCAGCAATCTCGGCAACAAACCTTATATTATGCTCAATGACGATAATTGTTTTACCCAGCTCAACTAATTCTTTTAAAAGATAATGAATCTTGTGAACCATTTCAGGATAAATACCAGTCGCAGGTTCATCCAACAATAGAAGTTTTGAATTGGTTGCAAGTAATCGGGCTAAGGCAAGGAGTTTCTGTTCGCCATAAGATAAATCTTCGGCGTATTTATTTATTTCTTCTTTTAGTCCTACAAATTTAATCCATTTTTCTGCATTTTCAATATTCTGTTTTTCAAATTTTGCGACCTTCCCGGGTATAAAAAAAGATGCCAGAGGATTTTCCCCTGGCTGATTTGGATTTGCAGTCAGCACATTCTCAAGCACGGTGAGTTTAGGAAAGATTCTTACATCCTGCCATAATCTTCCGATGCCAAGATGCGAAATTTCAAAAGGAGGCTTTTTGGTTATATCAAGATTATTATAATAAATTCTGCCTTCATCAGGTCTTAAAAACCCGGAAATCACATTAAAAAGCGTCGTCTTACCCGCACCATTGGGACCAATAAGCCCGGCAATTATTTTTTCTTCAATAGAAAAGGAAACATTATCCAGTGCCTTAACCCCATCAAAACTTCGGGTGATTTTATCTATTTTTAGAATTTCCATATATCATCAATAATCATCTCCTGTTAATTTAAAAAGGTAAATAATTTGGAACAAAACAAATGAAACTAAACAAAGACCAAAAGGCACAAAACTTGCCCAGTGTTCACTCGTAAAATAAGATAAGGTTTTAATGGCGAATCCAGACAAAACAAGTGTTGAGATTAACCACATCAAGTGTTTAATGTTAAAAATCTCCAACCAGAATTTTTCTGCCTTCGTTTTTTCTTCAATTTTTGGTTCTTGAGAGGTTTCGTCCAAAATGATTTTATAGTCTCTTTTTACCAGCGCATATTTGAAAAGCAAATCTCGGTCTTTGAGTATCCTATCTATTTCTCTACGGTAATTTTCAGAAATTCTTTCCTGTTTTTCTTTTATGTCCTGCAAAAGTTCTTTCTCAAAGTCTTTCTCTTGGATTTCCGTGTCTTTGACAAAAGACAAGCACTTATCTATCAGGTTCCCAAATGCCTCAATTCGTTCCTTTTCATAACTGGATTTTTCATGGGCTAATTTCTCAATGTTGCTCTTTAGTTCCTCAACCAGTTGATTTACATCCAATTTAACACCTGCTTCTTTTTTTATTTCTTCCATTTCAAACCTCCTTTATATTGGTTCGGTTATTTCTTTTTCTTGCCAGATAAGTTGGAAAAAGAAACCCGCAAGTATTGAGAATGCAACCCAAAATAATATGACAAATCTTTCTCCCTCAAATTGTGTTGAGCCTAATGATAAGAAACAATGCAATACCCGTAAATTTGTATCACTGTGCTCACACACAATTTCTTTCATAAATTGTGTGTTAAAGAATGATATAAATAAAATTGGTATCAGACAAAGAAATGTGGAAAATAAAAGCACCTGAGCAACGCGCCAAAAACGCTCTTTTCTGGTGCCCCACTCTCTGTTCGCCATTTTTGTATAAAGAAACATACCCACTAATGCAAATGCAAAAATTATGAATCCGAATACTTTTAAAGAACTGAAATGGGTCTTAGAAAGAATAAAACGCCAGATTTCTTCGGTAAAAACAAATAGCAACGAACCGACAATAATTCCAAACAACAACCGAGGGACAAACATTTCGAAAAGCCGGCTCAGGCTTTTGTGCAAGAGAAGCCACAGAAAAGATAATCCGATACTGAATAAAACTGGACTAAAAATGAGCAAGTAATTATTGCGCAATAAACCAATCACGAAAAGAATTAAAGAAGCCGCCATCAGTACTATCCAGACTAAAGAAAACTTGAGACTTCGGGCAGTAGCCTTCCATCCTGCAATTAAGTTATATCTTTGAAAGAACCAAACTCGCAATTTATTAAAATCATTTTCCGTGGCCTTTTGGGGTAAATGATTGGATTTAAAAATGAGGAAATTAAGTCTTTCTTCAGCAAGATACTCATACCATTTATCCAATTCCTCTTCCCTTCCCATATCTTCCATTATTGCCCTAACCTTTTTATCTCTCAAAAATCCACCAATATTATGAGAAAAGATATTTGTTCTTAAGGCATTAACTCTGTCATCAGGACTTAATCTATATTCTGCAAAATCTTTTTCAATTGCACCTTTTAGAAACAAAACACAAATCCCTGGCATATCTAAAAGAAATGCAAGTTTGAGCATAATATAATGCTGAATCCCTGGCTTATCAATTGGGGTATTAAAAAGACTTTTTTTGAATTCTTTCAAGGCCTCTATCAATTCATTAACCAATGTATTTTTTAAATCAAATTGTGGTGAAATTTCTGATAAAGGTAAATCCAATACAGTTGGCTTGCCATATCCTTTATAAATTAACGGTGTAATTCTGATTGTTGCATCTTCTTTGCCAGGATTTGTATCAATTACCTTTATTATAAATTTTTCTTTTATTCCTGGGACAGCATATTCAAATAATTGCTCCTGTCCTTCCACATGTTCAAATCTATCCTTTATCTTCTGAATTTCTTTATCTTCTCTTCTCATTTTTCTTTTCCTCAGATTCTTCACTGAGTGGGAACCTCATTGCCTTTTTAAAGGATTCAGTGGCTTCTTCAAATAAGTTACTTCTAACGATCTCTTTCTGCAAACTCTGAATAAAGGTTGATGCAAAAGTGATTTCGCCGCATAAATCAAAAAATAAACTCATTATCTTTCTTGATAGAATATTACGCTCACTTTTTGGCACATCTTTTCCAATCTGGAAAAAAAGTGTTAGTATGTAAACCGGAAAATAACTAGTGTTATTCTTTCCCTTCTTTTTAACATATGTAACAGGAACTTGAAAAAAACTGATGGGTTGCTTGTCAATAAGGCGCAAATTCTTTGAAAAGATCTGATAATTCTCTACAAATTTCTTCAAATACCCTGGATTATTTTTCAAATCTTCGTCATTTATATCAACATCTAAAATAAAATCCGGAAAAAGCGTATTATATATATACTCTACCATTCCCACTATATCTTGTTGCTTCCTTGTATCTCTTGTATCTATTGATAACCCCACGAAAGATATAAAATCATCAAGCGACAAGATTTTATTGTAATACAAGCCGCGTGTTGGTATAAAAGTATATTTACCATCGGCATCATATGCGTTTAAGTAAATTTCCGTTCTTTCTATCTCATTCTGTAGAGATTTGGTTTCCATTTCAATACGAGTTTTGATATGCATACAGATATTATCAAAAAATTTGGAAAACTCCGAAAAGAAAAAGCTGTTTTCAAATTCCTCAATTATTGATTGAATTTTATCTTTATCTTCGGTCAGGTCATTTTTGGGCTTACTTAAATTTAGGTTAATTGTCTGCAGTAAATATTCTTTGTTTTTAAAAAGGGGAACTAATTGAGTGGATTCTGAAAGTTTATCTTCCATTTGAGGAAGTTTAGAAGTAAGTATGCTATTCAGCCTGAGAGATAAATAATGAAAAAAAGCTTTGCTCAATTCTGCATTCCTACAACATTTTGCCTTTTTGTGAAGAGTTATTTTCTGACTTATAATTTCGTGTTGCTTAACTAAAAAATCCTCATTGTAGTTTTCTTTGGTATATATTTCTATACTCATATTATTCCCCCATTTAATAGTATACACAAACTGTACTTTTTTTAAATCAATCTTCGAAAAATTTGGTGGAGCAATATTAACATTGGAGATTTTCTGGCCATCCACTTCCACGCTTCCATTATCAAAAACGTATTGGAATTCTTTTGTTCTATTTTTAACAAACGAAATAATTGATAATTCATTGGGTAGAATATTTGAGATAGTTTTATCAGATAGCCGTATTATTACAAGCGGTGCAAGAAAATGCAACCTTATCTCAGTTATGACAATGTACCAGGGGTAAATTTCCTGTGGTAATATTAACCCGGGCTTGTAGTTAATCGATTTTAATTTCTGACCTACTCTCATTTATTATTACCTCTTTAATACTTTGCAAAATATCCCTTTCTTTCTTTTTCAAATCAGTAAATCTTGCACTCATACTTTCTATAACTATCCTCACAAGATTTTCAAATATATATTCAAGGTCTGTAATGCCAAAGTAATTAATTTTTGTGGCTATTTTTTTAATAAATTTCTTGAGCAATTTACCCCTTGAGCTTTTATCACATGTTTGCCCTTCAGCGATTATAAAAACAACACATCGCGTAAGATCTATTATTTGGTCAATTGTATCTTCAAATAACATATATACCGAAGATAAATTTAACATTTCGATGAGGTTTCTTTTGATTGTTGAAAATAAAGAAATATCATATATGGATGGAACATTTTCGAGAACCATTAGTAGTCGTTCAAGCCCTATACCGTGTGCTAAAGCGTGATTTATTTTATATTTAAGAGTCCCCTCAAATAAATACTTATAATTTACTTGAGATGCAATTTCAATAAATCTATTTTTGCCATTTCCATAATAAATTTCTACCCCAGGACCACCGGGACATCCCGTTGTTCGTGTATAGAAAAAATTTGTCCTACCCGGAAGCAAAAAAACTTGACTTTTAGAAAAATATTTGCACCAGAGATTATAAAATTCATGCTCAGGTTTTATTTGCTGACCTTCTAAATTGCCTCCTCCGAACACAGTAATTATAAAGTTTTCTTTTTTTAATTTCAGAAAATCAATAAGCAAACTATAAAATATATCAACACCATCTTTTATTGGTATTTCTAGATCGTGCCCAGCATAACCGAAATCAAACATTTCAAATAAACTCAAATGTTTTTTGGTTATTCCTATCCGTTCAAAGTCTAATTCTCTAATGCACATTTCCAAAACTGAAAAAGTCTGCAATTTTTGGGGATTATTTGTTTTAATAATGGGGTCTATAAAATGATGTCCGGCGCTTGGAGTGAATAAATAATTATATAAAGGAAAGAAAAGCCCCCGTGAAACAATCGGCTGAAATCCTCTTTTTTCTATCCAACTAACAATATCGTTTATTAAAGTATCTACTTCTGAAATATTAATTGTTAGTTCCTCCTTACCTATACACAGCAACTTTTATTTGAGGTAAAATATCACCATTCGGTTGAATAGTCAATATTTCACCTAGTCCCTGGAATTGGCTCATCTGCCGTACTGTTTCTTTTATCTTTTCAGGATCATAACCTACGGTTTTCATCGCTTCAGTGAGTAGAAGAATTGTATTATAGAAAAGTGGAACTTCTGCAGTAATTGCAGTGGTATTATATTTTTTAAAGTATCTTTCCTTAAATGAATCGTATTCCGTTCCGGAAAAAACTAATTCAGTATAATAAACACCTCTCGCAGCATCACCGGCCGCTAATGCAGCGTCAGATAGCGTAAAAGTCAGTTGAGATAGAATACTTCCTCGATATTTAATTTCCCGTAATCTTTTTACCAAAAGCCCTAACCCTTTGCCAAATCCTGCGACCACTACACAATCAGGTTTTTTCAGAATAGCTTTTTTAACTATAGTTCTAAAGTCTATCTCAGTTTTTTCGTACAATATTTTTTCTACAATTTCTATTCCTTTATTGCGCGATGCCTTCTCAACCGCTTCACTAAATGCAACTCCATAATCATCATTGATCGAAACAATGGCAATTTGTTTACTCTTCAGCGAGTCTCCGAGAAAGCTACTAATTACTTCCGCTTCTTGTTGTGCAGTATTTCCATGTCGAAAAACATAAGGGCTTATACCGGAAATTCCTGGGTGTGTTGTATTAGCAAATAAAATAGTGCGGGATTTATCCGCAATCGGCGCTAATGATAGACTTACTGAACTCAAGAATGTAACATTTATTTTGCATTTATCAACTTCTATTAATTTTTTAAGTGCAGAAACAGAAATTTTAGGATCGCTAGCTCCGTCTTCAATAATTAGCTTAATTTTTTTGCCATTGAGTCCGCCTTTGTCATTAACATCAACAATAGCTAATTCCAGCCCTTGTCTGGCATGCTCCCCCATTGCTGAAGCTATGCCAGTCAACGGTAGAACTGCTCCTATTTTTATCTCCTTTGGTTCTTGGTGGCAACCAAAGAAGATTATTGTGGTGGCGATTGCCACTATTACAATAAAATTTGTAAGGCTTCTCATTTTATCCTCCTTCCAAGGAAATTTTGCCTTCTTTTTTCAGCAAATTATCCAACCATAATGGAATATTGATAGGAATTCTTAAATTACTCCTACCTAAAGAAAACAGTTTTGTAAATACTATCGTCTTAGCAATATTTTCAAGTGCCTTTATTCTATAATAAATTTCCTCTAAATCTTTACCCACTATTCCTACTCCAAGGAACGGAATAATCACACCGTTACATGTCTTAAGATTTTTAGATATAATATTTTTTTGTTTAACAATGAACTCATCAACATCTTTGGCTTTTAATTTATCTATTTTGATAATAGTGAGGGGTGAACCGAATAGAAAAGATACTTCAGGAGTGATAGGGAATTTTTGGCTAATATTTGCCATAATCTCTGTATAAGCTCCGCCTCTGCATAGGAGTACAGCGTTTACATCTTGGCGAATTTTATATATTTTGCAATGAATACTAACAAGTAAACTTGGTTGTATTTTAGTACATTCGCAAGGTTTCCCTTTTATGTCTACTAATATATAATTTTCTGCCATACTCATTTTGCCCATTTTATTTATGATAATACCCCGCTTAGTTCTGATTGAAAGATTTACCATTTCTCCTTGTATTAAATTTTCAGCAACCAGTTTTTTGAACATATTTGCTAATTCCTGTTTGAGCTTTTTGTATCGCATTTATTATTCTCCTTTTATTTTAATGTTATATTTTTGTGACTTAAGGCGAAATGCCTCGTTTTTTTCTGTCACTCTTATTCTAAACATGAACCCTCATTATTATCTTTAATGCAAAATTAAGGGTGTTTAAAGCGTCCAGTTCAGAAACACGCCCAGCTGGTTTATGCACCATCAAATTTCTTGCTTTTCTTAGATATTCAGCTGAAACATTATCCAGTTCCTTTATAAATTCTTTTTCCCTTGACCATTTAATTAACCCATCAAAGTTTATATCATCATTCCGACCTTCCAATTTTTTATGAGCAAATCTTAAGTGAATTTCCACTGCTCTTGCTGCCATAATACAAGTTGGAATATCAAGCCCAAACAGATAACACCTGATAGCGGTATTGAGGACACCTTGAGTAACCTTGGGCATGTTTTTATCAATCGCGATATTAAATTCTTTAAGTTTGTCTACCCGTCTGCGATAATTATTTGCAAAATTTTGCCAGCCGTTGTAGAATCTCCAGAGGACTTTGTAATTTCGTTTAAGTCTATTATAATCGTTCTTTATTTTATCATAATCCGGTGGACGAGCCGCCTCAGCACCGATTAATGTACCCAAACCCAAACTTATCAAAATTTCAGTTAACCCAATCTTATCTTCAGCCATAACACTTAATTATATCTATTTATGTTAAAAAATCAAGAGTCCGTTTTAAATCAAAAATACTCTTACTCAATTGTTAACAAGACACATCACGGTTCTCACGCTTGAAATTCCATTCAAAATCAATTTACCCCAATTCACACTTTCCAGATAGGCTGGAGAATGTTGGAAAGTGTTAACTTTTGAAAACCTATTTTTGTTTGTAGCATTCAATTTGACAATTCGGCAATTGTCGAATTGATGAATGAAGAAATTCATAATCTGTTCCATTTAAAACCAATAATTACAATCATTCCAGAACAAAGGGGAATCTCCTCACAACTTTGCAACATTTTTCAGGCAGAAGAATTTTGCTAATGATGGAGATGTGGTATCTTGATTCCTCGTCATTGAGATTGAATAACCTAAACCATAATATAAATCATTGGCCATAATCTGTGCAATTCCCCAATTAGAAGTGCTCTCATACGGTTCATTTGCCCCATATCTGGGATTAACTGCGCCAGGGTCTCCCTTAGGCCAATGACCACCATGGCCAGGGTCAATACAAACATTTACTCTCCCGGCAATTAGGAGACATAAAGTTATGGATATAAGAAGCAATTTTCTTTTCATTGCTTTCTCCTTTTTAAGATGATATAAAAATGCTCCTCTTCGTAGCAAGGGACATCTGGATGACTAACTACCTCTGTGATTATCTTTCCATCTGGTAACCATTTAACATACATCTCTGATACTGGCGTATCAGTAAGTTGTATTCTTCCTGTTCCGTCATAATTTACCAAAAAAACCTCGGATTTCACTGGAACTTCTTCATTTACATAAAAATCCATCTTTAAGGGCTTGG
>Ga0078972_1011833_pt1 | contig 15371 bp, 8 predicted proteins | sample YelNatPaOPGAMG01_FD_67568 | JGI IMG/M metagenome (GOLD analysis project Ga0078972, IMG submission 67568) | Hot spring thermophilic microbial communities from Obsidian Pool, Yellowstone National Park, USA - OP-RAMG-01 (SPADES assembly) (version 2) | ecosystem: Environmental > Aquatic > Thermal... | reverse complement strand
TAGAGGGGAATACCAGCGTATTTCTTTGGCAATTGCCTTACCCACCTTTGGGTTACTTTCTGCTGCTTTGCAATTCTGTACACTGAGAGTTCGCCTTTATTCAACTCCCGTATTATCCACCGTATCTTTCTCAGGGTTAGTTTTCTCATACATCCCTGAGAAATCTCAAACCCTTCTTTATTTACCGAGAGGAACTTATTTCGGGATAATACATAAAATTAACCAGAACAATAGCTATTTATACTAAAAATAAGAGAAGGACCTTGTATGGTGGAGATAGATATAACCTCAAAAAACATCTTACAGGCGATGAGCGAGGACTGCCGGCAGAGTATGGCAGCATTAGCAAAAAAATTACATTGTGCACCAAAAACGGTGAAAAAGAAGCTTTCAAAACTTGAGGATGAGTATGATATCCGGTATACACTTGAACTAGATGAAAATACGCTTGGCTTTACAGCCAGATATTTTTTACTTTTCAGATTTTCACGTCCAATCGACGAGAAAATAATTCTGAATGTGCTAAAGAAATGGAAATACCCACAGTTTGTTGCATTGACAAAAGGCGACTTTGATTTAGTGATATATCTTCTTACGAAGACACATCTTGAATTTGTGAACTGGGTCAATTATTTTCGTCAGGAGTTGAGTAGTTATATTGAGTATTGGGAAGGAGGGATGGTAACAGGATATTGGTACGGCTTCTTCCCGGAATCAGAGGAAATACTTGAAGACACGGACCTTGAAGAGAGAGAACGTATAATGCTCCGCATCCTAATTAGAAATGCGCGTACCCCACTTAGTGACATTGCAAGAAGGTTGAAGGTTTCAGTTTCAACAGCCCAGTACCACATGAACAAACTGATGAACAAAAAACTGATTAAAAGGGCAACCATCGTAATTGAGAAGCCACCATATCCTATTCATTTCGTTGGAATTTATGGTTATAAAATGACACCAGAATTTATAAAAAGAGCGCTTGCAGTTAGGAATTTTTTGATCACGGAAGCCACTTACGAACCAGTTAACAGACTCATGTTAGAATTCAATACTGCGGCAACCACATTTGACGATGTGACCTTCTATTCATTTGCTGACTTGGACGAAGGTTATTTATTCCAAAAAAAGATGCTTGAACTTTGCGGCTCTGAATTGCGCACTCACAAGTTTGCGTTTATTTTGAAAGTGCTTAAAGGAAGCCTTCCAATACGAAAGCTAGACATAGCAAAAGAATACCGGGCAGATGACGTAAAAATCTACGACTATCTTAAAAGCGGTTGAAAGAATCTTTCGCGATTCTTGTGGTAACTGAATTTTGCAGTACCTAGTTAATTACCTTCTTAATTGTTGCTTTCTTATCCCTTGAAACCCACCACATTCAGAATTTTATTTATCTAAAACAGAGTATCGGTCTATTGGATTTCAACATATCGCCTTCCTCAAAGCTATTCTGCAGAACGATCACGAACCACAACAGCCCTTAAGCGGTTGACGCAAATTGTTCCTACTAGTCTGCGAGCCCTGTATACGGACCGTTACATTCTCTCCGGTGCATCTATCCCAAGAAGCCACAACCCGTTCTTTAAGACCTGCCTATAAGAAGAAACAAGCTTCAGCCGCGCCGCTTTCTCAACTGGATTTGCTTGCAGGACGGGGCGATTCGTGTAAAATTTGGAGAAGTCAGAAGCAAGCTCCAATAGGTAATCAGCAATCATATGCGGCCTATATGCAGTGGCGGCGGAGAGCACAACTTTAGGGAACAATGCAATCTTTTTGATGAGCCTCTTTTCTTCAGCCGAGGATAAAACAGAGTAGTCAACCGCATCTGTAACTTCACCGGCTTTTTCCAAAATCCTTGTTGCGCGGGCATAGGAATACTGGGTATACGGTGCAGTGTCTCCTTCAAATCTCAGCGCTTCCTCCCATTTGAATATTATTTTCCGCTCAGGGGTGGCACGCAGGAAATCAAACCGTATAGCTCCAACAGCGACCGTTTTAGCAATCTTTTGCTTTTCTTCTTCGCCCATATCTTTGAAGCGTTCTCGCACCTGCTTTAGAGCCTCTTTTGTTGTTTCCTCAACCAATTCATCAGCGGTGAATCCGAGCCACGTGCCTCTCCGCCCAGAGAATCTGCCTTCGGGCAGGGCGGCATGTTCATAAGCCAAATGGATGGAATTCTCAGACTGCTTTTCATACCCCATCAATTTCAATAAAATCTTCAAAACCAATTGCGGATAAGCTTGCTCAACGCCTATTACGTTAACAACAACATCCGCTTTGCCAAACGGCATCCCGACGCCTTCCGGACCGGTGGAATAAAGCAGTTTTCCATTGGGTTGTTCCATAACCCTGTGAAACTTGAAATTGCTTGGGATTAAACCGAACTTCCACAGTTGGAAAGCCAAATCCTTCCCAGTATAAACAGCAGTGCCGTCTGAACGCACGAGTACTTTATCTGCGCTCTCCATTCCTTTGAACTCCGGCAGCTCATCCAAGCGGGCCACGATACATCCAGCATTTTTGCCAGCAGTTTCTTTTACTGCCGCACCGCATTCCATCGCTTTCTTTATAGCCGCTTCAAAAAGCTTCTCCCGCACAATGTCGCTTTCCCATATCAATACATCGTGAAAGATATTAAATTTGAATGCAGTTTCGTATTGGGCGAGAACGCATTTCAGGGCTAGTTCTCTTCCAAGCGCAGCTATCGTTGACTTTCCTTCCTCCAGCTCCTTAACGATATTGCGGACCTCCTCTGCAACATTTGGCTCTTCAATCCTTTTTGCGACCTCAACGTATTGCTCGCCAAGCCAATGGTCTACTTTTCCTTCAATCCTGTTTGAAAGATGGAGATAACCCCAAATGCTTTGGGCAACTTGCAGCCCTAAATCATCAATGTAATCAATCCTTTGGACATTAAAGCCGGAGAATTCCAGAATCCTTGCGACAGAATCGCCGAGCAGCGCATTCCTCAAATGCCCTATATGCCACGGCTTGTTTGGGTTTACAGAAGGAAATTCAACAATTACCGTCCTCCCTTTTCCCAAGTCATTTTTGCCATAGTCGGCATCTATGGAGTTTAGGACAAGTTCGGAGAACTTAGCGTAGTCTAAATAGAAATTCAAATACCCTGCACCAGCAACTTCTACCTTTGCGAATAACTCGTTCAACTTTATATTGGCTTTAATCTCTCCTGCAATTATTCGCGGTGCCTTCTTGACTTCTTTTGCCAAATCAAACGCTATTGGTGAAGCAAAATCCCCAAATTCTTCTTTAGGCAGTTCCAATTTTACTGAGTCTACTTTGTAACCAATGGATTCGCATGCATCCACTATCATCTGCTTTACGCGGCTTTCTGCTGTTTCGTACGCATCCATATTACCAACTTCATAAGTCGCCATGCTAATAATCATCAGTGGGGTCGCCGTGATTTGAACACGGACCGCCGGGTTTTCCGGAGCAACCCATTCAAGGTGTTGTAAGGGGTGCTATTCACCCGAACCCGGAAGCATACCAGGTTTGCGCAGCCTCCACATCAACATGCGCATCAATGAGGAGACTATAGCACACGACCCCAATAAAACGTATTTTAGTAAGAGAAACATTTTAAGCGCATCTTCCTTGAACGCATGTTTTTGAGCCGCAATCCGAGTTTGAGGCGCATTCCACGCATGTTTTACTCCAAGGCGCGCATTTCAGCGAGCAGCAGTCTGAATTTGTTCTGCATGATGCGCCTGACTGGAAGCAGCTCCACGGGCAAGGCTCTGCCATCTGGACTTCTGTTCCTGCGCACTGCGCAAAGCACTCGCTTCTATATGTTCTATTGTCCATGCCGCATACTGGGTGTTCTCCAGCACCGCAAGCGCATTCGTCATCACATGCGCCTTCGTGGCATTGGGAGAGGCAACGCTTCTCCGTATAATTAACTATAATGCTATGTTGGGCATCAACGCAATAATACTCACGCACAACCACGTCCGTGCCGTTCCATAAACACGTGTCTTCCCATAAGCTGAATATTCCATTATATTCGCCTGCAGTCGTTCCGCGATGAGTGAAATCTAGGCGGGAATCCGTTTCAGTGCATCTGGCAAAGTAATATAGGGTTGGCGTTGGCACCGGTGTCGGGGGGATAACTGGAGTTGGGGATTTTGGAATCCAACTTACACCACATCTGTTGTTTATGCAGACGCACCTTCCCTTTCCACAGTCCATTGTTCCCTGTTTGCATTCATTAGTGCATACGACCCCAGAACAGTTTGGCGCGCTGGATGCCCGCACGCACCATTTTGGATGGCAACACTCGGAAGGAACACAGTCAGAATCTGAAACGCATTCAACACCCAACAAAGGGGTCTGTGAAGCGGTCTCTACCGCATCTATTGTAGGGGTGGCGGAGGATGCAGGGAAAGGCATTGTGCTGCTCGCTTTTGGCACAGCAGTTGGCATCGGAGCGATATTCACACGATGGGATATGCAACCGTGCAACAACAAGAAAATAAAAACAAAAAATACAAGGAAAGCCGCAAGAAGCGGCTTTTGTTTGCTCTTCACTTGCCTGTTCACCTTTGCACGCATGCGCCTTCAACACATGCCATATTCTGTGGGCATTGTATGTCCGCTACCACAACATCCGGCATTTGACCCGGTGAAAGGCAATCGTACTCCCGGATAGTTTTGCTGCTGATGCAATAGTCGGTAAATGAGCCATATCCATCACCGACCAATTTGCCCGTTGCAGTTCCTTTTTTGTAGATGTTGCTGTTATTTGATGTGTCATCGTCCGTGTCGCTGCACATCTGGGCTGGCGTTGGCGTCGGGGTCGGGGTTGCTTGCGGCGCACACCAGTACGCTACCGCCGCAACTATATTTGGATTCCTTACACAAGAATCTCCTTGCTCGCAACAGGCGTCTGTCTGAGGATTGCATGATTGCCCTCTTTGCTTGCAAGTCGGTGTTGGGGTTGGTGTTGGAGTAACGCCCGGTCCGCACGCAGTTCCTTCTTCATTGCATCTCTTTGATACGCAAACGACCCTTGTTGTGCATGTGCACGCATTGGCTTGGGCATTATAGCTGCAGCCCGTATAGAAAATGCCATCTTTGCAGTATTCATACTTGCATGATGGTGTTGGGGAAGGTGTGGGCGTTGGAGTTGGGGTTGCTTGCGGCGCACACCAGTAAACCATATGCGTTGTAATGCTTGGGTTTTGTACGCATGCATCCGTTGGTTCACAGCACTTATCCCTCTCAGGTGTACACAATTCATAGGTCTTCTTGCACGGTGTTATGGTTGGCGCACAGACATTGTCAACGCATCCACCATAGCAGCAATCGTTGTCGTTAGTGCAGCGCTCTCCTTGTTTCCTGCAGCCGCGCTGAATCTCGCGGCAAACACCATTCGCACACACTGCACCTTCGCAGCAGTTGCCCGTGTAATTTGCAGGTACGGCATGCGTGGCTGTTGCAGGCGGAACATAGCAACTTCCACCTACAGGGACGCACTCATTGGAGCCCATGCATACATTATTTACACAGCTAAGGCCCTCGCAGCAATTGCCATAGCTCGCGCTTAAGCCGTCCGCACGTGTAATTGGCGGGATTCCGCACCGTTCTCCACGTTGCCTGCATAATGTTGGACATTCGGGGAGTGGTGGAAGACAGATGTTGTTCCAGCAGGTCAGCCCGCCACAGCATTCGCCGTAATAATAAGTCTCATTCTTCTCGCTGTCATATACCTTTCCACAGCGTTCATAGGCTGGCTTGCAGGCCGTTTCATTGCGGCATGGTCCTTCGTAGGCAAGCTGCACGCCTGCACAGCGCAGCCTGCACAGGTTTCCGTAAGTCTTTCCATTTGAGCCACACACTGGACTGTAGATTTCTGGGCAGTCGCACGCCGGTGGATGTTTGCAATACGAGTTTATGCACTCCAAACCCGGGCAACAGTTCCCATAGGAAGGTAGAACGGCAGCGAAATAGTTCGGTTCAGCCGGCGTTCCGCAGCGCGCGCCTTCTGGATTGCATGTCTGGTCCGGCTGTTTGCATATTCCATCAGAGCAATATGCGCCCGATTTTGGGCAGCATGGCTTTTCAGAACTGCACTCCTCTCCTACATTCGCACATTTGTCTATGCACGTATATGTCTCCGGATCGCATATGCCTGAGCAACACTGTTCGTTGAGCTTGCATGGTTCGCCGTATTTCAAGCAATCATGCTCGCGCTTTGTGCATATCCCATCTTTGCACCATCCTGAGCAGCATTGCCCGTTCTTCTCGCACGCCTTACCGTTCGGGAAGCATCCTCCTTGTGATGCACAATAATTGTTTACGCAATGTCCAGAGCAGCATTCCTTATCCTCATTGCAGCGCTCGTATGCGTTTCTGCACTCACGTCTTATGCATGCCCTCTCTTGAACATTTGTCTGTGCGGAATATCCAGCGTATGCATAAGCGCATTCAAGCCCTCCGCAGCAATCCTTATTGTTGCAATTTTCGCCCTCCAACGCGCATTCTTCAATCTGTTTCTTGCAGTAACCGTCGGAACATACGAGCCCTTCACAACAGTTGCTTTCGGTGATATTCTCACAATATTTCTTACCGGTTGTTGCATCAACCTTACACCTTTCAACTTCCCTGTAACATTTTTCCCCAGCCTTGCTGCAAACAGAGGTGGCATTACATTCACCCGGAACGAGATGTGTAAGGTTCGCTCCTGCACACATTGCAAAGCATTTGCTCGGGTAAATTACGCCATCAACGCATACGGGATTCCATTCTTTAACGCAACCGCAATTGTTTGGTGGGCAATTGTTTGGGTTTTCTGCTTTTGTTCCATCGGGGCAGGTATATTCGTGTGGTTTTTGGCAGATACCATTTATGCATACCATTCCGCCGCAGCACACTTGCTCGGATACATAGTTTGTTGCAACGCCCGCAACTACGTCACAGGGCATGCCTTCCTGCACGCAGATGTTCTCGCACGGTCCTACGTACGCTATTTCTACCCCCTTGCATTTTGCAGCGCAGCCGTTTTCGTAAGTGACGCCATCAACGCCACATACTGGATCCCAATTGGCTAAGCACAGGCACTGCTCTTCAGGTGGTTTGGCTTCAGAAGAGCATTTGCTTAATTCAGCAGTGACAGTGCCATCCGGACAAGCATAGTAATCTGGTTTTTGGCATACATTATTCACACATGTGCCTTCGCAACACTCTCTTTTTATCGGTGCAGCGCCGGTTGTCGCGATAATACCGCACGGCTCATTGAATTTTGCGCATTCAAGCCCGCATGCGCCTTTCGTGAACTGTATTCCAAGGCAATTGGCAGCACATTCATTAGGATATGTTTTTCCATCCACTCCGCACACAGGTTCCCATGTATTCGGGCAGTTGCATGGGTTATTCTCTTCCTTACAAAACGTTACCGTACCGGTTACGCACTTTCCTTGCACAGAAATATTTGATATCTGCCCAGAAACCTCGGAAACATTCATACCTTCTTTTATACACCCTGAAAAAACCACTGCGAAAACCATCGCAGATAAAAGCAAAACGAGTCCTCTACAGCTAGTCATTTTAAAACCACCCTTTTGGTAACTTTTTCAAACAGATTGTTTAAAAACTTATTTAGAGCAGTCCAAATACCAGAACTACCTATCAAACGCGCAAACTATTTTTAATAACAGCTGATGAGAAAAATATACTGCGCAGGGGTCGCCAAGTCTGGTCAAAGGCGCAGCGCTCAGGACGCTGTCTCTTAGGAGTTCGTGAGTTCAAATCTCACCCCCTGCACTAAGACAAACCGCGGGGGGCTTCGCCCCCCTCAGTTTTTCCTTGATTTCCTGATCCCCCCAGACAAACCGCGGGGGGCTTCGCCCCCCTCAGTTTTTCCTTGATTTCCTGATCCCCCAGACAAACCGCGGGGGGCTACGCCCCCCTCAGTTTTTCCTTGATTTCCTGATCCCCCCAGACAAACCTCATAGGGGGTTTCACCCCCTCGCGGTTTCACCAACTTCGCCGGGGTAGAGGGGTGGCATACCCCCTTTTCCTTGATTTCCCCTTCACCCCCTAGACATTTCACAGGGAAGTAACGTAGAAACCCGCTAAGGGTTTCTCGGGATAGAGGGGTGGCATTCACATAAATTGTTCAAGGGAGAATTGCTTTGCGGAGTCTTTCTCAAAAATAGATTCTATATCATTCTGCAATAACATGAGCCTTTGTTTAAGATAGTCTGGCAGGCCGTATTTCTCCACAAGTTGTTGGGCGGTCTCAAGGTATTTTTCTATGCTACCTTTTGAAACGGTCAATACAAGTTTACCCCCACAACGCCTGCATTTGCCTGAAAGCGGGACCCTCCTGTATTTTGAGTTGCAGTCAACGCATCTGATTGTCTGTTTTGAGAATGTGCGCAGATTGCCATAAAGGTCTGGCAAGAAGTGGCTTAGGATAACACGTTCTGCGGAATCTTTTACGTCTGCAGCGCGAATCTTTTCACAGAGATTGAACTGGGTTTCAACTTTTTCTTTCATAGATTTGAATTGCACGTATCTTGTCTCAACGGGTCCGTTGTCTATGCCTGAAGCAGCATGGGTGAAGTGCAAATCATGTCTTTCATTTTCCTTTCCCAACCTATCTTTCACACATTCTATCTCTATTTCACCAGCGCCGGCAAAACGAGATGCTGCTTCATAGAATTCCAGTGGGTACTCTGCGCATACCTCCATAGCGTGCACTTCGTCATCCACTTCTTTCGGGTTGAGTATGGTGGTCAAAACAATGGAAGCGTCCATATGGCCGCCCCTTGCAGCGGGAAGAAATGTTTTGGAGAAATTGAGCAAGGCATCTAGAAGAAGCATTGCGGAGTCTTCATCTCCATCGCAGTTTCTTCTCCTCGCCGAAATTGTATACGGGTGTGCGTATCCCACGCGCGCGTTTGTAAACCCAATAATTCTGCCAAGCACGCCGCAGGATGTATGTGGTGAAAGCGTAATTACGAAATGACCTATGAGGTCATCGGGTGTTTTTGCATTATAAAATGGTGGCAAACCATAAACGTATACTAAAAGGTCATCTATGAAATGGCTTACGTGCAGGAAATACTCCCCACAGTTTTTTGAGACGATAATATCCTGCGGTTTTAGTTCTACGAGTTGGTCATCACGCTGCAGGTCATTCCCATCCGCATCTTTCAAGTAGCCGAGTTCCCGTAACTTTTTCACAGGCACGCCAATCTCACGAGGGTAAAAATGGGTAAGCGGCACGTCTGTTGCATCAAATCTTACTGTTCCATCGCGGAAGACAAAAACACCGTGCTTTGCACGCAGTAGACCTTTTTCCAAAATTTCCGGGCATTTTGTTTCACTGACAAGCCCCTGCACTCCTTTGATTTCGTCAGGGAGTTCTTTTATTCTCGTTTGCGCAGATTCCATTAACGCAACGAAGTCAATCGCACGTGAATCATAGTAATAGGCAGGAGATTTGCATGCAGGGCAAACATCCAAATCCGTCTGCTTGCCGCATTTTGAGCAAACCCGCTCAAGCATGGTTCTCTCTCCACAAGCGCCGCATTTGTACGTAACGGAGATAGTATTGCAGCGCGGACACTTCAACCGTGCAATCTCCACCTCCAAGCCCTTCCCCTCAAAACGCTCGCGTTCTTTTGCAGCTTTAAACGCTTTTATCATACTGCGCACCTTACCCCCTGACTTTCCCAACGGGAATAGCACGTGGGGGGCGGGTTTCATACGCCTCTCTCTCGCCTTCTCCGGGCGGCCCATGCGCGCACCAATGTATGTTGGAGCCTTCTCGCGTATCACGAAGCCCGCAAGTTCGTTGATTAACTGCATTACCGGTTTATCTTTTGCGTAAAGCGCATTGAACCTTTCCAGCGTAATCTTCCTGTTGGAGATGATTCCAAGGCTTGAAAGCAGAGCGAGCGCATTATCCGCATCCAGTACAATATCCTTTCCATCAACCTTATGCGGAACACAAAGCTCCTCAAGAATGCACTTGGTTGGTGACGCCTCAATCCTGAACTCCCTCAGTTTGAACCAATCGTATTGGAGCCTGCCGTTTGCGAGCCAATCCACAAGCTCCTTCACGTTTTCCGTCGTAATATCATGCCAGAAGTATGTCCACCGCGGCGCAAGCGGAACATTGAATTCCTTGCATAACCTTAGCGCCTCTTCAGCGGAAATCCGTCTCGCATCCACTTTAGGCGCTTTGCCGCCAGATGCCTTTTCTAATTCTTTTAGCCAATACTCCTCGCAATAACCGCACGGCATAAGTGGGTGGTTCGCTTTTTTGAAATCCCCATAGGTGATAAGCATGTCACCTAAAAACAGCAGCCGCACCACGTTTGGCTTTAGTTTCTCCGCCTCTGCAACCGAAGAGACTTGGACAACGGAGCCATCAGATAATTTCACTATCGGCCCTTCAATGGAATCGCAGGGCGTGACCACGCAACCCTTGCCCGGGCGCTCTATCTTCAACTGCGTGCCGATGGCAGGGAAATTGTCCAGCAAAACCATCGTAGCAGGATGTATTGCTTTAGCTGCTATTCCCGTCATCCGCGTCCTGCCATAGCGGAGGCGAAAGCCTCCTTTTCTGCTCGGGTAGGCAAAGATAGGCCTTCCTGCAACTATATCTTCAAGAAAGCGGTCATCAGGTTTCACCTCAACCTTGCCTTCGCGTTTCGTAACCTTTACCAGAGCTTCAAGCCATTCCCAATTCAACCCAACTTTTTTTGTATATTTTAAAACCTTTGCTGCCTTCTGCGCTATTCCCTCACATACTACAAGCGCTATGCCACCGCGGACACGGTCCGTCTCCACACGCTCTAGCCCCTTATATACAGAGACCTCAAACTCCTCTGTCGGATCCCCATCAATACATACGGGACAGTTGCGGATTATATGTCGTACGTCATCGTCAGAAGGTTTGTACTGCAAGCGGGCTGCGCGCGCGTCATAGAGGTTAATCTCCTCCACATATCGCTCTACCTCAGTGTCTGTTGGCCGGTAATCCTTTACACCTAGGCGTTGTCTTGCAGCATCAGCGAGAACAACGCTTAGCGCCGCAACCGTTCCTCCCGCAGAGCGAATTGGTCCCGCAAAATAGATTGCCAAGTAGTTGCTTCCGTCTGGGTTCTTGCGAATCTTTATTTTTGCAATGCCTTCGGTTGGGGCGACAAGCACGCCTTCGGTCAATATCCCAACACCTGTTCTAACTGCTTGGTCTATTGCTTTTTCCGGGTCGCTTAACCCATAATCCGCACGCTTATCAATGATTTCGTTAACTACATCAAAAGCAAGCAGCTCAAGCGGTTTCTCCTTTTCCAGTTCCCTTATTCTATTCGCTATGCCCTTTGGCCCCACTATTCCTTCAACCCTACCTGCAACGTCCGCAGCCGGAATTATTTCTACGGAGCTCTCCGGGTCAAACCCTTTTGAGCGCGCTTCGCTTGCAATCTCTAAGGCGCGCTTGAAACCATCATTCAAGGTTTTGGCATACGCGTCCATTTCGCTATTCACAGAAAACCACCAGATGTATGGGGTGCCTCTGTTGTTCCTTCAAAATTCACAACCGAAATCTCTCCCCTATGCAAATCGTATATTGGCAGGATGCAAGGTGATGGGATGTGCCCTTGCTTAACCTGGAATTCCGTGCGCGATTGCCACGTTCCAGAGTTTATCAGAACCACTCCCCTGTACTTCTCATATCCATTCTTGTGGACGTGGCCCATATGCACTATATCCGGAATGTCTTCAATCACCATGTAATCTTTAGGCTCGGGCACGATTTGGTTTTCACCAAACAGAGGAGAAAGGTTCCTGCGTTTTATCAATTCCACCATGGGTTTTTCAGGGCGGGCATAACTCATATCCGGAAGCGCAGCAATTACCGAATCTAAAGATGTGCCGTGGTAAACTAGCGTTTTGAGACCCTCTATCTCAACCATAGATGGATTTCCTATCAGGTGCAGATTTCCGAGCTTCCCTAAGGAGTCCGCTATTTCTCCTGAAAGTTGCGGTTGCGGTTCTGCACGCCTCACCGCATCATGGTTGCCCGGCGCGACTATAATTTCAATATAATCCGGAATCGCTTCCAGAAACCTTCCACAAAGTCGGTATTGTTCAAATATATCGCGCACAATCAATTCTTTCTCTTGTTTTGGGTAGATGCCTATTCCATCCACAACGTCCCCTGCTATAACAATATATTTAACCCTCCCCGCCAGCTCCTTTTCACTCTGCCCACCAACGCCACCATTAAGCCACTGGATAAAAAAACCAAACTGTTTTTCCAAGAACAGCTTGCTTCCTACATGCAAATCTGAAATGAACGCGACAGCAACTGGTTTTTCTATCGTTTTTGCAGTTTGGATGGGCACATCCGGCCAAACAATCTCCTCCGCTATCAAAAAAGGAGGGTTCCACCTTCCTCTTACCGCAACCACTTCATCTAAAAGAAGCCTGCTGGCTGATTCATAGCAGGCGCGTTCTTTCTCGTTCCTCCCCTTGCCAACCCAAACCTTTACTATTCCCTCTTCATCTTCAACTTCAATGAGCAGGTCGTTCTTTTTAGTCTGTCTTTTGCTATTTACCAAACCTGCTATCTGTATATCCCGCCCGCTCATCATCCCGCTTAATGCTTTTGATGAAACTATTCCATTTCCGCCTCTTGCCTCAATTATCTTGCGTGTGCGTGCAAGTCTGTCCTTGAAACATGCAACGAAGTCTTCAACCTTTCCCTTGCAACTGCTCTTTCCAGTGACGTCTGTTTTGTCTATAAGTTTCAGTTCCGGCGCCCATTCTTTTGCAAGCGGTTTGAAATCCGGCGTGCGCTTAACTTCCACAGGAAGCGGAATCTTTGCCTCTTCTTTTGATTCAACCAGCTCCTCAATAAGGGATTTTTCTATCGCAAAAACGCTGCGTTTCTTTCCTTCTTCTAGTACTTTAATAGCAAAATCTAGCGGATTGTCCAAGCCCTTTAGAAATTCTAATGCTTCCGGCGTGATTAACACGTCAGCATCAGCGAATCTTTTAACCAATTCGTCTTCAATCAACTCTACCTACCTTAAACCCCCGAGCAAGGGGGTGCAAAACAAAATGGAAGAATAGTCTCCTGTGGTTTAATAGCCTTTTTGGGATTACTCGCGGATGCTTTCAAGCGCGCCAAGGATGGTCCAGATTTGTGTTCTGGCATGCGCAGGCATGTTTATGTCATTTGAAATCTCGTCCAATATGTAAATTGCGCCACTTGTTTTCACAATAAGCTCCTCGTTGCTCAAAAGCTTCTCCTTCGCATCGCTTACTGCCTTCCGCACGTTTTTAGGAATTGAAGTGTCGTTTACAACCACATCCATCAAAGAAGCGATCTGTTTAATCTTCTCCTCAGCCCCGGAACCTTTTTTCTTCGCCATAACAACCACCTAAAATTAAGCCGCACGGGCCCGGTGGGATTTTCACAACTGTCATCCCAGGGGGGTGATAAGCGTTAAGAAGGGGCGATTGAAGCCCCTTCTTTCGTTGGTTTGAACCCACGACCATCAGCTTAGAAGGCTTACGGGAAGGTTCAAATGCCCTCTTGCCGCGCTATCCAGGCTGCGCTACGGGCCCCTGCAAAGAGAATATTCCGATAGTACGGCTTAAAAACATTCACACAGCCACCCGCGCCAATAAGTTTATTAACTGATTTAAAAAAATGAAGTTGGTGACGATTAATGCCTAGGAAGATGGCCCAAAGCGCTATGGAATTTCTAATGACCTATGGCTGGGCTCTCCTAATCATTGTAATAATAATTGCTGTATTATTCTACCTTGGCATATTGCAACCAAAAACCCCAAACAGCCTAATCTTCTCCCCAGGTTTCTCTGCCAGCAGTTTCAGGGTTGGCAGTGGAACTGGTGCTTTTGAACTGGATTTTGGCCATGCAAAGGGCCAAACAATAAGGGTCACTAAGGCTGGCTGCTCAATGCAGGAGATTCCTGCACTGACACAGAGCTTGACAAACCTGACCAACCCAGTGGTCATTCCCAGCGGAACCCATAAGTGGATTATTGGTGGGGATTCAGGGAACACATTGAACTGTTTGGATGAGAACGGCAATCCACTAAACCCATCCAATGCAGAGGTGGGCCAGCGCTATAGGGGAAAGGTTTGCATAGAATATGAAGAAGTAGAGTCTGGCTTAACAAGGCAGGTTTGCGGAGATTTGAATGCAAGGTTTGAGTCAGGCGTTTCTGGTGCTACCCCGACCCCCACACCATCACCAATAACAGGATGCGGAACAATTAATTCCCCAGGCTACTATGTCTTGCAGAATAACTTGAGCGCAAGCGGCACATGCATAACAATAACCTCAGGAGGAAGTAATTCAACGCTGGACTGCAACGGCAAGACAATAACTGGCAGTGGAAGCGGATACGGGATTTATCTTACTTCAGCGACAGGAGTGACGATTAAGAATTGCGTGGTGAAGAATTTTGGAGATGACGCTATCCAGCTTTATGATTCAAGCAACAATATTATTACAAATAATAATGTAACCCTCAGTGGTTCAGGCATTCGCATAACGCACTTTTCAAACAATAATACAATTACCGGCAATAATGCAACAAACAACACGGGGTACTACGGTATACTCATTGAATACTATTCTAACAACAACGTTGTTGCTGGCAACAATGCAAGCTCAAACAATTGGGATGGCATACGTTTATACTTGTATGCATGCAACAATAACATTGCAAATAATATTGTTGTTTCAAACAACCACTTAGGCATTTCCCTTTTTAGTGGCTCTTCAAACAACACCATTACAGGCAATACAGCGAGTTCAAACGGCTGGAGTGGGATCTACCTTGAGTCTTCTTCAAACAACATCATTACAGGTAATACTGTGAGTTCAAACGGCGGGAACGGTAACCAGGCAAACCTTTACGGCTGGAACGGGATATACATTAAGTCTTATTCAACTAACAACATCATTACAGGCAATAACGCGAGTTCAAACGGCTGGAACGGGATACGTATCGATTATTCAGATAACAATAACATTACAGGCAATACTGTGAGTTCAAACAACCAAACTGGGATATACCTTTATATCTCAAGCAACATCGTCTTTGATGACAACACCGCTTGCGATAACAACCAATCAGGAGGCGGCTACTACGACCTCTACTGCTGCAGCAGCTCAACTTCCAGCGGAGACAGCATCTTTGATACGAACAGCGGCTGCACAGTCACGCAGACCAGCACATGCTCTTAAACTTAACAAACTCCGATTGCATGTGCTAAACACTCTTATTCCTTGCCCTTCTCTTGCATTGCTTCCATCAGTTTGAGCCGCCTCACGAGATACCCTGCTGTT
>Ga0078972_1011831_pt1 | contig 15375 bp, 11 predicted proteins | sample YelNatPaOPGAMG01_FD_67568 | JGI IMG/M metagenome (GOLD analysis project Ga0078972, IMG submission 67568) | Hot spring thermophilic microbial communities from Obsidian Pool, Yellowstone National Park, USA - OP-RAMG-01 (SPADES assembly) (version 2) | ecosystem: Environmental > Aquatic > Thermal... | reverse complement strand
TGCGTCTGGATTTTCTCCACAAGGCCTCGACTTCGATCGGCGAAACCCAAGCCGTCGTCTACGTCGAGGATCTGAAGATCCGGAACATGACCAGAAGCGCCCGTGGCACCCGGGAGAACCCGGGCCGGAACATCCGGCAGAAGGCCGGTTTGAACCGCTCCATCCTGTCCCAGGGAGGGGGGACGTTCCTCTCCCTTCTGGAGTACAAGCTTGTGAAAAGGGGAGGACGCCTGGTGCGGGTCGATCCACGAAACACGAGCCGAACCTGTTTTGCCTGCAACCATGTGGCGGAGGAGAACCGTCCGGACCAGGCCACGTTCAGGTGCGTCCGTTGCGGATATGAAGATCATGCGGACGTGAATGCCGCGAACAATATTCTCAGGGCGGGGCACGCCCGTAGCGCCTGTTTGGAGGACTCTTCCTCCAAGTTCGACGTCTGACCGTTCAGCCGGCGAATCGATCCCCGTTTTCAGTCCGGGGAGTTGGCAGGAAGGAATCCCCTTCCTTTCCGCTTTCGCGGCGAGCGAAGCGAGAGGGAGGGGAGGATGTCAAGAGTCCCTCTGGGAGACTGACAGTATTATAGGTTTTTTTTCATTTAAAGGATTGAAGTCATATATAGGGGAGAGACCTTTTTGTGGACAAGAGGGGATTGTCCTTTTGTACGGCATTTTTGAGCCTATGGAAAATCTGGTGAGAGAGCGACTCGCAATCCGTTCATTTGACCCCTCAACCGTTCTTTGATAGGATCAATCCCGCCTCGGTAAACGCTCAGTAAAATGGCCGCTTGTTTTTATTTTTTCTTTTATTTTTAATAATTTAAAATAATTCAAAATTCTTTTTTTACTCCCCTTTTTCTCCCGGTTTGTAAGGTGTTTCTTCACAGGTTTTCCACAGACTGTTAAAAACTTTTCGTAGCGATGTCTTCGGCATCTGGACCTAAGAGATTTTCATGCAGGATTTATGGCAGGACATACTTGATCACATTGATAGGGTCGAAGGAACCTCCGTCCTTGAAGGGGTCCGGGAACTCTACCGGGAGTGCCGTCTCGAAAAATCGGGGAATCGGATCCTTCTGATCGCTCCCAACAGCTTCGTAAGCCGTCTCGTCTCCGGACGCCACCAGGAGTCGATCATGAACGCTTGCAGAAGCCTCACGGGAGAAGAGGATCTGACCTTCTCCGTCTCGGTCTCCGAGGATAAAAAGTCAAAAAAGCCCCGCCAGGCACCGAAGACGTCCCTTCCCGCCGTGAAAGAGACAGCCCCTCGGGAACCTTCCTGGGAAAGCCACCTGCTTTCCCGGCACACCTTCGACACCTACGTGGTGGGGGAGTCGAACCGGTTTGCCCATGCGGCCGCCTACCAGGTCTCGGAAAATCCGGGGAAGTCCTACAACCCCTTTTATATTTACGGGGGGGTGGGGTTGGGGAAGACTCACCTCGTGAATGCGATCGGCAACGCCATTCTCCATAAAAATCCCTCCTCCCGGGTCCTCTACATTACCTCCGAGTCATTCTTAAACGAGATGATCAGTGCCCTCCGGTTCGCCAAGATGATCGAGTTCAAGGAACGCTACCGCACGATCGACGTCCTGATCATCGACGACATCCAGTTCATATCGACAAAAGAAAAGACCCAGGAAGAGTTTTTTCACACCTTCAACGCGCTTTTCGAGAAGAGAAAGCAGATCATCCTGACGAGCGACTGTCCTCCCAACGAGATCGCGACACTCGAGGAGCGACTGAGATCCCGCCTCTCCTCGGGGCTGATCGCCGACATCCAGATTCCGGACTTCGAGACCAAGGTCGCGATCCTTATGGAGAAGATGACCCGGGAGGGGATCTCCCTCTCCGAGGACGTCATCTTCTTTCTCGCCACGAGCATCAAGTCGAACATCCGGGAGCTCGAAGGGGGAATGATCCGGCTGGGTGCCTACCAGACCCTCATGGGCAGGCCGGTGACGATCGAGGTGACCCGCCGTCTTCTGTCGAACCTGATCCAGGCCGCGCCGGCCCCGGTCCACACCGAACTCATCCTCCAGGAGGTCGCCGCCTACTTCAAGGTCTCCGCCAAGGAGATCCGCTCGAAAAAACGCAACCGGTCCATCTCGGTCGCCCGCCAGGTCGCCATCTTTCTTCTCCGGGACCTGACCCAGATGTCCTTTCCGGAAATCGGCCGGGAGATGGGGGGCAGGGACCACTCGACGGCCATGTACGCCTTCCGGTCGATCGAGGAGAACAGGGATTCCGACGCCGTTCTCTCCCGGGACATAGAGATTCTCAAAAGAAGGCTCCTCCAGCTCTGAAGGGGCTTTCCGGTCAATATTCCCGGCCTTGGGGCCGGGAGTGCCAAACTTTTTTCAGGAGCTGTCCATGGACTTTTTGGTTGAGCAAAGCGTCTTCCTCGAAGGGCTCGAAAAGGTCTCCATCCTTTCCGACAGGAAGAATATCGCCCTTCTCTCCTCCCATATTCTGATCGAGGCGGGGGAGGAGGGGGTGACCCTCGTCTCCTTCGACCAGTCCGCCGGCGGGCGTCTCCGAATTCCCGCCAAGGTCACCACCCCCGGACAGGCCACCGTTCTCGGAAAGAAGGCCTACCAGATCGTCCGGGAGCTCACTTCCGGACCTGTCCATGTCTTTCGGGAGGAGGGAGGCCGCAAGGGGATGACGACGGTCGAAAAGGACTCCGCCGTTTTCCACCTCAAGGGGATCGACCCCCGGGACTTTTCTTCCTTTCCGGAGATCTCCCCCGAGTACTCCTTCGGCGTTCCGATCCGCGAGCTCCTCCGCCTTATCGAGAAGACCCTTCCCTTTGTCGTGGAGGAGGAGGGCAACTACATGAACGGGGTCCTTTTCCAGCGAGAGAAGGCGGCCGGCGGGCGTGCCACGCTGAATGTCGTCGGAACCGACGGAAGCGGACTTCACCATGGACAGATCCCTCTCGGAGAAGAAGGGGGAATCGATCTGTCCGAACAGGGGGAGAAGAGGTTTCTCATCAAGCGCCGGCATGCGGCCGACCTTCTCCGCATGCTCGAGACCGACGCCAAGGACGAAAAGCTGACGGTGGAGATCTCCGTCAACCCGCGGTATGCCCAGTTTAGGTGGCTTGGATTCTATTTCTTTGTCCGTCTTCTCGAACTCCGCTTTCCGAACTTCCGGGAGGTCTTCCCCGAAGATCACACGGTTACGGTCGATCTGGGACGGGAGGCGGCAGCCTCCATGATCCGGAGGGCCAGCCTCATCTCCGAGAAGAACGTCGACGTCGAGATCCTCTGGGACGAGAGATCGGTGACCGTCACCTCCCAGAACATCGATATCGGAGACTCCCGCGAGCAGACTCCGGCCATCGTGACGGGGCCTTCAAGCTACTTTTTCTTCAGCATCCAGTCGATTTCCAAGCTCCTGGGCGTGGTGGGCGGAACCACGCTCAGGATGCAGGCGGTGATCGTCGACGATCCCCTGGAGCACAGCAAGGTTCCGGTCGTCTGGAACGCCGTCGAGGAACCTCAGTCGCGTTATGTTATCATGCCACTTGAGACCCATTCCTGAGCCCACAAGATATGACCCCGGCCTTCCACTTTGGAGGGCCCACCTTACAAAATAAGGGAGCGTGCCGATTTGAACTCACAGATCCAGGAAACATACGGCGAGCAGCAGATCCGTATTCTCGAGGGTCTTGAAGCTGTCCGCGTCCGTCCCGGGATGTATATCGGGAGCACGGGGATCGATGGTCTCCACCATTTGGTTTACGAGCTCGTGGACAACAGCGTCGACGAGTCCCTGGCCGGCTACTGTACCACTATCGACGTGATCCTCCACTCCGACCGGTCGGTGACGGTGCGCGACAACGGCCGCGGGATTCCCACGGGGATGCATCCCGACCAGAACCGGTCCGCGGCAGAGGTTGTCCTCACCGTCCTCCACGCCGGCGGAAAGTTCGACAACAACACCTACAAGGTCTCGGGGGGACTCCACGGGGTCGGCGTCTCGGTCGTCAACGCCCTCTCCGAAACCCTCGTGCTCGATATCGACCAGAAGGGGAGCCACTTCCGCCAGACCTACCACAAGGGCGTTCCGGCGGCCCCCCTCGCCGTGACCGGGTCCTCGGAGACGACGGGAACCTCCATCAGGTTCTACCCCGACCTCTCCATCATGGAGACCGACGCCTTCTCCTTCGACGTCCTGGCCCACCGCTTCCGGGAGCTTGGCTACCTGAATCCCTCCCTGACCATCTCCCTCCGCGAGGAAGAGACCCTTCGGGAAGAGGTCTTCCACGACGAGGGAGGGATCCGCTCCTTCCTGGTCTTCGTCAACGAGAACAAGAGGACCCTTCACGAGCCCCTTTCCTTCCGGAAGTCCTTCGACAACGGATCGATATTCGAGGTCGCCCTCCAGTACCAGGACACCACCGACGCCGAAACCCTCCTGAGCTACGTCAACAACATCCCCACCCGGGAGGGAGGCACCCACGTGAGAGGATTCCGGGCCGCCCTCACGCGCGTCGTCAACCGGTACATCAAGGAAAAGAATCTGAACAAGGGGGAGGAGGTCAAGGGCGAGGACATCCGGGAGGGACTCTCCTCCATCCTCAGCATCAAGATCCCCAACCCCCAGTTCGAAGGCCAGACCAAGGCCAAGCTCGGGTCGAGCTGGGTCTCCGGCGCGATGGAGACCTTCCTCGCCGAATCCCTCGAGGACGCCTTCGAGAAGCAGGGGGCCATCGCCCGCTCCATTGCGGACAAGGCCATCCTTTCGGCCCAGGCCCGGGAGGCCGCCCGGAAGGCCCGGGAGCTGACCAAGAGAAAGAACGTTCTCGAGGGGTCGAACCTTCCGGGGAAGCTTGCCGACTGCCAGGAGAACGATCCAGCCAAGTGCGAGCTCTATATCGTGGAAGGAGATTCGGCCGGCGGCTCGGCCAAGCAGGGGCGCGACAGGCGCTTCCAGGCGATCCTTCCGCTAAAGGGAAAGATCCTGAACGTGGAGAAGACCAAGGGGGTGGAGAAGTTCATCACCCACGACGAGGTGAGGGCCCTGATCACCGCCGTTGGCTGTGGCCTCGGGGCCGAGGAGTTCTCCCTCAAGAACCTCCGCTACCACAAGATCATCATCATGACCGACGCCGACGTGGACGGAGCCCATATCCGGACCCTCCTCCTCACCTTCTTCTTCCGCCACATGAATCTCCTTATCGACGGCGCCTACGTCTATATTGCCCAGCCCCCCCTCTACAAGGTCGTCTACCAGAAGCAGGAGCGCTATCTCCTGAACGACCAGGCCCTGGACTCCTTTGTCATGGAGAAGGCGGTGGAAAAGGTCGCCTTCGCCGGATCGGAGAGCTCTCCCTGGCTGGAGGGGGAGGAGGCCGTGAAGCGCCTTCTCGTTCTTTCGCGCTATGAGCAGGAGGTCCGATACTGGACCAACCGGGTCGGCCACGGCCCGCTCCTTCGCCTCTTCGGCCTCTTCCCGGGGCTTTCCGGGGAGATCCTCCACAAGGAGGAGGAGGCCCGCAATTTCATCGAGTTCTGCCGGGAGCGCTACGGGGAGTCTTCCGGAGGCGGAACCCTCGACGGAGAGGTCCATCCGGTGGAGAGCCACGGAGAGACCCCTCTCTTCCGGCTCGTCTTCGAAACCCGCCAGCTGGGATACGAGTCCACCCTGACCATCGATCCCGCCCTCTTCGGCGGGATGGTCGGCGGGAGCCGCTCGCTCCGGATCCTCCGGACGGAGGGACTTCAGGGCCCCTACCGTCTCAAAAACCGCGAGTCCGGGGAGGAGCAGACCTTCGCGAGCCCCGACAAGCTCCTTGAGGCGGTGACCGGCCCCGTGCGCTCCAAAGTCTCTCTCCAGCGCTACAAGGGGCTGGGAGAAATGAACCCCGAACAGCTCTGGGAGACGACCATGGATCCGGCCAAGAGGACTCTTCTCAAGGTCTCGATCCCCGACTATATCGAGGCCGATCGCATCTTCACCATCCTGATGGGGGACCAGGTCGCCCCCCGACGCGAGTTCATCGAACAGAACGCCCTCGACGTCTCCAACCTCGATATCTAGAACCCGGAGGTTTTTTTTGGATAATCTGCATCCCCAGGAAACGACGGTTTCGATCGACGAGGAAATCCGGACCGCCTATCTGAACTATTCGATGAGCGTGATCGTGGGCCGGGCCCTTCCCGACGCTCGCGACGGACTCAAGCCGGTCCAGCGCCGGGTCCTCTTCGCCATGCACGAGATGGGGGTCCGCCCCGGAACCGCCTACCGCAAATCCGCCCGCATCGTCGGCGACGTCATCGGTAAATACCATCCCCATGGCGATACGGCCGTCTACGATACGGCGGTGCGCCTTGTTCAGCCCTTCACCCTCCGCTATCCCCTGATCGACGGACAGGGGAACTTCGGCTCGGTCGATGGCGATGCTCCGGCGGCCATGAGGTATACCGAAATCCGCCTCACGCGGCTTGCCGAGGAGATGATGGGCGAGCTCGACGAGGAGACGGTCGACTGGTCCCCGAACTACGATGAATCCATGGAGGAGCCCCGGGTCCTTCCGGCCTCCCTCCCCCTGCTCCTTCTCAACGGCTCCTCCGGTATCGCCGTGGGGATGGCCACCAACATCCCTCCGCATAACATCACGGAGGTCCTTGGCGCCCTCCTTCACCTTATCGACAACCCCGAGGCCACCGACGACGACCTCATGGAGTTCGTCACCGGCCCCGACTTCCCCACCGGGGGCGTCATCCTCGGCCGCTCCGGGATCGATTCGGCCTACCGGACCGGGCGCGGCTCGATCGTGATGCGCGGCGTCGTGGATGTGGAGGACAGCACCCGGAGCGACCGCCAGTGCCTGGTGGTGCGGGAGATCCCCTATCTCGTGAACAAGGCCCGGCTGATCGAGAAGATCGCCGATCTCGTCCGGGAGAAGAAGATCGAGCACATCGCCGATATCCGGGACGAGTCCGACCGGGACGGGATGCGGATCGTGATCGACCTCCGGCGGGAGGCCATCCCCCGGATCATCATGAACCAGCTCTTCCTTCTCACCCCCCTGCAGAGCTCCTTCGGCTACAACGCCGTCTCGATCGTAAACGGCCGTCCCGAAACGCTCGCCCTCTCCCAGACCCTGCGCGTCTTCCTGAACTTCAGGAAGGACGTGGTGACCCGCCGGACCCTCTTCCGGCTTCGCAAGGCCCGGGAGCGCTTCCACATCCTCGAGGGGCTCAGGCGGGCGATCGACCTGATCGACGAGATCATCGCCCTCATCCGGCGTTCCGGATCCCCCGAGGAGGCCAGAAACGGTCTCGTCACCTCCTTCGCCTTCTCGGAGCTTCAGGCCCAGGCCATCCTCGACCTCAGGCTCCAGCGGCTGACGGGTCTCGAGCGCGAGAAGATCGAGGCCGAGTATCGCGAGGTCGCCGCTCTCATCGCCTCGCTTGAGGCGATCCTTTCCTCCCGCGAGAACCTTCTCGAGGTTATCCGCACCGAGACCCGGGCCCTCCTCGAGCGCTTCGGGGACGCCCGCCGCACCGTCGTCGTTCCCGACGAGGGCGATCTCACCCCGGAGGCTCTCATCCCCGACGAGCCCTTCATCGTGACCCTCTCTTACGAAGGCTATATCAAGCGCATGCCCGACGCCATCCTGCCGACCCAGAGGCGCGGAGGCAAGGGACGCATCGGGGTGACGCTGAAGGACGACGACTGCCTCATCGCCACACTCACCGCCCAGACGCACGACACCCTTCTCTTCTTCACCGACCTCGGCAAGGTCTACCGCCTGAAGACCTATGAGCTTCCCGAGGCCCAGCGCACGGCCAGGGGCAAGCACCTGCTCTCGCTCCTCTCGCTCTCTCCCGACGAGCGGGTGGCGGCCATCGTGCCGGTCCGCTCCTTCGATGGCGACAACCTTCTCCTCTTCGGAACGATCAAGGGCTACTTCAAGAAGACCCGCCTCTCCGAGTACGCCAACATCCGTCAGGGAGGGCTCATCGCGACCGTTCTCGAGGATGGGGATCGCCTGGCGCGGGTCCTTGTCCTCCACCCGGACCGCCGGGTCCTCGTGGCGACCCGCCGCGGCATGTCGATACGCTTCCATGCCGACAGCATCCGCCCCACCGGGCGGGCCACCCGCGGCGTGCGGTCGATCCGGCTCGCTGCCGACGACAGCGTGGTAAGCTTCGAGGAGATCTCCGACAACGACTTCCTTCTCGTCACAACGGAAAAGGGGTTTGGAAAGAGGGTCGACACCAACCTCTTCCGCCTCCAGAAGCGCGGCGGCAAGGGGGTCAGAATCGCCAAGGTCACAGAAGAAACCGGGGCCGTGGTGGCGATCCTCAAGGTGACCGACCGCGACGACATCGATGTGGTGACCGATTCGGGACGGGCGATCCGTATCCCCTCCGACCAGGTCAGGATGACGGGACGCAACGCCAAGGGAGTCCGGCTTGTGAACCTCTCCGACACTCCGGGAGAGGTGATCGTCTGCGCGGCCGTCAATCCGAAGAGGGAGCCCACCCCGCTCGAGACGCTTCTCGAAAAGGATCCCGGGAGCTGACCCTCATGCTCCGTCGTGGCCGTTTGGCCCTTCTTCTCGTCTCCTCCTTTCTCGTCGTCGCGGCCTGCTCCCAGTCCCAGTCCCGCATCGCCTACCACGAGGGGACGAAGGCCCTGGGAGAGTTCCGGATCGAGGAGGCCCGCGCCGACTTCCAGAAGGCGATCCGGCTTGCCCCCCGTTCGGGAATTGCCGGCCTTTCCTATTTTCGGCTGGGAGAGATCGAGGATCGCTTCGAAAACAGGCCCGACCGGGCCGGCGAAGACTACATCCGGGCCCTCGAAAACCTCTCCGACCGGGATGTCCGGGACCGGGCCTCCTTCTACCTGGCCCGGGCCCTGGTGAGCCAGGGGCGCATGAACAACGCCCTCTCCGTTTTGAAGAAGCTCCGGGAGTCCCACCCGTCGCGGGTCCTCTGGATTCGGGCCTCCGACCTCTCCGCCCAGGTCCTCGAGCGGAAGGAGCATTACAGGCAGGCGCTTTCCCTCTACCGGAAGGTGCGCGAAAAGGCGGAAGGGGAGAAGGAGGGTGTTCAGGCCTGGCTCAAGGTCGGTCTTCTCGAGGGGATCCTGGGGGAGCCGGATGCCTCAGCCCGCGATCTTGGAGAGTTTTTGAAGAGCCATCCCCACGGACCCATGGCGGACATCGCCGAGTTCAACATGGCCCGGGCCCTTTCGGCTAATGGCCACGACCGTCAGGCGCTGGCTCTTCTTGCTGATGTCATGGGCCGCTATCCCAATCCCGACGAGGTTAACGCCCAGATTGCCGCCATCCGGAACAAGATGAAGGCGGTGGCCAAGGGGGGGGCCGACAGCGCCGGGAGCTCTTCTCCCTCCCCGGTCAAGAAGTGATGCGTATCAACGAGACCTTCCTCTCCATCCAGGGGGAGTCGACCTGGGCCGGCTGGCCCTGCTTTTTTATCCGGACCACCGGTTGTCCCCTCCGCTGCCGCTGGTGCGATACGACCTATTCCTTCTACGAGGGGGAGGAGCGGACCGTCGACTCCCTTGTGGCGGAGGCGCTCTCCCACCCGGTGTTGCTCGTCGAGATCACCGGCGGAGAACCCTTCGCGGCCCCCGATCTTCCGCTTCTGGTCCGGGCGCTTCTCGACGGGGGCAAGACGGTGCTGATCGAAACATCCGGGGCCCTTCCCGTTCCGGAGGGCCTCGACCGGAGATGTCATCTCGTGATGGACATCAAGCCTCCGGGGTCCGGGATGTCGGCCCTTATGAAGGAGGAGACCTTCCGGGCCCTTCGTCCCGGAGACGAGGTCAAGGCCGTGGTCTGCGACCGGAGCGACTTCGATTATTGCCTTCAATTTCTTGACAGGGTGGCCCTCCCGCCGGAGATCGCGGTGACCGTCTCCCCCGTCTTCGGGGAGTGTTCGCCGGGAGATCTCGCCGGGTGGGTCCTGTCTTCGGGGCGGCCCCTGCGGGTCGGGGTTCAGCTCCACAAGATCCTTTTCGATCCCGCACGGAGGGGCGTATAGTGGAAAGGAGAGGACGGGGAGTCGTCCTGGTCAGCGGGGGGATGGACAGCGCGGTCACCGCCGCCATCGCCCGGCAGGAGTGCGACTTTCTGGGATTTTTGCATGTGCGCTACGGCGGGAGGACCCAGAACCGGGAGGAGCGGGCCTTCCGGGCTCTTTGCGACCATTTTCGGCCCGATCGGGTCCTCGTGACCGACACCCCCTCCCTTTCCGCGGTGGGCGGCTCGGCCCTCACCGATCCGGCGATCAGGGTCCCGGAAGGGGACCTCCACCGGGAGGGGATCCCGGTGACCTACGTCCCCTTCCGAAACGCCCATTTTCTCTCGGTGGCCGTCTCCTGGGCCGAGGTCCTTTCCTGCGACAGGATCTACATCGGGGCGGTTGAGGAGGACAGCTCGGGCTACCCCGACTGCCGTCGGGTCTTCTACGACGCCTTCGAAGCCGCGGCGCGCCTGGGGACTGCGATCGCCGGATCTCCCCTGTCGATCGTCACCCCCGTGATCCGCATGGACAAGGAAGAGATTGTTCGCACGGGACTCTCCCTGTCCGTTCCCTTCGCTCTGACATGGTCGTGCTACCGGGAGGGGGAGAAGGCCTGCGGCCATTGCGACAGCTGTCTTCTCCGTCTTCGGGGCTTTTCCCGGGCGAAGGTCGACGATCCCGTTCCCTACGAATCCCGGGGCCAGAGCGGGGAGTACCGGCCGCCAGGGCCGCCAGGCGCATGAAACGATTGTTCCCATGACAAAAAATGACAAAAATCCCGAAAGGATGGCCATGACCAAGACGGAGATTCTCGCATCCGACCCCATGAAGAAAAAGACCCCGGCCCTCATTCTCCCCCTCTTCGAGGAGGAGGGAGCCCTCTCCGGGGTTCTTTTGACGGCCGACCGCGCCCTCGGGGGCGAGATCTCCCGCATGGTCAAGGATGGCGAGATCCGGGGAGTCTCCGGGGAGACGACCCTTCTTCCCTCCTACGGAAAGCTTCCCGCCCGGAACCTCCTCCTCGTGGGCCTCGGAAAGAGGGAAAAGCTCTCCCCCGAGTCCCTCCGGAAGGCCTCCGGGACCGCCGCCTCCGTTCTCAGGAAGAGAAATCTCTCCGACTGCGTCTCCTGTCTCTCCCTGGCCAATCCCGACCCCGCCGCCGCAGTGGAGGCAGTTGTGGAGGGAACCCTTCTGGGCCTTTACGACTTCGATGCCTACAAGAGCCCCCGGAAGGAGGCTCCTCCGTATCGCCTGACCACCCTGACGGTCGCCGTGGGGCCAAAGGACCGGACCTCCGCAGAGGCGGGACTTCTTCGCGGGGAGGTGATCTCAAGGAACACGGCCCTGGCGCGGGATCTCGGCAACCATCCGGCCAATGTGGCAACCCCCACGATGATCGCCCGCACGGCGGAGCAGGAGGCTCGCCGTCGCAAGATCTCCTATCTCTCCTACGATCGCGACAAGCTCGAGCGGATGGGGCTCAATGCGCTGGTGGGTGTGGCGAAGGGCTCGGATGAGCCGGCCCGCCTGATCGTCCTCGAGTATCGTCCGGCCAGGCCGGTCAACAAGGCGCCTCTTCTTTTGGTGGGCAAGACCCTGACCTTCGACTCCGGAGGGATCTCGCTCAAGCCCTCCGACAAGATGGAGCTCATGAAAGGCGACATGAGCGGCGGCGCCGCCGTCCTCGGGACGATCCTTTCGGTGGCCGACCTGGGTCTCCCGGTTCATGTGGTGGCGGTCATGCCGGCCACCGAGAACATGCCTTCCGGCCGGGCCAACAAGCCCGGAGACGTGGTCCGGGCCTATAACGGCAAGACCATCGAGATCATCAACACCGATGCCGAGGGGCGGCTGATCCTGGCCGACGCCCTCTCCTTCGGGATCCGGACCTATCACCCCGAACTGGTGGTGGATGTGGCGACGCTTACCGGCGCCGTGGTCGTCGCCCTGGGGGGACAGGCCATGGGGATCCTGGGCAACAACGAGCCCTTGATCGACCGGGTCCGGACCATCGGCGACCGGGTCGGGGAGCGCGGCTGGCCCCTGCCTCTTTTCGAGGAGTACTTCGACCAGATCAAGAGCGACGTGGCCGATATCCGGAACACCGGGAACAAGGGAGGGGCAGGAACGATCACCGGCGCCGCCTTCCTCCACCACTTCGTGGACGAGACCCCCTGGGTCCATCTCGATATCGCCGGAACTGCCTGGGTGGATTCGGGCGAGCCCTACAAGCCCAAGGGGAATGTGGGGGTCGGGGTGCGCCTCCTGACCCACCTCATCGAGGATCTTTCCCGGAATCCGCTCGCCAAGGCCCCCGCCTCCCCCGCCCCGAAAAAAAGGGCCGGAAGAAAGCCGGCGGCTACTCCCGGAAGGCGCCGGTCTCCCAGATCGACAGGATAGACGATGTCGGAAAAGAAAAAGGACGGGAAGGTGACGGAGGAGAGGTCCCGGGCGGTCTCGACCAACCGAAAGGCGCTCTTCCGCTACGAGGTCATCGAGCGCTTCGAGGCCGGAATCGTCCTTTGGGGAACCGAGGTGAAGGCCATCCGCGAGGGGTCGATCAACCTGAGCGACGCCTTCGTGCGCTTTGAAAAGGAAGAGGCCTACCTCTACCAGATGCACGTGGGCCCCTATCGCGGAGGCAATCGCGAGAACCACGAACCCCTCCGGGTCCGAAAGCTCCTTCTCCACAAGAAGGAGATCCTGCGCCTTTTCGGTCTGACCCTCCAGAAGGGCTTGACGGTTGTGCCTTTGGGGATATACTCTAATAATAGGAAAAAATTCAAGGTTACCCTGGCCCTTGTGAAAGGGAAGACCCAGGGGGACAAGCGGGAGGCCATCAAACGTCGGGAGGCCGACCGAGAAATTTCCCGTGTGTTCCGCTCAAACCAGAAGTTTTCAAAGCGCGACGAGTAATCGTCGCCACGCCCATGGGGGCGATCTGGATTCGACGGGGACAGGAAAGCCCAGATTGCATGCCGAGGTACCTGGAGCCTCGTAAATCACCTAGGAAAATCCAAATGCCAACGAACCTATGGCACTCGCAGCCTAACTAAAACTTAGGTCTGCGCGCCAACGAAGCAGCGCCAGCCTGACTTCCGCGGTGTCGACGATGCTGGCTGGCCGTGAGGGTCTGTCCCCGCCCGATCGGCGAGACCTTGGGGACTCGCGGGTTTGCCGGTGTGCCTTTTCCCCTGCAGCCTGCTAAAACTGAATAAAGGCTAAGCATGTAGTAATCTGGCGTGGACCGTTTCCGGACGCGGGTTCGATTCCCGCCGCCTCCACCATTTCAAGATTCAACGCCATCCAGAAACTGATGAGTTGTGAGCCATAAAATGTCGCAAACGACATTTTATGGTTTTTTTATGTGACAAATTATTGTACCGACATCTTATCCTTCTTGATCGATGCGGCGAGTCTCGTGAAACTCCCCTTCCCCTTATTTCGCCCTTTTCTAATAATTTCCCGGTCGGTAAATATTCAATGACAAATTCATCTTTGCATGATAAAATTTCCCCATCGGTAAATTTTTATGGAGGGAAAAGCGGTGAAGACAAAAACACTCCCGATCGGGAATATCGACCATGAGCCTGTCCGGATTCATTCGACAGAGGATCTTGGATCGGTTCTGAGATCCAGACGGAAAAAGCAGAAGATGACGCAGCCCGATCTGGCCGCTCTCGCCGGCACAGGTGTCCGTTATATCGTGGACTTGGAGAACGGGAAACCCACGGCGAGAATCGGTCCGGCATTCAAACTCATCGAGTGGCTTGGGCTTGAAGTCACGATCCGTGAAAAGAAAAATGTCTAAAGAATTGCTTGTATACATCGGTGGACGTCCTGTCGGAACGCTCGACGAAACGGAAGGCATACTTCGTTTTCGCTACGAGCCCTCATACCGCCTCTCTCCGTCCGCGGTCCCTCTCTCTCCCTGGATTCCCCTCGATGCGGATGAGACGGTCGGATCTCCCGTCCGGAACTATTTCGAGAACCTTCTTCCGGAAGGGGATCTAAGAGAACTGATTTCAAAAACGATCCAGGTCTCGAAGGACAACGTCTTCGGATTTCTCGAACGTTTTGGCGGGGATGTGGCCGGGAACGTATCGATCCTCCTTCCTGGCGAACAGCCAAGACAAAGGCGCTATCTTCCGATCGACAGATCCCTGATCAGGGAATGGAACGAGAACCATTCCGGAAAACCCCTCGTACTCCAGGCCAAGGACTCGCGCCTGTCGATCTCGGGAGCCCAGGACAAGATTTCCCTCTACCTCAACGCTGCCGGCGACTTTTTTCTTCCGGTCGGGGATGCCCCGTCCACCCACATTCTGAAGCCCGATATCCGCTACCGCGAGGGGGTTCTCCATTCCTCCCTCAACGAGGTTTTCGTCATGAGACTTGCTGAAAGGTCCGGCCTGTCCGTTCCCAAAACGGAATACCTCCCGGAACTACGTTCCATCCTCGTTTGCCGGTATGACCGGACCGGGTCCGAAGGAGGAAGGGAGCCGGTCGAAAGGCTCAAGCAAATGGACCTGTGCCAGCTCATGGACGTTCCCTCGGAGAAGAAGTACGAGGCGGAAGGGGGGCTCTCCCTGTCCCAAGTTTTCGGTCTGGTCCGGAAGCATTCGACCAGTCCCGGCCCCGACACGATCCGTCTGATCGGATGGCTTGCCTTTAACCTCTCCGTCGGGAACATGGACGGCCACGCCAAGAACCTGTCCCTTCTCTACGAAAATGGCGGACAGGTTCATTTGGCCCCGTTTTACGATCTTATGTCGACAAATGTCTATGCGGGTCTGAGCCGGAAGATGGCCTTCAAGATCGGAGGGGAAAACAGGCCAGACTGGGTGATGAAACGCCACTGGCAGAGGTTCGCCGATGACATGGAGATCAAGAGTTCTCTGGTGTTCCGGACGGTGGAGGCTGTCATCAAGAACGTGCTGGGGGAGATCACTTCCGTGAAGGAGGAGATTGAAAAACTGCCCCTCTCAGAATCCGAGAGGATTTTTCTTGATAAGTTGGCGCGCCATGTCTCGAAGGGCGTAGACAGAACCCTTCGTCTTCAGACCCACCCAGAAAGCGGGAATCTTGAGAGAAATATGGGGATCCCGCCTGAAGAGGAACGCCTTGGACCGTCATAGACAAGAGAGAGTCCGTATCCACGGGTTTGGGAGCACGGACAGACTCGTTATGCTTGTACTCGCAAACAGTCGGGCTCTTGACGGGAAAGTGTGGGTAAAAAAAAGCATCTGGTGAGGTATACTTTTTCCGTGCGTTCATCGCCAAATGACAACACGGAGGACCCACCAGATGCCCTATGAGCTTATCACGAGACTTCTTGGCTTTCCAGGTTTTCATATTGCCGACAT
>Ga0078972_1011830_pt1 | contig 15376 bp, 11 predicted proteins | sample YelNatPaOPGAMG01_FD_67568 | JGI IMG/M metagenome (GOLD analysis project Ga0078972, IMG submission 67568) | Hot spring thermophilic microbial communities from Obsidian Pool, Yellowstone National Park, USA - OP-RAMG-01 (SPADES assembly) (version 2) | ecosystem: Environmental > Aquatic > Thermal... | reverse complement strand
ACAGTGGAGGTGGAGTTGATAACGCCGGTGGCGCTTGAGAAGGAGTTGAGGTTTGCGGTGAGGGAGGGTGGAAGGACGGTAGGTGCCGGTGTTATTACTGAAATCATAAAGTAAGGGATTGAGAGATGAGAAGCCAGGTGATATTTGAGTGTACAGTCTGTAAAGAGAGGAATTACACAGGGACAAGAAACAAGAAGACAAAACAGGACAAGATGGAGTTTTCCAAGTACTGTCCAAAGTGTAGAAAGCATACGAAGCATAAGGAGACGAAGTAGTTACTATGAATAATACAAGTAGGCCAGTAGCTCTAATGGTAGAGCGGCGGTCTCCAAAACCGTTTGTTGGGGGTTCGAGTCCCTCCTGGCCTGCTTATATACTTTTCGTCTATGAGAGGATGTATTGATGATATCCAATAAGAAGTGGATTCTGCTTTCCTTTACCATTTTTTCGGTTTTGATATGGATAACCATTGCCAAATTTTTCAGCACTATTATGGGCTGGTTCAATTTTACAGATCTACAGATCCTTGGACCTCAGTTCAAGTTGAGTACACTCATTGGATTGGTGATAACACTGTGGATACTTATTTATTGTGTAAGGAGCCCAACCATAATGACTCTCTCTGATGAGGTAATCATTGAGTTGAGGAAGGTTAGCTGGCCCACGAAGGAAGAGACCTATTATTCCACATTGGTGGTTATAATAACCGTTCTGATTATGGCAGTGATACTCGGATTTTTTGATGCGATCTGGCTTAAGATTACTAACCTGATATACTATTAAGACGGAGTGTTCAAATGGCGCTTAAATGGTATGTAGTACATACTTATTCGGGTTTTGAGTTCAAGGTGAAGCAGATGCTGGAGGATAAGATTCGGAATGCCAATATGCAGCAGTACTTTGGTGAGATACTGGTCCCTGTTGAGAAGGTGAGTGAGGAAAATAAAGAGGGAAAGAGGAAATCCCGGCCATCAAAGTTTTATCCCGGTTATATCCTCGTTCAGATGGATATGAACGAGAAGACTTGGCATCTGGTCAGGTCCACACCCAAGGTAACTGGTTTCGTGGGTAATTCTATAAATCCGCCAGCCGTACCTGAGTCTGAGATTCAGAGGATTATGGAGCAGATGGCGGATGGCACGATCAGTAAAAAGGCTAGAATCAAGTTTGAAGAGGGTGAGTCTGTTAGGATTATAGATGGGCCATTTAATAATTTTACAGGGGTAATAGATAACATTAATACCGAGAAAGGAAAAGTCAGAGTATTGATCAGCATTTTTGGACGTTCCACGCCTGTGGAACTGGACTATAACCAGATTGAAAAGGTATAAGGAGTAAAAAATGGCAAAGAAGGTACTTACGACTGTCAAATTACAGATACCCGCTGGAAAGGCAAACCCGGCACCACCCGTCGGACCTGCTCTTGGTCAGCATGGTGTGAATATTATGGAGTTCTGTAAGGCTTTTAACGCCCGTACGCAGGGTCAGGAGGGGATGGTAATCCCGGTTGTCATTACTATTTATTCGGATAAGTCTTTCACTTTTGTGACAAAGACGCCTCCTGCCTCCATTTTACTTTTGAAGGCAGCAAAGGCGGAGAAGGGTTCTGCAATGCCCAATAAGATAAAGGTGGGAACGGTGACAAAGAAACAGGTGGAGGAGATTGCCAGACTGAAACTTCCGGATCTCAACTGTGTAGATCTTGACGCTGCGATAAGAATTATCGAAGGTACGGCTCGTAATATGGGTATAGAGGTGAAAGGATAGTCAAGGAGGAGCATTATGAGAAAAAGAGGGAAGAAGTATTTGAAGGCACTGGAGCAGGTGGATAGGAGAAAGAGGTATTCTCTCGATGAGGCAATATCACTGATGAAGAAACTCAAATATACAAAATTTGATGAGACCGCAGATGCCAGTTTTAGACTTAATGTTGACCCCAAGAATGCCGATCAGAATATAAAAGGGTCTGTTGTACTGCCACACGGGCTCGGGAAGCAGTTTAAGGTTCTGGTGTTTGCAAAGGGGGAGAAGGAGAAGGAGGCTAAGGAGGCAGGGGCTGACTATGTAGGGAGTGAAGACCTCGTGAAGAAGATTCAGGAAGGCTGGCTGGATTTTGATAAAGTGATTGCCACACCCGATATGATGGGAGTGGTAAAGAACATAGGTAAGATCCTTGGACCAAAGGGGCTAATGCCAAACCCCAAACTCGGGACAGTTACTATGGATGTGGCTAAGGCTGTAAAGGATGCTAAGGCGGGTAAAGCGGATTTCAAGGTAGACAAACAGGGTATAGTCCATACTGTGTTCGGGAAGACCTCCTTTGATGAGAATAAGCTAAAAGAGAATTTTCTGGCTATCTTCGAGACGATTGTTAGGATGAGACCCCCCACTGTTAAGGGTCAGTATATAAAGTCTATTGCCATCTCCTCTACAATGGGACCGGGCTTCAAGCTGGACCTGTCCCATTTGATGAACGCAATTAGTAAGTAGTTGCGTTATTCTGAGACAGCGGGTCACCATAAAAGTGGTGTTAATCTTCTGATTAATCAGATACCCGCCGAGATGGAGGATTGATGGTCAGAAAAAAGAGAGTCTCAGAAGTTTGATTCCCCAGCGGAAAGGCAGGTGATAGATATGTTAACCAGAAGAGAGAAGGCGGAGATTATAAGAGAACTGAACGAGAAGTTCAAGAAGGCAGCAGGTGTAATTGTACTGGACTTTAAGGGTATCAAATCGGGCGACCTCATTGAGATTAGAAAGAAGTTTCGCCTGAGCGGGATTGAGTACAGAGTAGTAAAGAACACCCTTGCAAAGATTGCATTGAAGGATACCGGCATAGAGAGGATTTCGGATCTCCTCGTAAATAATAATGGCCTTGCCATAACATACGACGATGTAGTGAGTATGGCAAAGACTGTCCTTGCCACAGTAAAGGATAAGGACAGAGATAAGATGACGGTGAAGGGTGGGATGATAGCCGGTGGAGATCTACTGGATGCTAATGGCATCAAGATGCTCTCAGAAATGCCGGGCAAGGATGAAGTAAGGGCGATGTTCCTGTCGTTGTTGACGCAGGTTCCGAGACAGCTATTGTATGTTATGAATGCTGCTCAGAGGGATCTGCTGAATGTATTGAATGCCCGAAAACAGAATCTTGAGTCAACCAGTTAAACAATTTTTTAAGAAGGAGTTTTGCTATGGCAGAGATTCAAATCACAGAAGAGCAGGTAATTGAATACCTCTCAAGTAGAAATGTTATGGAGCTTTCCGCACTTGTTAAAAAGCTCGAGGAGAAGTGGGGAGTGTCGGCGGCGGCACCAGTTGCAGTTGCAGCAGCGGCAGCCCCGGCGGCAGGTGCGGCGGCGGCACCACAGGAGGAGAAGACTGAGTTTACAGTAATCCTTGAGTCGTATCCCGCCGACAAGAAGATCAATGTTATCAAGGTGGTAAGGGAGATTACTGGCCTTGGGTTGAAAGAGGCTAAGGACCTCGTGGATGCAGCACCCAAACCACTAAAAGAGGGTGTGAGCAAGGCTGACGCTGAGGCTATGAAGAAGAAATTAGAAGAGGCCGGTGCCAAAGTTACTCTCAAGTAATTGTTGATTTTAAAATGGTCTTTTTATGCCTTTATGGATTATTCAGGGGAGAAGAATCCTCTGAATAATCCCCTTCTTTAATATTTTCAGGAGAGGTTAATGAAGAGAAACACAGTAAGAAATTTGAATTTAAGGAAGAGCTTTGCAAGGTCCAGGACAATAATTGATTTGCCATATTTGATAGAGTTGCAGAAGGAGTCATATAGAAAGTTTCTCCAGGAGGATGTACCACCTGAGAATCGTGAAAATGTAGGACTTCAGGGAGTATTTAATTCTATCTTTCCAATCGAGGACTATAATAAGACGGCCTCTCTTGAGTTTGTGAGTTATTCTATAGGTAAACCGGAGTATCCCATTGACGAATGCAAGAAGCGGGGAATGACATATGAGGCCCCTGTCAAGATAAATGTAAGACTCGTTATTTATAATATTGACCCGAATACCGGGAATCGCTCTGTAAGGAATATGAAGGAGGAACCGGTATTCTTTGGCAAGATCCCCCTGATGACACCTAAAGGTACCTTTATAGTCAATGGTACGGAGAGGGTGATCGTCAACCAACTGCATCGTTCCCCTGGCGTCTCCTTTGAGAGTGATAAGTCAAAGGCAGAGACTGGGAATATGGTCATTTATTCAGCCCGTTTGATCCCATACAGGGGTTCCTGGCTGGATTTTGAATTTGACCACAAAGACTATATATATGTAAGGATCGACCGCAAGAGGAAGATACCTGCAACGGTAATCTTGAGGGCCCTCGGGTTTACGACAAAGCAGATTCTGGACTACTATTATAAGAAGGAGAAGATATTTTTACTCGGGAATGGCAAATATGCCAAGAGCCTCGAATACGATATAATTGCCGATCAGAGAGCTGACAGGGACATCAAGAATCCCAAAACGGGTGAGATAATTGTAAAAAAGAATATGAAGTTCACCCCTTCTGTTATCAATAAATTAAAGAACGCCGGGGTTACCTCTCTACCTATAGAGTTGAAGGATATCGAAGGGAAGGTTGTGGCAGATGATGTGGTAGATGAATCGACTGGTGAGGTACTCCTCCAGACCAATGAGGAGTTGACTGCCTCCAAAGTGCAGGAGCTTGAAAAGAAAGGTATTAAGGAGATAAGCGTTCTTTTTATAGATAATCTGAATGTGGGCCCATATATTAGAAAGACACTACTTGCTGACAAGCTGAATTCAACTGAAGAGGCGCTGATAGAGTTGCACAGGAAGCTGAGGCCCGGGGAGCCTGCAACTGTTGAGGCGGCGAGTGATGTCTTTTACAGATTATTCTTTGATCTACAAAAATACGACCTGTCAAAGGTTGGAAGGCTGAAATTGAATTACAAATTCAATCAGGATGAGCCCCTTGACAATACGGTTTTGACCAGGAGAGATATCCTCGAGACAGTCAGGTATCTCGTTGATATAAGGGATGGTAAGGGGAAGGTGGATGATATCGACCACCTTGGGAACAGGAGAATAAGGCCGGTTGGAGAGCTGGTGGAGAATCAGTACAGGATAGGTCTGGTAAGGATGGAGAGGATAGTTAAGGAGAAGATGGGACAGCAGGAGATTGATACTATGATGCCATCCGACCTGGTAAACTCAAAACCGGTTGTGGGTGTGATTAAGGAGTTTTTTGGTTCTTCTCAGTTGTCCCAGTTTATGGATCAGACCAATCCGCTCTCAGAGCTGGCACACAAGAGGAGGCTCTCGGCACTCGGTCCCGGTGGTCTTACCAGAGAGAGGGCAGGTTTTGAGGTGAGAGATGTCCATCCAAGTCACTACGGCAGGATATGCCCTATTGAGACACCAGAGGGTCCAAACATAGGGTTGATTGCAAGCCTTGCTACCTATGCAAAGGTCAATGAGTTTGGATTTATTGAAACACCATACAGGAAGGTGGTGGATCAGAGAGCAACCAATGAAGTAATATATCTGAATGCCCTTGATGAGGAGAAGCACATTATTGCACAGGCAACTGTCCAACTTGATAAGAATGGCAAAATAGTAGAGGATATAGTTTCAGCGAGGAGACAGGGTGAGTTCGCTCTTGTAAAGCCGGAAGAGGTCTCCTTGATGGATGTCTCTACCAACCAGATGGTGAGTATAGCAGCTGGTCTGATCCCATTTCTGGAGCACGATGATGCAAACAGGGCATTGATGGGTTCAAATATGCAGAGGCAGGCTGTGCCTCTTCTGGTCTCTGAGTCCCCCCTTGTTGGTACGGGTATTGAAAAGCGTACGGCCGTGGACTCCGGGGCGATAGTGGTGGCCAGAAGGGCAGGTGTGGTGACCTCTGTAGATTCTATGAGGATTGTGGTTAAGGTAGACAAAGTGGGACTGAATGAGTCTCCGGTTGATATATACAACCTTATGAAGTGGCACAAGACCAACCAGAACAACTGTTTCAACCAGAGACCTATCGTTAAGGTAGGTGATTATGTTGAGGTGGGTGATGTTCTGGCTGATGGTCCCACGACTGACCTGGGCGAGCTCTCCCTCGGAAGGAATCTACTGGTTGCCTTCATACCCTGGAGTGGATATAACTTTGAGGATGCGATTATATTGAGTGAGCGTCTCGTAAAAGAGGATGTGCTGACCTCGATCCATATTGAGGAGTTTGAGTGTGTGGCGAGGGACACAAAACTTGGTAAGGAGGAGATTACAAGGGATATCCCAGGTATGTCAGAAGAGGCACTCAAGGATCTGGATGAAAGTGGTGTTGTCAGAATAGGAGCTGAGGTGAAGCACGGGGATATACTCGTTGGCAAGATAACACCAAAGGCAGATCAGCAGTTATCTCCAGAGGAGAAGCTTCTGAGGGCGATATTCGGTGAGAAGGCTGGAGATGTGAGAGATACATCATTGAGGGTTCCGCCCGGGGTGCAGGGTGTCGTAATTGATGCGCAGGTCTATACCAGAGAGGCTATCGACAAGGATGAGAGGGCACGTTCGATCAGGCTTGCAGAGGAGGCGAGACTAACGAAGGAGATGAATGACCAGATCAAGATTATAAATGACAGCATATATGCCCGCCTGAGAAAATTGTTGAAGGACCACGAGGCGAAGAACAGGGTGCAGGATCCCTCAGGTAAGATTGTTATTACGAGAGGTAAGAAGTTGACAGCCGAGGTGCTGGAGGAGATACCCGATGACCTGCTTGAGTATATTGAGGTGACAGACCCGAAGGTTCAGCAGCAGTTGCAGCAGGTGATTGACAGCCGCAATGAACAGATCGATATATTGAAGATGTATTACAAGGAGAGGATGAGCAAGCTCAACAAGAGTGATGAGTTACCGACAGGTGTTATAAAGATGGTGAAGGTATATGTGGCTACAAAGAGGAAGATTCAGGTTGGAGATAAGATGGCAGGTAGACACGGTAACAAGGGGGTTATCTCCAAGATCCTGAGAGAGGAGGACCTCCCATATTTACCCGATGGCACGCCGGTGGATATCATATTGAATCCTCTTGGAGTTCCATCTCGAATGAATGTAGGGCAGATCCTCGAAACGCACCTTGGTTGGGCGGCGAAGGGCCTGGGATATAAGATTGGAGAGATCATCAAGAAGGTTGCAGACCCCGACAGACTGAGAAAAGAACTCAAGTCAATCTATGAGGATGAGACAATATCCGAGGCAATTGACAATCTCTCCGATGATGCCATACTTGAACTCTGTAGAAGATTGTCAAAGACAGGTTTCCACTTCGCAACTCCTGTATTCGATGGCGCCAGAGAAGAGGATATAAAGAAGTATCTTGAAAAGGCAGGCTTACCAATTAGCGGGCAAACGATATTGTTTGATGGCAGGACAGGGGAGCCATTTGATCAGCCCGTTACTGTCGGATATATGTATATGTTGAAATTGCATCACCTAGTTGATGATAAGATACACGCCCGTTCCACCGGACCATACTCCCTCGTGACCCAGCAGCCACTCGGTGGTAAGGCACAGTTTGGAGGGCAGAGACTGGGAGAGATGGAGGTCTGGGCACTCGAGGCATACGGAGCGGCATATTCACTGCAGGAGATGCTGACAGTCAAGTCAGATGATGTGGTGGGGCGTGAGAGGATGTACGAATCAATTGTGAAGGGTGAGAATACCCTTGAGTGCGGGCTGCCTGAGTCATTCAATGTGCTCATAAAAGAGCTTCAGAGCCTTGCACTCGATGTTCAGCTTCTTGAAGAAGAGGCTGAGGACTATTAACTAAAAAACCTTAAACAAGGAGTAGGGCCTTGAGAGATTTATTGAGTCTTTTTGAGAAACCAAGGGACCCGCTGAGCTTTTCAGCAATAAAGATTTCTCTTGCCTCCCCGCAGAAGATAAAGGAGTGGTCGCACGGAGAGGTTAAGAAACCAGAGACTATAAACTACCGTACATTCAAACCTGAGAGAGATGGTCTATTCTGCCCCAAGATATTTGGTCCGGTAAAGGATTATGAGTGCCTCTGTGGAAGATACAAGAAAATACGCAACAAAAATGTGGTCTGTGAGAAGTGTGGAGTAGAGGTAATTCAGGCAAAGGTTCGCAGGGAGAGACTTGGACACATTACCCTATCCACGCCGGTTGCCCACATCTGGTTCTTGAAGAGCCTTCCATCTCGTATTGCCACAGTACTTGATATCCCGCCCAGAGATCTGGAGAAGGTGCTCTACTGTGAGTCGTATATCATTATCGATCAAATGGGAACCAAACTCCAGAAGAAGGAGGTAATTTCAGAGGAGAAGTACCTGAACTATATCTCTGAATATGGCCCTGAATCTTTTAAGGCGGGTATGGGTGCAGAGGCTATACTCGAGCTCCTGAAGGGTATAAATATTGAGAATGAATATCAGAGCCTGCGCGCAGAGTTGACAAGGGCAAATACAGATACGAAAAAGAAGAAGATTCAGAAGAGGATCAAGGTTATAAATGCCTTTAGAGAGTCCGGGAATAAGCCTGAGTGGATGATACTGGAGGTCATACCTGTTCTCCCGCCTGATTTGAGGCCCCTCGTACCACTGGATGGGGGTAGATTTGCTACCTCGGATCTGAACGACCTCTACAGGAGGGTGATAAACAGGAACAACAGGCTTAAGAGGCTTATAGAGCTCAATTCCCCAGATATAATTGTCAGGAATGAGAAGAGGATGCTGCAGGAGGCTATCGATGCCTTATTTGACAATGGTAGAAGGGGAAAGGTCATAACAGGTTCCAATAAGCGGCCGCTGAAGTCCCTGTCAGATATGATAAAGGGGAAACAGGGTAGATTCAGGCAGAATCTGCTTGGTAAACGAGTTGACTACTCTGGCCGTTCTGTCATCGTAGTGGGTCCTGAACTAAAACTTCATCAGTGTGGTCTACCCAAGATAATGGCAGTAGAGTTATTCAAGCCGTTCATTTACAATAAGCTGTTCGAGAAGGGTTATGTTACCACCATCAAGAGTGCCAAGAAGATGGTGGAGAAGATGAGACCCGAAATATGGGATGTGCTGGACGATGTAATCACTGAGCATCCAGTGCTCTTAAACCGAGCACCCACACTCCACCGACTCGGAATTCAGGCATTTGAGCCGGTGCTGATCGAAGGCAAGGCTATTCAGTTGCACCCCCTTGTCTGTACCGCCTATAACGCAGACTTCGATGGGGACCAGATGGCTGTTCATATTCCTCTCTCCCTTGAGGCGCAGGTCGAGGCAAGGGTATTGATGATGTCAACAAACAATATCCTTTCACCTGCAAATGGTAAGCCCATAATTGTACCCACTCAGGATATAGTGCTCGGGATATATTATATGACCAGGGAGAAGCCATTCTCAAAGGGTGAGGGAAAGGTCTTCTCGTCGTTTGATGAGGTGAGAATGGCTTATGACAGCCAGGAAGTAGAACTCCACGCAAAGATAAAGGTGAGATATAACGGAAAGAGGATTGATACCACCGTTGGAAGGGTATTGCTTTATGAGATTTTCCCAAAAGAGGTCCCCTTCGATATGGTAAATAAGGTACTGGATAAGAAGGCACTGGGAGATGTTATAGATAAATGTTACAGATTGACCGGAGAGAAGGAGACCGTAATACTGGCTGATAGATTGAGAACTATAGGCTACAAGTATGCTACACTTGCAGGTATATCCATTGCTATAGATGATATGAAGATTCCTCCTGAGAAGAATGAGATCTTAAAGAAGGCTATGAAGGAGGTTCAGGAGATCGAAGAGCACTACAACTCAGGTATCATCACTCAATCTGAGCGATACAATCAGGTCATAAATGTCTGGGACAATGTGACCAAATTAATTGCAAAGATGATGATGAAGCAGATAGCAACAGACTATTACTACCATCCCGATTATCCCAACGATAAATCAAAGGCTGTCCAGTCTCAGTCCTTCAACCCGATTTATATAATGGCTGACTCCAAGGCAAGGGGTTCTGAGAGCCAGATGAATCAGTTAGCGGGTATGAGAGGATTGATGGCTAAGCCCTCTGGTGAGATTATTGATACGCCGATTACTGCAAACTTCAGAGAGGGTCTCTCAGTTTTGCAGTACTTTATATCCACTCACGGTGCCCGTAAGGGTCTTGCTGATACGGCATTGAAGACGGCATCAGCAGGTTATCTCACCAGAAGGCTTGTGGATGTGGTTCAGGATGTGACTGTTACTGAATATGACTGTGGTACTATGGATGGGATTGAGATGTCATCCCTTATAGAGGGTGGGCAGATCATTGAGAGGTTGAGTGAGCGTATCCTTGGAAGGACTGCACTCAATGACATAGTAGACCCGATTACAGGAGAGGTTATTGTAAAGGCAAATCAGGAGATAGATGAGAAACTGGCGGCGAGGATTGAGGAGGCGGGTATCGAGAAGGTAATGATAAGGTCGGTTCTAACCTGTAAGTCCAAGTTTGGCGTATGTGTAGAGTGCTATGGCAGAGACCTTGCCAGAGGTAGAAAGGTGAATGTGGGAGAGGCAGTTGGTATTATAGCCGCTCAGTCAATTGGAGAGCCTGGTACACAGCTCACGATGAGGACATTCCACATAGGTGGAGTTGCATCCAGAAAGGCTGAACAGAGCAGTATAGAGAACAGGTTTGAGGGCATAGTCAAGTATTCGAACCTCAAGATTATACAGAACAGGGATGGCAAGAATGTGGCGATGAATAGGTCTGGAGAGATCGTGATAGTGGATGATCAGGGCAGGGAGCGTGAACGTTACAGGATTGTATATGGTGCAATTGTAAATGTGGTTGAGGGCCAGAGGATTAAGGCAGGTACCAAACTCGCCGAGTGGGATCCATACTCTAACCCGATAATTGCAGAGGTGAGTGGAAGGGTTAAATATGGAGATATAATAGAGGGCGTCACTATGCGGGAGCAGGTAGACGAGATTACAGGTCTATCCTCTAAGGTGGTCATAGAATCCAAAGACCCCGATGCCAGACCGAGAATATCGATAAAAGACCCTAATGGTGTTACGATTCAGGTGCCGGGTACAGATCAGCCTGCGAGATACTTTATGCCCACTGGTGCTATCATTGTGGTTGAGAATGGGGCAGAGATCAAAGCGGGTGACTGGATAGCCAAGATGCCGAGAGAGACCACAAAGACCAAGGATATTACAGGTGGTCTGCCAAGGGTTGCAGAGCTCTTCGAGGCAAGAAAGCCCAAGGGGTATGTTGTCATATCCGAGGTGGATGGTATCGTTGAATTTGGAAAGGAGAGCAAGGGCAAGAGATTACTTACTATCTACCCGATTGTAGAAGGGAAGGTCATAAGGGACGAGAGGGTAGTGAGAAAGTACCTCATTCCAAAAAGCAAACATATCATAGTCCATCATCAGGACCTCATAAAGGCTGGAGAGCCCCTGTTTGAAGGGCCGATCAACCCCCACGACATATTGAATGTTTTGGGAGAGAAACACCTGGCGAGGTTCCTCGTGGACCAGATTCAGGAGGTGTATAAACTACAGGGTGTGAAGATAAATGATAAGCACTTTGAGATCGTTGTGAGACAGATGCTCAAGCGAATTCAGATCACAGACCCGGGTGATACAGACTTCCTTGAGGGTGAGCATGTAGAGAAGACCGAGTTTAACAGGAAGAATGAGGAGGTACTCTCCCAGGGTAAGCGTCCTGCCACAGGAAAGGCGCTCCTTTTAGGTATTACCAAGGCATCCCTATCGACAGACTCATTTATATCGGCCTCTTCTTTCCAGGAGACAACAAAGGTACTGACTGAGGCAGCAGTTGCAGGGAAGACAGACTACCTGAGGGGATTGAAAGAGAATATCATTATGGGTAGACTCATTCCGGCGGGTACAGGTGTGAGAAGATATAAATATCTGGACATTGTCGTAAATGAAAGTTTTGGGGCCAATACGGATAACAACAGGGAAGAGGTGCGAATAGAGAATCCTGAAAAGCCTGATGATGAGTAATTGAACAGGCTACCTGTAAATCTCGATATCAGATTAATCTCCTGACAAAAGGCTGTTGATAAAACTGAGATCCATTACCCAGTGAATTTTTTATATATGTTTTGTACGAATAGATTGTTAAAAGGAGAAAAGGATATATGGAATTGAGTATCATAGGATTTGCAAATTCTGGTAAGACGACGCTCTTTAATGCCATAACAGGCTCCACCATAGAGGTATCTCCGAATATCACAACAGATACAAAACCCGTTTCAAAACTGGTAAATGTTCCTGATAGCAGGGTGGACTATCTATCAACTTTATTCAAGCCATTGAAGACTACTTATACTACCATAAGATGTACGGATTTCATAGGTATTACAAAGGGAGATACGAAGAAGAACAGGATGGTTCTTAATCTGATAAAGGATTCTGATGCTATTGTAAATGTGGTGAGGGCATTTGGGTCTGAGGGGGTGATACACCCGCTCGAATCGGTTGACTATTTCAGGGATATTCTACTCTTTGAATCGGAGATGATACTGATGGATCTCGAACTCGTTGAGAACAGGATTATGAGGATAGAGGAGGGGGAGAAGAAAGGGAAGAAGGGGAATCCGGAGGAGAGGGCAATACTTGATAAGTGCTATAAAATTCTATCTCAGGAGAGACCCTTAAGGGAGATTGAATTCTCCGAAGAGGAACTTATGAATATGAGGCACCTCCAGTTTGCATCCATCAAGCCCCAGTTGATTGTCATAAATGTAGATGAATCGACACCCGAGCCTGAAAGGAGGGAGATGGAGGAGAGGGTTGAGAGGGAGTTTATAAAAGGCAGGAAGAACCTCGAGGTCATTACCCTGAGTGCAAAGGTTGAGAGTGAGATATCCCTTTTGAGCCCGGAGGAGAGGAGGTTATTTTTAAGGGAGATGGGTATAGAGAGGCCCGCATTTGAGAAGGTCATAGAAAGTTCGTATAAATTGCTTGGTTTGATATCATTTCTTACAGTTGGCGAGGATGAGGTGAGGGCATGGACAATAAAGAGAGGCTCAAACGCCCAGCAGGCAGCAGGTCAGATTCACTCTGAGATCGCAAAGGGATTAATAAGGGCAGAGGTAGTCTCTTACGATGACTTCAAAAAGACCATAGAGGAACTCGGAGGCAGACTCCCATCCAATTATATGGAAGTATTGAAGTCTAAAAACAGGCTAAGGCTCCAACCAAAAGAGTATATAGTAAAAGATGGGGATATAATAAACTTCAGACACGCAAAATAGTCATTTTACTTCCTTCATCCTCTTGAGAAACTCCTTTGAGTCTATAAATCCAGTAACCCTCAATGATTCTATCTCCTTCTGCTGAGAATTTAAAAATATTATAGCGGGTAGTCCCTGGACATTGTATCTCTTTTCAAGCTCTGTTATCCTGTCATCGGGATTAGTTGCATCAATCATAATCATAACAAATCTCTCTGATTCCTTCTGAATATCACGATCAGTAAGTGTCTTCTTCTTTATCTCCTTGCAGGCGGCGCACCAGTTAGCATAAAAATCTATTATGACAGGCATTCTATTTTGAGTGGCTACCCTCATACCCTCGTCATAGTCCTTGACCCATTTTATGTTATCTGCTTCCACCTTTTCACCAGATAGCATTGTGAGAATGCCAATTGAGATAATGACTGCCATAAGCAGTTTTAGGAGTTTTATTTTGAGTGGCTTGAAGTCCGCCTCCATTGTAAGACCACCTCCTGCTATTCCCGCAATTAGGAGTATTACGGCTACAACAGTGGATATCTTATCTGTAAAATTCAAGAGAGTGTCTATTAGATAGAATGAGTATGTAATGATTGATATGCCAAATATAGATCTTGTTACTATCATCCACCTCCCCGAGCGCGGGAGTTTATTTAAGACTGATGAGAAACTCCCGGCAATAATGAATATAATCGACAGGCCGCTGGCATAGGAGAATAGATACAAACCACCTAAAATAGGAGAACCACCCGTACTTATATATAGTAGGGCAGAGGCAAGGATAGGTCCTGTGCAGGGAGCCGCTACAAAACCTGAGACGAGCCCCATAGCAAAGAGAGATACGAGGTTGCTACCTCTTATATTGAGGATGCGCCTCGTTATTGATTCGGGGAGGTTTATCTCATAAAAACCTAACATAGAGAGCCCTAAAATGAAAAATATCAGTGCAATTATACTTACTGAGATCGGATTCCCCATATAATTGCCAAATGTAAAGGCCCCGAGCCCTGCTATGATACCAAGTGCCGTATAAGTAACGATAATCCCTGATGCGTATATAACTGACATAAGGAAGGCTGAACTTTTATAATTCTTATTGACCTCGGCTATTATACCTATGGTGACAGGTATGAGGGGGTAGACACAGGGGGTAAATGCCGTCAAGAACCCTCCTGCAAACATTATTAATATAATCTGAAAAACGCCCCTATCTGAGAGGCTTATAGCCTCAGATGAAAATCCCATAAGCAGGATCGAAAAGATGACAAATGTTGTAAGCCTCTTCATAGAAAATAGAATTCTCTGACTTTTAAAGATTCAAATATGTTATGAAAGGATTCAACATTTCTTTTGTTGAACTCAATGAGGTGAGTGTAATTTCTCAGATTTTTGAGTATATCCACAGGTCTCCCCTCCATTAACTCCCCTTTTTTGAGTACGATAATTCCCTCCTTTTCATTTCTAAAGAGCCCCTCAGCACCTTCAGGGGTTGTGATTATCAGGTTCCCATTTGCCATTGCCTCTATAATCTTTACCCTTGAACCACCCCCTGAGAGGATTGGGGCTATGAGTATCTTCCCCATCTGTAAAAACTCGGATGGTTCTTCAACCCCCTCTATGAAATGGATGTTTTTCATTGATTTAGTACCTTTTTTTATGATCTCCGTATTCCTCCCACCAATCAGGAGAGATGAGTCGCCAAGTATCCGTTCTTTATATTTCAAAAGGAATTCAATCGCATCCCTGTTTGGCTTGTGGTCAAAATTTCCAAGAAATATAAAATCGTATTTTCTTTTTTTGATAGGTCTAATACTCTCTGGCATTTCAATCGTGATAGGTATATGGATTATATCCCGCTCTCTTAAAAATGTCTTTATTATCTCTATCTCAATCTCGTTATATGAGAGGATCACATCAGCCTCTTTTAAGAGTTTCAGTTCTTCCCTCAATATACTAATGGCACTGACGAATAGATATAGCCTGTCCTTGAGATTGTAGTCAAGCCTCAATTCTCTGAGCTCTTTTAGGATGTTTAATTCGTGTATGTTTATGAACTTTACAGGTCTTTTGAAATGTCTTAGATATCTCGCCATACCTGTAAATTCAGCAAAGATTG
>Ga0078972_1011829_pt1 | contig 15377 bp, 15 predicted proteins | sample YelNatPaOPGAMG01_FD_67568 | JGI IMG/M metagenome (GOLD analysis project Ga0078972, IMG submission 67568) | Hot spring thermophilic microbial communities from Obsidian Pool, Yellowstone National Park, USA - OP-RAMG-01 (SPADES assembly) (version 2) | ecosystem: Environmental > Aquatic > Thermal... | reverse complement strand
AAATCTAATACCCTTTCTCACATATAAAACACCAATTCCTTTAGGCGCATGGAGTTTATGTCCAGACAATGAAAGCATATCAATTTTATTTTTACTTAAATCAATATTAATTTTTCCAACTGCCTGGACAGCATCAGTATGAAATAATACTCCTTTTTTATTGGCAATTTTAGCGGCTTCTTCAACGGGAAAAATTACTCCCGTCTCATTATTGGCCCACATGACGGATACGATAGCTGTTTGATCAGAGATCTTTGCCTTGACCTCGTCCATGTTGAGCAACCCCTTTTTATCCACGGACAGCCAATGGACTTTATACCCCTTGTAACGCGCCAGGTATTTGCAAAGATTGAGAACTGCTGGATGTTCGACGCGTGTGGTCACAATTTCCCGACGTTCAGGCATGGTAGTAAGCGCGCTCATTATGGCGGTGGCATCTGACTCAGTGCCCCCAGAATTGAACACTATCTCCTGGGGCTGGGCGCCGAGAAGCGCTGCCAGTTTCTCCCGGGCAGCCGCAACATCTCTGGCAAGCTTTCCGCCAAAACTGTGCATGCTCGAAGGGTTCCCATAGCGTTCCATGAAATAAGGTTTTATCGCTTCAAAGACCTCCGGCGCGACCTTGGTCGTTGCGTTGTTATCCAAGTAAATTGTTTTCATGCTTCAACCTCCTCTACCACGAGATCTGGATGAACGAGTTCTTTGAGCTTGCTTTCTATGACTCGCCGAGTGACCGCTGCGCTCGGACACGACGTGCACATCCCTCTCATGGCGAGAACAACCCTGTCTCCATCCAGGTCCACCAATTCGACGTCGCCGCCATCGTTTTGAAGCGAAGGGCGAATTTCCTGATCTAGGACTTCTTGAATCTTGGCAATCTTCTGAATTGTCGTCATGCGTTTTGCCGGCGCTTGGCTTTGGGCCTTTTCTTTTTTCAAGACGCCTTGCACCTCGGCAATTAGGGCTTCTATTTTATCATGGCATTGACCGCAACCTCCCCCAGCTTTCGTGTAATTTGTGACCTGATCTACGGTTGTCAAATTGTTCTCGCGTATGGCCCTTCGAATTTGTTCATCGGTCACTCCGAAACATTCGCACACAAGATTACCTTCGAGCTGCTCACGCGGAGCTGGTTCCCCTCTATAGCAGGCTATCGCGGCCTCAAAGGCCTCTCGACCCATGACCGAGCAGTGCATCTTTTCTGGCGGCAGTCCCCCTAAGTATTCAGCGATATCCTTGTTGGTAATCTTTAGAGCTTCCTCGATGGTCTTTCCTTTGATCATCTCGGTGAGCGCGCTGCTCGACGCAATCGCGCTGCCGCAGCCAAACGTCTTGAAGCGTGCGTCCACAATCTTTTCAGTCTCGGGGTCAATCTTGAGGTAAAGGCGCAAAGCATCCCCGCACGCGAGAGAGCCCACTTCTCCCACCGCGTTGGCGTCCTCCAGTTCCCCCACATTCCTCGGATTGAAAAAATGGTCTTTTAGGGTGTCGCTGTATTCCCACATAATCACCTCTCATAATTCAAAAGTATAGATCGTTCTTCGTTTGATGACGCGTAATCTTGTGAGTTGACGCACCCGATGGACATTTCCATAGCGCTGCCACATTGGGGATATTTCCTCGGGATAACTCTGGATCTCGTTCACATCATCAGAACCCTACAAATATTGCGGCGCTTTTGCAAGGCGCCGGCGCCGAAGAAATTCTCCTATAGTCTTCTCCGCTCCTGATCCCATTCCTGACAAACCGAAAATTTGACTCATTATCGCTCGTTATGATAATATAATACACCAAATAATCAGAAGTAAGCGCCGTACATTACCTCTGAGGCAACACTTCGAAAGGAAACACGATGAGATACTTGATCGCTGTCGGCATCTGCCTTGTCCTCTTGGTTGGCGGTATTGTTCCTGCTGCTCATTCGAGCATGTACTGGAATTTCGAGACGCCCGACCTCGAAACCATGGGCGAACCGGAGGCGGCGCCCCAGGACAGTCGGCCTATCCAACCTGCGAGGCAAAAAGCGCCAAAGATGTATGACGATTATGAGCTGCCGGAGATCGAGCCCCTCTCAGCGAACGAACCGCCGAGAGCTGCGCCTTTGAGGGCCACCGAGGATGCTGTGAGCCCACCTGCTGTTCAGACGCAAACCCCGCGGCGAACCCAACGAGACGAGCCGTCCCAGACCACGGTCCAGACTGTCTCACCGAGGCCGGCCATCACCCAACCAGGCGCGCAGAGCACGTCCACGCCGCAGGCTGTGCAGCCCGCGCAAGTCAGTCCTGGAGCGACAAGCGCGCCAAGCGCCGCGCCTCAAGCAGCCCCCCAAGAGCCGGTGACAAAAAAAATGAAGTGGGGAAAGACGGACTAGGGATCCAACTAATTTGAGCAAGACGAGGGATGCGGTTCTTCAAGCCGCGGGGACTCGTGCCCCGCAGTCGTTTTGCCCTTCCCTCGGCATCGCAAGCCTCATTGAGCAGGAGCCGTTGCGCGTGGGAACGAGGCGTTACGGCGACAACAAGTTCGCGTTATCCAGACACGCGACGCGTCTTTTCAGAATGGAGCGCGCTGTGGCTGGGTTCGAGCCACGCGCTGCGAATTGCTGAGAGTTGCTCTGATCTGCCCGTCGCAGGGGTTTTCCAAAATATTCACGAACGCGATGAGCGAACCCCATTCAGACGGAAATTAGGAAAATCAGAATAAACCATCGGCGTTATTCACTCCGCGCGCCGAGCTTCAGTCCAGTATCTTTTTGCAGCCGCATCAAGGCGACTTCGATGTTGTAATCTCGTATGTTAAGTCCTTTGGATATGGCTATGATTTCGCCGTCCTCAACGCCGATCTCCATTGCCATGATCTCTTTGGCTTGCTGCAAGCCAGCAAGGTTCACAGGGAAACCTGACCACAAATTCCACGATCTGAAGTACACAACCCAATGCAGCCTGTCGTCCATGATGCGAGTATCGACAATGCGAAGACAAGGGCTCGAACCATCTTCTTTTTCGTAGAAGAAAATGTCCTCTGGCCTCCCAATCTCCATGCACATCCTATTGGTGCGCCCGCCATACTTCTTGTAGTAGTCGATGACGAACTGCCACGCAACTTGCAGGCGCTCGCCGTAGGTATAATGCTCATTGGGGGATTTCTCAGGAGAAAGCAGATAGGGCATATACTCGGAAAGATACTTCTCATCAGCTACGGGCGGCAAGTTGAGATGCTCTGGAATCTGCGGGAGCAGCGGCCGGACTCCTGGATGTTTGATGTGAACAACCGCCAAATCGAACTCTATTCGATCTGCGCCAGGGTTTGATCCAGTATCCACGGTGTAGCGCCTGGCCGCTCCGTCAGGCTTGCGAGATTCCTCGATCAATGTGTAAAGACACTGAAACCAAGCATCTGGAATTGTTGTGGCTTCGATGAATGTTGGCTTCATGGCACGCGCTCCTTATGTGGTTCCCAAATACGCCGGTAGGGGGTCCCGAAAGTACTCTCGAATGCGGTGATGCGCCTGTCAATGTCGTTGCCTTGGAAGAGAGAATCCACAACAAGGATGTTTCCGAGTCACAGGCTGGTGTGACAGGACGGTGGATTGCCGATCTAGTCGGGACTGACAAATCCGACGCCCCGAGAAGAATTATCCAGAAGCCTTCCTTGCATCGCGCGCTTCGAGAATTATGATGCTCATCTCAAAACCCACCTCATTTCGACGCAGCTCTCGAGAATTGCGACTGGTTCTATAACTCGTTCAGTCTTCGCGAGGATGCTGCCGCCAATGCCGGTCATGTCGAGCTTCATAGCTTGTCTGTGGGCATCAACCTAATACTCTATGGGCCAATTTTGTCAACGACGTTTCTTCAAGGAGCATTAACTCGTTAAATTCAATACCGAAAATCTCTGGAAGAACGTCAGTTGACAACAGCAGACAGCACCGGCGGCTCCTTTGGCGCTGCGGATTTTTGCAGCAACAGGCGAGAAGATTTGATACCGCAACCGAAATTGTGAGATGATAGAGCCTGCATTTTCTAGTATTTTGACCCGTTGTCGCGGCAACACGATGCTGCACCAATGGGCGCAATGAGCGCGGCATGTTAAGAAAATATTTTCTCGATCCACTGGTCTCGTCAAACGCCCCTCCGTGGTATGACGCCCGCGGCATCGCCATAGGTCTTTTTATTGGGTTCTCGGTCCCCATTGGCCTCCAGATGATCGTACTGGGATTGGCGCGGGCTTTATTTCCGTTCAATGCGGTTATCGCATTTGCCTTTACTTGGGTGAACAACCCGCTTACCGTGGCGCCCATGTATTACGGGTACTATTATTTGGGTTCAGTCATCCTCAACAAGCCGCCGGCGCTCTCGGCGGCGGATTTCAAGGGGTTGCTCGATCCGATATTGAAGACTGATTTTTTCTGGCAAACAGCCCGACAATTCGCGTACCTGGGGTGGGATTTTCTCCTTCGTTGGACCGTCGCAGCTCTTATTGTAGGAGTTGCCGTAGGATGCGCAGGCTACTGGATCGGCTTTTACATCCAAAAGGAGCATTGTCGTCGGAAAGCTGTCGCGCTCGGCATGACCTACGAGAAGCTTCTGTCTGACCTCAACCAAGGGTTGAACAACCGAGACAGTAAACGGGCTGGCCCCGGATGATCTTTCCACGCGTTCGCAAATGACGGCGCAGCGGTTCATCGAGATCGGACAACACCCACGCGCTTACAGAGCGACCGAATGTTGCATTTGGAACAAAAGGGCGACACGGGTTTACAGACGTTCTGGCCGTATGTGACCAATAGGTCGTTGTACTCCGTCCAGTACTCCTTGGGCAGCTTTTGCCTTAAGGCCATCTCAGTTTCTTCCGGCGTCTTCGTCGTCACGTACCCTAGGCGATTGCTTATCCGGTGAACATGCGTATCCACGCAGACCCCTGGTTTACCATACGCCATGGTCACGACCAGGTTCGCCGTTTTTCGCCCCACGCCCTTGAGGGCCAGCAATGCATCGAGGTCGTCTGGAACCTGACCATTGTATTTTTCCACAAGCTCCGCGCAAATGTCTCGGATGCGTTTCGCCTTGGTGCGATAAAAGCCCACAGGGTAAATAAGAGCCTCGAGCTGCTCCTGCGTCATGGCCAGTATGTCCTGGGGAGTCTTGGCCGCTTCAAAAAGTCTCAGCGACGCGGCTCTAGTAACGTCATCCTTTGTGCGGAGAGACAACAACGTGGATATGAATATTCTGAAAGGGTCCAGCGTATGCTGAGTTATCTCCGTGACAATAGGACTGGCAAATTCTCGTACTGCCTGCCGCAACAAGGCAATGATTTCGTGAATGTTTTCGTCCAGTTCTTCCGGCATATTAATATATTATGCCAACTTTTCTACGAACGTCTTCGATAGTAGGATAGGCAATGTCGCGAGCTTTTTGGGCCCCCCTGCGGAGGATTTCTCGTACGAGCCCAGGGTCCTTCAGATATTCCATCTTTTTGCGACGTGCGGCGCCGAAATATTCCCACAAGTACCCCACAAGTTCTTTCTTCAACGTCCCATAGGCTGCGCCGCCTTCTTGGTAGAGGTGGAGGACTTCGGCTACTCGCTCCGGGGGTGCGAAATGTTTATATATGTTGAAGAGATTGCACCGTTCCGGATCCTTTGGCTCGTGCACAGGTATAGAATCCGTTTTGATGGACATGACTTTTTTCTTCAGAGTTTCTTCGTCGCAGAATATTTCGATCGTGTTGTCGTACGATTTCGACATTTTTTGACCATCGATGCCTGGAATAGTGGCGACGTCGTCGTTGATTTCCGCCTCGGGGACGACGAAGGTAGGGCCGTAGATGCGGTTGAATTTCATGGCCAAATCCCTCGTGACTTCAAGGTGTTGCTTCTGATCCTTGCCCACGGGCACGATGTCGGATTGATAGAGCAAAATGTCCGCTGCCATCAGAACCGGATAGGCAAAGAGGCCATGATTCGGAGAAAGACCTCGCGCGATCTTGTCTTTATAGGAATGACATCGCTCCAATAAACCCATGGGCGTAATGCAGGTAAGTATCCAGGTAAGCTCGGTAACCTCGGGAACGTCCGATTGAACCCAGAAAACGCTCTTGTCTGGATCGAGCCCCAGTGCAAGAAAATCCGATGCGACATCCAATGTGCTCTCAGACAATCGCTTGGAATCAGTGACGCTGGTCAATGCATGAAGATTGACGATAAAGACAAAAAGATCGCTGTTGGCCTGATACGATATCATTGGCTTCATCATCCCCAAGTAATTTCCGATGTGAAGTTGACCAGTTGGCTGGATCCCCGACAAGACCCTCAAGGGTGTCTCCTTTCTCTGAGAAAATAGCCGTGAATCTGTTGGCGGCATCCGTCATTCTATACCACAGGCCTGCACGACTCTGCAATTGCGGCCAACGTCGGCGTCAAAGGCAAGGAGCGACGACAAGGGGTCTTCATTATTATGCAATTTCAAGATTGTCGTGTTATGATGTTTATATTGGGAAGCAACCCGCATGAAGGGCATGGAGAGTCGGGAGCAGAAGATGATCGATCGTTACACCAGGCATTCGCTGCTGAGAGTTATAGGACCGGAAGGCCAAGAAAAGATTCAACACGCCAGGGTATTGGTCGTAGGTCTCGGCGCGCTGGGCTCTACAATTTCCGTGCTTCTCGCTCGAGCAGGCGTGGGTTATCTCAGAATCGTGGACGGAGACGCCCCTGAATTGCATAACCTCCATAGACAAATCTTGTACAATGAGGCTGACGTTCACGAAGGTCTTCCAAAGGCGCATGCCGCGAAAAAACACCTCCTGGAAGGCAACTCAACTATCGTCGTGGAACCTTACGCAGAATTCGTGAACGCTGAGAATGTGCGTCCGCTGCTTGAGGGAATCGACGTGGTCGTCGATGCCCTGGACAACATTGCCACACGCTATCTCGTCAACGACTGCGCCGTCTCGATGCACATCCCCTATGTCTTTGGCGGCGCGGTCGAAACTGTCGGCAATGTCATGTCCATCATTCCAGGTCGGACGGCCTGTCTTCGCTGCCTATGGCCAGACCCGGAAGCAGTGAAAAATCACCCTACCGCATCCACGGTTGGCGTCTTGTCAGCCGTGGCAAGCGCCGTCGCGTCCATCGAGGTTGCGGAGTGCCTCAAAATACTCGTAGGGAGCTTGGATGACCTCATACCAGGCCTGCTTGTGATAGAACTGTGGGCAAACCAGTACCAGATCGTGGCGCTGAAACCCGATCCCGGGTGCATCTGCGCCAAGGTCGCACATCGGGACGTCCCCCGCCCGTAACCCTGTAAAGGGTTTTGCCTGAGAAAAACGTTGAGAAGGTTAGCCGCCAAAAGAGGGATGGATGAATTCGACTCTGTCCCCGTCTTTGAGAGAGAAGGCGGCAAAGTCTCTCCTATAGACGTAGCGGCCGTTCACTTCCACGATAACCGCGGGATCATCCTCCTCAGAAAGGTCCAGCAATTCCTGGATGGTCAATCGAGGCCGATCAAAGTCTTCGGTAAACCCATTGAAGATGATTTTCATACCATTTCCGTGTACGCCTCGGCGCCGAGCACGTAGTTTTCGACTCCTTTATTCTCAAGGCAGTCTTCAAAGAGACCGGCGAATTTGACCATACACGCCATTTTGACAGAAATATCCAGGATTGGCGTCTCCGATGCTCACGGATCAGCGGTTCACGTTGTTAAGAAACCCTCGGACAATTCTGGTGAGGCTTGGCATTCCGTCGTTCACCAAGAACGAGTCATGGCCGTAAGGGAGGTCCAGTTCAACGAACGAGACGTGTTTGTTCGTCGCCTGCAAGGCCCTCACGATGGCCAGGGACATCGACGTGGGATAAAGCCAGTCAGACGTATAAGAAATGACCAATATTTTGGCCTTAATGTTCTTGAATGCGCTCACCAGGTCCCCGTGGGCTGCCTCAAGGTCGAATCGATCGATCGCCTTAGTGATGATCACGTAGGAGTCCTCATCGAAGCGTTCCATGAACGCGCTGCCCTGATGTTCGAGGTAGGACTCTACTTCGAATTCCCCGCCTTCTTTGCCATTTTCGCCCAACGTGTATCGGTACCCGTCCACGTCCTTAAAGCTCCGTTTTCGGCCAAACTTCGCTTCCATGGTATCTTCGGAGAGGTAGGTAATGTGGCCGATCATCCTCGCCACCGCCAGCCCACGCCCCATCTTTTGAGAAGCGTTGGCGGAATCGCCTTCACTGAGAGGCTTTGCAGGATCACTATAGATGGCGTTCCTGCCTACCCAATTAAACGCGATGCCTTGGGGCGACAACCTCGCAGTGGCCGCTATGACAATGGCGGATTCGACAAAATCGGGATAGCGAATGACCCATTCCAAGGCCTGCATCCCGCCCATGGATCCCCCAATCACGTTGTGGAGGCGTTCGATACCTAGGCGTCTCATGAGGAGGTATTGGACATTGACCATGTCGCCCATGGTGATCAAAGGAAAGCTCCGGCCATAGGGTTTCCCGGTGAGCGGATTGATGCTTCGCGGTCCAGTGGTTCCTTTGCAGCCGCCGAGGCAGTTCGAGCACACCACAAAGTATTTGTTGGTATCGATGCCCTTCCCAGGCCCTACCAGGGCGTCCCACCAGCCAATACGGCCTTTTTCGTTGACACCTGCTACATGGGCATCGCCCGACAGCGCGTGGAGGATGAGCACCACATTGTCCTTGTCAGGGGATAATTCTCCATAGGTTTCGTAGGCAACAGTCAGAGGCCCCAAGAAGATACCTGATTCCAGTTCAATGCCTTCGAATTCGGCCTGCTGCGTGCGTACAGGTCCGTAGCTCCCATCAGAATCTGCATATTCTTTAATGCGAGTGCCGGGCATCTCTGTCTCCAGGGAAATTAGGCGAACTGATCACGTTGTATCCAAAAACGACCTCAATCGTATCCACAAAAAACATACAGCGATGAGTTATCAGCCGAGCGCTTGATCGATGTCGTCGATAATGTCATGAATGTCCTCAAGTCCTATAGACAGCCGGATGAGATCAGGAGGCACCCCCGCGGCCGTCTGCTGAGCCGCGCTAAGCTGGGAATGCGTCGTGCTCGCTGGATGTATCGCAAGGCTCTTCGCGTCTCCCACATTGGCTAAATGCGAGAACAATTCAAGGCGATTCACGAAACGTTCGGCCTCTGAAGCGCCGCCTTTGACGCCGAACACCACCATCCCGCCGCCCTTCCCGCCGAAGAAGTACTTCTGCACAAATGGATATGAAGGATCACAAGGCAGAGCCGGATAGCGAACCCATTCGACTTGAGGATGATTCAATAAATGATTCGCCACTTGCTCGGCGTTGGCGCAGTGACGCTCCATACGCAGCGACAAGGTTTCGACGCCTTGAAGGAATATCCAAGCATTATCAGGGCTTATACATGCGCCGAGGTTCCGCAGCGGCACAAGGCGCATACGTAATATGTACGCCATGGATTGAAGATCGCCAAGGTCATGCGCGAATCGAAGACCTCCATAAGAAGGTTCGGGGAGATTGTACAGCCTAAATTTGGGATCGGTCCAATCGAATTTGCCTGAATCGACTACGACGCCGCCGATGCCAGCTCCATGGCCTCCAAGCCACTTCGTCAATGAGTGCACCACTATGTCCGCGCCGTGATCCAAGGCCCTAAACATGCACGGCGGGGTAAAGGTCGCGTCGACGATAAACGGCACGTGGGCCTCTCTGGCGATGGATGCGATGGCGTCAAAGTCAGGCACCCCCAAGGTCGGGTTGCCGATGGACTCCACAAATATGGCCCTGGTTTTGTTGGTGAGAGCCGCTCTGAACTGTCCAGGATCGTCATAGTCCACAAAACGGACGGTTATCCCAAACTGGGGCAAGACGTCATTGAACATGGTGTACGTGCCGCCATAGAGATTGCGACTCGCAATGAACTCGTCGCCCGCTTCCAGGATGTTGATGATCGCGTAAAAAACCGCCGAGGTTCCAGAGGCCAGCGCCAAAGCTGCTATCCCCCCTTCAAGCGCCGCTATCCTTTTCTCAAGGATGTCTGTTGTCGGATTCATTATTCTGGTATAAATATTGCCGAGCTCTTTGAGCGAGAAAAGGTCTGCTGCGTGCTTTGAATCTCGAAACACGTAGGAACTTGTCCGGTACACAGGAACCCCCCGGGAGAGGGTACATGGGTCTGGGTCTTGACCTGCATGGATTGCCAAGGTGTCAAAACCGTACCTATCTATGGATTTTTTCATGCGACAACCTCGCTGGACGCAGTGGTTTGCTCTTTGAGCATACTATAATGAGTTGTCATAACGGTGCATCTCTTCCGGCAGCGTGTCAAGCTCGTAAAGCCTACTGGGTTAGTATTAAAATGCTGCATGTATGATTTACCTTTTTACTAAAGTTTACCTGCGATGACAAGCCCCTTTTGAACGCGTCAATGCGGTGCAAAGACCATGGCTGAAAAAAATTCCCAAAACATCCGTAATATACTGAAGGAATTGGTGATCAGCAAGACCTCCTTGGTGTATCTCCTATCCGATGAGGACAGGCGGATCGAAGCTGAGGTGCGCTATCTTGGATCGGCGTTTCGGCCCAATGTACGCGTCTATGTCTGGACCTGCACCAGAGGGGTCGCGTTGGACGACGCAACGGCGCTGCCGTCGGCTGCGTTGATAGACGCTCTTGATTGGTTCCTCAACCTCGAAGAAATTGCCTTTCTTGTCGTTCAAGACGCTCATTTCTTTCTGATAGACAACCCGCCTGTAATACGGAAAATCAAAGATATCTTCCGACGTATAGAAAACTCGCACAAGACAATTTTCTTCGTCTCTCCCAGCCTTGCGATCCCTCCTGAATTGGCCAACGAAATGGTGGTGGTTGACGTGCCGTTGCCAGAAACGGAGGACATCGAGAGAATTCTCGAGGGCGTCATCCAGAAAGAAAGAAACGCCCAAGGGCTCAGGGCTTCGCTGACAGACGCGATAAAAGATCAGTTTATCAAGGCAGGCGCTGGCTTGCCGAGTCAGCAGGTGATTCAGGTATTTCGGAAGACCCTTTCTGGGAAGGAGCTTATTGGGGACAAGGAGATAGAAACCCTCTTTGAAGAGAAGAGACAAATAGTCAAGAAGAGCGGGTTGTTGGAGTTGGTTCCGCCTGGCATCTTGTTCGAACACTTGGGGGGATTCCGGAATTTCAAGAATTGGCTCATCCAAAGAAAGGACATTTTCTCGAAGAGGGCGCGCGAATACGGCTTGTCGTTCCCCAAGGGCGTCCTCTTGATGGGCATAAGCGGCTGCGGGAAGAGTCTTTGTGTGAAAGCCATAGCCGCGTTCTGGCATATCCCATTGCTGCGGTTGGACATGGGACGGCTTTATGACGGCATCCACGGAACGCCGGAAGAATGCCTGCGCAAGGCCATCAAGACTTCGGAGGCGTCGTCTCCTTGCGTGTTGTGGATCGACGAAATCGAAGCGGGTATTGCCAACGCAGGCCAGAAATCCCTCGGCGGGGCGGCTTCCCGCATACTGGCTTCGTTCCTCACGTGGATGCAAGAAAAGACATCGCCGGTCTTTATCGGCGCGACCGCGAACAACATCGAGCTGCTCCCGCCAGAGATTCTGAGAAAAGGGCGTTTTGATGAGCTTTTTTACGTGGAATTACCCCAGGACGCGGAGAGGGCTGAAATTCTGCGGATCCACCTGGCCAAGAGGAATATCCCCCCTGACGCCTTCGATTACGCCCCTCTTGTGAAAATCACCGAAGGTTTCAACGGAGCAGAGCTCGAACAGGGCGTCCTTGGAGCGCTCTTTCGGGCCTTCACTGCAAACCGAGAAGTGCGGCAAGAAGACTTGCACATTGCGTTGGAGAACATCGTTCCCCTGTCCATCACCATGAAGGAGCAAATCAAGCAGTTGGAAAGATGGGCGTTCAACAGGGCCCTCAAAGCAGGAAATCCCTGATTCTTGCTCCTCGGTGTGGATGCGCTGCAATGGTCGCGGGGGCTTCGTTGAACCAAAGCCGGCCGCTCCAGCCAAAGAGAGCAGTTGCTTGACATGAGAGCGTTCTCAAAAAGCTCTCTCGAACTGGATGACGGTGGGGGCTCTGCAATTCCCGAGCATACGGGTTCTCGAAATTTCTGTCGGAATGAGGGCCGCCTAGTCGAGCGTGTGGCCGCTTTCGGAACCCCCCTGACAGCCGCCAAAGGTCAACCTTTGTCATTTCGAAGGAGCCATCCTCGAACGAAGTGAGAGGTTGCGACTGAGAAATCTTGGTCTTCTGACCAGGATTTCTCGCTTCGCTCGAAATGACAGGGACCATGCATTCGAAATGAGCGGCGCCTCATCGAATTCGTGATTATAGGGCTCTCGAAAGTGAACGCGAATTCGATAAGGGCATGATTGATTGATGCGAGCTGAGCTTGCCGCGTCGCTTGCCGCTCCTCGCAATGACAAGGGTTTTGCGGGCATCATGACGAGCAAAGCGAAGCAACCTCGTGATAACCTTTTAGAATGGGCGCCGATTTGAGAGGGGCTTTAAGACATGCCATTCGAGGCATCCGAGTCTTCCATACCTCCTTTGATCTTTGCGGCTGCTGTTCATTTTCGTGTGGGAAGGCCGCTCATGCGAAAAATCCTTGCACAAATTCCAATGCGCAAGTAAGATGCATTCATTCCTCTATCTGGGACCGACCTTCCTCTGAGGAAAAGCGCCCGGGGGCTTCTTATTCTTCAGGGGACCACGCATACGGTTTTCTGGAAGTTCACTAGGGACAACGTTGTCACACATGAAACGCAACCGGCATGAAAGAAGGTCTTATCTCTGACGCAGCGCATGGGGATGGTCACTGACCGTCGATAGGCGCGCCTTGTGGCTAAAAGGCGCAGGCGCCACGAGGCTTTACGTTCTGGTCGCATTGACAGAGCAGAAGCATATTCGGGGTTGATCGTCATGATCGAGCCGTGGAGGCGACGCATACGCGAAGGGTTTTGACGCGGGCATGTCACGCGGGAGGTCATGCATTAAGCACGTGATTCAGAGAGGAGGAAGGTAAGTATGACGGTAAAGATTTTTCTCAACGAAGACGAGATCCCTCGCCAGTGGTACAACATTGTGGCGGACATGCCTCGTCCACCCCTGCCGCCCCTTCATCCGGGTACGCATCAGCCCATAGGGCCTGAAGACTTGGCTCCTGTTTTTCCCATGAATCTCATCGAGCAGGAAGTGTGTCAGGACCGGTGGGTGACCATACCCGATGAAGTGCTCGAGAAGTTGTTGATATGGCGTCCAACGCCTTTATATAGAGCGGTAAGGCTGGAACGATATTTGAACTGTCCAGTCAAGATTTACTACAAGAACGAAGGCGTCAGCCCCGCAGGGAGCCACAAACCGAACACCGCCATCCCGCAGGCCTATTACAACAAGGTCTTTGGCATAAAAAGGATCAGCACCGAGACGGGCGCGGGACAATGGGGAAGCGCCTTGAGCTTCGCATGCAGCCAGTTTGGCCTCGAGGCCAAGGTCTATATGGTGCGGGTGAGCTACGAGCAGAAGCCTTATCGCAGACTCATGATGAACACGTGGGGAGCGACATGCGTTCCAAGCCCGAGCAGCGAGACAGAGGCGGGCAGGAAGATTCTGGCGCAAGACCCCAATTCCCCTGGCAGCTTAGGGATTGCCATCAGCGAAGCCGTCGAGGACGCGGTCACCAGCGAGGCGCAAGGACGGCCGCCGACCCGTTATTCCCTGGGCAGCGTGCTCAACCACGTGATGCTTCATCAAACCATCATCGGTCTGGAGGCGCAGAAGCAGCTCGCCGTTGCAGGAGATTACCCTGATATCGTCATCGGGTGCGCTGGCGGCGGGAGCAACTTCGCGGGCTGCGCGTTCCCATTTGTGCGAGACAAGATTGCGGGTAAAAAAGTGGATATCATCGCAGTGGAACCATTTTCCTGTCCCACGATGACCAAGGGTCCATTTACGTATGATTTCGGCGACACTGTGCAGATGACGCCGCTCATGGCCATGCATACCTTAGGACATTCTTTTGTGCCCGCGCCGATTCATGCTGGTGGATTACGCTACCATGGTATGGCGCCTCTGGTTAGCCAGCTCATCATGGATGGACTCATCGAGCCTCGCGCTGTACATCAGTTGGAAACTTTCGAGGCGGGAGTAACGTGGGCGAGGACGGAAGGGTACATTCCTGCTCCTGAGACCAACCACGCCCTGGCCGCGGTGATACAGGAGGCTAAGAAGGCTAAAGAAGAAGGGAAAGAAAAGACCATCTTAGTCAACTGGAGCGGACACGGCCTTGTGGATTTGGCCGCGTATGACGCATACTTCCAAGGGAAACTCTTTGATTACGAGCTTCCTCAGGAAGAAATCGATAGGGCGCTCAAGGCCCTCGAAGGCTTCCCGAAGGCCAATCTGTGATGTTGTAAAATCGTCGAGACTGCGTTGCGGAGCGACCTATATGCTCCATAAGGATACCCACGCAGCGGGCAATGAAAGCGACGCAGTCTCGACATCACGCGTGCGAACACTCTCGCTACGTGGGGCTCACGATTCGAGCTCTGTCGATGCTCAGCAGCAGGGCTCAATCAGTGGAAGAAAGGAGTGGTGATCTTTGGACGTCAACGAGGCGACCAAATCGGCGCTTCCTCCTGATGACCGTGAGATAAGGTGTCCACGACTTGGAGGACAGGTAACATTCAGCTACTGCCGTCGTGAGGCGTCGGGGAAACCTTGTTTCAAGGCCCTGGATTGCTGGTACGAGTTCTTTGACGCTGAGGCTTTCTTCCGTCGGGAACTAGGCGACGAGATGTTCGAAAAGATTTTTCTGGCGCCGCCCAAACCCCGACTCGTTACGCTCGTGGACCTTATAGAACAGGCGACCAAGACATTGAAAAACCATAAAAATACCAGGGATAAACCCGACTCTGACAATCGCGCCTAGCCGCGCGCAGGGAGTCCCGGCTACATTGCGACGCTGATCGGACTCAAACAGCGGCGTTGCAAAATTACTGCTCTGAATGTTTCGCTTTACTCGCAACTAAAGCATCGGGAGAGCTCACGCAGTGTGATGGGCCTCGGAGCAAGCCCTTTGACGCGCGGCGGAAGCAGGACTGGCTTTTGCGGGAGTCGTTCTCGGCTGCGTTGCGAAGAGCTTGATATCAGTCGATACGCTCTCGAACAAACAATTGGGACGGCAAACTCTTTACTCATGAGGACGCGTATCTCGTCGTTTACACGGCTTCTCGAAATTTCCGTCGAACCATGGGGCGCATACTCGAGTGTGGGCGCTTTCGGCCCCCCCTGACAGCCGCCAAAGGTCAACCTTTGTCATTTCGAGGGAGCGAGTCTCGAACGAAGTGAG
>Ga0078972_1011824_pt1 | contig 15384 bp, 17 predicted proteins | sample YelNatPaOPGAMG01_FD_67568 | JGI IMG/M metagenome (GOLD analysis project Ga0078972, IMG submission 67568) | Hot spring thermophilic microbial communities from Obsidian Pool, Yellowstone National Park, USA - OP-RAMG-01 (SPADES assembly) (version 2) | ecosystem: Environmental > Aquatic > Thermal... | reverse complement strand
CAAGGATTTATGATTTATCTGGAAATGGCAATACTGGCACATTTACTAATATGTCAGACCCCCCAACCACTACTTCTGGCTGGAACCCTGGAAAGTTCGGAAGGACATTGATGTTTGATGGTTCGGATGATTATGTGAATTGTGGAAACAATGCAGTTTTAAATCCTGGATTAAGCGATTTTTCGTTAGCAGCGTGGATAAAAACACCTTCAGCGGGAGCTGGTTATCCAAGAATTGTGGATAAAGTCTTTGGTTCAGCATACTGTTTTCATATCATACCAGCAGGACAACTTGGTTTGGCTATCTATGGCATATATCAAGGTTCAAGATCTGGCTCTAAATATCTTTTTGATAACCAGTGGCATTTTGTAGCCGTATCAGCAAAGAGAAATGGACTTGCAAGATATTATGTAGATGGAGTAGACGATGGCAATCCTTATGATATTTCTTCAGTGAAAAGTAGCAATCTGAAAAATTCATATAATCTGCAAATAGGTTTGTGGTCAGGAGACAAATTCAAAGGTCTTATCGATGGGGTTTATATCTGGAACCGTGCCTTGTCTGACAATGAAGTGCTACAATTATATAAAGAGCCTTTCGCAATGTTTTATAAGAGATAGTGGAAGTTGAACCTTAACATATGGAGAAAGGAAGTGGTATAAATGAAGAAGGTAGGCAATTTCCTCATAGCTTGTGAGGAAGCTGAACGACGAGGTAGCTGGTGGAACGTCAGACTAAAGCTAGCCGACAAGGTCTATGACTTCCGACTGCCACGAGCAAGCGATGTTTTGTCCTTTGTCATTGTCAGTCGTCTCAAGGTAGACCAAATTGTTTTATCTTGAGAACATTTTTTAGGGGAGGGGAAATTCAAAGGAATGTGTGCCTAACACACACTCAAAAGAGAAAAAGGAATTTAACCCCTCCCCTAAATATAAGAGGAATATTAAATATGAAAGTCTTAAGTAAGGAGAAAGGAAAATGGATGGCAATCAGTTTAACTTGCTTTACGATATGCTAAAAGATGTTCAATCACACGTTTCCGTAATGAACCACGAGATGGGGGCGGTTCAGGCACAACTAGAGGTGCTGATGAAGTTTTTTTGGCTACTGCTTGGTACTTCGGTTTCGGCAATTATTGGCACTATTTTTAATGTAGTTTTGCATATTAGAAATAACAACCAGAAGAATGGAAACTAGGAAACGAAAAGTGATACAGGGAAGGCTAGGAAATATAAGATTTCTGGTAAAAAATTCTTTTAGGATAGACGATGTTGGGGATTACTACGATGACAAGATTGTTGCATATGCAGACCATTGAAGAGGGAAGGAAGTTAGGAATAGATTTTTAAAGTTCTTGACACAGGTGAGATTTCATCATTAACCTTAAATTGATAAACTAACTTTTATTGAGGGGAAAAATGATTGATAAGCTTTATACCAAAGCCTATTTGGAGCAAGTTGATAAAAAACTCTTGGCTGTTGCCTCTGAGGGCATTGAAGACAGGGAAGGCGAGACCATAGAGGTTGAGGGTTGGGATTTGAGGAACTATAAGAAGAACCCTGTTCTGTTGTGGTCGCATAATGTTATGGAGCCACCCATCGGTGTAGCCAAAAACATCGGGATTGCCGAGATTGATGGGAGAAAAAAACTTGTCTTTGAGCCTGATTTTGATAAGGCGGCCGAGATTTATGAAAAGGCAAGGATTATCAAGCGGATGTATGAAGAAGGGATTCTGCAAACCTTCTCCGTTGGATTCTTGCCGATTGATGTTGACGGGAAGCACTATCTTAAGCAAGAGCTTTTAGAGATATCAGCGGTCAATGTTCCTGCATTGCCAACAGCAGAGATTATTCAGAGATGTAAGGGTTTGGGAATAGATGAAAAGAAAGTCAAAGGGCTTCTTCAGATGGAAACAAAGCCATATCCCAATGAACACGCTTGTCGTCTCCGCAATCCCGATGATTTTCAAGAAGGGAGTTTCAGGTCAATGACAAGGGAACACGACGGCAAGAAATATAGGGTGATAATGGGAAAGTTAAAAGGGGAAGATACGATGACTGAACAGGCCTATAGGTATCCAAAGGACATTTGGACAGAAGCCTCTGCTCAGAGCCATTGTAAAGACCACGGCGGTCGTTTTGAGCCTGCAACTGAAGGCAAACAACTTAATTATCAAGAAGGAATGGAGGAAAAAATGGAAGAGAAAATAAAAGGGATAGTACCATACAAAGAGTTCCCGAAAGCAGATGAAGGTACGTCTTGGGATGGAGCAGGAGCAACGGATAGGTTATATAAATGGGCAGGTGGAGATTCGGACACCGATCCAGATTGGGGCAAGTTTTCTCAAGGTTTTGCCTGGTTTGACTCAAACAAGGCAGATACCATTGGGGCATACAAGCTTCCTCATCACGATGTTATTGGCGGAGCGGTGAAGACCGTCTGGGCTGGAACAGCTGCTGCAATGGCTGCTCTGTTGGGAGCAAGAGGCGGAACCAATATCCCGACAGGAGACAGAAAAGGTGTATATAACCACCTAGCTAAACACTATAGCCAGTTTGATAAAGAACCGCCCGAGTTTAAGGAATACACAGAGGAAGAGCTAAAAGAATTATTTTCTGAGGCTTATGAGGAGAAACAAGTAGAAACCAAAGAAGGAAGAATACTATCAGAAAGAAACAGAACATTGATTTCAGATTGTATATCACAAATGAACAAAGCAATTTCTGCCTTGGAGGAGTTGCTGAAAGCAACTGAACCTCCTGCAGGCAAGGCTTCTGATATTAAAAAGGAGACAGAAGTAGCTGGGTCGAAGGATGGAGTTTTGCGTAGAAACCGCAGACTTCTCCAAGCAATGGATAAGATGTTGGAGCAAATGCTTCAACAGGTAAAGGAGTAAAGTGGGTAGAATTAAAGAACTAAGGAAAAAGCGAGAGCAAGGAACCATCACCCCAGAAGAGGAAGAAGAGCTTGAAGAATTAGAAACAGAAGCAAAAGAGGAATCAGAAGGAGCCGAAGAAGACAAAGAGATGCAGGAACTGGTCAAAAAGTTTATGAGACTTGTTGACAATGAGATGGATAAGAAAACAGAGGTTGTTAAGGATACTAAGAAAGGGAAAATCTACACGGGCATTTATACTCCTGAGCAGGTAGAGGCAATGGATAAAGACACCCGGATTTTGGAGTTTGTTAAAGCCTTAATCTCGGGTTCTCACGAGAAAATCCAGCCTCTCTCTGAAGGAACTGTTGGTCTGGGAGGCTACCTTGTGCCTGAGGAATGGGCGAATATGATTGTTGAGAATATCCTTGATATGACTGTCATCCGTCCAAGGGCGACAGTGCTCAAGATAAACACCAACAAGTTGAATTTGCCTACCTTGCAGGCCAGGCCAAAAGTTTACTGGAGAGGTGAGCTTGCTGCTAAAAGCACAACCACTGCTCAATGGAGCGAGATTGAGTTAACCCCGTATTCTCTTGCGGCTATCATTCCTATATCTCAGGAACTTGAGCAGGATGCGACCGTTGGCATCGGTGCTGGCGGGATTGTCAATTATTTGACAAAACTACTTGCTCAGGCGATTGCCCAAGAGGAAGATAGAGCCTTCGTCAATGGTACTGGAAGCAACCAGCCAACTGGTATCACAACCTATACCTTCCAGCACACCGTTGATGCTGGCGGTGCCTTGACAGGAGACCACCTAATCAGGGCTTTTGGAAACCTTCCTCAGGGATACAGGAACAGGTCGGTTTGGATAATGAACAGCCGAACTCTCACCGCCTGCCGACAGCTTAAGGATTCGCAGAACCGATACCTTATGCAGGATTTGGCAGGGTCGCCTACCTCTACCATCTTGGGACGCCCAATCCTAGAGCAGAACGACTTGCCTTCTAGCCAAATATATGTTGGCGATTTGTCCTACTACTACATTGTAGATAGGCAACAGCTAACAATGGAGACAAGCCGAGAGGCAACCGTTGCCTCTTACTCTGCCTTTGAGAGGGACTTGGTCCATATCAAGTGTGTAGAGAGGGTTGATGGAGAGCTTGCCTTGACTGATGCCTTTTCGCAGATTACCAACACCGGAATAAGCTAATACTTGTTTTGGTGTTTGCAGTACTCCCTATTCGGGTTTTCTCCTTTTCCCCGAGTAGGGAGTCTGGAGGTACCAAATGGTAAAAGTAATAATTTTAGATACAGAAGAAGTAAAATCGGTTGAAAATAATGTTGCTCATGCCTTGATAGAGCAAGGAAAAGCAATGCTTTATTCGGTTTGGCTTGAGCAGAAGAAGAAGACCAGGATGATGACACCGGAGACATCAAAAAGCAAGTATAAGACAAAGTAGGAGGAATTATGGAAAAAGACTATCTAAAAATTACAGGAATTTGCTCCGTTAAGTTGCTTGACAAAGACGGTAAGGTAAAAGATGAGAGGAAGATTCAGAACACCGTCACAACAGCAGGCAAGAACGGTATTGCCGACCAGATAATTGCCTCGCCAACATTGGGAAAGCCCACCCATATGGCAATCGGGACAGGGACGCCTGGCTCTAACGCCCTTGGTACTGAACTAGATAGAAATGCCTTGACCTCTAAAACCCGCTCTAGCAATGTAGTGACAATGGTTGGGGATTGGGCAGCTGGTGATGGGACAGGTGCTATCACAGAGGCAGGCATCTTCGACGCCGCCAGTGCTGGAAATATGTGGTGTTCGGCTTCTTTTTCAACGATAAACAAGGGAGCATCAGATACTTTATCCATCACGTGGACATTGACTATTGGTTAAAAGGAGCATAAATGCCTCCTTTGGATAAGTCTTATCTTAAGAGCTACAGTTTTTCTGATAATACTTTTTGGCATACAACCAAGAGCGACTGGAGAGACAGGATAGAAGTAGAGATAGGCGACATTAAAGAGCCGGATGTGATTCTTCCGCAGGTGAAGATAATGAGATGGGACAATGAGGCGAATGTAAGTATAAGACTAAATGAACTCAATGGGTACTCCGTAATACAAGACGGTGGCAAAATCGTCTTTGGCAACGAGAAGCAAGAAGCCCATTTCTATGAACTAGAGGAAGGTGAAGGTGGATATGAGACCGAAGTTGTTTTAAAAGAGAAGCCAAAAACGAATGTAATTGGGTTTACATTGGTTGATAAAGGCGTAGAGTATTTTTATCAACCGCCACTCAATAAAGAACCATTGCCACCCAATGGTGTCTCTGCTACTGAGACAGATGTCTTTGATAAGGATGGGAATGTAATTGCTCATAGGCCTGAAAATGTTGTTGGCTCTTATGCTGTTTATGCTTCAGAAAACAAGGTAAACTATGTCGGTGGCAAAGAATATAGGTGTGGCAAGGTTGGACATATTTACAGACCAAAGATAGTTGATGCGGTAGGAAATGAGATTTGGGGACAGTTGAACATTAAAAACGGGATATTGTCGATTACCATTCCGCAGGACTTCTTGGACAAAGCGGTTTATCCGGTAAAAGTTGACCCGACTTTTGGATATACAACCGCAGGAAGTTCTTATGGGTCGTCTGAGGGCCCCGATTGTTTAGTAGGTGTTAGAGCAACAGGTGCTGCTGGAACTGCAACTAGTATAAGTGCGTACTTTGCTTCTGGATCAGGTGGAATGAAAGGGGTTTTGGTTTTACAGAGCAATAAAAACATTATTACTAATGGTGTTACTGCTGCTACTACGCTTTCTTGGAGTTCACCAAATTGGTTTACGGCAACATATAGCACGCAGCCTACTATTTCTGCTGTGGATTATTATATTTGTGTTATTTTCAATGCCTATATGCAATCAAGTGTTTTTTATGACACTGGAACTGGTTTTGTGGATTCGTCAAATAGCTATTCTTCTCCTACCAATCCTACAGATGGTAACGAGGATAGCTACAAGCGTTCCATCTACTGCACCTATACAGCAGGAGGAAGCAACTGGACAAAAAGCCTTTCGGATTCAATTACATCCTCTGATTCCCCTACCAAGAAAGATACGCTTTCTAAAAGCGATACCACTACCCCTACGGACACTTTTTCAAGAACTGTATCTTTTTCAAGAAGCCCAAGTGATAGCACAACGTTATCCGATAGCTCTATCAGGGCACCAACTTTAGCAAAAAGCGATTCTGTTAGCCTTGTAGACCAAATCTCGAATAAGCCTGGTTTAGTAAAAAGCGACTCTGTTGGTCTTACAGACCAGACATCAAAGAAGCCTGCTCTTTCAAAACAGGATTCAGTTGCTTTATCAGAGACGATAAGCAAGAAACCCACCCTTTCAGAGTCTGATTTGGTGACTATTTCTGAAGCAATATCAAAGCTTTCCACTTTATCCCGTTCTGAGCTTGTTGCTTTGGCCGATAGTCTTTCAAGATTGGTTGGCTATTCAAGAAATATCACCGATAATGCTATTATAAATGAAGAATTTTCACGAATAGCCGGATTTTCCAGGACTACAACAGATTCAGTGGCAGTAAGTGAATCCCGTTCTTCAAAGGTTGATTTTATAGAACCTTGACAGACTCTACGGCGGTGACGGATAATATGGAGAGTAGTTATACTATATCCCCAGTGATTGTAATTGAGTATCCTTTTTCGAGGGCAGAAGACCATTTCAGTAGAAAGAGCAACTTTACAAGGATGAGGCATTTTCAAGCTACGAGAAAAAACAACTTTACAAGAATGAAATGTATCCGGGAGAGATAAATGTATACAACTGAAGAAAAAATAGAAAACTACCTACAAATAAACATTGACGACTCAATATCATCTTCGGTTTCCACTTGGATAAGCTGGGTTAAGGATTACATCGACCAATACACAGGAACTACTTTTGAGGCGGCAACAGAGACAAGATATTATGATGCCAACGGCGGCGACACACTTGTCATTGACAATGTTGTCTCCGTTAGTGAAGTTGCATTTTTAGAAGAGGATGGGATTACAGTTGACGAGATTTTGGACAACACAGAAGATTACTGGCTCTATCCGTTGAACACAACGGTGAAACACACAATAATTCTCAATCCACAAGGCAGCAATCCTGTTTTCCCGACAGGAAAAAGAAGGGTTAAGGTGACCGGTAGTTTTGGCTATTCTGCGACCGTTCCCCCAGCGATAGAGTGGGTGGCGACAAGGATGGTGGGGGATATGATAAGGCAAATGGCCGGAGAGGCAAAGATAGTGAAGTCGGAGAACTTGGGAGAATACAGCGTGACATTTGAGGACATTGAGAAGTATGCCATCCCTGAATATAAAGAAATTCTGGATAAGTACAGGGTGATTAACATATAAGTTCTTGACACAAATGAGGAGGACAAAATACGCTATTTCTTAGATAAAAACATCACGCTTCGTAGATTAAGAATTAAGAGCGGCGACAGGTCGGTATATTCTGCTACGGGGACTGCCTATGTTGCCAGTTGGCAAGAGCCAAGCATAGAGAGAAGGCAGTACATAGAAGGGATAATTGGGCAGCCTTACGAGGTCTTTGTTGAAGAGGATTGTCCAGTGGAGGTCGGTTGGCAGGTGGTCAAAGGCAGTTCTGTCTATTCCGTTGCCGAAGTGAAGGTGGTTGATTTTGGCACCCAGCACTTTAAAAGGCTAATAGTCGGGAAACACGAAAGTGGAGAAAGGACATCAGGATGATAGAGATTGGGGCAGAAATACCAAACCTGGATAAAGTCAGGAGTGCCTTGAACAGTTATCCGGAGATTGCCGCAAAGAGGGTTCAGGAAGCAATAGTCAGGTCAATCGCCTCAATTCACGAGTCAACCATCCCGGTGACGCCAGTAAGGACAGGAAGGCTGAGGGCATCCTTTGAGACACGGTTTGGTCTTTTGTGGGGTTCTTTGTATCCGACCGTTGATTATGCCATCTATGTCCACGAAGGAACAAGGCGGATGCTCGCCAGACCATTCTTAAGATGGGGTATAGATAAGGCATATGGTCAGATAGAAAGGTATTTTGAGACCGCTGTAGGGGAAACCTTAGATGAAGTAGCAAGGAGAGCAAAATGACGGATATAAACCATTTAAAAAGTGTGATAATGGACCGGATTTCGTCAACCGTGACGACAGTCCAGGATGTTGCCGATTATGAGAAGACGGGATTTAGGGGATTTCCTGCCGTAACTGTTATCTGTTCCGGCAATGAAAATGATTATGAAAGCACTTCCGAGAATATGAGAACCTTTACCTTCATTGTCAGGATTTATGAGCAGTTGGGTAATGTTCCCCGCCTTGACACTATCTCAGACAATGCCAAGGAAAGGGCAGAGAGGATTCTTGGCAATGTGGTTTCGGAGATTATTGATACCTTTGACAAGTTCTATGGGTTCGGAGGAGAAGCGGACTACACCCTAGCAACGCCTTCAAGGTGGGGATATGCCGAACTACCCGAAGGTTGGTGTCGGACAGCTGAGATAAGAATAGAGGTAAGAAAAAGTTTTGATGTTTTAACATAAAGAAATTAAGTTTGTTTAACACTAAGAGTAGGAGGATAGGATGGCAAAATTCATTGGTCGTAGAATCAACGTAGGAATCGCAAAAGAGGCAACAAGGGGAACGCCAGCAAACCCCGCCTTCTGGATTCCGCAAACTTCAATCTCTCTTGATGACAAGGTTGAGAAGGTGGACGAGAAATCAGCGATGGGTCAGATTGCCGACACCGACTCTTCGGTAGTGACTGGCAAATATGCAGAAGGAGAGATTGAAGGGGAAATTAGGGACAAGGCATTGGGATTGATTCTAACAGGAGTGATGGGGGCATCGCCAACAACTACTGGTGCAAGTCCTTACATGCATACCTATACCCTGGCGGATGCTTCCAACCAACATCAGTCATTGTCAATACTAAAGCAAGACCCAAACGGTGCCTCTATGTTTGCCTTGGCGATGGTTGACTCGTTTGAGATATCAGTTGAGCCTTTGGGGATTGTTACCTATAAAGTTGGGTTCACCTCAAAAGGCAGCCAGGATTGGACTTCCCAGACACCCAGCTTTACTTCTTTAGGGGAGAAATTCCTTCACCAACACCTTCAATTCAAGGTGGCAGATACCATTTCTGGATTAACCGCTGCTTCAGTGCTTTCTCTAAAAGCCTTGACCTTCAAAGTCAATAAGAATTCCGTCAGAGATAATGTAATGGGAACCTTACAGCCGGAAGATATCCTTAACGCACAGATTTCGGTAGAAGGCAGCCTGACCTTGAACTATGAAGATAGGGTCTGGAGGAACTATATGCTTGACGGAACATATAAGGCAATGGAGATTAAGTTCTACAAGGATGCCAACTCTTCCTTGACCATCCAACTGCCGAGAGTATCCTTTAACTCTTGGAAACCCGCCTCTAATTTGGACGACATCATTACACAAGACATTGACTTTAAAGCACACTATGATGCGGCCAATGCCCAGAGGGTAATCCATACGGTGGTTTTGGTGAACCAGCAAGCAAGTGGACAATACTAAAAATAAGTTATTAAGATTGGAGTTAAAATGGAATTTGAAGAATTCGAAACACCCATCGGAAAGCACAAGGTAAAAATTAAGAAATGGTTAACAGGCGGGGATAGGAGAGACTTGAATCTCTTTCTGTTCAAAGATGTCAATCTGACCTTGAATCCCGCCAACCCAGAAGCGGCAGGGATAGGAGAACAGCAAATCCCTGGCGAAAAACTTATTCAATTAAACGACCTAACGATTGAGAAGGTGGTCGTTGAGGTTGATGGTAGTCCCGAGGACATCCTCAAGAGGATTTTGGAGATGGATGCAAGGGACTACGATTTTGTTTTGGACAAGTGCAATCGGGTTTCCGGACAGAGGGAGTTTGCCGAAAAAAAAAGATGATTGAGGAACAATACTGGGATTTATTGAATTACGGAAAGGGAAGATTGCACCCAGATATGCAGATGGTTATTTTGTGTAAGGAAATGAATTGGACTTATGAGGAGTATCTTAGACAACCAGACTGGTTCTTGGACTTACTGATTTTAAAAATGAATTTAGACAGCGAATATGAAAAAAAGGAAATGAGAAAAGCAGAGCAAAAGGCAAAGACGAGGGGATATGGCACGCATTGACCTAGAAGCAAGAATAACAGCAAGAGACGAGGCCTCAAAAGTAATTGCAGGACTGAGTGGGGCTATTTCGGAATTGGGGAACAGGTTGAAGAAGGATTTGGTCATTGCTTCTGCGACCGCTGGTGGTGCGTTGGCCGGGATAGGGGCTTTTTCTATAAAAGCAGCGGCACAGTATGAACAGAGCAGGATTGCCTTTGAGACAATGCTAGGGAGTGCCGAGAAGGCAGGAAATCTACTGAAGGACATTTCTGAGTTTGCACGTAAGACCCCATTTGAGTTGCCCCAGGTGGTGGAGGGTTCAAAGCAGTTGCTTGCCTACGGGTTTTCTGCTGATGAGGTATTGAAACAGATGAGAATGTTAGGGGATGTGGCTGCCGGATTATCAATTCCTTTAGGAGATTTGGTTTATGTTTATGGGACGCTTAGGGCACAAGGAAGGGCATATACCCAAGACATCCGCCAATTCACGATGCGTGGCATCCCGATGATTGAGGCTTTGGCCCAGGTGATGCACGTATCCCAAAACGCAGTAGCAGACTTGGTGCAAGAAGGAAAGGTTGGCTTTCCAGAAGTTCAGAAGGCATTTGAATTGATGACCAGTTCGGGAGGAAGGTTTGCTGGCTTGATGCAAGCACAATCAGACTCATTGGCGGGTATCTGGTCAAACTTGAAGGACAACCTAACGAGGTTCGCTTTGGCTTTTATGGACATAAGCGAGTCTGGGGAGGTCAAAAAAGGCGGCCTGTTCTGGAGAATTAAAGAAGCCGCCATGGATGCACTGACTTGGCTAGATGCCAATTCAGAAAGGATTAAAGCCGTGTTATCTAACTTGGTTAATAAGATAATTGAGTTTGGACAGAAGGTGTTTGAGGTTGGAAAATGGTTGATGCAACACAAAGAGGTAGCAATAGCACTTGGATTAGCATTCTTGACCTTAGCAGCAGCTTTAAATGCCCCGATGGCTGCTCTTACCTTGATAATTGTGGTTATTGGCCTTGTGATTGAGGCAGGAATAAAGATTTGGAATTTCATTAAAGAGCTTGGTGCTTTGTTTGTTTCGACATTTAACTTGATTGAGATAGAAGCCGTGGCCTGGTGGAACAGTATAGTAAATTCCTTTGTCAATCTTTGGAACAGTGTCAAAGGAACAGTAGAGGCGATATTTGTGGCAATAACTCTTCCTTTCAGGTTGGCTTATGCCATTGTTTATGGCATATTCTATGGACTTTATGTCTTCTTCAAATGGATTTGGTCGATGATTGGTGATGAGGTGACGGCGGCGGTAGTATCCATTTGGAATACAATTACTGGATGGTTCAATGCAATTAGCAGTTTTCTTACTGGACTGTGGACATCATTGGTTTACTGGTGGGCTGCCCTTTGGAATTCTTGGATAGAACAGGCAATGAGGGGAGAATGGTCAATTGGAAGTATCGTTGTGAGGATTTTTTACTTCTTTAAAAACCTGCCGGGACAAATCTGGAATGCTCTTGTTAGCCTTTACGATATCATCGTTTCTCCTTTTCAAAGAGCATATAACTCGATTGTTAGTTTTGCTGCTGGCATTTATAGTGGTGTGAGCTTCTGGTTTGAAAGGATTGCTTCAGGAATTAAGGCTCCCCTAAATAGAGTAATTGAGGCAATAAACAGGGTAATACAGGGATACAACAGGCTTCCTTTTACCCCGAACCTTCCGACAATACCTTATTTTCAAAAAGGTGGAGTTATGCCTTATGAAGGTCTCGCTTACCTTCACAAGGGCGAGAGAGTAACCCCAGCATCAATGGTGGCAGGTGGTGGAGGGGGTGTCACCGTCAACTTCTATGGACCAGTATCCCTTGCCTCTGACCAGAATATTGAGGAAGTGGCAAGAAAGCTGGGTCGGCAATTGGTCTTGGTCCGCCAAGGAGTTTTTTAGGAGTAAGAAATGGCTACTTCAATTACGCTTAATGGATACAACCTGCAATCCAGCACAGTCAAGACAAAAACCATTGCCCACGACGATGGACCACCTTTAGAGTTGAACACCTTGGAGGTAGCAAGGGAAGACGGAGCAAAGCTTATTTCCTCATCTTACGGGGTTAAGAAGATAGAGATTGAAGGGATTATCAAAGGAACTTCGCAATCCGACCTAGAAGCAAACATTGACGCTTTTAAAAAGAATGTGATTGGAACCAACCTAGACCTAGACATCTCTTATGCCGGTTCAACGAGGAGATACAAGGTTGCAACCAATGTTGTCATCACGAGGGATTTTTACCATCTTACTTTTGCTCCTTTTTCTATTACCTGTGAGGTTCTTGACCCACCATTCGGACTGGACACCGGGATAACAGAGGCACTTTCGGTTGATAACTTGACCTTAGCCACAGAAACCTTATCCTGTTATCTTGATGGGACAGCGAAGCCAAAACCGAAGATACGATTTATCTTGGATACGGCTGGAAACCTAGATGAGATTAGGATTAAGAACACAACGACTGGAGGCGAGGTTTCGCAGATGAGTATAAGCACTGCCTGGGTAAGCGGAGATATGGTTGAGATTGATACGGAGAATAGGACTGTTAAAAAGGGAATGTTAGATATAGGGTTTGAAGGGGTATTTCCGGAGTTTGATTTGGGATTGAATCAGATGGAAGTGTATACCTCTCCTCCTCCTTCAGACCTACAACAGCAAACAAGTTATGATACAGAGTGGGCATTGTATGATACTCCTAGTTATTCTGTTAAGGCCGCACAATCTTTTCAAAAAGGTGTGACGGGACCGGTTGATAGCTTGCAGGTTTTGATTTACCGCACTGGCGATCCAGACCCTACCAGGCACTGGTTATATGTTAGAATTGAAACCGACTCAAGTGGTTCTCCATCTGGCACTCTGGTTGATGCAAATGCGACGAAGACATTGTACGACTCCGACATCGGGACATCACCGAACTGGATTGTGGTTAATTTTCCAGGTAGCTTTACTTTAACCACAGGGGTGACATATTGGATTGTGCTACAGGGTGAATTTGGTCTTTATCCTTATCCAGAAGAGAACATCTGCTGGAAGGCGTCATCATCCAATCTTTATGCGAACGGTCTAGCAAAAACTTGGACGGGCGGGCCTTGGGGTCAGTCTTCTGGAATCGTAGATTTTTGTTTCAAAATAGACAACACCTTTTCTGTTAACTGGAAATATAAAACCATAATTAGATATACGAAGCGATACCTGTAAGATGAAAAGATACTTCTTCAAAGTCTACAAACCCAACGGAAACTACATCACTACCTGGAATGATGCCACCTTTGACGGCTTTAGGATGCAGATAAACGGGGGATTGGGCGAATGCAATGTGAAGTTGGCGAGGAAGTTTGATGACTTCGGAGAGGGTGTTGATGTCAAGCTGAACAACAGGGTAGAAATTTGGCTTCACGACAAAGATACACCGCCAGAGGGTCTCAAAATCTACTCCGGCTACATCTCCGCCTATGCCCCTTCCATTGACGGACACAACGAAGGAGTAGAGGTTACTTTGATGGGTTATGTCTCTAAATTGGCAACCGCTATTTTGAAGAATGGCTCAACAATTGCTATCACCTACTCCTCAACCGACCCAAGCCAGATGGTCAGGAACATAATTGACAGGTATAGGGCGGAATGCCTCAATCCGCAGATAAACTACTCTTCAACTTCAATCTACAATACTGGACAAACCAACACCTATGAGTTCCAGGCACTAACTTATGCGGAGGCATTGGATAAATGCCTTGAGATGGCACCAGCCGATTACTGGTGGTTCATTGGGGCGGACAATATCCTTTGGTTTCATCCAAAGGACATCAAGCCGAAGCACAGATTCATCTTTGGCAGACACTTTAAGAAGGTGGAGGTTTTTAAGAATATGGAGAAGGTGGTCAATAGGGTACTTTTCAGTAGCTCTCCTGTTGGTGGTGGTCATATCCTGAAGCTCTATTCCGATACCGATTCTTCGGATAAATATGACGACAGGTGGGAAATCGTTTCGGATTCTCGGGTTGAACTTGAGGAGACTGCAAATAGTATGGCCAACTCGGTGCTGAATGAAAGGAAGGATGCCGATATTACTACGAAGGTGGAAATTATAGACAATAATGGGTCAGAGTTTGGCTATGACATTGAATCAATTAAGCCGGGAGATACCTGCTCTTTCTTGGGGTTCTCGGATATCACCTCTAGGACATTTGAGGATGTTATGCTCATCAAGGCCGTGGACTACTCTTTGGACAAGGCGGTGATTGAGGTGGAATCTCTGTATGAGAGCCTGGCAAGGGAATCAGAGAAGAACAGGAGAAGATTGCAGCAACAGGAACTTTCCGATATCCCGGATAGTTATCCCACCGTGACAACAGGTTGGTCTTCTTGGACACCGACGATTTATAAACACGACAAAACAACTACTGTCACTCCTACAAATCTATCAGCCTATTATGTAAAGATAGGGAAATTGGTAATTGGTAAATTTTATGCGAATGGTCTGGCTAATACTGCGAATGCATATTTCTGGGTAACTCTACCAGTAACCGCCAAGAGGGCAATGATGATTGGCACTGGAGTTGGTTATAATGGAAGCAATTATTATCCTTCATATCTTGGCATATCATCAAGTGATTTAACTGAAATGTTTATTGAAATACATAATGGAACGAACGGTGCGGTAGGAAACTGGGGAACTTCAAGCAATTCAATAGATGCTTTCTTCACTTACGAAGCAGAGTAATGAATATCAATATGATAAAATATAAGAGAAAGGAGACGAAATGACAAACTATTCACAAAGAGATTGGCGCTGGTCTTGGAAACAACTTGGCTTTTGTAGAACCAGCATCGGTAAAGATGGTTGTGCTGTTACCAGCTTGGGTATTATGGCGGATAGAAGACCCGATGAAGTCAACGACATCTTAAAAAATGGTGGTGGCTTTCTTGCTGGTTGTCTGGTTATCTGGGATAGGGCGGCTTCTCTGCTGGGACTGGAGTGGGCAGGCAGTGGCAAAACCAGGCAGTTCTTTCCTTGTATTGCTGATGTAAGATTTGGTAATGATATGCACTTTGTAGTGATGCTGGATGAGAAAACAATCATTGACCCCTGGGATGGCACACGAAAAAACAATCCTTACCCGATTGTCTCTTACATAAACATCCGACCAAAAGTGATTGCTCCTTATACAGAGACGGCAAAATACCCCAGAGCAGTAGAGGTGATTGTGCCGACGCTTTATGTAAGATGTCAGCCAACGAGAAATTCTGGCCTCTGTGGTTCACAGGTATTACATC
>Ga0078972_1011821_pt1 | contig 15389 bp, 13 predicted proteins | sample YelNatPaOPGAMG01_FD_67568 | JGI IMG/M metagenome (GOLD analysis project Ga0078972, IMG submission 67568) | Hot spring thermophilic microbial communities from Obsidian Pool, Yellowstone National Park, USA - OP-RAMG-01 (SPADES assembly) (version 2) | ecosystem: Environmental > Aquatic > Thermal... | reverse complement strand
CTATATCGCCTTAGATTCGTCTTCATTTCTACTGAATCTCATAAAGAGAATTGAAAGGGAAATACTTTTGGATGGTTTCTCACAGCTAAAGGAATTGGAATCTCATAAAGAGAATTGAAAGGTTGATAATAAGTAATTGTTTGATTCGCTTAATAAATTTTGAATCTCATAAAGAGAATTGAAAGTTAATTCATTTATTTCCCTTTCAGTTTTGTAAAGATTTTGAGGAATCTCATAAAGAGAATTGAAAGCTATTCACCGTTTAATACGTTTAACTGTATCAGGTGTTGGAGGAATCTCATAAAGAGAATTGAAAGAGAAACTGAAATGGGGTAGTGAACAAGTTGAGGAGTATCTGGAATCTCATAAAGAGAATTGAAAGCAAAAACGAAATTTGAAAACTTAGTCATATAACGCTGTTATGAATCTCATAAAGAGAATTGAAAGTCCATTTCCATTTTATTCACGCTCCTTTTTTTTATTTTTATGAATCTCATAAAGAGAATTGAAAGAAAGCAATAACTGCACTTTCAGCTTCTTCTTGGTTTAGAATCTCATAAAGAGAATTGAAAGGAAGCTAAATACAGAATTAAACAATGGTATTAATTGTTGAATCTCATAAAGAGAATTGAAAGTATAATGGAGTTCATTATTAATCAAGAGGATTTTAATAAAGAATCTCATAAAGAGAATTGAAAGAAACATAGGTGTAACATTATGGGATGATGATATTTATTTTAGAATCTCATAAAGAGAATTGAAAGAAAAATTTAAATGTGTATGGGGGATGGGGGAGTGTTGAATTGAATCTCATAAAGAGAATTGAAAGTACCTCAGTAGCGTTCAAACACACCCTATCGCCCCGCTTCCCACGGTCTTGGCTATAGTATCCATCAGCGAAGCTAAGGCATCTTCGAAGAACTCGTAGCCCAGTCCAAAGCCCCTAACCATGATCGGTTCCCTTCATCCTATAACCCCTAGACTCGAGGTGTGCCTCGATCACCCTAGCGCAGGAGCCCGGTACCGGTGTCTGTGGCAAGTAGAGTGGCCTCCCCTTCAGCAACACCGGCGAGACTCTCAAACCTGTAAAACGTGTTGAGCTCAATGCTATCCCTCCTAGGGTCGCTGTCAACGAACCTGAGTACGGCGTCGAAGACCCTCTCATCCCTCCTAGTCCAAGACATAAACTTCTGCTGCTCAGGGGAATCCGGTGGAAGCCTATACCACCTATCTGAGCCCATAAGCTCCTTTCCAACATCACACCTACCGAAATTCTGAAGAATAGAAACACCAACAGTAAACAGGTGGAGCTCACTAACCATAGAAAAACATGCTCCACTTGAAGGTAGATAAACGTTTACAAACAAATCATGGGGTAACCATAGACACCTCTAGATAAGTGAGAGTAACGTGCTAATAACCTTGGGCTTGTTATTTAATTCTGAAAAAGTGAGTATTTTGAAATCTGCCTCACGATAAGAGGATACGAACCTGCGTAAACAATCCCTACCTATCACCAGCGTTTTACACCTAAGACCCATTTCCTTCAAAATGATGTTCTCTACTTCCTTAAAATTATCAATCTTCTCCTTACCCAGAGTTTCGGATAAAGTAGATTCGCATCTAATCACCATATCTTTGGTTATTGGAATAAGCGCATCAAGCTCATAGGGCTTGTTAGTGGTTTCAGATTTAATTTTGAGGTTTGGGATAACATTTAGATCAGCTTCAACAAGCTTTCTGAAACTATAAATTTCAACAAACAACCCCTCTATTATTAACTTACAGAAAAGAGAAGCTAGCTTTTCCATATGGGCGTCGTCTAACTCGGTTAAACAACTACACAATAGCTCAAATGCTTCCTTCGCTCTTTTAAGATCTTCCTCGCTACAATTTCCCATGCAGTTGACTAGATAGTTTATTGTATTTTCAAATTTAGCATTTCTTTTTTTCCTCCGAAAAATGCTTAGGAAGATCGGGAAAAAGATCTTCACAATGATCTTTTACCTTCCTTTGAAAATAATTGTGAATAAAATGCAGAGAGTCAAAAAAGGAGACAGTAGAGGCAGAGATATTAGATAAATTAAATAGGTTACTATCATAGTAAAGGGCGTAACTAGATCTTTTTGAGATCTTTCCCTTTCCAAGTTTTTCAGCGATAATAATCTCATCATCCACTACACGAGTAAAAATATCAAGGAGTTTAGCTGCGTTTAAAATAGATAGATGATAACAATATTTTGAAAGAAAATCGTGAGCTGCATCCATAATTTTTTGAAAGAAGGAAGTGCAACTATTCATCATTTGTTGGAGAGTATACGTCGGTCCAGTTAACCGAGGGTTTGGTTGCTCTTCTTCACCAGAAATGTCGACATCTATCCTAATTTTCCATTTTTCTTTTAGTTCATTTTTAAAAGATGACCACTTTTCTTTCTTAATTTCCAAAAAGCTGTCTGAAACTTCCTTAAAAACCTCCGATAAGAGGTTATTTTCCTTTTTAGCAATAATTTTCTCTTTTAGTTCGTTGTTGTTAAAAAATAACTTATCAAAATTGTCGAGGGGGCTCTTCGCATAGCTTTTCTAACAACCTTGGGTATAATTCGCCAGTTAAGGTGTAGTAAGATGCCTCATCCAATTCCTAGCCACGCTAGGAACTGCTTGAGGCCCATTTTGTTTCCGAATTTGAATGGGTTTGCCAAACCTTTACCCTCTTTGTCTTTACTTAACTCTACTAGATAGAATTCGGCTTCTACCATCGTCAGATCGCCCATACCGGTGCTTTTTCTTGCGCCTATTTGTAACCCAAGCTTCTCAACATATTTTAGTATTGAGCCAAGTAGGATGGAGGCCGTTTTTCGGGGCTCGACGTTGTCTGCGACGAATCTAAGGGTTATGTTGCTGTCTACCGAAGCTGCTTCTAAGAAGTAGAGTTGATCTTCCTTAGCTGTGCCGCTTCTTCTATCTATCCCCACACCCGGCTTAATATGTAGTGTAAACGGGGTTATCGTGTCTATGAACCTTAATTTGCCAGCGATCGTCGTGTTGCCGAAGAGTCTGGTTATTGGGCAGTAGAGGGCTAATATCTTTCCTAATGCTTCTTCAGCACCCTTCTTCCGCCCCTCTTCTTGCTCCTCCCTTTCTTCATCTTCTCTAATTATTTTTTTGATTTCGTCCTGCGTGTAGTCGAGTTGTAGGAGTAGTTTTGTGATATCAGATTTCGTGAGCCCGAAGAAGTCACCTTCACCTCTTAACGCTTTAACAAACTTCTCACGAGCTTCATCTTTTATCTCATATGTGATACCTTTCTCGTTCTCTACGTAGCCATCGACAGCGATCTTCTCAAGCCCTTGAAGAGAGAGCGTTTTTGCTACCTTTTCACCTATCTGTCTAAATGCCCCCTTCCAGGTAGAGGCAGGTATTATGAGCCTCCCGTCGCTGGTTTTGAGGATCTCTCTTCTAACACCCCACCCACCGATACCGATATGCAGCGTTGCTTCCGGCTTAAACAGTATACGCCCTACTACTTTCGTTGTGATGGGGTTGAGGTGCATCATTTGACGACCTCCTGCGCTACTCTCAACATGTTTACTCCGGTGATGGTGTAACCTCCGAGCTCTTCTATTGTGCCGTGATAGGCTAGTGCTGCGAGCCCGATCGCCGCATCTTTTATACTCTTCGCATCGATTCTAGCCGATACTACGCTTCCCTGCGCCTTCGCATAATAATCTGGTCTAGGCGCGTCTTTAAGGATATTCCAGCCACCCCTCACCCTAACCGTTTGCATCTTTTATACTCTTCGCATCGATTCTAGCCGATACTACGCTTCCCTGCGCCTTCGCATAATAATCTGGTCTAGGCGCGTCTTTAAGGATATTCCAGCCACCCCTCACCCTAACCGTTTTACCGTATACTTTCTCTATGTTAAGTGTGCAATCAGCTATGTTGAAACCGAGCTGCGCAGCGATATTCGCCAGATCTAGCGTCTTCGGATAGGGTTGCGGGTCGATCCCGCCTTGCAGAGTAGGAGATATTGCCACCATAACTACTGTGTCCCCTTTGATGTAGTTAGAATATTCTTCAGCTTTCTCCTCTAAGCTTATTTCGCGTTGAACCTCTATTTCGGCGAGTCCAAAACCTCTCGATGACCCCCTACCAACCCTAACCTCAAACCTACCGTCTACACCATATTCGTCTGGTAGCGTTAGGGTTGCCCAGTACGTCTGTGGTGGAAGTATAACATCATATGAGTAAAGCATCCCTTTAACCGCTACACCCCTCGACTTGTCAATAGCAACCGAAATATGTCTTGTAGTGACCTTTTTTACCTCGGGTATGGGTTTCGGGTGTAATGCTTTAAGCGCCCTGTGCTTCTTCTCGGGGCATTCAGATGGTATATTAAGGGGCGCATTTTCGTAAATCTTCTTGACGAACTCTTCTTCCTGATTGATTATGTATTTTACCTCCTTTTCTTTGTTTTCATTTTTACATCGCTCACTTTCCATCCTACATGCTTTACATTCCCAGACAAATGGTGTCGCTGGTCTACTCCTCCTACCCTCTGCGTCAATCGGATATGCTGGTGAAGCGATAAGCCTGGGTTTGATATCCTCCTCTCTTAGTTTCTCTTCTCCTATTTTCCCCTGTAGATAGAGTAATGTGAGGATGGCGCCGCGTAGAGTGGTGGGTGGTATGTAACCGAGTGTACCCACGTAGCCGGCTGCGCTCCTCCTCACAGGCAATATCGTTGGACTTCTAAGAGTAACCTTAACTTCAACTACTCTAACCATAGCCACCTCCCCAACTCATCCAGAAGAGAAGCCCACCTAGAATCTACCTCGCTCCTCAACCTATCCGCCCCCTCTAGCTTCACATCGATCAGTGAGCTGCGGCCAAACCTCCCGAGCCTCAGCTCAGCCAGAGCTAATAGGAGTAGAGGGTGCAACCTCTCCAGAAACTTTATCGAGCCCGTAAATTCTACCGAAGGCTCGAGCGCCTCTCTGGTATATAGAGCCATTTCCGCGACCGTCTGGCTTCTATCGTCTATCCTCGTCTGTGTCAGAAGTAGCGGAGAACCTTTAATGGGCTGCGAGGGTAGGAGGTCGCTGAAGTATATTTTCGGCTTTTTCCCATCAACCGTTCCGAAAAGCTTACAAACGTCACAAAGCGTCTCTCCTTTCTCTAACCTTTCAGGCTTTATCTCGCCGCAAGATGTAAAGCCGTATGGGGCTGCGATTCGAGAGGCGGCGGAGCGTAAAGCACCCTTAAAGCTGCTGGCCGGAATATAGTAAGACCACTCTGAGCCACTCTCTGTTGCTGGCATCTTTACGAAGGGTATGTCTACGCCCATCGCTGAGGGGTGACTCCAACCTACCGTTAAGAGGCCAACAGGTCTCACTTTTACTATGATCTCTTTCAGATAACACCACCCCCAAGAATCTTTATTGCTCTATCTACATCGGAGCTGGGGAACCCGGCTCCGCAATCTTTCGCATTAAACCATGCATTGAATAGCTTCAACAATGTTCTATAGCTTTCTTTCTCGTCTTCTGATGGGCTTTTTACACGCATGCGTTGCGTAAATATCAAGCTGACCTTAACCTTACTACTCTTACCAAAACCTCCGCTGATCTTAATGGAGTTCCTTACTGCCTCTCTAATCTGCTTCAGCTTCTTCCTAATTTTTTCACTATCTTCTCCACCTAACCTCGATGCTTTAAAAGCCTGTAGATATGCATTGGTTAATTCACCGCCTACCCCTAGCGGCTCTAAAACTTCGTCGATAGAGATCCATTTTGTTTGGTGATCTTTTAGTATTGTGAGAGGTTGTGCCGTCAAACCAAGCTTCTTAAGGTCTTCATACCGCCCCTTCGCCGTCGCACCAGATAGAATACCTCCCTCGACCACATCGAAGCATATTGCGCCCCCGCTGCTCTTCACTCTACCAATCTTCTTCGCCTCATCTAAAAGCTGTGAGGAGGCATCCATCAGAGCCCAGATGTCGTGCTCAGGCGGCGCTGCTACGAGACCAACGCTTAAGCTACATTCACCACCCATCTTCTCGTTAAAGGCTCTAGCTATGTCAACAGCCAGCGGGAGGGCGACCCAGCTCGGGCATATTATGAGCGCGTCATCACCACCCATATAGAGAAGACCTAGCTTCAATGCGGCTACCGTCTGCTTCGCAGCAACCCCATCCACACCGCTTACCGCTTTAAGAATCCTAGAGATGGCGTCTTCAAAGGCTTCTTTCAAAGCTAAGTCGACTCGCGCGCTCCTCTCAACAGCATCCGCGATGGAGATCGATTTCGCGAAGAATACGCCCATAAGGTTACCATCGACCTTTATCAAAGCTATGTTCCTCTTTCTCTCACGCCTCTCTATCTCCTCCCTACTATGTCCGGCGATAAAATACATGATGTCATACTGCCCCCAAGTTGTGTTGAAGCACTCCTCTGGCTTAATCTTTGAGTCCTCGACTACAAACTCGCTCTGCCATCTCCTCTTAAAGTGCATCTCGCTGCCAAGCTCATAGAGTTTAGAGCAGAGCTCGCAGAGCTTCTCACCAAACTCTGTCTGCTTCGCCGCTGGTTCGCTGTAGCACTTCTGGCATAGCTCCCCTGTCCCAGATCTTTGTAGAAGGCGCCTAGCCGATTCTCTGAGTGGTTGAGATGTTATCTTTTTAAGAGCCATTTCAGAATACAGCCGACCGTAGGCCTTGTAGTAGCTTGTGCTGAGCGGTGTGTGAGCGAAGTAGAGGTCGAAGTAACCTTCGAAGCGCTTCCTGATGGCGTCCCAGTTTTGCTCAAGGTGATCTGCAAGCTCGGTTGGGGCTACAAATAATACGACGCCTCCAAGGTTGTAGAGGAAGGATTCAAACGGCAACCAAACTCCACTCTCCCTCTCTAACTCTAGTTGGAGTAGAAGTGGTATGTAGGCCACAGTAGCGTAATCGACGAGTAAACTCGAGGCTGCGACGCAACGTAGCTCTCTCGTCCGCATAATAAAGTCTTGAATCCCACCTATGTCAATACAACAGAGGCTAACACCTTGCTCAACTTTTTCCTCTTTCCCCACAACACTCCTTAACTCAATGTCTGGCAGCTCTCTCAGCTCATTAATAAAGCTCTCACATAACACTTTAAATCGCTCAACGTCCTCCCCTACTTTCCTCCAAAATTCCCAGCTCTCCTCCCCCTTATGATACGCGTGTTCAGAGTTTAGACCCAGCTGCGCCGCAATATTATTGACTTCGTTTTTGAGCAACTCATCCACAACCTCACCTAGTCTATCTATCGCTGAGGCGAAGCGATCCGCTTCCGTTAACACATCTAGTTGAGGTATCTTTTCAAGATGGTGTGTTTCAACCCATTCGAGAATCCTATCTCGATGATTGTTTTGTATAGGTAGCTGCTCCATTATGTACTCAGCGATTTGTCGAGAAACCTTGTAGTGCTCTTTATAGTTGAAGGGCTTTCCTATGTCGTGTAGCAGCGCTGCGAGTCTTAAAAGCGCTGACTCTTCTCTATCCTTTCTATCCTTTTTAAAAGTTTTACACCAAGTGATCGCTGAGGTTAGAAGTAGGTGCGGTATAAGGTTTGAGATGTTTAACCCCGGTCTTGTGTCGCTCGGTAAAAATAACCAGCTTTCCCTAATCGCTTTATTTAACTCCGCATCAAATACAAATATTTTCTTTCTTTCCCCCTCCTTACAAAAATACTCGAATGCTTCAATAGATTTTTCGGTGTAGGTGTAGAGGTCACGGATCCACTCTTCTACTGAGATTCGAGGCGCGGTCATCCATCTGCTGATCATATAGAGTTTTAGTGGGCTGTGTGTTATAGTTGGGAGTGGCTCTTCTATCAGAGGTAGTTTGAAGTAGAGTGAGATCATGTCAGCTAGGAGTTCGAGGCGTTTGACGGGTTCGACCGCGACCAATTGAATATACTTGGATACCTTCTCTAAGAAGGTCTTTAGCCCCTCGATCGCTTTACGCCAACTCTCTACATCCTTGTCTTTAACCTCGTAGAGGGTCGTAAACCTATTGTCTATGTAGAATGGTACCGCGGACGCTTTGTAGATCGGGTAACCAGGTGAGGTGAAAGGTATGTTAAGCGAGGCGGCTCACCTCATCCACCACTATAAATTCGGCCCCATACTTTCTTAGCGTGGAAGCCGTTAGGCTTTGGATTAGAGGTGTTAATTCGTTTTCACCCTCGAAGCTTCTTGAGTCGAAGCCAGCGACCCTCCTCGAATACTTTGATAGTTTAAGCGATTTGACAACATACGTCACCCTACCCATCAGCAGCGAACCCACCCGCCCCCTGTACTTCAGCCTACCTAAGAGGAGAGGTCTCCCCCTAACACTGTCCTTTAACCCCATGCCTAAGAGGAGTAGCCCGAGTTCCTCTTCTAGTAGGTTGGTGAAGTGTATCTGACCCTCGAACTCTGAGCCGGGTGGTGCTGCCAGTATCCTCATGCCGTCTACTTTAATCTCCTTTAACTCCACATCTTTTCCGACGAAGTCTTCAAAGCTTATGAGGCTGGATAGGCCTGCTGTGCCGAAGAGGTCGCAGAGTAAACAGACTTTATCCGCTTCGGTTAGGTCACAGGCATCGCCTCTATCTTCATTCAACACATCGCTCCAGATCTTTTTATGGCGCCAGAATATTCCAGCAGGGGGTAGTCTAGATGCTCTGATGAAGCAAGCCCTAACTCTTCCGTTGACCGCCCTAAAGCTCAGCTCAAGCCTAGCCCTGATGTTGCCTTTGACCGATGAAGCAGGTATTGTGGGCAAACCCTTAACTCTAGCAAAATCACCAACCTCCGAGCCAAGTTTTTGTGTGAGTATGTCTACAAGTTTTGAGAAATCTGCCTCTCTTGGAAACTCTCTAATCGGCTCAAAGAGAGATTTCCCCGAACCTACGTGTAGGTAAGATTCGGTTGTGGGGGTTTTAGAGGAAACCATCGCAACTTTTAAGCTGCCTGAGAGGTCGCTGAGTTTGCTGCGGTCCCTCGGGAAGCTTCTCACAACTTCAACCCTATAGCTTGGCAGCTTCCCACACCTCTTCCAGCTTCTTTAGTAGGGTTTGGCAGCCACCCTCTTCCGCTACTAGCCAGCCGTCTTCTAATCTAGCTAAACCGCCTACTTCTACTGGTTGATCAACACCTTCCTCAAGAGAGGGTAGCTTTAGCTCCTTGCTACCGCTATCTCTATTCATTATTTTCAGTTTCTCTATTTTCACTTTGCCAAAACCTCTGGTTTTAAAGCCGCCTATCTTCACCTCACCCTCATTTATCCTCCTTATCGTTGCTGCAAGCATACCTAACACATAGTTTGGTAGGTTTCTTGCGTACATCTTAAAGCTAAATACAGCACTGGGTTCGATGTATTCGACTGTGTAGAATGCGCCCTTGTAAACCGATCCCGTCTTCCTATCAATAGATATGCCAGTCCTCGTACCGATAGTGTATGGTTGGATGGGATAGGCATCCGAGAAGCTCACCCTTCCGGCATACTGTGGTGCCCCAAAAACCTTACATAACAAACACGCTTTTTCAAAGAAACTTTTCATAGCTTCTTCAGCACGTCCCTCTCTTAGCATCTTTTCTATAAAAACACCTAAATCATCTCTATCTACGCATGTTGATCTTGTCAACCCATCGCAGGGTTTTATTTTCGGATCTTTCATAGAAAGGAGTTGACCAGCGTTAGTTCTAAACACCCCTTTTAGGCTTGAGCCGGGTATGTAAGGCTTGACTTCGCCTTGATACCTTATTCTAATTAGAGCTAGGTCGACTGTCGCTTCTAACGGTGGTTCTCTTCCAGCACCTATCCGCAGAGGCGCCTCGTTTACTAACTCCCCTTCTATTACTGTCTCGCGGAGTAAAACTCTGCCCGAGGTCCAAAATCTCATCAAATGCTACCCGACCTCTCTTCTTTTAACACACCTTCCTCAACTACATATTTTACCCACTTTGCTTCTTTGAGTTGGATTTGGCCAAATCCTACACTCTTCCTAGCTCCGAAGCTAACTAACCCGAGTTTCATGGCTCTTATTGTTTCTGCTAACAATAGTGAGCGTTCATCGCCCCCTTCAGGAAATTGTATGTTGATGATACCCATTTTAAAAGACCATTCGTAACCCGGTTCGATGAACTCTTCAGTATAAAGTATACCTGGTCTCGCAGCCTGGAATTCTCGATCTATGCCGACGCAGGTCCTGATGTTTGTGGTAACTTTGCTTGTTGGGTAAGCGTCGAAAACTCTAATGTGACTAGCTATTTTGGTGCTGCCGAAGGTACCGCAGACGATGCAAAAATCCCCTTCTTTCGCTTCTTTCTCGATCTTATCTTGATCCCAAGGATCATGCAACTCTGGATACTTTAATCTAGCAAGTTGTTCAAAGTAGTTCCTCAATACTCCTTTTATTGTAGATCCTGGTATGTAAGGTATTTCTTCACAATTCCTTCTAATCCTCAAGAATGTATTGTCTACTGTTGCACCTAGCGGTGGTTCTCTACCCATGCCTACTCTAAGAGACGCCAAATTAACAAGAGTACCACTCACCCTGATTAGGCTTCTGAGTCTATCGAAATCTCTAACATTACCTATGTAACCCGCTTTCACTAACATCACCGTTTGAGGAGTAAAAGATCTAAATATTCTCCGAAGTTGTTTACAGCTTGATGTATACGTATATCATCTAGGCTTTCTCTCACCCATTTGGCTAATCCGAGAAGTTTTCTTGCCTCTTCTTTTCCACCATTTCTTAAATAAATCTCTTTAATCGCTTCTATGATAGCTTGAACTGTCCTATTACCTCTCCTTAACCTGTTAGCTTGCCTTTTAGTATATGCTGCACATATCAGTAGACTGTTTCTTCTGTCTGGGGAGTTTTCGAGCGAGGCGATTATTTGCTCCAATTGAGATGTAGTGATACCTTCGACTTTTGCTAAAGAACCGATTTTTACAGCAAGATCTAATATCGTCTTTTCAAAATTGCTTGTTGATTCCAACTCCACGCGCCTATTACATCTAATTAAAAATAAAAATTCAATGATTAAAATTAATGTATAGTAAAATATAAATATTTTGAGGAACAAAAATAATGTGGTTAAGATATGGTCGATGTTATTGTTTCTGTTTGGGGTGACCCTTCCCGCTGGAAGCCTGTTAAGGGTTACTATGTTGAGTTGCCTGACGGTGGCTCCTTCACAGCTTCTAGGACTTATAGGTCTAGTTTGGGTGCTTTGATGGAGGCTTTTAGCAGCCCTAGGGTTTTGTTGTTCGCTTCTTCTACGCTCGGCGATCCGTCGGTTGGGCGCTATAGTAGTTTAGTTGATTCTGTTTGTGGTTTTGTTAAGTCTTATCTGCGTGGTGGCGAGTATTGTTCTGATGCCTCTAGAGTTGGTGTGGTTATTCTGCCCAGTGTGGGTAGGTTTGAGCGCGGTATGGTTAGGTCGTTTTTGGGTGGTTTGGGTCAGTTTAGGGTGGCTGCCTTCCTGAAGGCACTTGACTTCTTCATCGAGTTTAGGCCCGAGAAGGTCGTCTTGGATCTGACGCACGGCTTGAACTACATGCCTACTTATGTGAGGCTTTCGGTCTTCGACGCCTTAACCTGCTACTCCGCCCTCGCTAAGACTGAGGTTAAGCTGCTCGTCTACAACTCAGAGCCCTTCCCAGAGGGCGCTGAGGAAGCTAGCGGGCTTAACATTATGCTCGTCGAGGACTATATGTTCAAGCCCGCTTGGGCTTTGGGTAGGCTTTACGACCTCCTAGCCTCAGCATTCACCACAGGGGTTAAGCCTACGCCGATAAAGTCTGTTTTCGGTAGGAGGCTACCATCTTATTCTGAGGGTAGGTGGCGTAGCCTCTATAGGTGTGTGGAAAGAATCGTTAAAGCAGCTTCTTGGGGCCTCATCATACCGTTGGCTGAGTCTCTTGAGGAGCTTTCGTCTCTGAATCTCGAATCACTTAAGCGTGAGCTCGAGCGCTTCTCCTACCTCCGCGACTGCGAGGATCTGGTTGAAGTGAGTGGACACATACTAAGCTACTCCTTCAGCCCAGTTTATGAAGTTGCCCTTCTGCTCGGCTTCGCCGAGGCTCTTAGGTCTCTCGATCTTAAGGTTAGGCGTGTGGATGGCGGGTTTAGTGGTAGTGAGTTGAGGGCGTTGGGTGATGCGCTGCTTCAGAAGACGCCTTCCGAGCTCTTTAAGTACGAGTGGGGCCAGATTGCGGATAGAGTAATGCTGCTTAGACACCTGGGTTTTGATGTTGGTTGCTGGAGGCGCCTCAAAGCTTACACCGAGGTTGGGAACTTGAGGTTCAGGGGTGCTTCTTTGCTCGAGTATATGCGTAAAGCTGAAGGTGTTGGGAGCTTTGATGTGGAGAAGATTTTGGGTGAGTTGGGGGGTGAGGTTGATAGGGCTTTAGCTGAGGGTGAGAGGGTAGCTGACATCGAGGAGAGGAACTTCATAGCGCACGCCGGGTTTGAGAGAAACATCACGCTAGTCTCGGCTAGAGGTGACGACATCTTTGTTAAGTATGATGAGGGTTTGAGGGATAGAGTTGACAAGATTATGCAGAGGCTTAGCCCTTAGTCTTGGGTGAGAATCGGGCAAACACAGCTCAGCCCCCTTCCTACACGAGCTAACTGTTTACCACCAACATCAGGAGTAATGCTGTTCTCTCCCACATCAATTACATATTCACAAGCCTAACCATGCTCAAAAAACTTTCAATTCTCTTTATGAGATTCAGTAAAAGAAGGATGGAAAAAAGCCTTTACGAAATAATCTTTCAATTCTCTTTATGAGATTCTGGAATGAGGAAGACATATTAAAGCTTTGGGCTGAAGTTGCTTTCAATTCTCTTTATGAGATTCGAAATGGAGGTGAACGATGAAGAGAAAAAAGAAAATTCTTTCAATTCTCTTTATGAGATTCCGAAAAGTAAAGAACATGCTATTAAAATTGCTTCTGAACTTTCAATTCTCTTTATGAGATTCCTTAGACGAATATTATACTTATATTCATAATCAATTAGCCTTTCAATTCTCTTTATGAGATTCTATTTTTAAGGCTTTTAGATAGCTCACATATTGCTATGGTCTTTCAATTCTCTTTATGAGATTCAGCTGCTAATGAGTTTAAGTCGTTTTATAAGCTTGGCTTTCAATTCTCTTTATGAGATTCTGTATAATCTAACTTCAACTGTCATATTATCATTTCTTTCAATTCTCTTTATGAGATTCTCGGTTATGAAATCACGTTGGAAAGAGCCCACGCTTTGAATCTTTCAATTCTCTTTATGAGATTCAGCTAAAGCTGAAGTTCAAGCGTTGAGAGCTAGCGATAAAGCTTTCAATTCTCTTTATGAGATTCAATTCTATGCAAGTTTACGATATGCCCGATGAACTAAACTTTCAATTCTCTTTATGAGATTCTACTATAAGCTTCGAAGCCTTCGCCGATTTCCATTGCTTCTTTCAATTCTCTTTATGAGATTCCCTGTCCCATAAAACCTCTAAACGTGAAAAGCTACGTAGTAACTTTCAATTCTCTTTATGAGATTCTGGAAATTAGTTGACAAATATGGTAGGCTTTTAACCTTTCAATTCTCTTTATGAGATTCGATATGAAAAGGCAAGGTTGGGATTTGGACGTCTCTGTCTTTCAATTCTCTTTATGAGATTCATCAAAAGGAGGGAACCATGCATGAATGACGGGGCGACCTACTTTCAATTCTCTTTATGAGATTCTTAACTAATGACGAAATTTACGAAGGCCAGCCAGAAGATTATTACTTTCAATTCTCTTTATGAGATTCAGGTTCTATGCATATATATTCTCAAGGTGATTAAAAAACTTTCAATTCTCTTTATGAGATTCCTCAAGAAAAAATAAGCATAGATACACATTTGTAAAAGTGAGCTTTCAATTCTCTTTATGAGATTCGCTTATAAGCATATTGCGCTTATGAATTTTCAAACATTTTTCTTTCAATTCTCTTTATGAGATTCAGCAGTAAAGAATGGTGGATTTTTAGAAGACTTATTATCTTTCAATTCTCTTTATGAGATTCTTGTCTTGAGCTTCACTCAATTGTTTTTGAATGGTGTAACTTTCAATTCTCTTTATGAGATTCAATTGTTCCAAACGACTTGCTTTGGTGGATTATTGTAATACTTTCAATTCTCTTTATGAGATTCAGAGTGTGAACCATTTAAACAATTAGTTTTTCTATTTACTTTCAATTCTCTTTATGAGATTCGAAGTTGAGCGTTAACCGCCATGTAAGCTTCAGTTTGACGTCTTTCAATTCTCTTTATGAGATTCATGCCGCCGCACCAGCGGCACCTGTAGATGGTGCAAGTACCATAACTTTCAATTCTCTTTATGAGATTCTTTGCTTCAGAATTGGTTCACGAAGGCGGGCATAGCGTTTTCTTTCAATTCTCTTTATGAGATTCCGTGGTGAATTTTTGTTTTTTAGGTTTAAATAAGCTTATTTTAAGCTTATTTATAAATTTATTGTTGGCTACCCCCTAACATGCAAAAAAATATATAAAGGGTAGAAAAAACAAAAACAAAAAACATAAACAAAAAACAATAAAAAATTAAACAATTTTGCAAAAATGAATGTAGCCGCAACCTTTGCATTCTTTTGATTTTAGGGTTTTAGGTAATTTTTCATTCTTTATGATTTCTTTTATCTTTTTTATTGTCCATTTAACATGGTTTCTTATTTCATCGGTTAAATTTACTTCAAATATTTTGTCTGCTTTAATATGATAAATGATTATGCTTTTAACTGTTTTTTTAAATTGTTCTTCAAAAAGCATTGCGTAAGCTGCTGCTTGATATAAATAACCTGGTATAAGCTTGTTTCTATCTGTATTTTTTATTTCAACAATTTTGATGCCGTTTTCTGTTTGAATTGCAAAATCTATTTCGCCCATTAAACCTAGTTTTTCAGAGTAAACCTTAATTCTAATCCATTTATTCAAAATTTTTTCTTTCCTTTTTGCTAAAAGTGTTTTTCTTCTTTTTTCTTTTTCCTCCTCTTCCTCCTCTTTATTTCTTCCTTCAATCATGTATTCCGTTATTCTTTCTTTAACACCGATGACTCCAATAAAATATATAATTCGTGGGCAGTAGTGATATATTTCAATCCATTTTGCTGGAATATATTGTGGCGTTTCTTCTTCAAACAATTTTATTCCCTTTCTTTAAATAAGCATTTCGCTTTCTTCACCTTTATATGGTTTCCCAAGCTCGATTTTAAGGGATATATCAGCTTCGCATATTACGTAAACTTGTATATTGTTTTCAGTTCCTTCAATTAATCTTTTTAGTGAAGCTATTAATTCTTTTCTTAATGCGCTTGA
>Ga0078972_1011819_pt1 | contig 15389 bp, 15 predicted proteins | sample YelNatPaOPGAMG01_FD_67568 | JGI IMG/M metagenome (GOLD analysis project Ga0078972, IMG submission 67568) | Hot spring thermophilic microbial communities from Obsidian Pool, Yellowstone National Park, USA - OP-RAMG-01 (SPADES assembly) (version 2) | ecosystem: Environmental > Aquatic > Thermal... | reverse complement strand
AAATTACTGTAATATCGTAGCCTTTCAGAGCAAGTCTTTTATAAATTTCATAAACTCTAACAGCACCTCCTCCACCAACCCAGGGATTGTTAATGTGGTCGTAGATTAGATGAAGAATTTTGATAGATTTCATTCTATAAAATTCTTTATTTTTTGAAAAATAAAATCAGGAGTCAGATCTTTTAAGCATTGATGGGAGATAGAATTTATACATTTTGGGGGAAAATTTAAAAATTTCAGACAAGGAGAACATGGTATATCAACTCTCACTATAAATGTATTTTCTCCTCTAACAAGTGAGGGTGAAGTAGGACCCAATAGTGCTATTATTTTTCTGCAATTAACTGCTTGTGCCAAATGGAGAGTTCCATTATCAGGAGTTATATAAATCTTTAGTCTGCTTAAGAGACATGCTAATTCACTTAAGGATAATTTCCCTGTTAAATCTACAAAATTTTGGTGTTTTTTTAATTTGGCAGAAAATTCTGCAAATTGCTGTTGATCAAATATGTCTCCAGTAATTAAGACTTTATATCCCTTTTGCAGTAATTTTTCTATTAACTGGAAGGTATAATTTTCTGGATACTTCCTTGAAACTGGATACATTATTGAACCAAAACCTCCTACATGAAATCCTATAAAATCTTCATATTGATTATATCTCGCATCGCAATCTGGAAATAATTGTTTTTTGAAATTTTTTAAATCTAACTTAATAAAATCTTTTACTATTAAATATTTAGCTACTGCTAAAACATCTAAATTAGCAGTTTTTGATATAGTTTCAATATAATTAAGCTCTTTATCTGAAAAATTTTTATAAATAATGTTTATAATTCCGATCATTTTAGAAGTATACAATCCGAATTTTGCGGACTTCGTATAATCAAGAATTATTGATGAATTATACTTTTTAAATAAACTGTCTCTAAAAATCTTCATAAAATCTTTTATTCCCGGATCTCTTTGGAGCGATATTATATGATTATCCTTGATTTTTAATAATCTAATTACCTCTTTATTATATTCAGTACAAACGAAATGTGCTTCATAATGATTATTTAAATAGTTAATAATACCAGAGGCTCTTATTGTATCTCCTATATTTTCAGTAATAAAACATAGGGTTCTATCTTTTATTTCTGGGCTTTTACTTGATTTATGGAATTTAGTTAATAAACTAAGTAATGTGATTGTTAGATTATGGTCAACTTTTCTTAAAAATCTTTTTAGATAATAAAGAGGATTCTTTAAGATATATAAAAGTTTTTGCACGGTTTTCTTAAGATGCTGTATATACTTTTTCCTAATATTGCTTCCCATATTATAAAGAAAACTTTGGCTTTTAAAAAAATTTCTAAAATTGGGATAAAAGGCATAATAACGAAATAAGCGAGATTTCTAAAATATCCTATTTTAATAACTTCAAAATTATACATTTCTGCTAATTTAGATAAACTACCTTTATTATAAGGTCTAACATGCGTTGGGTCTTGATAAAAGTTGTATGAACCATGGCAAAAAATTGAAGTATAATTTTCTGTAACACATAAAAAATATCCTCCTGGTTTTAAAACTCTGTAAACTTCACTGAAAAGATTATAAGGATTTTTTAGATGTTCTAAAACATAAGTTGATATCACAACATCAAAAAAATTATCTTCGTATGGAATTTGCTCTTTGTCTATATCACAGTGTTTAAATTTTATATCGTTAATTAGAAGGGGATTTTTATCCAAGTCAATACAATGTAACCTCGCTTCTTTATTTATAAACTGTGCAATGTATTTTAATGTAGTTCCTGTTCCACAGCCTATATCTAATATATTTTTTGCTCTTTCAATATTTGGAATTTTATCAATTTTATTAAGAGCAGTTCTACTCAGACTGAAATATAATTTTTCAATAAAGGAAAATTTTTTTGAAACTCTGTATATTAAACGTTTATCTAAATTAACTTCCTGTTTATATAATAAGTTTTGATATTTTTTAGCTTTATCAAGTTCTCTCATTATAACTCCTATTTTTAAATAAGCCCTTTAAGCACTTTATATCTAAAAAAAGAATACCCATTTTACTTTATTTTGTCAAATTCCTAATAAGTTCATTCAAAAGCCTATCAGCCATAATTAAAAACTCATGAGCCTTGTTTAGAGAATCTTCAGCTTTTTCTTTATCAATCACTTCAAAATCTCCCGGAAATTGTTGGATTTTCAATAATTACAAGAATATCAAAGTCAGATTCACTATGAAAATCCCCTCTTACTCTTGAACCAAAAGCCACAACAGCTTTAAGCCTGTCTGAAAAGGAAGTCTTCAATTCTTCAGTAACTCTTAATAATGAGTCTTTTTCATGCTTGAACATATTAAATTATATCATTTCTTTTTCCAAATCTCAATCCGCATTAGAGTCTTAAATTTGCCAATAGAAAATTATGTTTTGGACTATTCTGTCATTCCTTCGCTTCAGCTCAGGACATCATCGTCTGACCCCCTTTTTGTCATTCTGAGCCGAAGGCGAAGAATCCCCCTCAGGAGACCCTTCGGGCTAAAGCCCTCAGGGTGACGGAAAAGGCGTCATTCTGAACGGAGCGTTAGCGGAGTGAAGAATCTCATCCTTTTCCGAGTAAGCGACCGAAGAATCTTCACAGGAGACCCTTCGGCTTCGCCTCAGGGTGACAAATGAGAAATAAGGGTGACAGAGGAGAAAATAGGGTGACACAGTAAGAGGTCATTCTGGGTTTTTTATTCTGTCATTCTGACCCTGAGCAAAGCGATAGCGAAGAATCTCATCCTTTTTCACCCACGAGATTTTTCAATTAGAGAATTCCTTCGCTTCGGCTCAGGACAGCGCCTCGGGGCAGGGCACCCCAAAAAGTCATTGACTTTTTGGGGACCCCGCATTAAGCCCCTCAGAATGACGGGATGAGCTCAAGACAGCTCTTTTCTATCGGCAAATTTAAAATTTATCTCAAATTTGATTTAATTATGTTATTCTTAATTGATGGAACTTATAAAGACTTTTTTGCTTACTTTTATTCCAATTTTCGTTGCCATTGATGCTCCGGGAATTCTTCCTATTTATATTTCTTTTGTTGAGGGAGCTTCTGAAAAGGAAAGGAAAAAGATTGCCAAACAATCAGTTTTGACTGCCTTTATTGTTGCTTTATCTTTTTTATTTCTTGGAGAGGCTGTATTTTCATTGCTTGGTATACAGCTTGAAGATTTTATGATTGCAGGAGGCATTCTTCTTTTGATTCTATCTATATCTGAAATTTTGAGAACAAAAGAAAAGGAGTTTATTATAACTGAAACTTTTGGTGTTGTCCCAATAGGAACTCCTTTACTTGCAGGTCCTGCAACCCTTACAGCTGTAATAATTCTTGCAGGTACTTATGGATACTTAATTGTTATTTTGTCTCTTCTTTTAAATTTATTTATTGCATGGATACTTATGGAAAGAGCAAATTTTGTGATTAAAATAATGGGAGTTCACGGCATAAAAGCATTTGCTAAAGTAATGGCACTTCTTCTGAGTGCAATTGCAATAAGTCTTATAAAAAAAGGATTGATGAAATTGATTATTTAGAAAGGAGGTTGCTCTATGTTTGAAAAAAAACTTAAAGAATTAGGCATCATTTTACCTGAGCCTGTAAAACCAGTTGGTGCATATATACCTGCTTTAAGGGTTGGAAATCTTTTGTTTTTAAGCGGGATACTTCCTTTTAAAGATGGGAAACTTTTAAAAAAAGGAAAGGTCGGCAAAGATTTGTCAATTGAAGAGGCATCTGAAGAGGCAGTAAAGGTTGTTCTCAACGCTCTTGCAATTTTAAAGGATTGTCTGGGTAGTCTTGATAAAATAAAGCAGTGTGTTAAGATTACAGGATATATAGCCTCTTTAGCAGATTTTACAGAACAGCCAAAGGTTCTTAATCCCGCATCAGAACTGCTTGTTAAGATTTTTGGTGAAAAAGGAAAACACTGCAGGGTTGCTGTGGGAGTTTGCAGTCTACCTCTTGATTCACCAGTAGAAATGGATTTTCTTTTTGAAATTAACAGCACTATATAGGAGTTTCCCTCTTTTACCTTCCTTAACCGATTCAAAGGTAGACAAAGAAAAGGTGGTCTTCGTTTATATGCAAAGTCTATTCAGTGCTTGTCAAAAACCTCGTTTAAATTCTTACTTCTGATTCAAGGTCTCTTCCAAGATAGGCTCGCTGTACATCTCTGTTTGAAATTAGGTCTTTCGCTGTTCCTTCAAGAATAACTCTTCCAGTCTCAAGAACATAGCCTCTATTTGCTATTTTTAAAGCACTTCTTGCGTTTTGCTCAACAAGAAGCACTGTTAATTCATACATATTTTTAAGTTCTTCAATATGTTGGAAGACCTCTTTTATTATATTTGGTGCAAGTCCCATACTGGGTTCATCAAGAAGTAGAAGCTTTGGTTTAGACATTAATGCTCTTCCGATTGCAAGCATTTGTTGCTCTCCTCCTGATAGAGTTCCTGCAAGCTGAGTTTTTCTTTCTTTAAGTTTTGGGAAAAGATTGTAAATTCTCTGTAAATCATTTTTTACTTCTTTTCTATTTTTTATGGAGTAGCGACAATAGGCTCCTAAAATTATATTTTCTTCTACTGTAAGAGTTTTAAAAATATGTCTTCCTTCAGGGACATGGGAGATTCCAAATTTTACAATTTTTTCAGGAGCCTGCTGAGAAATTTCTTTGCCTTCAAATATTATGCTTCCTGAAGAACTTTTTATAATACCAGAAATTGCACTAAGAAGCGTTGTTTTTCCTGCACCATTGCTTCCGATTAAGGCAACAATTTCTCCTTTTTTGATATGGAGTGAGACTTTTTTGAGTGTATATAGTTTCCCATAATAAACATCAAGATTTTTTACTGTAAGCATTCTTAATCCTCTCCAAGATATGCTGAGATTACCTGAGGATTTTTCTGTATTGACAGAGGCTCACCTTCTGCAATTATCTTTCCAAAGTTAAGAACAGTTATAAAATCAGTTATTCCCATTACAAGCTCCATATCGTGTTCAACTATCAGAATTGTAATTCCCTTTTCATCTCTTACTTTTTGAATAAGAGTGCTTAAACTTTTAGTCTCTTTTGTGTTTAATCCTGCAGCTGGTTCATCAAGTAATAATAACTCTGGTTCATTTGCAAGAGCTCTTCCTATTTCAAGTAGTCTTTGCTCTCCTACAGGAAGATTGGAGGCAATCTCGTTTTTTCTGTGAGATAAGTTTATATAGTCAAGAATGAAAAGGCTTTTATCAATTAATTCCTTTTCATCCCTTAAAAAACTGAATCCAGACCTCATAAAACCCTTTTCATAACTTAAATACATTCCTACCATAATGTTTTCAAGTGCTGTCATATCTCCAAAGAGTTCAATATGTTGAAAAGTTCTGGCAATTCCCATTTTTGCCCTTTTGTGAGGTGAAAGTTTGTTTATTTCTTTTCCCTTGAATATAACTTTCCCGCTGTCCAATTTTTCAAGCCCATTTATTATGTTGATAAGTGTGGTTTTTCCTGCACCATTAGGACCAATTAGAGCATGGATTTCTCTTTCTTCCAAAGAAAAACTTACATTTTTTAAGGCATTAAGCCCGCCAAAACTCTTATATACATTGTTTATCTCAAGAATCATCTTGAGCTCCATTTTCTATATTGTTCTATAATTAAAGGCATAATTCCCTTTCTCATAAACAGAAGACAAAGAGTTAAAATAAGCCCATATACAAGTATGTCAAATTCCTTTAAGCCTCTTAAAATTTCGGGCAAAACAGTTATAATGAATGCTCCTGCAATTCCTCCCCATATATTAGACATTCCACCTATTACAACCATCATAAGAACTAAAACTGAATAAAAAAGTGAAAAATTACTTGGACTGAGAAAAGTAATATAATGAGCATATAGACTTCCTGCTAAAGAAGCATAAACTGCGCTAAGAATAAAAACTTTTATTTTTAGTTTAGTAATGTTTATTCCACAACAAAGAGATGCTACCTCACTTCCATGCATAGCTCTTAATGCTTTTCCTGTAGGTGAATTTAAGAGATTAATAGAGAAAATCATGATTATTAAAATGCATGCCCATATAAAATAGAAATACTCCATTGTTGAAGTCAGAGTGTATCCAAATAAGCTTAGCTTTGGTATATCACCAAAGCCTGAAGGACCTCCCGGTCCCCATTCATTCAATATTATGTAAATTATCTCACCAAAACCAAGAGTAGCAACTGCAAGATAATGTCCTTTAAGTCTTAATGCAGGTATGGCAAGAATTACTGCTAAGATAGAAGCAATTAATGCGGCAAAGAGCATACTTAAAAAAACTGGCAACCCGTAATAGAGGCTTAAAATAGCAGAGGCATAGGCTCCTATGCCATAAAATCCAGCCTGACCAAGAGATATCTGCCCTGCATATCCCATTAAGACTGTAAGTCCCACTGCCACAAGAGCATTAATTCCAGTGAATATTCCTATGGTAAGAAGGTAATTATCATCAGTAAACTGTGGTGAAAGAAATACTATCAATGCCAGAATTAAAAGGGCTATTAAATTACCTTTTCCCATTTTAAAACTTTCTTAACCTCAAAGTTTCGGCTCTTCCAAATATACCTGCAGGTTTAATGAAAAGAATAAACAACATGATTAAAAGTGCTACAGCATCTTTAAACCCAGAATGAATATAGCCAGCAGTAAGAGATTCAAGAATTCCAAGAATAAAACCTCCTGTTACAGCACCTCTACTTCTTCCAAGTCCACCCATTATAGCAACACAAAACCCTTTTACTGAAAGCATTGCTCCTTTGTCATACTCCATAAGAGAAATAGGCGTAATGACTATTCCTCCTATTGCACCTATTATTGCACTTATTATAAAGGAAAGCATAACCATGTTTGAGGCATTAATACCCATCAGCTTAGCTGCTTCAATATCAAGAGAGCATGCTTTCATTGCTTTACCTGTCATGGTGTGGTTAAAAAATAGATAAAGTAAAACAATACAAACTGCTGTAATTCCTATTGCCCAAAGAGTTTGTTGAGTTATAACTGCTCCGTATAAAATTATTGGTTCGCCCTCAGTAAAAGAAGGATATGTGTAAGGGTCTTTACCAAACTTAAACATTAAAATTCCTCTAATTAAGATTGACATAGCTATTGTGACCATTATCATAAGGAGTAAGTTGCCTTTTTTGAGGAGAGGCTTAATTGTTAGCCTCTCCATCAATAAGCCTACGAACCCTGCAGTAAGAAGAGTTAAAGCAATTGATATGATGAAGGATAGATGCATTCCCTCATAAAAAAACCACATCATAAGCCCACCAATTACAACAAACTCTCCTTGAGCAAGATTTATTATTGAAGTAGAGTTGTAGACAATATTAAATCCTATACCAATAAGAGCATAAACTGCACCAATAGTCAATCCTGAAAATAAAAATTGCAATAATAAAGTCATACTTAATTTATTTCAGGATTTCCCATTTGCCATTTTTTACAATTACCATCTCAAAGGCTGACATGTCCAGCCCACAATGGTCATTAGGAGACATATTGTAAATGCCTCCTATGCCAGGCCATTTTTTAATTTTATTTTCAATATAATCTCTGATTTTTTTCTTATCAGGTCCCACATTTTTCAGAGCATTGGCTACCATGATTAATGCATCATAGGCATGTCCACCAAACTGCCCTGGTTCAGTTTTATAACGAGCTTCATAATCTGTGGCATATTTCTTTAAAATCGCCTTTTGAGGAGCTTTGTCAGGAAGTTTATCCCAGACAACAATTCTTCCAAGAGGTGCTATTACACCTTCTGCTGCTTTGCTTGCAAGTTCAAGATTTTTCTTGCTTCCCCATCCATGACTCTGGAAAAGAGGTATTCCCATTTTAAGGGCATACCAGTTTTTTGTAACAATTACCTGACCAGGTCCAACAGACCAGTTAATTACTGCTTGTGCACCTGCTGATTTAATTTTTACAAGCTGAGTTGTCATATCCGTGTCTTTTGGACCATATCTTTCATCAGCAACAATAGATATACCAAATTTTGGAGCGAGTTCAAGAAGAGCTTTTCTTCCTGCATCACCAAAGCTTGTTGTTATGGTCATTATGCCTACTTTTTTTATGCCTTTCTTTTTCATATAGGTATAAATGGCTTCTACTGCACTTGTATCATATTGAGCAGTTTTAAATATCCAGTATCTTTGCTTTACAGGCTGGGTTATGTTTGCTCCTGCTGCAGCTGAGATAAGCGGAGTTTTAGCCTGTGTCATTATTGGAACTAAAGCCATTGATTCACCAGTTGTTGAAGGTCCTATAATTGCAAGAACTTTGTCTTTTTCAAGAAGTTTTTTTGCTGCTAAGACTGCCTGTGTCTCATCGCTTTTTGAGTCTTCAATAATTACCTCAAGAGGATGTCCGTTAATGCCACCTGCTTTGTTTATTTGCTCAACAAGCATTAAAACAGTGTTTTTTTCTGGCTCACCAAGAAATGAAGCAGAGCCAGTAACAGAAAATATCGCTCCGATTTTGTAAGGTTCCTTGCAATAAGAAGTGGCAGAATAGGAAAATAAAACAAAACAAAAAAATAAAAAAACTGTTACTGACTTAAATAATCCTCTCATGATAATCTCCTTCTTTTTTATCAAGTTTACTTTCTTTTTTTAAAATTTCTATTTCTTCCTTTGTTAAAGGCCTGTAATGACCTGGCTTAAGTTCTCCCAATTTTACGCCATTTATAGAGACTCTTATGAGTCTTATTACAGGATGACCTATTTTTTCAAGCATTTTACGGATTTCTCTTTTTCTGCCTTCATGAAGTGTAATCCTTATCCATGAATTGGCTTTTAGTTTCTTTACAATGGATACTCTAACTGGAACAGCAAGCTTTCCGTCAATTTTTACACCTTTTCTTAATTTTAAAATTTTTTCATTTTCTATGATGCCTTCTACCTTGACCATGTAAGTTTTTTCTATTTGAGAGCTTGGATGCATAATTTTATAAGCTAAATTCCCATCATTAGTAAGTAAAAGTAATCCTTCTGAGTTATAATCAAGTCTTCCAACAGGATAGACTCTGAATTTAATTCCTTTAAGAAAGTCTTTTATAGTCGGTCTACCTTGAGGGTCAATAAGTGAAGTTATTACCTTTGGTGGTTTATGGAAAGCATAATAAACTTTTGGCTCAGGTTTTATAAGAAGTTTTCCGTCAACCTTGATATAATCTTTTTCAGGGTCTGCTTTCTGTCCAAGTTGAGCAATCTGACCATTTACTGTTACTCTTCCTTCTTTTATTAATTCTTCTGCCTTTCTTCTGGATGCAATTCCGTATTCAGATAATATTTTTTGAACTCTTTCAATCATACCTAATCCATAATTTCAATATAAGCTTTCTGACGAAGGCTCCTAACCCATAATTTATATTCTTTTTTTATTTTTTCCTCTGTAAGCAAATTCCTTACATGGTCTGTTAACTGCTGACTTCCTTTGAGAAAGCAAATTCCATCAAGTTTGAAGATATAAACGCCATGTTCTGTGAGCATAGGTTCACTAATTTGTCCTACAGTCATTTTAGAGAAGAGATTTAAAAGCTCAGGTGCTATTTCCTTCTTTTTTAACAATCCAACTGAACCACCTGTTTTAGCTGATGGGTCTTCGCTTAAAGCTGAAGCAACTTTTGAAAAAGACTCTCCCTCTATAAGCCTTTTTACAATTTCATTGATTTTTGCTTTAAGTTCTTCTGTATTTTCTCTTTTCTTTATGAATATCTGACTTATAAAATAACCTTCCTCATCGCAGGCAAGCTCAGGATGTGATGAAATGTAGCTTTTTATGTCATTATCATTAATGATTATTTTCCCTTTAACCTGTGAATTTACAATTCTGCCAAGCAGGATTTGTTCTTTAAGCATTTTTCTGTAATCTGAAAGACTCATACCTTCTTTTTTTAAAGTTTCTGCAAATGATTCATCACTGAGTCCGTATTTATTTCTTATATCTTTAATTGCAAGGTCAATTTCTTCATCAGTTACAAAAATTCCATCTTGTATCACTTAGCACAGGAGGTTCAAAGGTAAAACCATTTCTTTCTGCCATAACAGCAATTCCATGATTTCCAATTGAGCCACTTATCAAAACTTTATCTCCAGCTTCTATTTTCAAAGGTGAAAGCTCAACTCCATCTGGTAATATACCAATTCCTGAAGTATTTATGAAAATTCCATCTCCTTTTCCTTTATCCACTACTTTTGTGTCACCTGCAACAATTTTTACATTTGCTTTTTTAGCTGAGTTAGAAATACTTTTTAGAATTTTTTCAAAATCAGTCATTGGAAAGCCTTCTTCAAGAATAAGTCCAAGCGTAAGATAAAGAGGAATAGCCCCTACAACTGCAAGGTCATTAACAGTTCCATTTATTGCAAGGTCACCAATATCACCTCCAGGGAAAAATATGGGAGAAACTGCATGGGAGTCAGTAGTTATGGCTATTTTGCCTGAATGATTAACATCAACTATTGCTGAATCCATAAGTGTAGGAAGCTCAAAAACAGGAGCAATGTATTTTTTTATAAGCTCATGCATTAATTTACCGCCACTTCCATGTCCAAGAAGAATTTTATCCATGAATTACCTCCACTTTTATTTTAACTGGTTCACTTTCTTTTGAAGGTCCTTGTGAAGAAATTTTATAAAAAACTGCTGAATTCAAATTATTAATATTATACTCTACATCAAAAAACAAAGGGCTCATAGTTTCACCAATAAGGATAAAATCTGAATCAATGGCTGTTTTTCTATAAACTTTGTATCCTTTAATCCATTTTTCAGGAACTTCTTTCCATGATATGTAAACACCATTTTCATTAATTGCCCAGAATACTTCCTCTGGTTTTGATGGGATGAGCTCATCAAGCAAGATTTTTAGTTCTCTGCCAGTTCCCTCAATATATGCTCTTCCTTCAGATACATATGGAGAAATAAGATAGGTTAAATAGGGAGGCTGAAGGCTGAAGGCTGAAGGCTGAAGATAGGCAGTGTTTGTAATATTTTCCTGTGAGGAAATAAAAGAGCTTAAAGTGGAAAAAGTTATTCTATCGTGGAAAAAGTTTTTATCCGTAGAGCCTCTTTTTAATTTTTCTCCTTTTTGATTAATCAAATAAATGTTATACATAACAGAATCTATAGCCTGCCATGATAGCATTACACCTTCTTCTGTAATCTTATACTGTATGTTTTCAACTTCAGGTAATTTTTTCGTGGTTATGCTTGTCTGTATAGGTTTACTGTAAATTCCTTTTTTATTTATAGCAAAAAGGCGATATTTATAAGTTTCTCCTAAAGCAAAGTCTTTATCTTCATAGGAGTTAGTCTGATTGTCAAAATATCCTAAAGATTTTATCTGTCCTGCGTTTTCTCTTTCTAAGAGAAAGCTACTTAATTTTGATTTATTTTTTTCTGGATAGCTCCATGAAATTACAATTTTATCATAAGAAGCTGTTAAAGCCATGTTCTGTGCAGGTTCTGGTTGAAGATAGTCTTCAAGGGTTGGGTCCATTTTTCTTCCACATCCAGAAACAAAAAGTAAAAGTAAAACGATAATAAGGAGGAGATTCTTCGCCTTCGGCTCAGACACTGTCCTGATTGAAGAGAAGGAATGACTATTCCTTCTGTCACCCTGAGGCGTAGCCGAAGGGTCTTCTCCTTGATTGTAAAGGTGTGAGATTCTTATTTGAGGCTTAATTTTATATTTTTTCATTTTATCCCTAATGATTTTTTTAATATTTTTATCTGTTCCTTTACCCATTTCTTTGAGGTGCTTCCATAGGATTGTTTTGCATTTATTGAGCCTTCAGGAGTTAAAATTTCGTAAACATCTTTGTCAATTTTATCTGAAAATTTTTTGAATTCTTTAAGCTTAAGCTCTGAAAGAGCTTTCTTCTTTTCAATGCAGTAAAGAACGATTTTACCTACAATTTCATGGGCAATCCTGAAAGGAACTCCTTTTTTTACAAGATATTCTGCAAGGTCTGTTGCAGTAAGAAATCCTGTTTTCAAAGAGTTTTTCATTTTTTCTACATTGAACTTTATTTCTGGAAGCATCTCAATCATTATTTTAAGACTCATAATAACTGTATCACAAGTATCAAAAACTGGCTCTTTGTCTTCCTGCATATCTCTGTTATAAGTTAAGGGAAGAGCTTTCATTGTGGTTAAAAGAGAAACAAGATTTCCATAAACCCTTCCTGTTTTTCCCCTTATGAGTTCAGCTGAGTCAGGATTTTTTTTCTGAGGCATCATACTTGAACCTGTTGAAAATTTGTCAGGAAGCTCCACATATCCAAATTCATCAGTAGACCATATTATGAGCTCTTCAGAGAGTCTACTAAGATGCATCATTATCATTGCTCCACAGTAAAGAAGCTCAAGAACAAAATCTCTGTCAGATACAGCATCCATGCTGTTTGGGATAACTCCTTCAAATCCAAGCTCCTTAGCTGTGTAGTCTCTGTCAATTGGTAGCGAAGTCCCTGCTATTGCACAGGCTCCGAGAGGACATTGATTTATTCTCTTTAAAGCCTCTGTGAGTCTATTTCTGTCTCTTTCGAACATCCATGCATAGGCTAAAAGATGATGAGCAAGAATCACAGGTTGAGCCTTCTGCATATGGGTGTATCCGGGCATTATTGTATCCATGTGTTTCTGGGCAATATTAATAATTGTTTTTTCAAGCTCTGTAAGAAGACCATGTATTTCATAGACTTTTTTTCTTAAATAAAGCCTAAGGTCAGTTGCAACCTGATCATTTCTTGAACGGGCTGTATGAAGGCGAGCACCTGCTGAGCCAATTTTTTCAATAAGCGATTTTTCAATGTTCATGTGAACATCTTCAAGCTCTGTTTTAAAATGAAATTTACCTTGCTCTATTTCTTTTTCTATTTCTTTGAGTCCCTTCAATATTAATTTGAGTTCTTTATCGTCAATAATTCCCTGTTTATTAAGCATCTTTGCATGAGCTATGCTTCCTTCAATGTCTTCTTTCCAGAGCCTCTGGTCAAAGGATACTGACTCTGAAAATTCTTCCAGTGTCTTTGCTGTTTTTTCCTTAAATCTTCCACCCCAAGGCTTTTTCATTTCCTTTTACCTTTATTTGTCTTTCCTTTGTTTATAATAATAACCTCTGATTCTTGTTTTTCCTCATTCTGAGGCTTTCCATGTCATTCTGAAGGTGCTCGATGCAGGGTCCCCAAAAAGTCACTGACTTTTTGGGGTGCCTTGCCCCGAAGAATCTCTCAGAAAAAGGAGGAGATTCTTCGCCTTCGGCTCAGAATGACATATAAAAAGTCAGAATGACATAAAAAGGATGTATTCCATTAAATACAAAGTATTCCATTAAATACCTATCTATGTATTCCATTAAATACCTATCTATCATCTGAATACCTATTTATCAACCTATCTATCCTATGAATACATATCTATTCTATCCTATGAATACATATCTATCACTACTCCTCTGCCTTTGCCTGACGTTCTTTCTGCCTTTGTTCAATTATTTTTTGAGCGATATGAGATGGAACTTCCTCATAATGAGAAAACTCCATTGAATACATTCCCCTACCAGAAGTCATACTGTGAAGCTGATTGGCATATGTAAGCATTTCAGCCATAGGAACAAGGGCAACTATTTTTTGATTTCCGCCTGCCTGAGGCTCAACTCCCTGAACCTTTCCTCTACGGGCATTTAAATCTCCAATAACTGTCCCGAGAGTTTCATCTGGAACAATAATTTCCGCTTTCATGATCGGCTCAAGTAAAACAGGTTTTGCATCCATAAAAGCCTTTTTTAAAGCTAAAGCTCCAGCAATTTTGAATGCCATTTCTGAGGAATCAACGGGATGATAGGAACCATCATAAAGAGTCACTTTTATGTCAATTATTGGATAATAAGCCAAAATACCCTCTTTCATTGTCTCAAGAATACCTTTTTCAACAGCAGGACGATACTGCTGAGGTATTACTCCACCAACGATTTTATCTACAAATTGATATCCTTCACCTCTTGGAAGTGGTTCAATCTGAATCCAGCAGTCACCGTATTGTCCTCTTCCACCAGACTGCTTTTTATACTTACCTTGCGCACTTGCAGATGCCCTGATTGTTTCTCTGTAAGGGACCTTTGGAGCCATAAGAGCTACTTCAACACCGAATTTTCTCTTAAGCTTCTCCAATGCAACTTCAATGTGAACCTGTCCCATTCCACTTAAAATCATATCCTTTGATTCTTCATCTCTTGAAAATCTAAGGGTTGGGTCTTCTTCAAGTAATTTATGGAGTCCTGCACTTACTTTTTCTTCATCTCCTCTTGTTTTTGGTGCAATTGCATAGGAAATAAGAGGTTCAGCAAGTCTAACCTCTGGTAAAATTATAGGATTTGCTTCATCGCAGAGGGTGTGTCCTGTAAGAGTATCCTTTAATTTAACTGTTGCAACAATTTCACCTGGACCTGCTTTCTGGCAGGGTGTCTGATTTTTACCGAGTACATAGTAAATCTGACCAATTCTTTCCTTTGTGCCTGTATTAGGATTAAGAACCGTAGAGTCTGCCTTAAGAATTCCAGAGAATATTCTTATGTAAGATATTTTCCCTGCAAAGGGGTCTACTGATGTTTTGAAAACATAAGCTGAAAGGGGTTCAGACTCAGATGGCTTTCTGATTATCTCAGAACCATCCTTTGGATTAGTTCCTTTTATTGGATAGATGTTTGCTCTTTCTACAGGATTGGGAAGACAAAGGATTATGCTGTCAAGCAATGTCTCTACTCCTATTCCAAGAAGAGCTGAACCTGCTAATACAGGAATAAACCTTCTTGCAAGGGATGCGTCATGAAGCCCTTTTCTTAATTCCTCTTCTGTAAGTTCTCCACCTTCAAGATATTTTTCAAGAAGGCTGTCATCAAGTTCTGCAATCTTTTCAACAAATTTTTTTCTGTATTCTTCTACAGAAGAAGAAAGTTCTGAAGGAATTGAAGTTTCCTTTAAAGAATTTCCTTCATAAATGTATGCTTTCAATGAAATTAAATCAACAACTCCCTTAAGTCCTGGACCATCTCCAATTGGTAGTGTCAGAGGAATTGCTTCCTGTCCGAAAACTTTTTCAATTTCAGCAACTGCTCTCTGAAAGGAGGCATTTTCTTTATCAAGTTTGTTTACAAAAACAACTCTTGGAAGGTCATAGTCATCGCAGTATTTCCATATTCTTTCTGTTTCTGCCTTTACACCTGAGATTGCACTAACTATTACAACTGCTCCATCAACAACTCTTAAAACGCTCTTTGTATCTTCAAGAAAATTAACAAAGCC
>Ga0078972_1011817_pt1 | contig 15390 bp, 9 predicted proteins | sample YelNatPaOPGAMG01_FD_67568 | JGI IMG/M metagenome (GOLD analysis project Ga0078972, IMG submission 67568) | Hot spring thermophilic microbial communities from Obsidian Pool, Yellowstone National Park, USA - OP-RAMG-01 (SPADES assembly) (version 2) | ecosystem: Environmental > Aquatic > Thermal... | reverse complement strand
GATGCCTGAAATTCCGATAGCAACAGAAGAAAAGAAAAAGAACCGTGAACGAAAACGGGCAGATAGGATTGAAAAAAGAGGAGGAGATGAGGATTCCGGAACAAATATAAAAGATAATAAGAGAAATGATAATGAAAATAAAAATAATGCGTGTTATGATAAAGAGACGAAGAAAGAGAATACAAACGAAGGAAAAAAAGGCGAAGAAAGGGTAGAGAAATATATAGAAAAAAAAGGAGAAATAGCCGATGAGCCCTGTAAAGAAGATAATGAGGAGAGATATAGGATTGAGGAACTAATAATAGATGCAGATATTGCAATAGAAGAAGAGCGTTTTTCAGATGCGCTTTTGCATCTAAATCGTGTTTTAGAATTGAAGGATGATGAAGAAATAGTGTTTAAGAAAGCGAAAGTCCTTTACATGATGTATAATTATACAGAAAGTATAGAATTATGCAATAAGTTACTGGAACAGAATGCAAAGAACCTGCGTGCATTGATTCTAAAAGCAGATATACATAGGGATTTGGGTCAAAAGGAGTATGCGCTTTCTTGCTATAACCGTGCAATTGCACTGTGTCCAAGAAATGCAGAGGCATGGTATGGCAAGGGTGTTATTCTTGTCCAGTTAGGTAATAAGTCTGATGCCATGTTTTGTTTTGAAAAAGCAATTTCGCTAGATGAAAATATGACGCATGCATGGAACCAAAAAGGGCTTATTTTTTATCATGAACGTAGGTTGAAAGAAGCGCTCGAATGTTTTGAAAAGGCAGTTGAAGTATGCAAAACCAACAAGTATGCTCACAATAACAGAGGACTTGTGCTTTCGGATATGGGTAGAAAAGAAGAGGCGTTGAGTGCATATGATGAGGCTTTAAAGTTGGACCCGAATATGGTTGAAGCGCTTAACGGGAAGGGTAGGACATTGTATGGCTTGGGGAGAAAAGAAGAAGCGATGGAGTATTATGATAAAGCACTTGAAGTAAATGCAAATTATGCATGGGCTTGGAATAATAAAGGCGTTTCATATTATGATGATGGGCGATTGCAAGAGGCACTGGAAGCGTTCGAAAAGGCATTGAGTGCAAATCCGGAACATATCCTTGCGATGGGTAATAAGGGCTTGGTGTTATACAGGTTCAGAAGATATACCGAAGCCTTAGAATGTTTTGAGAAGGCGATAATGCTTGACCCTATAGATAGAGTGGGGTGGACTGGTAAAGGGGATGTATTCTTCATGCAGGGAGATTACGAAGAGGCACTGAAATGTTATGAGAAAGTGCTTGAACATCATCCAACAGATGCGCATGCTGCCGAAGGAAAAAGACGTGCGATAGAAGCCTTAAAAGCGCCTAAGAATGAGAATTTTATGCAAGAAGAGAACGAATTTGACCTATTTTGATTTTAAAATATTTTGACTTTTAAATTAGGCATCTTTTTGATGATTTTTTAAATTTTTTAATGATTTCATTCTTTCTTTTCTTTCGGATATGAGAATATCGACAAGCGAAGCAAGTTGTTTTGTATGCTGTTCGTTTATGGGAAACTCATCCTTATAAGGGCAGTCGAGATCAAGAAGAGGTTTGCATTTTTCATTGTCGTAAACAAGTGGATAAGTTCTGCATCCTGCAGGTCTATAAGCATATACAGAACAGAGCCCGTCTTCGAGGAAAACACATTGACCCTTCTTGTTCTTTAAAACAAGCCAGCCATCGTCTTCTTTTACAAAAAAATTCTTATCGAAGCCGAGATGAGTAAGTCTATCCACATCTTCGTTTGTAAGAATCATTTCGGTCTTCTTGCAGCATTCAGAGCATTTATATTTTTTGCAAGGTTTCTCTTTCTTTTTAGATGACATTTTTTCCAATACCAAGCCCTTTTGACCTAGATACGAACCTGAGCGTTCACCATATACTTTCTGAGCAGGCGTGCGAAGTTCTTCGAAGACTATTTGTGCGAAAGTTTCGCCTATGTTGATTTCGATTTGAGAATCGGACGCATTGAAGGAAGATAACGTCAAAGTTCCTTCGAAACCTGCATCTACTTTTCCGAACGAGCAAATAATTCCTTTTCGGGCATAAGAAGAGCGAATCCATAACTGTGCAGTAACTTTTCTTCCAAGGCGGATATATTCTTTTGTAGATACGCCGAACCAAGATTTGGGCGGGATGGTTGCAGTTCCTTCTTTGACTTGTATATTAAAGGTAGGAATAACAATTTCTGCGATTGATAAATCGTACCCGTTAGGTGTAAGGTTCTTTTCAGAAAAAGGTTCGATGTTAAGTTCATTCAATTTGATAAACTGCATTATGTCTTTGTCGGATAATATCATAATAATAGAATGCACGTTCTAAAATATATGGGTTTGCGAAGAAAACGATAAATAAAGCAAAAGGTGATATGGATAATTAAGGGCTTGTGGGGTAGCTTGGAATCCTATGGGCCTTCGGAGCCTAAGACCCGGGTTCGAATCCCGGCAAGCCCATATTTATTTAGAAGGATGAGAAGCAGGCAGAACACCGAGACGTGATTTGATTCCCTCAATTATTTTAGTCATTGTTAGTTCACATACTTGAGCATCTGTAAGTTGTTCGTCTAGCCCCTCAGTAAGACCTGGGATTTCTTCTAAGGATATAAGTTCCATGTATGGTTTTACGCTGATTCCAACATGCCAAGTATCATCGATTCGTTTACCTACTGCTTGGATAACAAATTTCTGGTTTTTTGCAAGTAAAGAATCGTATTTAGATTCTGCAAGACCTCTAATTGAATACTCCTCAAGAAAGAGTGAAAGAGAACTTCGGTTCGATGCTTTAATTTTAAACTCGTTGGGAGAGATAGAATAAGAACGAATCTTATAACCAATTTCGTTAATTGTGGCTACGAGATTTTCTGTAATTGTGCCGACGGATTTATGAATTTTATAGTATGCTCTTTGAGGAAGATGTTTTGCAGTAAGACGCATAGGGTATTTTTTAAAATTCTCGATAAGTTCAGAAAGCATATTTCTTAGTAATTCGTCGTCTTTAGCCTTTTCTTCATCAGAGGGAAAGATTTCAGGGATGTTTAAGAAAGAGATAGGATAGAGAGAGAAGTAAAGATAAGTTGTTTTCTCCATGGGTATTATGTATAAGTCGAGTCTGATATCGTGTTCGTTTCGTTTTGTATCGAAAGTAAGTTTAATTCTTGGAGGCTCGAAATGTTCTTCTCTGCTTGTATAAATATAATTTAAATTCGAAAGTTGTAGTATTGCATTATCTACGATTTTCTGAACCTCTTTTTCCTGTGTGGCGAAGGTACATGAGTACATATACCCAAACTGTGCAAGTCAATTCATTATACTTTGGGAATTTTTTTGCGTGATAGAAAAAATACCTTTACTATACCTTTACTTTTGTTTTGTATTTGAACTAGATTCATTTTTGCATATATTCTCTTCTTTAACGTCTTTTTTTCCGTCTTTATTGCTCCTTGACTTATTATAAACCTTTGATTTATTATAAAGTTTGTATCCGAGGAAAGAAAGTATAGAGATAGGTATAATGATAGGCATGGTAAGGATTGCTGAAGGAACAAAGGCGATGAGGAGCATGCCATTTCCTTTTGCAAATTGGGCATGGTTTAACTTGCTCGAAATCGGATTTGTTGTTAGTATTACTGCATATAGAGGGATTTTTCCTAATATGTTGGCTCTAATTGAAACAAAGAAAGATTTTGCGTCCAAGCCCTCTATATTTACAGTAGGATAAAAAAGCAAATTGGTTGCAATAAGGATACTTGCGGTTTTTAAATTCTCTGCGTAGAATGTGATTTTTTCGAGATTTCCCAAGCCGAAGGCAACGTTTGGAAGTGCATTTTCGATTAAAAGAGAAATGAAATTCGAGCCGTTGCTATCTATTTTGTATCTATCAGATAAAGTGCATGAGATATCTGTAAGGTTCTCTGCACAGAAGCGATATTTTCCAGGTATGCCTGAAATTTTACCGTCGAGTTCTGCATAAATATCGAGAGTATTTCCATTTGTATATAGAGATAGGTCAGGGAAAGATGCCATAGGTGAAAGTAGGTCGAGGTTTCCAATGTTACCTCTCATTTTCATATGCAAAGAGAGTTCAGGGGGAACTTCTCTGAGCGTGATATTTGCATAAGACGGGAAAGCATTATTGCAAGCAGTAAGAAATTCTTGAGTAATCGAAAGATATATCAAATCAATTGTCGAGTTGGCTAAGTAAACAACATCTATCTTCTTTCCAGGAACGATTGAAAAAGAGGTATCTAGATATGATGGAAGGTTGGAGAATGCGAATTTTATATTTGTTCTTGTGTTGTCAGAATTCTTTGAAGGTCTGGAGATGTTTCCAGATATGTTTGAGAGCATGCATGAGGGAACGCTTGATAATTTTGCAAATCCTGAGGCGTGCAACCCCTTTTTCGTGTCTGTGAATTTTGCGCTTAGATTAAGTAAGATATATTCGAACCTTGCATTTTTAGCAAAGGAAATATGAACGTTAGCATCGCCTGCTTTCATTCCTCTTACAGTTGCTGCTAAATAATCGTAACAAGGAGAATAAGCGCTTAGGTCGAGTAAAAATTCGAATTCTTCGTTTGCATTTGTAAATTTGATTTTGCTACAATTAGGCAGATTTTCGAGGAATAGCCTGAGTTGGAAACTCGACTTGTAAGATGCAAGGAATATGCCATGTAGCCATTTTGCATCAAGGTTAAGTGTTCCTTTATCTATAATTGCGTATATTGCAAAATTAGTTTTTGTGTCTGAAGGGTATGAATAATTTGAGGAGTATATGGAATATGAGACAGATATAGAACTTCCAAGCCCGAGATTATCGCACATATACGAAGACAAATTCATCATATTTGAAAGAAGAAGAGAACCTATTGAGGATATGCTCGAAAGTACAGAGGCAATATCAGCAAGTCCCGAAACTGTAGTATTTATCTTCATGGAAGACAAAGAATCTGAAAGAGCAAAATCCTCTGAAACTGTATAATTAAAATCGATAGTATCTGGAAGCGTCGATAAGTAAATGCTTGTAAAGAGATGTTCTGCGAGATTTGCAGTATCGTTCTGGATAACTATTCTTAATTTCTGATGTGAATAAGAAGAAAGATGCAGTTTTAACTCGTTTTTATTTTTATCAATATTCTTATCAATATTTTTGTCAATCTTATCATCGCCAATTTTACCATCATCAATTTTATCATCGTCAGTTTTATCCAAATTCTTGTTCGAAGTAACAAGTGAAAAAGTGCTCAAATTGTAAAGACGAATAGATGCATATTGCCCACTCTGCATGTTAGGAGGAGATGTATCAGGCTGGGATATCTTCGGCTTGGAGGTTCTATAAAGTAGTAGGTGCTGTTCTGGGAGTTTTTTCAATGTGCGATTCAAACGATTTGTAGATGGATTTGAAGATGCAAAAGACATGTCCAAGAGCCCAATCTGTGAAGTGCAATTCTGTGAAATGCAATTATTTGAACCGCAGTTGTTACAGGTTATAGAAGTCTCGCCTTGTCTTTGAATTATTTTAATAGATTCTGGCACGTCATTAAGGGATATTTCGAAATAGTCTTCTCCGATAGAAAGAAAAGTCAAGTTTGATAATTTGCATGAACTGTTATATGATATAAGGGATTCGTTCATTGTGATGTTGATATGCTGAGGTACAGGCGTGAAAGAGAGCACTTCCATATCGATTTCGTTATCGATTTTGGTATTGTTTTTAGATATAGACAACAGAACGAATTTGTCTGAAAGAGAGGTGTTATCAAAAATGAAGTCCAGATGCTTATCATTTCCTAGGGTGATTGTAGAATTCGACAAACTCGAAAGATGTATATGTGCGCTGAACCCAAACTCATCTTTTAGAAAAGTTATCTGTTCGGAGTTGTTGACAGATACATATCTTGTGGTTCCATCGTGGATAGAGATGTCGATAGCACCCAAGGGCTTGGAGGTGTTAAGTTGTAAATAAAGGTCTCTTGTAGGCGCGTAGAGAATCTTGTAAGGAATTTCGCGTAGTTTTATGCCTATGTTGTAGAATATGCTTGCTATATATTGCATGATAGAATCGAAATTAATAATTCTGGGAATAAGAGAACTGTTGAATGCAGGGGGTTGGAAAAAATCAATTTCGGGAGATTCAAGTCTTGCATCGTAGTTTATAATTAAAGAAAACTTTCTTGGGATTTTTGCAATTCTAAAATCACCTTCTCTTTCTATTTTATTTGAAACTATTATTCTATCTTCTATATGAATTTCGTTTATATCTTCTGAACTTGATAAACAAAACTCGGTAAGAGGTTCTGCATTTTTCGAGATGTTAAGTAGAGAGATTTTAAGTTCTGCGGGGAGCGGATTCAGGTATGTTCGAATGTATGTTTTATTAGATATATTAGATATACTCGAATTAAAATTAGTTGTAGGAGTATTTCCGCATGCGCAGGGTGTTTCGTAATAATAATGCACTTTTGCAAATGGTGTGTTATCACTTCTGCCCAAGCCGGTAAAGTTTAGCATTTTAAGGTATCTTACTTGAGAAGAGAAATCGGGCGAAACATCGATTGTAATAAAATTTGAAAGATATGGTTGGCTTAATTCCATACCAAATACGCTTGCATCAAGTAGTTTATCATTTTCTCTTTTGCAGTATCCTATCGAGAACGAGATGTTAGATATATGTTCGGACAGGTTAAGTTCAACAAGAAGAGGACCTGTAATTGTTGAAAATTTTAATGATGCGCTCCTATTGTTTATTATTTGTTCGAGGATATCGAGAGGAGTTGCAAACTTTACGCCGTAAATTCGTGCACGAAACTGATAATTGGTAGGAAGTTTTGAAAAGTTATGAGTTAAAGTCCAGAGGTATTCTTTATTATCGAACTTTATTGGTCGAAGGATGGTAATGGATATGTTTCTCTCCCAAGCCGAATTCTCAAATTCGATTTTTGCATCAACATATTCAAGATATGGCTTAATCCCCTCAAATCCCCAAGAACGCGCTAAAGTAAGGAGGACGTAATAATCAGTGATAGAATCACCATCTGCATCGACTGGTGTACGAAGGATTTCGTTATCCAAGCCTGGAAAATTAAAATCAACGAACCTGATTTCGGGTCTTGGGAATACGCTAAATGGTGTAACCCAGTTTTCAATCCAACTTCCATTACTTTCGTTATAAACTCTTGTGAGAACATAGTAACTTCTGGTCTCAAAAAGGGTGGTGAACAAATCATTCAGTCCGAAGGATTCGATAATATCGCCCAGAGGGCTCTTTGGTGTTACGATATCTCGGATTTCTTCTGCAATATCAGTATTATTTTCTGTAATATTTTTCTCTTGGATATATTCGTAGTCTTTGAAACTTTTTGCAGTCTCGTCTATTATAGAAAAATCGTTTAGTATTCGAGATGCTTTTTCTTCGATTTCCGGCTTGGTAAAGTCTCTACTTTCGTTTAGTTTGTTAAAAAATGCGTCCCCACCAAGTTCTTTTGCATGCCAAAAATCATGTTCTCCCTCGATGACCGCAGGAATGGTCTCCGCGCTCCAGAATATAATAAGTATAATGAATACAATCAATTTTGGATTCTTTCTTGAAAATTCCCTAAAGTAAACAAATGCATTATTCACTGAAGATAATATTGCAATCTTATTATATATACCTACTTAGTAAATCTTAGTAAATATCTGAGTAAATATGGTTGCCCATTATAGAAGATAATAAGATATGCTCAATTGTACTCAAGTTGTAGAGCACAAAAAGTGCGAAAAAGAAATCAGATAGGAAATCCTTTTATTTGAGAAATCCATCATTGAATAGATGGAAAAGAGAGAAGAAGGAAGGAAAAAAAAGAATCTAGGATTGCTTGTACTCGGCTTGGTATTCTTGTTCTCAGGTATAAACATAATTCTTTTAGTAAACAAACTGAAACCTTGGGTGGGAGCATTATTCTTCCTAATCGGGCTTGGGATTGTAATATACGCTGCGCGTCCAGACATTCTCGAAAAAATATTTGGCAAAAAAATTACCAACAAAATAGAAAATAAAGATATCAAAGAAAAGGAGAACCAAGAAAAGGAGAAGAAAATTAAAGATGAAACCATATGCGAAGATGAAGGAAAAAAGGAGATAAAAAAGATTACCTTCTTAGAGAAAGTTGTCGATAGAATCACCTTAGGCGGTAAGGCTTGGTTTATCTTTCCTATAATCGGCATATGTTTAGTTGTTATTGATATTTATTTTAACTTGAAAGTAGTAGGAGAAACTGAGTGGGGTTCTTTTGATTATACCGTAACGCTTCTCGGCATTGTTCTTATTCTCTATTATGCGATACCAAAGAAATACACGCGCGAAAAGAATTTCATGCTTACCTTCCTTTCTCTGTTATGTTTTATAATAATCCTACCGATAATAGTATCATTCGCATTTACAGAAAAAACCTTAGGGTCGTCAGTAGAATGGTATACGAGCGAACTACTTGCCAAGCCTTTGGCTGAGTTTGTAACTTTATTAGGCATACCTACAACTGCATATGGAGAGATGATTACTTTCACTGATATAAATGGACATCCGAACTCTCTTGTAATTAGTTTGGGCTGTTCTGGGATATACTCGACAATGATATTCGTTTCTGCATTTTTTGGTTATGTTTTGACTGAATATCAGAGAATCAATTTTCGGGTTGGGCTACTTCTTGTTGTGGGGATTGTTACTGCATACGTTGCAAATATTCTTAGAATGACAATAATAGTTTTTGTAGGTTATTATTACGGAATGGAAGCGCTTATCTGGACACATGCACATGCAGGCGAAATCATCTTTATCTGCTGGATTGCTCTATTTTGGTATTTCATGTTCAAATACCTCAAGCCAGAAGAAGAAGAGGTTACAACTACGAATCAAAATGAGGCTTGATACTCTCAAAAATTACTTTCTATATAAAAAAATCAACATGAAGTACACCAGCGTTATCTTCCAAGTTTTCGGGAGAAAAATGTATCATTCTAGTGAACTAAGTTTGTCAATCAACACTTTCGTCTCTTCACCATTTTTCGAGAGGAACTAATTTCAGGACAGCACAATGTTAGATATTGTTCCAAAAAATATATTAATTGAAGGATGCAATATGTGGCAAGATGAGTGAAGTGCGCAAATTCCAGAAGAAGTTATTACTTCTTGGTGACGGCGCAGTAGGAAAGACTAGTTTAATTCGTAGATTTGTTACGAGTAATTTTGATGATAAATACATTGTAACAATAGGAACAAAAGTATCTAGAAAAGAAGTTAAAGTTATAGTTGACGGCTTGGAGACTATTGTAAATTTAACTATCTGGGATGTGCTAGGTCAGAAAGGGTATTCTTCGGTTCAGGAGACGAGTTATAGAGGGTCGGAAGGTGCAATACTTGTGTGCGACATTACAAGAAAGGAGACTTTGCAAAGTCTTGAAGATTACTGGATTCCAAGCCATAGACTCATAACAGGTCCAATTCCAATAATATTTGCAGCAAATAAGATTGACCTTATGGATAAGGCACAGTTTACAAAATCAGAGTTCGAATCTTTTGCAAAGAGATACAACTCTGAATACATATTTACGAGTGCAAAAACTGGAGAAAATGTAGAAGAGGCATTTACAAAACTAGCGACACATATGGTAAAATTCAAACCCATACCTAGACAAGAAACGCAAAAATTGAAAAATAGAGAAATAAAGAGTATAATAGACGCAGCAGATATGATTATAGACGATTTCTGCGAGAATTTTGGAGGGCATGAGGCTGCTATGCCTATTGTGCGGAAACAATTCGAAAAGGTAAACATGAGTGTAACAAATCCTACGAAAGAAGGTCTTATAAAAATAGTCGAGGCTCTCTCAAAGATAGAATCAGATTTTAAACCTCAAGATGTGGTAAGAAAGAACAGGACAAGAAGGATGCTCTGGCTCGAAAAGATAGAGTGAGGGTAGTATATTAATAGAGTAAAGGCAAAAGCAAGTAATCGAGTTAAAAATAAAAATGGAGGTTATCAAATAAGTTATCAAATAGGTTATTATATGTTAGATTATTAATACTCGAAAGTAGTTTATTTGAAAGATAGATATGAAACTAAAATTTATAGGTGCGGTAAGGGAAGTTACGGGCTCGTGTCATATTTTAGAAACTGGGAAAAATAGAGTCATGTTAGACTGTGGGGGTAGGCAAGGGAGCGAGAAGACGCCTGACCCAAGCCTAGATAAGTATAACATCGTTCCTTCGAGTATTGATTGTATTGTGTTATCACATGGTCATTATGACCATTGTGGTATGATTCCATATCTTGTAAAGTTGGGATTTAAAGGAAGGATATTTGGCACGCCATCTACTTTTGACATTGCTGAACTTATAATGAAAGATTCTGCGCATTTGATGGTTGAAGAAAATAAGCAAGATAAAAGTAAGAAGGTCTATTATGATGAAACCGATGTAGAAAATACAATAAGACTGTTCCATCCTGTTTTATATGAAGAGCCAAAAAGGATTGCAGATGGAGTAACGCTTGTCCTTCATGATGCAGGGCATATTTTAGGTTCGTCGAGTGTTGAACTTCGTGTTGAAGAAAACGGCTTGGTAAAGACTGTTATATTCTCAGGAGATATAGGGGGTGGTAGGTCAAAGATAATGAACGTGCCTAAACAACCAAATAAAGCAGATTATCTTATTTTAGAATCGACTTATGGAAATAGATTGCATCATACGACCGACCCTTGGGAAGAGATTGAAAAGATTGCAAGAGAAGTAATATCAAGAGGAGGTAGGCTTCTTATACCTGCATTTGCAGTAGGCAGATGTCAGGATGTCCTTTATGCGCTCAATTCTTTGTATAATATGAAAAGGTTGCCTCATACGAATGTGTATGTAGATTCTCCGATGGCATGCGATGTAACTATTCTTTACCATCATGCTGCACTCTATTTGAACCCTGAATTTAGGCGTGCGTTATCGAATGACCCAAGACCATTTGATTTTGGAAGGCTCGAGTATGTGAAGAAGAGAATTCGTTCAGAAAAGATTGCAAAGAACGTAGAGCCAAGTATAATAATAGCAGCCTCGGGAATGTGCGAGGGAGGTAGGATTATGAACTACCTGCCAAGGATATTAGAAGAGCCGAGGTCTTGTATATTATTCGTAGGATATCAAGGCGATGGGACAAGAGGGAGAGCAATCCTTGAAGGTGCTAAAGAGATTAATATTTCTGGGCGTGTTTACAAAGTAAGATGTGAAGTAAAGAAGATAAACAGTCTGTCGGCACATGCAGATAAAGATGGACTTAAAAGATATGTTGAAGGAATAGCGTCCAAGCCAAAGAAAGTCTTTGTGGTCCATGGTGAGAAAGAACCTGCAGAAATGTTTGCAAACGATTTGAAAGAGATAGGTATAGATGCAGTTGTGCCTTATGAGGGGGACGAGGTTGAGATATGAAGCGACAAAAACGAGTATAAGAAGTAAACAGGTAAATAAAATAGAATAATAAATAGAATAATGATGGAAATAAAAATAAAACAAATAGGAGAGTAAAAGGGGGCATTTTACGAATTGGGAATATCCAACTAAAGCAATGGTACGAGGGATTGTAAAAGTAAAGGGGAAGACTATTGCAGGTTCGTACGATTCGAATGTGTATTGTATCGATAAAGGAAGTGTGATTTGGAGCGTGCCGATGTCTGCTTCTGTGCTTGATGTATGTGGAAGAGAGAGAATATATGCAGTATCTGGATTTGGTGAATTATTTTGTATAGATTTAGATGGAAAAGTGATATGGAATAAGACATACGATACGCCTTTATGGTCATGCGCATGTAGTGTTGATAAAGTTGCAGTTGGAGGAGCAAATGGGGTTATTTCTGTTTTAGACACGAATATCAAAGAGAAAGGCAAAGAACCCAAAGATTGGATTAAAGAAACTTGGAATGCTCATATCAAAGGCTCTGTGGAAAGACTATCTTTTTACAACGAAAAAGTAGCAGTTGCAAGTCCGCATGAGACTATCTTGCGTGTGTTTGCAGATGGAAGAATATACTACGAGGAAGACCTTGGAAAACCTGTTCATGCAGTATCTTTCCTAGACGATGGTTCGATAGTATGCAGTGCGGGGAATTCGATATTTATGCTAGATAAAGGATTATCATATAAATGGGGATTTGATGCCGGCTTGGGAGTACGTGCAATTAGTGCATGTAAAGATATATACTGCGGAGGAGGCAATATTTTATTTTGCATGTCAAGAGATGGTAAATTAAGATGGTACCGAAGAGAAGATACAGAGATATTAGGTATAGCATGCGATGAGGAGACAATCAGTATTTGTGGTAAAGACGGGAATATTCGTGAATATTCTCTGGTTTCTCTATTAGAAGTGGCAAAAGTGTAAATGAGATAAAATTGATAAAATTAAAGAGATAAAATTAAGAATGAAATAAAGATTGAGATTAATTTTAATTAATATTAAATTGTAAGGATAGAAAATTAATCTGCTTTAATCTGCTCGGACTTTAACGTTGCCTGTTTTTTCCCATTGTGTTACTTCATAATCTTCGAAAAACTGTGCGTTTGGAGTGCCATGATGTGAGGAATACGTCCAAAGTGTGTAATGTTGTGCAAGAGCATGCCCGTCGCCCTCGTCTGTGAAATCAGCAAATTTGTATGCAGATCTCGCAAGGAATTCTCCATTGACAACATCTATAGTTGCAATTACATCCCCTTTTTTGGTTGGAACGACAACTTGAGTCCATGCATGACCTCCCCAGGAATCTTTACTTGAATCGTATTGGAGACCGAGCTCGAGCCAAGCCGGAATGCCCGCGGCTCTGCATAGTGAAATAAAAAGGATTGATTGGTCGTCGCAATCGCCTGATTTCTCAGCAAGCGTGGTAAGAGCATCCTGTGGCATTGAGTTGCCTGTAACGTATCTAAAATTTTTACGCATGTATGAGAATATAGATTTGAGTTTATCGTAAACAGTAGATTTTCCTTCTGTGAGTTTTTCGGAAAGTTCGATTATGTCAGTCGAATTTGGCGCAATCATGTAACCTCCGATATCTTCATTAAACCATTCATCGTGAAGATATCTTTCTTTTAAAGAGTTGTTTATGGCATCGATATCGAGTTGGTCTTCTGTATTGATTCTCCATATATAGGTATGAGTTATGATGTGATATTTTACGATTATGTTTGCAGTTTTGCCTGACATAAGTTGCCCAGACCATTCGACCCAACCCTCTTTACTTATGCCGTTAGGTGTTGAGGAAAATTCTAGGACATCTTGCATGCTGTTATCTGCAAGTTCAAGTGGCGAAGATAGGATAAGAGAATATTCCAAATCGTTTCCAAGACATGCTATTGTGAAAGTGCGTTCAAGAGTAAATTCGAGAGTTTCTGGATATTCGCGGTAAATAAGTGGCGGTCTGTTTTCCCATAGGTCTTTGAGTTTCGATTTGATGCCTGCGGTGTAAGGGTCGAATTGAGGCATGTACATTATAAGAATGAATGCGATTATGAGAACAAGAATAACTAGCCAAGCCCCACCACCTTTATTTCTTTTAGGTGGATGTACCCGTTCGTATTGGTATTCCTGATACACTTCATATTGGATTTTTCTTGGTTGTACTCTTGGTTGGCTTGGACGTGTTGGGCGTGATTGTGAATAAGAGGTGTTAGTCCTCCTCTGATTTTCGGAGTAGAATGAATTCATAAGATTAAATGTAGCAAAGGTGTTATTAAACTTTTGCATTTATCTGTAGGGTGGAGGGCAGTGTAGAGCATAGAAAAAGAGAAATGATATAACGATAATCCAGAGTTGTGAAATGTAGAATTTGTGTTATTGCGAGTATGCTAATTTTGATATGTATGGGTACGCAAGTCGAGTTAAGGCATATATCTTTTGATAACTTGAGTTTAGCAGAAGAATATCAAGATATTTTAATAATTAGCGGTTATACAACTTTTGAAAATAAGGAGATAAATCTTTCCAAAGGTGTAGTGATAGAAAGTGGTGGTAACTTAGTAGTAATAAACTGTAGTGTGGAAGTAAGTGGTAATGTAGATGTGAAGCATGGAGGCAGGCTGGAAACTTACAATTGTGTATTTACTGGAGAGTATTCGATTAAGATATATGGCAGTGCGTTGTTGCAAGGGTGCGAGTTTTCAGGCTTGGAGGGTAATTGGAATGCCTCAGGGATACAGGTATATTCTTCTGAAGTAACAATAGTCGGTTGTAAGGTATATTCATATAAAGAAACAAAGGATAGGATTCTTTCTGGGATAATGTGTGTGGGATTCTCGCCAAAGATAATAGACACAAAAGTAGAAAATTTAGGCTTGGGAATAAAGTTAGTATCTTCGAATGCAAAGATAGAATCATGCGAGATAAAGAGAAATGAAAAAGGGATATTATGTGTAGATTCTAAGATGGATATAGTTTCGTGTGTGATAGAAGACAATGGAGAATTAGGGCTTGGGCTGTACAATAGCGAAGGAAAGGTAGAGAACTGCAAAATATATCGGAATTCGATAGGGATAGAATGCGTAGAAGGTACAAAGACGAAAATTATCACTAACGAAATAGGGTATTCTAAAATAGGAATAAGGATTGTTGAATCGAGCCCTGAAATTATGCAGAACAGGATATTACAATGCAATGAAGGCATAAATGGATATTATTCAAATGAAAGTATAGTTGGAAATATTTTTGAGAATGATACCTATGCGTACCATTCTATAGGAAGAGCATATTCGCTTTCTTTTATGACCAAGAACCATATTGTGAATGTGCAAACTGTAATTATGCAATCGTGGATGATTACGCTCCATATTGAAGACGAAAATGAGAATGCGCTTGTTGCGAATGTTGAAGTGCGAGATGCGAATGGAAAGAAGGTATTTGAGGGTAAAAGTAGAGAAGATGGAGTTATATCGATACAATTGTGTGAATTTCAAGTTGGACCCGATGAAAGTTACAATCCATATAACATAAAAGTAAGTAAAGGGTCGGCATATGAGAAGTTCAGAATATCGGTAACGAACAATTTAGAGAAGAAGGTTATAATAGTACTATCGGAGGAGAAAAGTTTCTCAGACATTACTATATTCGTGATTTTTGTAATAGTAGTATTTGCAATTATTCTATCTGTAATGTTGTTATTTAAGAGAGGAAAAAGGAAGAAAATGCATAAAGGAAGGAGGAAAAAGAAAAGGTAGATGAAGTGATAGAAATATTTCTGCACAATCGAACCGTTGTGTAGTATCCCGAAATTACTTCCTCTCGGAGAAAAGTAAAAGTTCTCCAGAGACAATGAGGAAACTAAACAAGAAAAAAGTAAGGTGGATCATAAGAGAG
>Ga0078972_1011816_pt1 | contig 15392 bp, 13 predicted proteins | sample YelNatPaOPGAMG01_FD_67568 | JGI IMG/M metagenome (GOLD analysis project Ga0078972, IMG submission 67568) | Hot spring thermophilic microbial communities from Obsidian Pool, Yellowstone National Park, USA - OP-RAMG-01 (SPADES assembly) (version 2) | ecosystem: Environmental > Aquatic > Thermal... | reverse complement strand
GATTACGGCCTGCACGCACATCATCTTCCGCATGCTCAAGCCGAACTGTATCTGCGCTGTCCCAACGAGCATGGATTCCGGCTGGTGCTTGTGCGTAAAGGTGCCTGGAAAGGCCCTGGCTACGCCACGGTTTGGGACCCGACCGGCCAGGTTGTGGCGCGGCTTGAGTTTCCCCAGCAAGCCACAGTCTTCCAACGGCAAGAGCTGGCGGTGGCGCGCTCGGTGTCCGGCACATACCGGCTAACGTTGCAGGCGCCCGTAGTCCCGGGCCAACGAACTGGATCGATGATCAGTTGGGATGTGGTCAGCTCCGAGCCGATGCCGGCGGTGTTTAGTCTGCCAGGCTTTGCAGGCTTAGAGCGCGTGAGGCCTCGGTTGATTACGGCTGCTGACACCGACGCCGCGCGGATCGAGCTGGACCTGCGAGCTGAAGGCGAGGGATTCAAGAAAGCGGTGCTGTATGATCCAGCCGGTCAACCTGCGGCTGTGTTGGAACGGTTTGTGGATCTGGACGATGAGAATCGCTACAGCTACAAGTTGGCCGCCGACATCCCCGCTGAGCATCGGGCGGGGCTGTGGAGCCTGGAGTTGCAAGACGTCGCGGTAGTGAGGCTCACCGGGCTGGTTCCGTATTTTGCCACCAGCCCGAAGGCCTTTTTCCGGGCGGATCACGCACCTTGAAACCCCACGCCGGTCGCCTGCAATCCAAGACCCTCGGGTCAGTCACCGTCCGCGTTCAGCCGAACGCGTGCGTGCAGACCTATCGATGCTTGGCCGAGGGCCGCTGAGCAGGCGCCTCAGCCGCGGGGGCCGAACAGGTCCGTTTGCCTGAGTCCATCGATGAAGAACTGCACCGCGATGGCAGCCAACACCAGCCCCATCAACCGAGCCACCAACTTCAGTGCGATCGGGCTCAGCCATTGCGTGGTGCGGACTGCCACATGGAAGACCAGGTAGCTGAGTCCGCACACCACAGCGATGCAGGCATATAAAGCCACCAGTTGCGGTAACCCCTCAGCCCGGTGCAGCAGCATCACTGAGGCCGAAATGGCGCCGGGCCCGGCCAACATCGGCACCGCCAGGGGCGTGACGGCCACGTCGTCCTTGGCTGCGGCCGCCTCGGTTTCTTCGCTGGTTTCCTGCGCGGCGGACCGTTGCCCGTGCAACATGTCCACCGCAATCCGCAGCAGCAGGATGCTGCCGGCAATTTGAAAGGCGGCCAGGCTGATGCCCAGCGTGCGGAAAATCCAGTTGCCCGCAAACGCAAAGAAGGCCAGCACGCCGCCGGCCACTGCGCAGGCCGTTCGCGCCACGCGCAGTTGTGCGGCTGGCCGCTCGCGCGCCGTAATGGCCAAGAAGGCCGGCACCGCCGCAATCGGGTCCACAATCACAAACAACGAACTGAACGCAAACAGGCAGTATTCGACCAGTGTCATAGCAACAATTCGGCTAGACGACACCCCTGAGCTAGACCAGGGCCAACCCGGTTCATCCGGAGTAATCCAGATAAACGGTTTTGAGCCGGGTGTAAAACTCAATTGCCGCAGCGCCTTGTTCTTTGAACGAATCGGTGCTGGACTTTTTGACGCCGCCAAAGGGCGCCTGCAACGCCAGGCCGATGGTCGGCTGGTTGATCTTGACCACGCCGGCTTGGATGCGTTCGGCATAGCGCATGGCCTTGGCCAGGTTACGCGTGACGATCGAGGCTGCCAAACCCATCTCCACCCCGTTAGCCACCGCCAACGCCTGCTCGAAATCTTCCACCGCCAGCACCGCGACCACCGGGCCGAACACTTCCTCTTGGGCAATCCGCATGTTGGGCTGCACGTTGGTTAAGATCGTCGGTTGCATGAACCAGCCATGACTCCAGGGCCCATCAGTCAGCCGTTGGCCACCATACAGCAGCGTGGCGCCTTCACGCACCGCCTGCTCCACATGCTCAAGATTACTCCGCAACTGCGTTTGGCTGATAGCCGGCCCCATATCCACCCCTGGCTCCAGGCCATTGCCCACCTTCAACGCACGCGTTTGGGCCACCAGCTTCTCCAAAAACGGCTCCAACACAGCTCGCTCGACTATGGCGCGGCTGGTAGCCGTGCAAGCCTGGCCGGTGAGGCCAAAGCCCGCTCGAACGACCAATCGAGCGGCCAAGTCCAGGTCGGCATCAGCCAGCACAATGGTTGGGTTTTTGCCGCCCATCTCCATTTGAGCCCGAGCCATGCGGGGGGCAAGCTGTTGGTAGAGCTGGTGGCCAATCGGGTATGAGCCGGTAAACGACAACGCCACCACAGCCGGATGAGTTGCCAGAGCGCTGCCCACCGCCTGGCCTGGGCCGGTGACCACGTTGAGCACGCCCGGGGGCAGGCCCGCCTCCTGCAACGCCCGCGCCAGCTCCAACGTCATGGCTGGTGCAGGTGAGGCGGGCTTGATCACCACGGTGTTGCCCGAGACCAAGGCCGGTGCCAGTTTCCAAGCTGGGATGGCAATCGGGAAGTTCCACGGCGTGATCAGTGCCACCACACCGAGCGGTTGGCGAATAGTAAACAGCATGTTCCCGGGTGTGTCCGCTGGTAAAGTTTGGCCACCCAAGGTGTAGCTCAGCCCACCAAAGAACCTGAAGATGTCAATGGCCCGTTGCACCTCGGCAGTGCTTTCGGCCAATGTCTTGCCCTCTTCGCGCGTCAACAGTTCAGCCAGCTCGGTCTTGCGCGCCTGCAACAAGACCGAAGCCTGACTGAGCACACGGCCTCGGGCTACCGGACTTTGGCTGGCCCACTTGTCAAAAGCTGCTTGAGCGGCGGCGACCGCTGCCGAGGCATCCTCAGGGCCACTGACTGGATACTGGGCCACTTCTTCCCGCCAATCGGCGGGGTTGAGGGTTCGGAACGTCTGGCCCGAGCGGGCCGGCACCCACTGACCGCCAATCAGGTTGAGGTATTCGCGCATAGCGGCCAAGTGAGATACCAGCCTGCGGTCTGCTGCAAAAGGTTTTCCTTGCTCAGTGAGCTGAGGTGCGCGGGTCAGGATTTTGGCCAGGCCACGGGCTCCCATCTGCCTCGGACAACTGCACCACACGCGCTCGGGGCACATGCTGCGCAATGGCCAAGCCCACCAAGTTCACCCAGCGCTGGCACCGGTCCAAGATCACGCCGTCGGACGTGGCGACCACATGAGCCGACTCAGCCAAGACACGGTCAGGGTTGAATGCCAGCTCGACACGCACAGGCAGCCCCGTGCGGCTGGCTACGTCCAAAATGAGCGCCTTAAGCCGCCCGCTGTTGGACACCGGCTGATCCAACCACCACACACAACCGGTAACGCCCCAGCCTTGGGCCATGCGGAAGATCAGCTCCAACGCCGGCACGGTCTCCTGCACCTTCCGGTACCGGCGGTGCACTCCGGCAATGTCCCGGCAACAACCGTCGCGACCCAACAACACAATGCCCCCGGCCAAAGCCGTCTCCAAAATCGTCAGCACGTTATACCCATCCAGCCAAAGCTCTTCTCCTCGCACCGACTCAGGCTCAACCCGATGCGCCAGGCGGCGCGCCACCGCTTCGGCCGGGCACACCACCCGCCCCACAGCCAGGCGTTGGCGGCGTGTCAGCGCGTAGTGGTTCCCCACCAGTTCCAAGGCTGAGTGAGGTGCGTAGCCCCGGTCCAATAACCAACACAAATCTTCCACCGCAGCGCGCAACCGAGGTAGGTGCCGGGGTCCGAACAACCGTTCGTCCTCCGGGGCTGGCCCACGATGAAGCGAGCGGTGAGGCATAAAACCTACCCTCCGGCAACTACTGGCCAACCTCCAACCGGTAAGCCTCTTGGCCGCAAGGCCTGCGGCGGATGCCTCGACACAACGGGCGGTCTTGGGCCAAGTCGGCTTTCATCCAGCCGTCTCGGGCAGGTTCACTGCTATCCCTTGGCTGCGGAGGTACTCTTTAACTTGCCGAATGGTCAAGGTGCGGAAGTGGAATACCGAGGCCGCCAGTAGCACCTTGGCCCCGGCCTGGACCACTGCCTGGTAAAAGTGCTCCAGCTTACCCGCACCGCCCGAGGCCACCACCGGCACCCGCACCGCACGGGAGATTGCCCGGGTGAACTCCAGGTCGTAGCCCGATAACGTACCGTCGCCATCCATGCTGGTGGGCAAGATCATGCCGGCCCCCAGTTCCTCGCACTGCCGCGCCCAAGCCACGGCGTCCTGGCCCGTTGGCCGCGTACCGCCAGCTATCACCACCTCGAAGCCCGACGGCACAGCCGCGTTGCGCCGCGCGTCGATCGCCACCACAATCCGGTCCGACCCGAACCGCCGGGCAGCTTGACGCACCAGGTCAGGGTTCTTGACTGCCGCGCTGTTCATCGATACCCGCGTGGCGCCTGCCTCCAACACCTGCTGGATGTCCTCTAGCGAGCCGATGCCGCCCCCGACTGTTAACGGGATGCGGATCACTGCAGCTACGCTCTTGACCCAGGCCAGCCGGGTTTTCCGGTTCTCAACCGTGGCTGCAATGTCCAGCATCGCCAGTTCATCGGCCCCTTCCTGTTCGTAGAAGGTGGCGTGTTGTACCGGATCACCTGCATCCCGCAGGTTCACAAAATGAACGCCCTTGACCACCCGGCCATCTTTCATGTCCAGGCAGGGCATGATCTTGATAATGCTCATAAGGCTCGATACCAACTTAGAGTTGGCCCACACACACGGATTGCCAGGCCAGCCCCTGGCTTTGCGGTGTGAGACGGTCTAAACCAGCGCCAAGCTACGGCGCGTTTAGTGAGTTCCACAAGGCCAAACCATCCGCTGAGAAACCCGCCTCAAGATTGTAGCTGCACCTCGACCGGCCCTGGCTATAGTATGCGGCCAAGACGGCAGTCTGCCGACGCTCCTGGGATCGCCCGGCAGTCTGCTGGTGAATGCGCCGTGAACAATCAAGGTTCGAGCTGGTGCTATGCTAGGGGTTTTTGAGCTGTTGCTGGTCTTGGCGTTTTTCGGCTTGGTGGTGCTGGGAACGGTCTTTTGGGTTTGGATGCTAATTGATTGCGCCACCAAGGAACCCAACACGGGCAACGACAAGATCGCATGGGTGGTAATCATTGCCTTAACCCATTTGATTGGGGCCGCATTGTACTTCTTTGTGCGTCGGCCTACACGCATCCGTCAGCTTGGCCGCTGATGCGTCTGGGCCAAAAGCGGTCGCAAAGCCAGCCTGCCGCGCCTTTGCCAAGAGCCCGGCTGGGGATCAGTTGGGGCTTGCGGAACCAGCCGCCGCCGGAGTTTACTGGCCGTGTGCAAGAGCCATAAAGCCCTATGACCGCGTTTACGATCTACCTGATCTGCTTTGGCGTGGGGCTGCTGTTCACGGTGGTAAGCGCCATCTTGGGGCACCTGTTTGGCGGGGCGGACACTGACACCGACGCGCACGTCGATGTGGGTACCGGCGGCCATGCTGAGGCAGGGTTCGAGCACACCGGCATGCCTGGGCTATCACCTTTCAGCCCCACCACCATTGCCTCGTTCATCACAGCCTTCGGCGCTTTTGGCATGATTTTCTCCAAGATTCCATTGACCCAGAGCGCTTGGGTCAGTGGGCCGTTGTCTGGGGTCAGTGGCTTGGCTGTGGCGGCTGGGGTATTCTGGATGTTCAACAAGCTGTTCAATAAAACCCAGGCCTCCAGCGAGGTGCAGGTGCACGAGCTGCTCGGGTGCAACGCCACCGTCATTACGTCCATCCCGCAAGGCGGCGTGGGCGAAATTGCTTACGTGCGAGGGGGCATTCGGTACACCGCCCCCGCCCGCAGCGAGTCCGGCGCAGCTATTGGCCAAGGCCAAGTGGTCCGCATCCATCGGATCGTAGGCACCCAGTTTTACGTGGTGCCATGTTGAACCTTTTGGCACTTACGCAACCTGTATGGACGCAGTGGACGGTCAACCGGTTGAAGCTATGAACCTGATCACGTGGTTTGGTTTGTTGGCTCAAGGCGGCGTGGGCACAGTCGTCGTGGTGGGCATCGTTGGGATCCTGACGGTCATCTTCCTGTTCCTGATCATTTGGGCCAGCCGTTACACCAAGGTCGGTCCCAACCAGGTGCTGGTGGTCTCAGGCCGTAAATACCGGTTTGTGGATGCCGACGGCACAGTCCGGACGCGCGGGTTCCGCATCGTCAAGGGCGGCGGCACCTTCGTGCTGCCGGTGCTAGAGAAAGTGGACGTGCTGTCCTTGGAGCTGATGACCATCGACGTGGTCACACCGGAGGTCTATACCGTCAAGGGCGTCCCGGTCAAAGTCGATGGCGTGGCTCAGATCAAGGTCAAAGGCGACGATGTCTCCATCGCCACTGCCGCGGAGCAGTTCCTGAGCAAGGGCACCGAGGAAATCCGCAGCATCGCCACCCAAACGTTGGAAGGGCATCTCCGCGCGATTTTGGGCACCTTGACTGTCGAGGAGATTTACCAAAACCGCGATGCCTTCGCGGCCAAAGTGCAGGAGGTGGCTGCCGGCGACATGGCCAACATGGGCCTGGGCATCGTCAGCTTCACCATCCGCGACATCCGCGATAGCCAGGGCTACCTGGAGGCCTTGGGCAAACCGCGCATTGCCCAGGTCAAACGCGACGCCGTCATTGCTCAGGCTGAGGCTGACCGGGACGCCATGATCAAAAGTGCCCAGGCCCAGCAGGCCGGCCAAGAAGCCAAATTCGCGGCCGACACCAAGATCGCCGAAGCCCAACGCGACTACCAAATCAACGTGGCCACCTTCCAGGCAGCGGTGAACCAGAAAAAGGCCGAGGCCGACCTAGCTTACGACCTGCAGAAGTTCAAGACCGGCCAGTTGGTCAAAGCTGAGGAAGTCCAGGTCAGCATCATCGAAAAGCAAAAGCAGATCGAGCTGCAAGAGCAGGAAATCAAACGCAAGGAACGCGAGCTCCAAGCCAATGTCCAAAAACCCGCCGATGCCGAACGCTACAAGGTCGAGACCCTGGCCAACGCCCGTCGATACCAGCTTGAAACGGAGGCTGCCGGCGCCGCCGCAGCCACCAAACAGACCGGCTTTGCCAATGCTGAAGTCACCAAGGCCACCGGCCTGGCCGAAGCCGAAGCCCACAAAGCACGCGGCTTGGCTGAGGCAGCAGTCATCGAGGCTCAAGGCAAAGCCCAAGCTGAAGCCATGCGGCTCAAAGCCGAAAGCTTCAAGCAATACAACGAGGCCGCTGTGATCGAAATGATTGTGAAGGTGCTGCCGGAGATTGCTGGACGGATCGCTGAGCCTTTGGCCAAGACCGAACGCATCGTCATCATCAATAGCGGCGGGGGCCCCGGCGCCGGCGCCAGCAAACTCACAGGCGACATCACCCAAATCATCGCCCAACTGCCCCCTGTGCTGGAAAGCCTCACCGGGGTAAAGCTGGAGAAGCTCCTTGAACAAGTGCCCGCCCTCAAAAAGGCCATGGCCAAGGACGAACCGCCAGCAGCGAAGGCCTAGAAAAGAAAGCTGCGTGCCCGTCAGCGCACTGCGGGTAACCCTTGGCCGGACTGGCACCCGAAAACCGCCCGGCTACCGTCGCGGCCCTGTCCAAGCTCGGAGGCCTGAAGATCAGTCCGCCCCCTTTGATGAGTCACTGGAGCCAGTTGTCGGATTCGAACCGACGACCGACGGTTTACAAAACCGTGATAAGTTTCTATGATATTTCATAAATGTTACACTAACATTCATGAAGACAACTGGTTGTGCACAGAGGCGGCTCTTAGGCTCGGGACAGTTCAGGCACTTTTGGGGCCTCCTGGTGTACCAATTTGTACCAATTTTGGGCTGCGAGCCGGTGGCAGACCGTAGGCGGGACCGCCCCGGGCGGTATCGCCGTATTTGGCCCCAGGTTGGGCCATCCCCCGGCCTGGAACCGTAACAGCCGTAACAAGCATTGTCACTGCTTGCTTTTTTGGTGGTCGGGCCAACCGTAACAAGCCGTAACAGGCGCACCAGGGGAGCAGCAGTTTCGCATTGACTGCCAATGGTTGTTACGTTGTTACGGTTTGGCTGGCGTATCGGGTGCATGGGCGGCCGGTGCGCTAGGGCTCTGCCTAGGGTTCGCCGCGGGCTGGCCAGCCATACTGCTTGGCCAGAGCTGCCACGGCCTCTTGCACCTTGAGGGAGGCGCCTTTGGCCAGCTCAGCCGCTAGTTGCCGGGCTTCTCCAGCCGTGGCGGGCATACGGCCTCGGCCCGACCCATTCCATTTGGGCCGACAGATATTTTCACCTTTTTTCCTCATATCTCCCTATCGTTGAGGGACTTACCCCCCCTTACCCCTGTGTTTCACCATGCGCGACAGATTTCCCGAGAAAAAAAAGCCGCCTGGCGGCCGGGGGGCCGCCAGGCGGTGTGGGAGCCTCGCTGCGTCTCCATTGCCTTTCGGCGTGGCGCGGCCCTTTGCGGACCATGACCGACTGGAAACGGAAAACTGGCCTCCCAGTCTCCATTGCCTTTCGGCGTGGCCCGGCCCGCAGCTTGCAATGCACCCCGGGCCTGGAACCGTAACAGCCGTAACAAGCATTGTCACTGCTTGCTTTTTTGGTGGTCGGGCCAACCGTAACAAGCCGTAACAGGCGCACCAGGGGAGCAGCAGTTTCGCATTGACTGCCAATGGTTGTTACGTTGTTACGGTCTGCCTGAATCGTGGCAGCTGCCGCTCGGTGTCGGTTTCGCATTGACTGCCAATGGTTGTTACGTTGTTACGGCTCAGGTTGGGGTGCAGGCGTTGTGGTGGCAGCCCGGGTAGTCGGGGGGCCTTGGGGCTTGGGCAAATAGCGCGCCCAGGCGTCCTGGAAGTCTGTGGCCTCGTAGCCTTTTGCCGTTAATCTTCCGCCAAAGCGGATGGTCTTGGGGCAGATGTCAAGGGGCCGCAGCAGGATTGCCAGTTGGTTGGGGGTAACGGGGCGGCCTTGGTTAAAGTCCGCCCACGGCTCGGCTTCGCGCTCTGCGAGCTTTTGAGCAAGCTCTTGGGAGGCAATTCTGTCTTCTGGCCGCTGGTCGAAGATCTCTTTGATAGCCGCCAGAAGCTGAACCTGAATGGGGGCTTGGTCTGAGGGTGGGCGGGCAGCATCCAGGGCGTGGTAGCTGGCTTGCACCCGTGCGGTCCATTCCGGGCCAACCACTCTGGCGACGGTGAAAAGGGGGCGCCACTTATCAGCTTGCCGATTGGCAGCGTCTTCAGGCAGCCCCAGCTCGTTGTCTGGCAGCGCTGCCGTTTGTTCTATCTGCTGCCGATGGTCCAAACACCACCGGGCTAGTTTCCGCTGTAGCGCCAGCAATTCTTGGCGCGCTTGGCTTTGGCGGCTCGAGTCGAAGCGTTGCTTCCGCTCTGCGGGGGTGGCGCGCTGCATCCGAATGGTAATGCACCGGTCGGCCAGGGGGGCCAAGCTACCGGTGAATTGGCCGATACCGGCAAACGCAACGGCACAGTAGCACCGATAGAGTTTCGGGGCGAACCGCTTCAGGCCTCCGCCTCCGACCTCTTCAACGCGCAGAACCGCACCGCCCTCGTTGTCATAACCGCTTTTGAGCAGCGCCTCCAGGTCTTCACGGTAGCTTGCAAGTAAGCTCTGCGCCTCGTCAATGAACAGGGTGGGCTGGACTTGTGCCGCCGCCCGAAACAGCCCCGCAGATGTGAGGCTTGCCAGCAGCATCGGTTTCTCGGATAGGTGCGACAGAATCTTGAGCGCGGTTGTCTTGCCGCACTGCTGCACTGGCGAGGTGAAGTGCAGCCTGGGTGAATGGCTGAACGCGTTGACGCAGAAAGTGTGCGCCGCCCAAAGGGCCATGGCGTCGGCAGCACCACCGGGCAGCACCAGGTGGCGCTGGAGGCACTCCACCACCTCAGCAAAAAGGCTGGGGCCGTCCACTGGCTGAGGCCAAGGCTCCACTTCGGGGCAGAGCCCGCAGGCAGCGGCCTGCGGGTTGGCCCCACCCCGGCGATAGCGGCCCATCGACTCGGCGATGCGCTGCAGTTCGTCCTCTGGCAGAGGGGGCTGGCAGCGCTCCTGATTCACCACCTGCAGGGCCGCTTGGATGGCCTTCACCGACAAGCCGACAGCGCGCAATTTGCCGGCTAGCCGGGTCAGCTCCATGTTTCGGCTGCCTTCCGGGATGGGCGGCAGCTCCGCGTCGTTCCGGCCTTGGGCAGGCGGGCGCTTGCGGGGCCACAGGGTCTTAGCCAGGAACTCGGTCAGCTCGGGCGGCGGCTCCCGCAACGCCTCTTGGCTAAGGCGCACCTCCCAGCGGTATTGTCCGCCGTCGGCCAGCTTGGACGGCGGGGCCACGATGTAGCCGCCGTTGGCTTTGATATCTACGCCATCGGCAACGCCCTTACTGGGGGCGTTTTTCAGTTTCTCGGGTAGCCGGAAATAAAAGTGCCAACCGCCGTGCGCGGACCGGGCGCGGGGCGTATCGTCTGGGAGCCACCCGCTGCTCTGCCACTGGCGCATGGTGGCCTCGCCGCCGTGGCGCGGGTCCACGTCCACAACCAGCAAGCCTGACTTTTCGCCGGTGGCAATGCCCACGTTGGCGGTCGGGCAGCCGGCCCACAGCTTTTCAATCGCAGCCTGGTTGGTGGTTGCCGACTTGTAGCCACCTTTAAGCCTTGGCACCTTCTTACCCGGCACTAGGTGCACAACCGGAAAGCCCGCTGCGCCGTAATCCTTGGCAGCCTGTAACAGCGCTGCGGTATCCGAGCCGGGGCCAGACGCACCGGTGTTGGCCGATAACTGAACCAACCGCACCGGGCCGCTGTGCGGCAGCCAAACGTGCAGCCAGTCTGACTCCGGCAGCGCCAAGGCGTCCCTATCGGCCAGCGGTATGCCGCGGGCCTCAATCGATTTCACCGATGCCCGGACCACGACGCCGGTCTCGGTGTCTTGCACCTCGACAAATTGGCAACCCTGTTGGATTGCCTGCTCCAAGCACTTGTTCGGAATCGCCCAGGCCGGGGCAGTGTCCTTAACACCGGCACTAATGCGCTCCAAGCTCACCGGCACCTTATCGCCGGAGCCCAGCCGAAGGCGCAGCACATCGTCCTGCGAATTTGATGTTGACCAAGTGGTGTGGTTGGATAACATGAGGTGAGCTATAGCGGTTTCGTAGGATTGTCCCTGGCCGCCCGGACCGGAAGGCCGGGCGGCCTTCTGCTTTCTGGCTTTGTAATTAGTTTATCACCGTTGCCGGCCCGATGCGCCGGGTGTGGAACCGCTCGCGAACCCAGGCGTGCACCTCCGATGCCAGGAACCTCACCCGACGGTTGCCGAACTTGTAGTGCGGCATGCCCATGGCCAGATACCGATTCACGGTGCGCGGGCACAACTTCAGTAGCTGCGCCACTTCCTTTTTGGTCAGGTAGCTTTCCATTGAACCTACCTTGTTGTTTTCGCCTAAACTCTTCATATCCTCCTTTGTTATGCGCCCTACCTTACCCTACCGCAAACGAACCTGTCAACAGTTTTTCGCTAGAAAGCCAGAGCCGTGGGGGTGGCGCGGGCGCGCACGGCGTTAGCTGCCAGGCTCGGCCTAGGCCAGGGGCCTGTTGGTCAACTGCACTACGTTCGCCGGCTGCTCCGGGCCGGTGGCAAACCAGCGCTCGGCATCGGCCGCCGAAACCAGTTCTCGGTAGTGCCGGTGCACCACCGCGGGGCTGTTGCCCAGCTCGCCCGCTACTCTGCCGGCGTCACGTATGAGCGCAAACCGGTAGCTGGCATAACTGTGGCGTAGGGCGTTGGGCTTCCATTTGAGCCCCGCCGCAGCGGCGGTGCGGCGTTGGGTAACGTAGTAGGCCTCATGGTTGCCTGGCCACACTGGGCCTTGCCTACCAGCGTAGGGCGCTAGCCACGCCGCTAGCGCATCGCAGATAGGCACGATGCGGCGGGTAGCTGTCTTGGCACGGTCGGCACCGACAACGATTTCGCGTCGGTCCAAGCGGATATCCGACCATTGGAGCCGCTCTATCTCCGCCGACCTTAAGCCCGCAAAGGCCCCTATGGCGAGACACGGAACGTAGTCCGGCGGTGCGGCGGCAAACAACTTCGCCAGCTCTTCTGGGCTGTAAATGGGCACTGGCGGCGGGGGCGCCTTCGGGATTGCGATGGGGGCGGCGGGGTTGGCGGCGGCATAAGCCCGATTCACAGCCCATCGATAGAAAGTGTGGACTACCCGGCGGTAATGGCTGTAGGTGCGCGGGGCCACGTGCAGCCCATCCAGCCACCGCTGCACGTCGGCAGTGCTGATATCCTTCACAGCGCGGTCGGCAAACTCAGCGCAGAATCGGCCCAGTCGGGCCTTCAAATCCTGAATGGTGCGGGCCGATGCGCCTTGGGATTCCTTCAGCGCTAGAAACTCCGCCACAGCTTCGCGCAGCGGCTTAGCTTGCACCGACCGATGGTGTAGGGCGTAGGTGCGGGCCGCTTCACGTAGGGCCTGTAAGTCGCCGACTAGCCGCAGACAATCGGCCACGCAGTGGGCGGCGGCAGCCACGTCCACGCCAAAGGGCGCCAGGGCTGCCTCAGCAGCCCGGTATTGGACGGCTTGCTGGCGGGGTATGGCGGCAGCATCCACTTGCCGGTCGGCCAATAGCCGGGCCAGCTCTTGGGCGCGTGTAAGCGCTTCCACTTCGGTCTTGAAGGTTTCCCACCGGCGCCTCCCGTCAGCGCGGTTGGCGACACGGTAGCTCCATTGGCCGTCGGGGCGGCGGCACCGATAGACAGGCACCGTTACCCAACCCAGGCGGACTTTTTTGGGCCAACGGTCTGTTTGGGGTTTAGGCATAGGCGCGGGGCCGTATCGGGGTTGCAGGTTGCACTTCGCCCAGCCCAGCCCGGCTTGGCACGGGTACTGGGGGCACCGGCACCATACACCGGCGCCAAGGGGCTGGGACCAAGGGCTGCGACTAAGCCAGGCTTGTCGGTTCGCTAGTTCGGGGCCACTCAAAACTCGGTTTCGCATAGGCTGTTTTCAGGCGCATTTTTGTACCAAAAGTGTCCCAATAAGGCAAGCACTTTTTGCCTACCTTGAAGCTTGCTAAATTGCAATCTCCTTGTATTCAGTGGCTTAGGCTTGGAGCCAGTTGTCGGATTCGAACCGACGACCGACGGTTTACAAAACCGTTGCTCTACCGCTGAGCTAAACTGGCCTCAGGCGATTGGTTTCATAGACCAGTTCCGGACTTAGGTCAAGCCATCTTGGGCCGCGGTTTGGCTGGAGCAGCCCAACTTGGGCGAGAGACCGCAGCCAGCCGGCGCCCAAAGCACCCGATGTCCAGTTCTTCAAGGCAAGTGCGCACTCCAACCCATTCGAACTCCCCGACGGCTGTTTGATCGCATGGTGCGGTACGACTTCGACCCCTTCCCGCACTCGCTACCGCTCGATCCACTCAGCCAATCAGCGACACCAATGGCCTATGGCGGTGTTTAGGTGCAAGTTCGGCGCACCCCAACGCCAAACGGGCAGCTCCAAACGAGATCGCTCTGGTGCCGTGCCCCCCGAAGCGGTTCGACCGCAACCGCGGCTGCCCATGCACCTAGCCCGAGGCCGGTCGTCATCGATGTTTGGGAACCAGCTCGCCCGCAGCTAGGCCACGGATCGTACGCCTGCTCTTCTGGGCTGTGTTTACGTTCAAAGCTTGGAAACGGAGCCGCCCGCGGGCATGCTGCGGGCATGACAGCAAGCTGGACACCTCGGCAACGGCTTTTGGTGGCGTTGGAACATCGGCAGCCAGACCGCGTGCCCATCGACCTGGGCGGTAACCAGACCGGCATCCACCGGATCGCCTACCAGAAGCTGCTCGATCGCCTTGGTCTGAAGGAAGAAATTGTGATCATGGACTTGGTGCAGCAACTGGCGCTGCCATCGGAGGCGGTGCTGCAGCGACTGCATGTAGACACCCGCTACGTGTGGGCTAAGCCGCCCGCTAGCTTCAAAGCGCAGGTGGTCCAACGCCACCGGAACGGCCGGCTCTGGCACGAGTTCACCGACGAGTTCGGCGTCACTTGGTCCATGCCCGATGATGCGCCGCTTTACTTCGACATCTCGCACTCGCCGCTGGCGGGTCTATCGTTACAGCAAATCAAGGACTACCCGTTCCCAAAAGGCGACGACCCCAGCCGCTTCGACGGCTTGCGCCAGCGCATCTTGACCCTCAAGCGCGAGACCCCTTACGCGGTGGTCAGCGGCATCTCCGGTGTGGTGTATGAAATCTGCTGGTACCTGCGCGGCTTGGAAAACCTGTTCACCGACATGATCCAGCAGCCCCAGGTGTTGGAGGTGCTCCTAGACCGCACACTTCAATTTTGGCTGGACTGGTTCCGGCTCTTTCTGGACGAGGCCGGGGATGTGGTGGACGTGATCATGATCGGCGACGATCTGGCGGGCCAAAACGGGCCGTTGTTTTCACCCAAGATTTACCGAGCCATAATCAAACCGCGCCAGAAACGCCTGGTGCAATACATCAAATCCCGCACCAAAGCCAAAATCTGGTATCACTCCTGCGGCTCGGTCGTCGAATACATCCCTGACCTGCTGGACAACGGCATTGACATCCTCAACCCGGTGCAGATTTCTGCCAAAGGCATGGACCCGGCCGAGCTCAAAGCCCGATGGGGCCAGCGTTTGGTCTTCTGGGGTGGGGGCGTGGACACGCAGGATGTCTTACCCCACGGCACACCGGAGCAAGTGCGCGAGAACGTGCGACGTAATCTGGAAGCCTTTAAGCCAGGGGGCGGCTATGTGTTCAACGGCGTGCACAATATCCAGGCTGATGTGCCGCCCGAGAATGTGTTGGCCATGTACGACGCCGCGCTCGAATTCGGAGGGTATCAGTGAGAGCACTTTCCGGAGCCTGTCGGACTTGGGACGTAAAGCGTTGACGATCGAGCAGGGGAGATCCTGGCGGGAAAAATTACCCTGCTGAACGTCATGACCTTACGAATGCGAGACCTGCCAGGCCTGACCCACTGCCAGCCGGTGGCCTGGGGACAGGCGATGGATTAGGCCTGCAAGAAAGCCGGCTGCCGCCATGTCCCAGCGCACAGGTCCCTATTTCGGTGGCTTGACACCGAGTCTGTTTGGCCATAGAAGTGTGAAGACACGCAATCCAAAACTCCATGAAAACATCCCCGTGCATGCTTCTTGGGGCTGCCTTCCTGGCGGCCGTCCTGCAACCCAACCCTGGCCTTGCCCAAGGCACGGCCTTTACCTATCAGGGCCGGCTGGAGGCCGGCGGCCAACTCTACAGCGGCCTGGCCGAGTTCCAGCCCACCCTCTGGGATGCGTCCAGCGGCGGCACGCAGGTGGCCGCCAACAACCCGGCCCAGGTCGTTGTGCCTGTGACCAACGGCCTGTTTGTGCTGCCGCTGGATTTT
>Ga0078972_1011814_pt1 | contig 15394 bp, 13 predicted proteins | sample YelNatPaOPGAMG01_FD_67568 | JGI IMG/M metagenome (GOLD analysis project Ga0078972, IMG submission 67568) | Hot spring thermophilic microbial communities from Obsidian Pool, Yellowstone National Park, USA - OP-RAMG-01 (SPADES assembly) (version 2) | ecosystem: Environmental > Aquatic > Thermal... | reverse complement strand
GTGGGGGGGGGGCGCCGGCCCCCCCCGGGGGGGCCCCCGCCCCCCCCCGCCAACCCCCGCGAAACGGCTCCGCACCGGGTGAGCGCGGAGCGTGTAGCCCGGTCCCCCGGGTCCGGCAGCCGCCCGAGCGACCGAGCCGGGTAATGAATCCGCGTGTTCTCTGTAAGGCAGGTGCAAGTGAGCGCAACAAGCGAGCCCATCGTCCAGATGCGCGGCATCGTCAAGCGTTTCCCCGGGGTGGTAGCCAACGCAGGGGTCGATTTCGACCTCATGCCGGGCGAGGTGCATGCCCTGCTGGGCGAGAACGGCGCCGGCAAGACGACGCTGATGAACGTCCTCTATGGCCTGCACACTCCCGATGCCGGCGAGATTCGCCTGCGGGGCAGGCGCGTCGCTTTCGCCTCGGCCAACGATGCCATCGCCCACGGGCTGGGCATGGTCCACCAGCACTTTATGCTCGTGAACCCCTTCACTGTGGCCGAGAACATTGTGCTGGGGCAGCGTTCGCGCCGCGGGCCACTCTTGGAGAAACGCAGCGTGGTGTACGAGCGGCTGCGCGCCCTGTCGGAGCAGTACCACCTGGCCATCGACCCCTCAGCCGAGGTGTGGACGCTCTCGGTGGGCGAGCAGCAGCGGGTGGAGATTCTCAAGGCGCTCTACCGCGGCGCCGAGGTGTTGATCCTCGACGAGCCCACGGCCGTCCTCACGCCTCAGGAGGTGGAGGGGCTCTTGCAGACGCTGCAGCAGCTCACCCGCGAGGGCAAATCGATCGTCTTCATTTCGCACAAGCTGGGCGAAGTGCTGGCTGCTAGCGACCGCATCACCGTCTTGCGCGATGGCAAGGTGGTCGATACGGTGCGGGCCCACGACACCGACCAGCAGGCCCTGGCCCGCATGATGGTGGGCCGCGATGTGGTGCTGAGGGTCAGCAAGCCGCCGGCCCGGCCCGGCGAGGTCCTCCTGTCGGTGCAGGGGGTACATGCCCTGAGCGACCGCGGCCTGCCGGCATTGCGCGGGGTGAGCTTTCAAGTGCGCGCCGGCGAGATCCTGGGCATTGCCGGGGTGGCTGGCAACGGCCAGAGCGAGCTGGAGGAGGTCATCGCCGGCCTGCGCCGCGTGACCGCGGGCCGCATCGCCATCTGTGGCCACGAGACGGCTAACCGCCGCCCCGCCGAGGTCAGCCGCGCGGGCCTGGCCCACATCCCTTCCGACCGCTACCGCCTGGGCCTGCTGAAGGACTTCCCCGTGGCCGAGAACCTCTTCCTGCAGCGCATTGGCGAGCCGCCCTTCACCCGCCACGGCTGGCTCGACCAGGCCATCATCCAGGCCGCGGCCCGCGAGCTGGCTGCCGCCTATGACGTGCGCACTCCGTCGGTGGCCGCCCATGCCGGCACCCTTTCGGGCGGCAACGCACAAAAGATGATCCTGGCGCGCGAGTTGGCCCGCAACCCCAAGGTGCTCCTGGCCGCCCAGCCCACCCGAGGCCTCGACGTCTCGGCCATCGAATATGTGCACCGCCGGCTCATCGAGCAGCGCGACAAAGGGGTGGGCATCGTGCTGATCTCTACCGAGCTCGATGAGATCCTGGCCCTGAGCGACCGCATCGCCGTGATGTATGAAGGCGAGATCGTGGGCATGGTGGATGCGGAAGGCGCCGATGTGAACGAGATCGGGTTGATGATGGCTGGCTCCAAGCGACAGAGCCGCGAGGAGGCTCGATGAGCGAAGGAGATACGGTAGCCCGGCCGGTAGCCAAGAGACTTGCCCTTCCTTCCTGGCTCGTGGCCGGGGGTGCGCCGGTGGCCGGTGCCCTGGTGGGCCTGGCCATCGGTGCCCTGCTGATCCGGCTGACCGGGGCCGACCCACTGCAGGCCTATGCGACGATGGTGCGCGGAGCCTTTGGCGGCCCGCGCCAGATCACCGATACGATCCTCAAGGCCTCGCCGCTGCTCCTGGTGGGGCTGGGCCTGACGGCCGCTTTCCGCGCCCGCGTCTGGAACATCGGCGGCGAGGGGCAGTACTACATGGGGGCTCTCTGCGGCGGCATCGTGGCCCTCTACTGCGCCAATTGGCCGCGGCCGCTCCTCTTGGTCACCATGCTCGGGGCGGGGGTGGCCGGCGGCATGGCCTGGGCCCTCGTCGCCGCCGTGCTCAAAGTCCGCCGCGGCATGAGCGAGATCATCTCGACGCTGATGCTGAACTATATCGCCATCCTCTTCATGCAGTACATGGCGCGCGGACCTCTGCAGGAGCCGGGCGGCTACCTGCCCGAGAGCGCCCAGTTTGCGGCCTCCACCCGCCTGCCCACCCTGCTGGGCACGCGCGTCCACCTGGGCGTGCTGATCGCGGTGCTCCTGGTGCCCCTGGTGTACGCCCTCCTGTGGTCGACCCCGCTCGGCTTTCGCCTGCGTGCAGTGGGCTCGCGCGAAAGCGTAGCCCGCTACGCCGGCATCAGCGTCGAATGGGCGATCGTCTTTGCCCTGGCCTTCAGCGGCGGCCTGTCGGGGCTGGCCGGCATCGTCGAGGTGAGCACCCTGCACACCCGGCTCAAGGCCGCCATCTCGGGCGGCTACGGGTTCAGTGGCATCCTGGTGGCCCTGCTGGGGCGCATGCACCCGGTGGGGGTCGCCATCGCCTCGGTGTTCTTCGCCGCCCTCATCATCGGCGCCCAATCGATGCACGTCGTTTCGGGGCTCCCCGATGCCCTGGCCAACGCCGTCCAGGCCCTGATCGTGCTTTGCGTGTTGGCCGCCGATGCCCTCGCCCGCAGGAGGCTGAACGCATGAACTGGAGCTTGATCCTGAATTGGGCTTTCGTCGTGGCGCTGGTCACCGCAGGCATCCGCCTGGCCATCCCCGTGCTGCTGGCGGTGTTGGGCGAGACGGTGACCGAGCGCGCCGGGGTGCTGAACCTGGGCCTCGAGGGTGTGATGGCGGTGGGTGGCGTGACCGGCTTCCTGGTGGCCTACCTGCTGCAGAGCGGCCCACTCGCCGCCTGGAGCTCGTGGATCGGCCTGCTGGCCGGCATGGCAGCCGGCATGCTCTTGGGGCTGATCCTGGCGGTGCTCAGCATCTCGCTGCAGGCCGACCAGGTCATCTGCGGGGTAACGCTGGTGGTCTTTGGCCAGGGTTTGGCCAATTATGTCTATCGGCAGGCCTTCAGCTCGCTGACGGCGCGCGTGCCCGGCCTGCCCGCGCTGCCCATCCCGCTCCTCAGCCGCATCCCTGTGCTGGGAGAGATCCTGTTCGACCACGACGCCACGGTCTACATCACCTTTGCGCTGGTCTACCTGGTGTGGCTCTTCCTCTTCCGCACCCACTGGGGCCTGAGCATCCGCGCCGTGGGCGAGAACCCGGCCGCCGCCGAGACGTCGGGGCTGAACGTCAGCGCCATCCGCTATGCGGCCACCCTCATCGGCACGGCCCTGGCCGGCCTGGGGGGCGCCGTGCTGACCACCATCCAACTGCGCATGTTCCGCGAGGGCATCACGGGCGGGCGCGGCTGGATCGCGGTGGCGCTGGTGATCTTTGCCCGCTGGCAGCCCAAGCTGGCGCTGGTGGGCGCGTTGCTCTTCGGCCTGGCCGACTCGATCCAGTATCGCATCCAGGCCCTCAGCCAGGTGGAGCGCGGCATGGGGACCATTCCCTACGAGTTCCTGCTGATGCTGCCCTACGTGCTGACCCTGGTGGTGCTCCTCTACCGCACGGGCCACAGCGAGGCGCCCGCCGCCCTGGGGCGGGCCTACGACAAGAGTGCAGACTGACCGGCGCCTATGCCACTTGCTCCGAAAGAGAATCTGCTGCGGGCGATCGCCTACCACGAGCCAGACCACGTGCCCTACGCAGGCGAAGGGGCCTACGCCCTGGTCGACTACCGCGGCCGCCGCCCGCCGCGCGAGGGTGTCGACGAGTGGGGCGTGACCTGGGCGCCGCTGCCGGCCACCTACCTGGCTTCAGACGAAGAGCCGGCGCTCTCGTACCCGGCCAGGCCGGCAGCGCGCAGCGTGGAGGAGCTGCTCGAGCGCCCGGCCCCGAGCGCCGCCGACCCCAGCCTCTACCAGGGGCTGCTCGGGGGCATCGACCCGGCCCAAACCCTGGCCATCGGCCAGCACCCGGCAGGCCTGCTCGACCGGCTGGTGGCCCTCCTCGGCATGGAGCAGGCCATGCTGGCGCTCTTGCGCCGCCCGGCCGAGGTGCAGGTGGTGCTCGACCGGATCGCCGGCTACCACGTGCAGGTGGCCCACGGGTACCTGGCCGCGGGGGCCGAGGCGGGCTGGCTGGCCGACGACTATGCGGGCAGCGGCGGGCCGTTCCTTGATCTCAGGCTCTGGCGGCGCCTGATCCTGCCGGCGTTGGTGCAGATCATCTCCGTCTACCGTGCGGCGGACGCCCCCGTGTTCTTCCACACCTGTGGCCAGGCCGCTGCCTTCGTGCCCGACCTCTTGGCGGCCGGCGTCAACGTCTTGAACCTCGAAAGCGACGCCTGCGACCTGGAGGCCCTCAAGGGCCGCTTTGGGCGACGCATCGCCTTCTTCGGCGGCCTGCCGGCCTCGCTCCTGCTCCACGGCTCTCCCGAAGATGTGCGCCGGGCTGCGCGCCACGCCATCCTTACCCTGGGGCGCGATGGCGGGCTGATCCTGGCCCCCGACCAGCCCCTGCTCTTCCCTGCTGCCAACCTGGCTGCCCTCCAGGACGCCGCCCGCGCCTATGGCCGCTACCCCCTGGCCGGCTGACTCGCGGCAGTAGGCGCGGCATCGTGCCGCGCACCCCACGGCCATCGTCCCGCTCGCCCCGTAGGCGCGGCATCGTGCCGCGTACCCGTACGCGCGGGTTCGTGCCGGCCGCCCCGTACGTGGGGCATCGTGCCGCGTACCCCACCGCCATCGTGCCTCCCACCCAGCGGTCCGTCCGTAGGCGCGGCATCGTGCCGCGCACCCGTACGCGCCCGCTCGTGCCGGCCGCCCCGTACGTGGGCCATCCTGCCGCCCACCCCACGGCCATCTTGCCGCCCACTCCGCGGCTTGCCGGGATAGAATCCCGGCCTACGGTGCTGGGGAGCCTGGGTGGCCCCCGGGCCACGGACCGGGTTACGCGCTCCGCACCCCACCCGGTGCGGAACCGTTCACGGGTCGTGCCGCGTGCCCCACGGCCATCTTGCCGCCCACTCCGCGGCCGCCTCGGCCGTTGACAGCGCACATCCGCAGGGGCTATAATGGAATCAGATGGTCTGCGAGCCGCTGCGCCAGAAAGGAGGCCATGCGATGCTGGTCAGGCCTTTCTCCCCGCACGACGTCGCCTTCGCGGCCAGCCTTTCGGGCCTGGAAGGAAGGAGCGATACCGCCCAGGAGTACGAGAATCTCGTCCACTTTGACCCCCACGGCTGCTTCATCGGCGAGGTCGATGGCGAGCCGGTGGGCATGGTCCTCGCGATCTCGTACGGCAAGCTGGGCTGGATCTCTGCCCTCGTCGTCAAGCAGGCTTACCGCGGCTGCGGCTACGGCAGCATGCTGCTCAGCACCGCCGTCGCCTACCTCCTCGACCATGGCGCCCGCACGGTGGCTCTGGATGCGCCGCCGGAGTGCGTCGACCTCTACGCCCATGCCGGCTTCGCCCCGGCCTTCGACATCCTCTACTTCAGAGGCCAAGCCCAAGCACCGGCAGAAGCCAGCCACCCGTCGATCCTCGCCTTCCGGGCGCGCGACCTGCACGCTGTGACCATGTTCGACTGGGCCTGCTTCGGCGCCAACCGCGAGCGCGTGCTCCGCGCCCTCCTCCGGCTCTCGCCCATCTCCCTCCTGGCGCAGGATGGGGCGGGCGTGGGAGGCTACCTGCTGGCGCGCCGCACCCACGACCACTGGACGGTCGGCCCCTGGGTGTGCACGCGCCTGGCCGAACCGCTGCTCGACCACGCCCTCGCCGCCATCGGCCCCGAGCCGGTGCGGCTGGGCGTGCCGTCGGTGAATGCAGGCGCCCTCGGCCTGGTGCGCGCCCGTGGCCTGCAGGAGTACTACCGCGAGACGCGCATGGTCCAGGGCGACCCCGAGGGAGTGGGCCACCCTGAGAGCATCTACGCCGTCGCCGCGTCCGAGAAGGGCTGACGTAGCCGCGTGCGCGCGCCGGGCCAATGGGCGCCCCGTGCGGGCCAGCAGCCGGCTGCCAGGAGCATGCTGCTCCACCCCCGCCCGGCCCAGGGGCCAGGCCGGGGCGGGCAGGCAGCCCTGCGCATCGTGCAGGCTCCCCAGCCAAAGGAGAATTGACACCGCAGGCCGCGGGGGTATAATGGGAATCCCGCAGGCTTGGTATTGGGCCATCAGAAGAGGATAACCGAAATTGGCACAGAGCAGTGCACGGAAAACACGGCGGTCGCCGGATGCTTCTGTGCGCCTGGAAGTGGCGGGGCAGGCCAAACCCGCGCAACCACAGGCAGGCAGTGAGCCGCAGGCGACCGTGATCCCTCTTATGCCTTCTCCTGGGCTACGGCTGGCCCGCATCCTCGTGCCGGTCGCCAACCCCGCTACGGCCCGTGGACTGATGCAGATGGCAGGCGCCCTGGGCGCAGGACGAAACCCCGCCGCAATCGTTGCCCTCAAAGTCGTCACCGCCCCCCGCGGCGTGTCCGTGGAAGAGGCGCGCCGCTACATCCTCCCCATGCGCGAGCAGTACCAGGGTGCCCTGGCCCAGGCTACAGCCTATGCAGGCGAAGTGGGCCTGGCCATCTCGACCGAGCTCGTGGTGGCCGGGCAGATCGCCGCAGGCATCCTCGACTATGCCGGCGCCCTGCCCGACCTCGACCTCATCCTGCTCGGCTGGCGCGGTGCCATGAGCGCGCGCCGGGTGCGGCGCAGCGTGAACCAGGCCGTCGTCAGCCGCGCCAACACCAGCGTGGCCGTGCTCCGCCTGCATGGCGAGGAGCTGGGGCCCCTGCACCGCATCCTCCTGCCGGTGGGCTGGGGGCCCCACGCGCGCCTTGGCCTGCGCCTGGCCGAGCGGCTGGCCTACAACACCCACGCCCGCGTGACCGTGCTGCGCGTGTTGCCGATGAGCGGCGAGGTCGACTGGGAGGGCGAACGAGCGGCGCTCATCAAGCTGCTCGAAGAGGAGGCGCCCGGCCTGCGCTACGATACCGAGCTGCGCCTGTCGCGCGAGCCGGCCGCCATGCCCGCCATCCTCACCGAGGCCCGGCGCGAACCCTGCGACCTCATCATCATCGGCGCGACCGACGAATCGTGGGTACGCACATGGCTTTTCGGCGCCATTCCCGACCAGGTGGCCGAACGCGCCCCCTGCTCGGTGCTGCTGGTGCACAGGGGCGCCCGGGTGTAGTTCATTCTGGGGGCAAGCCAGCGACCAGCGTTCTGGACAGGTATGAGACCCATCCCCCCGGCCCCCTTCCCACTGCGACGGGAAGGGGGAGCCCTTCGATGGGGTTTGGGGCGGGCGCTTTGCGCCCGCCCCAAACCCCCAAACCCTTGCCCCACGCCTTGGGGCAGCACCATACACCGAATGCTGGCATACAGGCTTGCCCCCGAATTGAACTGCACCCAGGGCGCCCTGAGCACTTGACAGGCCAGGACCCTTTCAGTACAATATAGCTGCCTCAAGCGAAGCGCCGAGGTAGCTCAGTTGGTAGAGCACGCGACTGAAAATTGCGGTGTCCCCAGTTCAATCCTGGGCCTCGGCACCTGACCGGGGGGGCATCCCCGGCCGAGCGGAAGTGGCTCAGCGGTAGAGCATCTCCTTGCCAAGGAGAGGGTCGCGGGTTCAAATCCCGTCTTCCGCTCCTTTTGTTTCCCGGCGACGTAGCCAAGTGGTTAAGGCAGGGGTCTGCAAAACCCCGACCGTCGGTTCGAGTCCGACCGTCGCCTCCTGAGCAGAGCAGCGCAGCTCAAACGTAACCCCCCGCCACCGGTTGTGGTAGCGGGGGGTTCTTTGTGTACCCATCGCCCTGGCGATGGCCCTGCTGCGCCCCTCTATGGCCTACACGTCGAAGAAGAACTGGCAAGGCGTAGCCAACCCATAGTCGCGCGTGGTGTCGTCTTCGATGCGGCTTGCCGGCACGTTCTTAAAGTTGTTGGCCACGATCCACAGCGCCGCTGCCTCGCCGCAGGTGCCGACCTGCCACGGGTGCTCCTTGTGGATGTCGAGCAACTGCTTGAAGAGGGCGTTGCGCTTGGTCTCATCGGGCTCCACCTGGCACTGGTCCCACAGCTCTCAGATCTTGCGGATGGGGTGGTCGGCCGGCGGCTCGATCTGCTTGTAGGGGCTCTTGCTGTACCAGTTCCCGTAGCAGGGCGCCCATGGGCCATCGCCGATGGTGCCCAGGTAGCGGCCGGGGTCAGCCATGACGACGGATTGACGGTCGCCCCATTTCCAGCGGCCCACGTTGACGTGATAGTTGCCCTTCTACGCGTTCTTCATGAAGAGCGTATAGTCGCCCACGCTCGTCCAGCGGAATTGGCAATCGATCTTGCCGCTGATGAGCCATATAGGGTTGGCTCAGCAATCGAGCGCGCCGCTCGCGCTCTTGGCAGGCCTCGTTATTCGAACGGCGTTGGCGCTATCCGACGCCAAGGAGCTGCAGCTCCTCGGCCCGGTGGCAGCTCACAAAGTGCCCCGGCCGCAGCTCGCGCATCTCGGGCCCCTTGGCCTTGCACACATCCTGCATGTAGCGGCAGCGCGGGTGAAAGTAGCAGCCGCTGGGCGGGTTCGACGGGTCGGCCACCTCGCCCTCGAGCACGATGCGCCGCGAGCGGTAGCGCGGGTCGGGCTTGGGCACCGCCGACATGAGCGCCTCGGTGTAGGGGTGCAGTGGGTGGATGAAAAGCTCCTCCGTCTCGGCCATCTCCACCAGCTTGCCCACATACATCACCGCCACGCGGTCGGAAATGTGCTCCACCACGCTCAGGTCGTGGGCCACAAAGAGGTAGGTCAGGTGGAACTGGGCCTGCAGGTCCTGCAGCAGGTTCAGCGTCTGCGCCTGGATCGACACATCCAGCGCCGATACCGGCTCGTCGGCCACCACGAGCTGCGGGTTGAGCGCCAGGGCGCGGGCGATGCCGATGCGCTGGCGCTGGCCGCCCGAGAAGGCATGGGGGTAGCGCGCCATGTACTCGGGGCGCAGGCCCACCACGCGCAAGAGCTCGGCCACCCGGTCCTTCAGCTCGCTTCCCTTGGCCACCCCGTGGGCCACCAGCGGCTCGCCCACGATGCGCAAGAGCGTCCAGCGCGGGTTGAGCGACGAGTAGGGGTCCTGAAAGATCATCTGCATGTTGCGGCGCAGGGGCTTGAGGCCGGCCTTGTCGAGCTTGGCCAGGTTGACCACCCCCAGATGCCGATCCTTGAAAAAGATGTCGCCGCCCGTCGGCTCATAGGCGCGCAGGATCAGCCGGCCCGTGGTCGTCTTGCCGCAGCCCGACTCGCCCACCAGCCCCAACGTCTCGCCCTCTTTGATGAAGAAGCTGACCCCATCGACGGCCTTGACCTGGCCCACCACGCGCCCCAGGAGGCCCCTGTGGATGGGAAAGTACTTGCGCAGGTTGCGCACCTCGAGCAGCTTGCCGTCCATCTGCACGGTTTCGGTCATGGGCTATCCTCGCGGTCACCTGGCATAGCGCCAGCAGCGCACCCAGTGGTTGGGGCCAACGCGGATGAACTCCTGTTCCTCCTCGGGGTTGCAGACGTCAGCCCGGTAGTCCTTGCAGCGGGTGTGGAAAGGGCACCCCTTGGGGATGGCGTACGGGTCGGGCACCATGCCCTCGATCGCCTCCAGCCGTGTACGCGACTTGCGCCCCACCTTGGGGATCGACTGGAGCAGCGCACGAGTGTAGGGATGGCGCGGGTCGTAAAAGATCGACTCCACGTCGCCCAGCTCTACCTCTTTGCCCAGGTACATCACCACCACGTCGTCGGCCATTTCGGCGATAACGCCCAGGTTGTGGGTGATGTACATGATGGCCATGCCCAGCTCGGCCTGTAGCCTCTTCATCAGCTCGAGGATCTGCGCCTCGGTCGTCACATCGAGGGCCGTCGTCGGCTCATCGGCGATGAGCAGGCTGGGCTGGCACGAGAGCGCCATGGCAATCATGGCCCGCTGGCGCATGCCGCCCGAGAGCTGGTGAGGGTAGCTGTCGAGCACCGTGGCCGGGCGCGGCATGCCGACCCGCTGCAGCATTTCGATCGCCCGTTCGCGCGCCTCCGTCCGGCCGGCACGGCTGTGCAGCGTGATCGCCTCCATGATCTGCGCGCCGATGGTGTGCACCGGGCTGAACGACGTCATCGGCTCCTGAAAGATCATGGCGATCTCTTTGCCACGGATGGCACGGATCTCCTCGCCGTCGGGGTCCATGCGGGTGAGATCCAGGTCCTCGGTCACCGTCGACCCGCCGCCGTTGCGCCGCTGTCGGTGGTAGATGATCTGCCCCGAGACGATACGCCCCGGCGGCGGCACGATGCGCAGGATCGATTGGCTGGTCACGCTCTTGCCGCACCCCGATTCGCCCACTACCCCCAGCGTCTTTCTCCGCTGCAGCGAAAAGCTCGCCCCGTCGACGGCCCGTACGGTGCCCTCGTGCAAAAAGAAATACGTCCGGAGGTCCTTGACTTCGAGCAGGGTATCTTCGGCCAAGTGTCACCTGCCTTGCCTGGAGTGTACTACGTACTGCGTACTGCGTGCTGCGTAACGGATGGGTGCCGATGGGGCCGCCTTACGCAGTGCGCAGTTACCGTGCGTACGGGTCCGCCGCGTCTCTCAGCCCGTCGCCCATAAAGTTGAACGCCAGCACCGCCACCACCACCGCCGCCCCCGGCAAGAGCAGCCACGGCGCCAGGGCCACCGACTGCACGTTCTGCGCTTCCTGTAGCAGCACCCCCCAACTGATGGCGGGCGCGCGCAGCCCCAGGCCCAGGAACGAGAGCGACGTCTCGCTAAGGATCATATTGGGGATGCTGAGGGTAATGGAGGCGATGATGTGGCTGAGGAAAGAGGGCACCATGTGCTCGGTGATGATCTTGAACTCGCTCGTGCCCGACAGCCGCGCCGCCATGATGAAATCTTCCTCACGCAGAGCCAGAAAGCGGCCGCGCACCACGCGCGCCATGCCCGTCCAGGCCAAGAGCGAGAGGATGATGGTGATGCCAAAGTAGACGCGCTCCGGCGGCCACTTGGGCGGCAGGGCGGCCGCCAGAGCCATCCACAAGGGGATGGTGGGCATCGACTGCAGGAACTCGATCACCCGCTGGATGACCATGTCGACGCCACCGCCATAGTAGCCCGATATGCCGCCCAGCAATACCCCCAGGATCAGGCTGAGCACCACGCCCACCAGGCCGATGGAGAGTGAGATGCGCGCCCCATAGACGATGCGCGAGTACATGTCGCGCCCCATCCGGTCCGAGCCCAGCAAGAAGAGCTGGCCATCCTGAGCATTCGCGCCCAGGCCGAAGAGGTGGATGTCGGTCGTCCACAGGCCCCACAGTTTGTAGGGCACGCCATGAGTGAAAAAGTAGATGGGATAGATCCGGCTGGTATCGGCAGTGTAGCGCATGCGCAGGGTCACCGGGTCGCGGTCGCCCTTGAGCCCGTAGACGAAAGGCCGCAGGCGGAAGCGGCCTGCGGCATCGACAAAGCGTGGCCACTGCGGCGGCACGTTCTTGTACGCCGCCGAGACGGCCTCGGGGTCGGCGGTGGCAAAGAACTCGCAGAAGAGCGCCACCAGGTAGAAGAGGATCACGATCACCGTGCTGATCACGGCCAGCTTGTGCTCGCGGAAGCGCCACCACATCAACTGCCACTGTGAGGCGACATAGACCTTCTCGACATCCTGTTCCCCCGGAACAGGCGCGGCGCTGCCCCTGGCGGTAACCTCTGTGCTCATCGGCGCCTCACTGTCCACCAAAACGGATGCGTGGGTCCAACCAGGCCAACAGGATATCCGAGATCAGCGTGCCGACGACGGTGAGGGTGCTCAGGAGCAGGATGAAGGCGCCCGCCAGGTACATATCCTGCGACTGTAGCGCGCGCAGGAAGAGCGGCCCCGCCGTAGGCAGGCTGAGCACCACGCCCACGATGGTGCCGCCGGAGATCAGGTTGGGCAACGCCGACCCCACGCCCGACACGAACGGGTTGAGCGCCACCCGCACCGGATACTTCCAGACCAGCCGGTTCTTCTTCAGCCCCTTGGCCTGGGCGGTGATGACGTAGGGCTTGTGGAGCTCGTCGAGGGTGTTGGCGCGCATGGTACGGATCAGCCCCGCTGTGCCGCCCATGCCCAGGATGATGGCCGGAATCCAGATGTGCTTGAGCAGGTCCAGCACCTTGGCCCAGCTCCACGCGGCATCCTTGAACTGGGGCGAGAAGAGGCCGCCCACGTCGAACCCGAACCAGGCGTAGGCGATCCACATCAGCACCAGCGCGATCATAAAGCTGGGCACGCCCAGGCCCACAAAGCCAATAAAGGTCGCGACATAGTCGCCCGGCGAGTACTGGTGGGTGGCCGAATACACGCCAATGGGGATGGCCAGGAGCCAGGTGAAGATCATCGTAAAGCCCGAGAGCGCCACGGTCAGCGCCATGCGCTCCCAGATCAGCTGCTCCACCGGCACCCGCCACTCGAGCGACAGGCCAAAGTCGCCATGCAGAATGCCCCGCATCCACTTGAAGTACTGCACATAGATCGGCTGGTCCAAGCCGTAGGCCTCGCGCAACTGCGCAAGCTGTTCGCCAGAGACCTCTTCGCCGGTGGCCGCCAGGTTGGCGGCATACGACGAGAGGAAATCGCCAGGAGGGAGCTGGATGAGGATGAAAGAGACGATCGAGATGACGAGCAGCGTCGGAATGGCAAGCAGAACACGCCGTAGTATGTACTGAAGCATGCGCCACTTCCTCCGTTGGGTGGGAGGGCAGAGCCTTCGCCGCGCCCTGGGGCCCGGCCCGCCGAAGGCTCGGCCCTCCGTCGCTGCTACAGCCTACACGTCGAAGAAGAACTGGCAGGGAGTGCCCAGGCCTTCGTCGCGGGTCGTGTCGTCTTCGATGCGGCCGTCGGGCACGTTGCGGAACTTGTTGCCCACGATCCACAGCGCGGCGGCCTCGCCCACCGTCCCGATCATGTAGGGATGCTCTTTGTGAATGTCGAGCAACTGCTTGAAGAGGGCGTTGCGCTTGGTCTCGTCGGCCTCAGCCTGGCACTGGTCCCACAACGCCCAGATCTTGCGGATGGGATGGTCGGGCGGCGGTTCCAGTTGCTTGGTGGGAGCCTTGGCATACCAGGCGGCGTAGAGGGGCGCCCAGGGGCCATCCTGCGTGATGCCGATGTAGCGGCCGGGGTCTGCCATGACGATCGAGTTGCGGTCGCAGCCCCAGCGGCCCACCTCGATGGTGCCGTTCTGGTAGTGCTCGGTGTAGAGCGAGCGCTCGACGATCTTGAAAGTGGTCTTGACGCCGATGGCCGTCCAGTACTTGGCGATGCGATCGCCCTCGTCGGCGGCCTGCGAACCGGGCGTGTCCTGGCTCTCGATGGTGATCTCCAGCGGCTTGCCGTCGGGGCGCAGGCGGATGCCGTCGGGGCCCTTCTTCAGGCCCAGGTCGTCGAGCAGCTTGTTGGCTGTCGCCGGGTCATACTCGGCCCACTTTTTCTCGAACTCGGGGTCATAGTTGGGCGAGCCGTGCACCGGCGAGGCCTGCCGCGGGGTCATCAGCCCGTTGTACAGGAGGTCGGCCAACTCCTGGCGGTTGATGGCGATCGACAGGGCATGGCGGAACTCGGCCGTGTCGAAGAGCTTGGCGAGCACCGGGTCGGGGCAGTTGATGTTGGGGTAGACGGCGTTGGTCGAAGCCAGCAGCCAGCGCAGCACGCGGTAGCCACCCTTCTGCTCGTTCTCTTTGTACAGGGTGTAGGCGCCGGTGTCGGTGTAGCGGTACTGGCAGTCGATCTTGCCGCTCACCAGCCACATGTTGAACACCTGCTGGTCGCTGAAGAGGTCATGGGTCACCTGGTCGATGTAGGGGAGCTGGTTGCCCTCCGGATCCACCTTCCAGAAGTAGGGGTTGCGCTCCATGACCATGTGCTCGGCCGGAGGCGGCACCTTCATCTTCCAGGCGCAGATGACCGGAAGCTCGGGGTTCAGGAACCAGAAGGCGATGGGCCCCTGCAGGTCGCCCTTGGAGTTGTTCCAGAGCTGGTCCCAGGTCGCGAATTTGCGGTCGGCGACGGCCTTGTCGATGGTCGCCTTGTCGCCATACTTCTCGTGGTACTTTTTCAGATAGTGCTCGGGCATCGCAAAACTGGGGCCTACGGGGTTGGTGCCAGTCAGCTTGGCAAGGGTGATCGGCAGGAGCGGTTTCGGCTTGCCGTACTTGACCGAGAAGGTGTACTTGTCGATGATCTCCACCTTCATCGGCGTGCCGTCGGGGTCACGCATATAGTCGGGGATGGAGGGGATCAGGGTCTTGTTCAGCAGCACGTCTTCGTACCAGAACTTGACGTCGTCGGTATTGAACTCTTCCCCGTCGGACCACTTGATCCCTTTGCGCAGGTAGAAGGTGAACTGCGACGCGTCGGCGTTCTGTTCCCACTTGCTGCAGAGGTTGGCCGTCACCTGAACGCCCTTGTCGTTGGTCCACAACCACTGGATCATCGGCTCTTCCTGCAGCTTGGTGGGGCCCCAGCGGTCCGACACGCCCTTGTAGGCACGCCTCCATGTGCCTCCGTACTTGCCGATCTTCTCCACGGGCTGGATTACGCGGGGATCCTGGGGCAGACGCTGTTCGACGGGGGGCAGCTTGCCGGCCTTGACCAGCTCGGCCAGCATGGGCGCCTCTTTGTACTTGGGCGCAGCGGCTGCGGTGGGCGCGGTCGTGGCCGCGGCCTCGGGGGCCTTGGTGGCGGGCACGCTGGTTGCCGCGGCCTGGGTGGGCTGCGGCTGGGGCGTCGGACTCGCGGGCCCGGCGCACGCCGCCAGCGCCGCCGACACGGTCGTCAGCGCCGACAGCTTGAGGAATGTGCGCCGGTCGATGGCCTTCTTGGACATCTCCAGACCTCCTCCGGTATGGAAGGCTATGGAACACCCGTTGCTGAACTCCGCGATCGACTGAACGCGCTCCAGCTCCGCTATCGCTCGATGGGATCACCTCCTCTCAAACCGGGCCTCTCAGGCACCTACGCTCCGCCTCTCAGGGCGGTCGCAGGGATGCTTGCAGCTGGCTGCTGCAGTCGCCTCACCTTCGATAGGGCCGGTCCACCCACATGAGCGGCGCACGATCAGCTTGGGCGCCAGCCATATCTCCTGGGGGGGCCTCTCGTGGTCGGCCAGGCGCGCCAACAGGAGCTCCATGGCGGTGCGCCCCAGCTCACGGGCCGGGTTCGAGACCACTGTCAGAGGCGGGGCGATAAAGTCGCCCC
>Ga0078972_1011813_pt1 | contig 15394 bp, 14 predicted proteins | sample YelNatPaOPGAMG01_FD_67568 | JGI IMG/M metagenome (GOLD analysis project Ga0078972, IMG submission 67568) | Hot spring thermophilic microbial communities from Obsidian Pool, Yellowstone National Park, USA - OP-RAMG-01 (SPADES assembly) (version 2) | ecosystem: Environmental > Aquatic > Thermal... | reverse complement strand
CGACCTCTGAATCGGTACGCCTTTACTGCTGCACGTCGAATGTCGAGCATGCACATCTCCAGAAAAAAACCTCGGAAAAATCAAAAGGCGGGAAAATAGCCTGCAGTTCAGCGTTCTCTTTTAATTTTATACGGGCGCAGAGCATAGGTCGCCGTTCTTCTTGTATCGCTTCCATGTCCCGTGCATTCCAGTTCGATCTAGCCGATGGAAGCGGAGGCTCCATCGATCCCGCGATGCCTTAGATGCCGAGAAATCCGCGGACACCAGCTGCAGCAGTGTATGCGACGCAAGCGCTACCCATGCCCAGCTCCAAAATGGTTCTCCGATACCCTGACCGATAATGCCGAATGGTCTTCTTCTCACACCCGCATGATTGTCGCTTCGCGATGCAGCGAACGTGATCCAGGGGCAATGCCCCGCCTTCGACATATCATGCAGCGAGGAGCGGAAGCCGGCAGTCCAGTGGTAGCACTCGTGCCTCGCCCCCGGGGGCTATGGGTATTGCGCTTTTGGAAAAACCCGCGCACGAGACACGCCCCGATCCGACATCATTTTTCATCGATGGGGTCAGCGCTACAGAGCCCAACAATGCAAGCCGGGGATCATCACGCTGGTTGGATCCTTCCCAGCCGCAATCGAACGCTCCTCTGGAACTGGGCGCTGTCTCCCTCGGAGGGAATCTTTTCACTTGCGAGTCCGTCGGTAAGGCATTCCCAACTTAGCGCACACACAGGCGCCAACACCCGAGCACCAACACTGGTTATTCAATCTGCTCCGATGACAGTGCTTCGTCCTTGACCTCGCTCAAGATGCTACGGATGTTGCATCCGTCGACGTGTAGCGTAGAGCCGGCCACGGTGCCGAGATCGTGGGAGATGGCTAGGAAGCGGCAACCAATGCTGGGAGCGTGTAGACACAGGAAGCCGCGAGCTGCGGCTTGTACAACACAACCAACGACTGATTCATATCTTGACCATTAACCGTGCTTTGACCTGCAAACGCATAATAAAGATTGGTGGCTGCATCGCATGTCTCCGGCAGCAGCGCACCCAGCGTCCCGTCAGCCGTTAGCTCGTACGACCCCAGCAAAATATCCACCGCGGTGGCCGCCAACGTGACCTCTTTGTCGCAGCAGCGCTCGAGACAGAGCTTCCCGGGTTTAATCTTTAAACTGTCGAGGGAAAATATGGTGTGCACGCTCCCTGGGCAATGTGACGTCCCGGTGCTGAGCGCAGCGTCCAGCGATCCCTGCAAACTCAGGTATACGCTTCCGTTTCCCTCTGAGCTTAAACACAGGCCTGAAAACGACTTTCCGCTAGCGCAAAGATTCGATGGGAGACAGTCGCTGAGGCAGGATCCAACTTCGCGGGAACGAGCAGGTGACCCTCCACAGGTGAACACACACGAGCTGCTTTCAACATAAACAACGCTGTAGAAGAGAAAACTAGAAAGGAGCGGCAAGAGGACCCAGAAACGCCCACGTCGCCTGCCTTCCACAGCCGAAGCCGCTGCAGTATTGCTCACCATACTTTTCTCTATAAGGTTACTGTTGAAGTGAATATGAGAAGACTATTGTCTATTGAAGAGCATTAACCGTATCCGCTCGCTCTACAACGCATCTCGGCGATCGGCCTCGTGGCGTGTGATCTGCATTGCCTCGGAAGAGCGCTGGACAACGTTTCTACCATGTGCTGCCTCCATATGCAAATTTGCGTACGCAGTAGCCTTCCTACGGCCGAGGCATTCATCATAGACTCTTGTATTTCAGACGCATGGTCGTCAGCTGAAGCGACAGTTGGGTCGTTTTTGCTGTTAGGATCACAGCGGGCTTCCTGGGTGCGAAGCTAGAGCTGGGCACAGAGATGCCAGCCCGCTGGTGGTGCCCCGACGCACGCCCCGGGCCTTGAGTCCCGTATCGCGGAGTATAGGCGTGCGGCAGTGCGGTCGCGTAGGCCGTAGCGTCCCTGGACGGATAGAGCGTTCGGTGAACCGGACAATTGACGACGGGCCGCACCGCAGGACAAGAAGCAAGTGAGCGAATCCGCAGTTAGCCCCTTCGAGCAGAAAAAGAAATGATACTGAGGACGGAGACAACCTCTGCGACGACTGGGAAGAATACAACTGTATGCGCAGATGTCTACTGCTGTCTTGTAGGAAGCTTCTACGTAGACGCGTCGTCCAGGTGTAAGAGCGGCCCGAGCGCAGTATACCTTTGAATATGTTCTCTAAAGCGCAGCCAAGGGTGCGGGACTTGAATCTTTCACTGTGCTTTTTAACAGGCATGCGGAACCGATGGACGTGGGTCGACGTCAGCGAGTGCCTGATTGCGAATGAGCCGCACGCGGAGGAGGCGGATGGTTCAGGTCATAGCTTGCGTGAGTACAACATCCTCTAATCAGGAATTCTGGTATCGATATGACGTTGTATGGCAGGATTTGGAGACCGTTCCGGAACCTGCTGCCCAGTGCCCGTTTCCAGCCGTCGCAAATATACAGACCGGACGCATTCGATAGCCATGTGGAGATTTTCGTGCTTGCCCGGATCGATGCAACACTGTGCACTTTTCTAAGCGTGTTGAGTACCTAGTCCAGAGACATCCTATGAGAATCCAGGAGCGAGTTGCGTTTTCCCTGCTGCGCTTTCTTCAACATAGACCTCCCGCCCCCAAAAATGACATCTACTTGCAATACCACAACGTTTTCGCTCTAACTTCTGCGCCTACAATGCCAGTGAATCCCAACCGTTGGTATCCCGTTCTCTCTGAGAGACCAGGTCCGTTCGATTTTTCGGAAGCGTTCTACCTCTTTCGACGAAATAGGTCGAACAGCACACCTCCTTCTGACTGAGTGCAATCGGGAATATATTGAAGTCGAAGTTTTCGCCAAAGTAGTCTAGTGCAAATGCCCCCTCGGCACCTGCCAACGCCCATGGATTCAGGGGAGCACCCGCTGAGATTCCTGAGTCTTGCTCCAGAAGAAGCAAGTGCATGCGGAGCTTCTGCACTAGAGCTGGAACCTGGAAATCCTCGCGTATAAGGTAAGTTCGATGACCCCGCAACTGCCAACCTCCGTGTATCCTGGAGAACGTCCATTGACCTACAACGAGCTCGTTCCCGGACAAAGTGCAGCGCATGCAAATGGTAGCCGCCTGCTGGCCAGAGAACTTGGTTTGCGCTGTGCACGGCCCGGCGTTTCCGGTACGAAGCGCGTACCTGGATCGTCACACGTAACCTATCTGACGACGAGGAGCGCCCTAACGACCCTTTGGAAACTGCGGGACGCGCAAGGTCGTTGCAGCGCTCCCGAGAACAGCTTTCACGCTCGGGTACACGTGTGCGAAGCGGCAGCGGGGAATAGTCAGAGACAAGCAACCCGGACGGACCACGAAACGGGCATTCAATGTACAAAAACCCTACATAGAGCATCTGCGCTGTCTCTTGCGTTCCTGAGGCGTCTCCAGACGAAGCGGCTACCTGGAACGCAGCAGCGCTGGGCTCGATGCCGTTTCGGAGAGTGCTCATCGCAAACCGAGGGGAAATTGTGCGACGAGCAGCCAAAACGCTTCGGAAGCTCAATATCGAGCCTGTTGTTGTTTATACCAAAGCGGATGAAACAGGAACACACGTTCGAGAAGCAGTCCGAAAGCAGCGAATCGAGTCCTACGTCTCCATAAGCGAGGTCGTTGCTGCAGCTCGCAGGGCACGCGCAGACGCGGTCTTTCCGGGTTATGGCTTCCTCGCAGAGAGAGCCGACTGTGCAGGTGCCGTTCAGCAGGCAGGCATGACTTTTATAGGACCGTCTGCACGTGCCATTGCTCGACTGAGCGATAAAATTGAAGCGAAAAAGTTCGTGAAAGCGCTCGGCATCCCTGTCGTGCCGGGTTACGTGGATCCACTTGAGCATGTTGACCACGCAGGCTATATTGCCAGAGAGCTGGGCTTCCCGGTTGTTCTCAAGGCTGCATCCGGAGGCGGCGGTCGAGGGCTCCGCGTCATCCACCACGAACAGGAGCTGCGTACCCAGTTTGAGGTCTGTGCTGCCGAGGCGAAACAGGCGTTCGGCGACTCCCGGCTGCTCCTCGAGAAATACCTCGAGCCAGTACGTCACATTGAGGTGCAGATACTCGGTGATCGCCACGGGAATCTGGTTGTCTTTCCAGAGCGCGAATGCAGCATCCAGCGCCATAACCAGAAGCTACTGGAAGAATCGCCGAGTCCGCTCGTCGATAAGCGCCTGCGCTGGCGACTCTTCCACGATGCCTCCAGAATTGCGCGTGCTATCGAGTACGATTCGGTGGGGACAGTGGAATTCCTCGTGCATGCGCACACGAAAGAGCATTTTTTTCTGGAAATGAACGCGCGACTCCAGGTTGAACACGCTGTGAGTGAGGCGGTCACCGGTGTAGACCTCATCGAACACATGATTCGGGCGGCATCGAACCAGGTTGTCGATCTAGGTGAACCCGAGAACATCACCAGACTCGAGTTGGATCACGATCCACCGTTTGAAACGTGCCGAATGCTGCGCTCGCGAGGCTGGGCCCTGGAGGCGCGTATCTGCGCAGAGGGCTGGTCTGCGGGCTCACTGGTACCCAGTACAGGTCGCCTGCACAAGTTTCGCCTTCCCGTATCGCAACCTGGGGTGCGCGTCGACAGCGGCTACGATGAGGGCGATTCGGTTTCGCCACTCTTCGACTCGCTGCTGACCAAGGTGATCGCACACGGCGAAACGAGAACCGCGGCACGTCGAAGACTGGCTCTGGCGCTCGACGCGTTGCTCATTGATGGCGTCGAGCACACAACAGGTCTGTTGCGGGATATTGTCGCCAAGGATGCAGATTTTGCGAACGGGATATACACTACCCGTTTTCTGAAAGATTACGCTCTGCATTTCAACGAGTCCGATGCGCGCAGAGCGCTCCAGCTCATGGCAAATCGAATGAAGGTCGATCCTGGGACCAAGAAACCGATTGCAGCGCTTACCGTCGAATATGGACTAGTGCGCTTTGACCGGGAGCATGACACGGTGGCAGGTTCGGTTGCGAGTTCTGGAGCCACAGCGCCGCTGCCTCTGCAGGACAGCGACGGACTTGACGCCCTGTCGGACACGCCCGAGTCGCCGTTGTTCGTGATGGCACCACGCAGAGCTCCTCGGCTGCTGTTTCGCGGTATGCCTATCACTGTGCAGCGCCTTTTCGATGAAGACGAGCTGATGCTTTGGGAGCGCATCCGAAAGCCAGTATCAGCAGCGCCAGTCGAGGCGAATGCTTGGCGAGCCCTGCATGCGCCCATGCCCGGTATACTCGTTGCAGTCCTAGTTTCCGTGGGTGACGAGGTTCAGCCAAAGCAGCCGGTGGCGATACTGGAATCCATGAAAATGCGGAACATGCTCCACGCTCCATCCTTGCCTCCAGGTGCGCAAACACTTGTCGTTGGTTCGATTCGCGCCGCTGTAGGCACCGTGCTGCGCAAGGGTGACCTCATCCTCGAGTTTTCCTTACCGACTTTTACGACTTAGAGGCGTGCTTCGCCCCACCAGCAGCGGCATCATTAGAAGTGACAGCGGTACGTGCGCTGCCGGCCTCTGCTGGTACCCCTTCGGGGACGTCCTGCTACCCAGCGCAACCAGAGTAGGCCGCAGGTAAAGCCAACGAACCGCTTAGGTGACAACTACCAGCGCGTACAGCAGCTGGCAGTGGTGTCCGCCGCCCTCGACTGGAGAATACTCTCTTTGACCGTGAAACGTTACCGTGAGGTCTGTCGTGCGGGGAGCCTCACTGGGAGAGTCACCACGCCGTGCAACACCTGGAACGCTCGAGGATAGCGTCAGCTTCAGAGGACTTATAGTGCCCGCACGCTCATCGGTTGATACCGAGTTCTTGAATGTTTAAACTTTCACAGGATACGCGTATGACTGTCTCGTTTGTTGAGGTGTCGCGTTGACGCACACGGACGCGGGCGCAGCTTTGCGTGGCAGAAGCAACGCAGTGCCGCGCTTCCATGTGGATCAATCAGTGCGAGCCAACCGGTAAACGACTCCGAGAGCGTGTGCTGGTGCTGCTGCTCGCGACGCTCTGGCGACCGTTTACGGCCATGGCTCGCTTCTTACGCCTCCGTGGCGGGGCAAACCGTGGCCCAATAGTGCTTACGCTGGACGAGGTTGAGTTTTTGATTGATTGTCTGCCACCGCCACCGGAAGCAAGCGCGTTACGCGGACGCCTGAACGCGCTCCTGGGCGCACTTCGCAGTGGACAGCCGGTACCGGCGGAGGTCGCAGGAGAGCGTCCTTCCTCAAGGAGCCCTTCGGTGGATCACGAAGTTCGCGGCAGTCGCTATCGCTCACCAGCACTCACAGTTGATGCGGCAGTGCTTCGTGGACCGCGGGAGGCACTCGAGATCCTGCTTGTGACGCGTGCTCGAGAACCTTTCAAGGGTAAGCTCGCGTTCCCTGGTGGTTTCGTCGAGTACAACGAGGATCCTCAGGACGCTGTGGTTCGCGAGTTGGCCGAGGAATGTGGTATTCAGGCCAAGAACCCGCAGCTCGTGGCGGTGCGAGGACACCCCTCCAGGGATCCGCGGCAGCATGTCGTAACTGTATGTTACAAACTGGATATTGAAGGACAGCATGAGCCTCGCGCAGGCGACGATGCCGCCAACGCCGGCTGGTACGCCGTCGAGACGCTCTTGAAGAGCCACGAGGGCCGTGCTCGCCTTGCGTTTGATCACGCGGATCTGTTAGCGCAACTGGCAGCGTGGCTTGACCAGCGACACCGACGCTGAGCACTGGAAAACAGTTGCGGGCATCCGCAGAGCGATGCGCTTTGCAAGACCTCGGAAGGACTGTCGCGATGCAACCGGGGCGTCATTGGAGCATGCCCAATCGATGCTGCTGCTGCTGCTGCTGCACATGAATATGGACCGGGAAAACACAGGAATGGCAGGATCATCGATCAACTGCAGCCTTGTTTCCAGCGTAGGATGCGACGCAGTGCCCGGGCACTGGACGCTGCTGAACAGCATGGCGGACGGAACTCGGCGGGCGCCGCGCACGATGGTCCGGTTGCTTTGAGCGATATCGAAAGAGCATACAGGATCAAGGGCAACGCGAACATCACACCACGAATATGTCTGCTTTGGATGGTAACGTACAGAAACATAGAAGATTAAGGGCAGTTTGCTTTGAGCGATATCATGCAGAAACGTACAGGATCAAGGGCAGCGCGGACATCACACCACGAATATGTGCGCTTTGAATGGTAACGTACAGAAACATAGAAGATTAAGGGCAGTTTGCTTTGAGCGATATCATGCAGAAACGTACAGGATCAGGGGCAGCGCGAACATCACACCACGAATATGTGCGCTTTGAATGGTAACGTACAGAAACATAGAAGATTAAGGGCAGTTTGCTTTGAGCGATATCATGCAGAAACGTACAGGATCAGGGGCAGCGCGAAGAACGCGCGCGAATCCGATTGTCGATTTGCAGGAACGAGGCGCCCGCCATCGATGTGCACTGCGACTGCCGCGAGGCGGCATCCGGAATAAGCATCATCAAGGCGCCCTGTTTCCTTACGAAGGTTTGCTGACGTCGCAGCAAGCGTCTGAGGTAGGTTCAGCACCCAAAGGGTCGCTGGTTCAGGTAAGCGTCTCCCCCTCACCGGAGTAAAGCACGTGCATAGATAGATAGAAGTGAAAACGTTTGTGCAGGAACTTGAGTCTGTTCCCTGATTCCTCGTAACATTCGTTTCTCTGGGGATACATCATCAAATTCAATACTTCTCAATCATAAAAAATACCGATGCTTTTCCGTGCAGGATTATCAAGGACACTTTCCCGGCGGCATCAAGAAGCCGCAACATACGATCGCCAACGCCTAAAACCCCGGAACGGTAGCGTTCTACGTGCCCGTTCGCCGCTGGACAATGGTCGATCACCGTACTGGTGCCTCGAATACGTCATTCCTGGATCCCATCGCAGCCAATGCATCTGTTTAGCGTGCATCCAAGGAGCGCGAGGCGCTCCCAGCAACGATACTGAGTACCAGCGTGGCGTGCGCACATCACACATTGTTGGACAAAACTTTTCCTTTATTCGTTGACCAGGATCGAGCGCCGTGGAGCTAACCAGACCTCCGGTGAATCGGTTGCCACTCTCCCGATCTTCCATATTCGTCTGCGAGTGGAGAACTGGACAAAGCAGAGCGCCGAAGCGCGCATCCGTGCTCCGGCGGCGCTGATGTGCCTCATCTGCTTTCCTCGACTGCAGGCAAGAAACGCTGCGTTCAAGAAGCGTCTGGACACTCAAGGCAGTTCTCGAGAATTTCGACCGTTCCAAACGCGAAAGCGGCACCCGCTGCGTCCTTCTCCCCCGCCGTTGCCAATGTCGCTGCCGCTAGCGTCCTACGGGCTGCTCCTACCTGTCCAAGCAGCGCTCCGTTTGACTGCTCACCGCTGCTCGTTGTCCAAAGTCAAGCCCCAATATTCTGCGCATGCGCTCGCGCTGCGGACTGCGTCAAAGTTGCGTACCTCACTAGACCAGGTACAAACCAGTGTTCCGGTTGCAGTCGCTCCGACGAACAGGGGCCTCTTGGCCTCTAGCGAACCGGCGGAGACGCTGCGCGCGAGTGACCGACACGTTTCGCGCCACTTGGTATCGCAGCTGAGCGAGCGCCGGGTTGTACTCGCTCGTTCTTCATGAAAACGAGCGAACAAGTGGAAAGAGGGGTCTGTTCGTACTGCGAAGAGCTCTTGTTCGCCAAGAATAAAGCGGAGAGAGAGGCGCTGGCGCATCCACTGCTGGGTTCGCGTTGGTCGCAGGTTTGGTTGTGCTTGCGATGCCGAAAAACCGTGCAGCAGCTCCGTTCGCGTGGTGCTCGTTCGTCACCGGGAAAACGGGAACGCAACGGCAGACCGTTGCCTGCAACTGAAGTTCGCTGTGCTGTCTGTGCAGACAGTGGTAGGCGTCAGTTATGCTGTCAGCGCTGTGGTGCTACGTTCTGTAATCGCTGCTTCGGTTGCACGCTGGGCGACTGGCGTACTCCTCCGTGCGCTCTCGGTAGCGAAGGCCTGCGAATTGTGCAGCGTTTGAACGCGATTCTTTGGAAAAAGGGAGTGGAACCGCTCGATGAGCGTGTTTCCTTGCTACCAGCACCAGCCTGGATGTGCCCCCTCTGTTGTCGTGAGCAGGGTTTGAGGCTGGCTTTTGAAAGCTGGCTCAAGGACCTGCCGGAAGCACCACAACGCGGACGACTAGCGGAATGGACGACTTTCCGAGAGCGATACGATTATCGCAGCTGGAACCCGTGGTGGCTGTGGTGCGGCTCGCTCAAGCTGCCCCAGGTTTGGACCCAGTGCAGCGCGGGGAGCAAGCTGACTCAGCTCCTCGACGCGGCCTTTTCTGGCGACTGGAAGCGCGTCCAGACAGTGCATGAAGACTATGGAAAGCTTTTAACCGCATTGGAAGAGCTGCATATGGCGTCTGGCGGAGCTTTCCCGAGTCGGCAGCAGCGGTTCCGCCACATGCGAAGGGGCATGGCAGAGCCGCTCCGGCTAAACGCGCGTGCACAGGAACTGCTCGAACGGTACCCGACAGGGCCTACTGAGTCAGACGCTTTACAGCTTGATTGCACCGAACACGATTCAGGCTTGGTGCATGACTGGTATCGAGTCTACTCCATATTGTGTATCGCGATTCGAGAGCTGCTCGTGGCGGTTGCGTGGTCGCGGTTAGTCTGCGCATCGGTGGTGCCGGAGTTGTGGTTGCCGGTCCAGCGCCACGTTCTTGAAGCGCTTCCCTTCAGATGGGATGATCTCTGGAGTCGACACGGGACGATATGTTTCCGCTGCGGACGTCCAGGCGGCAGCGGAGAGCTGCTCCACCGCTGCGATATTCCCGGCTGCGGCAAAGTCTACCATGCCTCGTGCGTCAGTTGTCTCTCGCGGGCACCCTATTTCACGAACGGCTCTGATTTGACGGAACGACGACACTGGTATTGCCCCTGGCATTTCGACCGATCTACCGGATGGTACCTGCCCAGCGAGCCCTATCCGAGCGACTTTATCAGCTTGCTGGAAGCGCATGCGTCAGCGCTTCCGTCCGATACGCTCGAACGTATCCCGTGGCTGGGTGTCGTTCCACGGAGCGATGGCTGGCGGTTACCCGCTGACGAGTCGGCAGCCTCGGAGCACGCGGCAGTGGATCGATCGACAGATGGGCACAGTTCGGGCACCTTGACGACCACGCAAGTGCCGCCTTTTCGAGCGGTTCAGTGTCGCACGTGCCCGTTCAGTTGCTCGATTCCCAACCAAGCAGGTTGGCCAGAAGACCATTCCGAATGGTACGTATGGGATGCAGGTATCATAAGCTGCTGCTCGTGTAGCGCTTGGCTGGAACCTCCCCAAGGTCAAGATCCGACGGAGCTAGCGTGCGTCGCAGCTACCTGGAAAGATGCAGGTGCTTCGACGCGTGTCCAGCGGGCGACACAACGACACGATAAGCGACAGCGCCTCGCAACAGCACCAAGTCCGGCATCCAGGCATTCGGTAGCGCCGAGCGCCCCATCCGCAGCAACCTTTGCAAAGATGATTCGCCAGGCCGCTCACGAGGGCGCAGCGCGCATCCAGGAAGCGAAAGCGCGTGGTGATGTCCCTCTTGTCCAGGGACGCAGCGGGGAGTACATCGACGCCCTCGAGTATGTTCGAGCGGAATACGAGAAATACGAAAAAGGAAATACAGGTGCCGTCGTTGGAATCATGGCGGCGCTGAAAAGCGCAAATGGAAAGCCGGTCACGTTCTCGGAATTGACGCTTGAACTCTTACGCAGAGGCTGGTTCGTTACCACAGGCAAAACGCCGCAAATGACAATAGCTGCGTTCTTCAGTACCAGACGCCAACGATTGATGGAGCAGGGCCAGACATGCACATGGTTCGAGTGGCTCGGCAGTGCACGCGTACGCTGGTGTCTTGACACGCCTGCCGCGGCCGTCGACGACGAGTCAAGCGCAGCGCCTGCTGACTCCGCTAATACGTGACTGGCTGTACCTCTGAGATGCCGAGGACACATATCGGGCCGTGCTCGCGTATTAGAGTCATTGCGCGCACTGTTTGTGCATGGACCTTGTGAATACGTCATGTCCATCGGGAAGATGTGAAGGAACGCTCTCCAACTGTACCGAGCGACAGCGCAAACGCGGCAAAGAGATCACCGAGAAGCCATTCGGGCAGCGATGGCGAGCAGTTCGCGTCAGGCGAGCATCGACTGGTTTCCCTAGACGCCAAGCGTGAGCTCTGGCTTGGGTACTCCATCTGGCAATGAGCGGCGAACGCAATCGCAAGTTGGTTATTATGGAGCGAGGACAACATATAGATCGCAGCGGTGCATGGACTCTGCATTTATGGAGCATCGAAACGGCCTGGGAAGCGCTCGTTTCGCTCGTACGTTTATGTAGCAGCGGCGCCGATTTCGGGCCTTGCTGACGGTTAAAGGAGCTCGCGGCATCGAGGCTGGCTGCTGGCTCCGCAGCATCGACCTCTGCGAACATAGACGCAGCCGCTCTGCCGTCGAAATTCCTACTTGTCGCATATGGTCGATCCGTCTTCAACTACGCCCTGCGCTGGGCACAGCGACGCGGTACCTCCTCGAGAGCAAGCCAGGGCATGCGAGCTGCAGCTTCTTGCGTGCGCAAGCGCGCGCGCTCTCGCGTCGCACCTGTTCGTGACCTGCAGCACGGCAGCGGCTTTCGGCCTCCGCAAACATGCTGCAAGCAAAACATGGCGTAGCGTTCGGCGCCCTACAGACCAAGCAGCGCCACACAGCGTGGATGCATCGGATCGGTGGGAGCATTGGCCCTGAGTCGCGCTCGAAGGCATCTGGCCAGAGGCACCAAGATCCATTTGTATTCGATAGCATGCGTGCTGTTCGAGGATCACTTGAGCAGTCTGCGAGTGAGCGTTGTTTTCGCATAATTTAAGGCTTCGGCGAAACCCTGCTCGCTGAGGTTCAACACCCGTGGCAGCACTGGTGCGATCCGCTCTCGCACTTCCGTTGGGTCAACTTCCAGAATCGCACCAGAGTCGTCTAGAACCTCGTCTACAACTAGTAGCAGCGTTTCATAGTTGCGGAGAATTTGCAGCTCACTGAGCTCTCCGATCAGCGCTCCCAGAGCGTTTGTTAGACAGCTCAGCACCTGCGAAAAGACTATCTCGTTCTCCGCAAGTGACACGACCAATAAGAAACAAACGTCAACGCCACTGCGGTAGAGTATGACAAAGTTATCGCTCACGAGCACGTCGTTATCACCCAGCAGACCCGCCGCAGAGCCCACTGCCGCGAAGGTACCGGGGTCCAGCCCGGCCGTCCAGTAGCTGTCTGCAGCGGCTTCGGAGCTGCCAGCGCTTCGCCAGAGCTGATGCAGCTGCTCTTCAAAGTGCTTTTTGGAGCGCTCGTCTGTAAAGCGTTCCTCGTCATAGTAGCGAGCCAGCAAACGTGAGCCCCGTGCGCTCTGCACCAACAGTACCGACGCTCGTGGCTGCTGCACCGGCATTATGGTTGCGTTACTCGGGAGACAAGCGCCGCCTTTCCGCAGCGTCTCTCCAAGGCAGTGATCAGCTGCCACCTGAGATGATTTCCGGGGGATTTCCCTAAAAAGCGAACGACCAATATGCAGGCACTGCGATCACCTGTGCAGCCAAGCACAACGGCAACGTCGTACTTTCCGGCAGTAGAGGCAAAACGGTCAAGTGTGCGCGGGTCAGATGCGGCGCGCTTCAGGAGAAGCGGGTAGGCGCGCGCAGTCGCTTACAGGACTCTTGGACACAAACATATTTTCCTGTATATCATGGTATAAGGTGGACAATAAGTTTCCTGCCGATCAAACGGCATCGATGCATCAACACAGGGTGCGGTGTAGCGCTCAGACGAGCGAGTGCTGCTGGTGCCCAAGGCACGCGACACGCATCCCGCAAAGACGCTTGTACATTCGGCAAGCTGCGAAAACGTGTCTGCTTCAGGAATATGGATTCAACGTATCCAGCGACGCATGCTCTCGTGACGAACGATGGATGCATCCAACAGGATGTTTTCGGAGGTGCGTGCTTGCTGGCGGCAAACGGGAAAGCAACGATCAGAGCGACGCTTCAGATTCCGCTGTGTTCCACGAACGCCACTATTGACTTTCGGCCGAGATGATGAGCACGAGACACCTGGCGTCCATCATGCGGTAGTCGGATCTCGTACGGGTGCCTGCAGTGATGCTGGATGATATGCCGCCGCTGCGAAACGCTTTGCAGTGCCTCTGTGGGTGTCGGGCACAGGGCGGATCACGTTGACGCATCTTCTGCAATTCACTGAACAAGAAAACGAACCTTTGGAGGCACGAATATTGGGCGTCATGTGGCGAAATCCCAGCATACGCCAACTTGTCTGCGGGGAGCGTCCTACGGATGATCTCCAGCGTCGGCGCCTGTACGAGACCGCACGCTGGGCGCCGTCGAGTGCGCGTGTCTATGAACGTGGCACTAGTACGCGGTCTCGCTGGGAAGCTGCACGTGAGCGCACATCGCGCCTCCCTAAACACACTCGGCAAGTGTAACGGGGCCTAGTTTCTGCACAGCTGGCGTGAGCAGTCCGCGCGCGACCGGCTGAGGGGTGCCGGCGCGTTTGGAAAGCGCCACCCACAGACGCACAGGCTCGAGGGTTCGGTGGCGTCCTCTGCTGGTGTGCTAGCAGTGCGACAGATGCGGTGCTTACGCTTTGCAGATGGCCCCTGGAAGCCGTGCTCGTGTGCTTGCTCGTGTCGAAAGGCGACCACCAAGCGCTCCGCGCAGCGCTCATCTGTGCTGGCTACTGTCGATCCAAGCCGCTGGTTGAACCTGTCGAAGATTAAGGGCGCGCTCTCTAAGTCGATACAACACTTTCGACCACGGGTATGGAAATTGCTTCAGTTTTCAACGCTTGCGTATGCTGCCGTCGCGGGAGCGACAAGCATGCTGACTTGGCTCGCCACGCTGCAACCGAGCTTCTCACTCTATGCGCTCGTTCCGTTTACGTATCGTGTGCAGCGCCGACTGCACGCGCTAGCCCTCGACCACCCGGACCTGGAGACTAAACAATCGCAGCCGGCACCTGCCGTCTCAAAGGACGCCTTGGGTGCAGTGCACCGCGCGAAACAAAAGTTTGCGGATACGGTGCTGAAGCTGCTACTCGAAACACCGGGTATGCCGCCTGATCTGCAGGTTCAGGTCCATGTGGAGCGCGTACCTGCGAAACCGGCTTACCCAAACGAGCCCGAATTTGTATTTGCCATCGACGACGGGCCGCTTTTCCAGACTCGCTGCGTCCAGCGCATAGCTGGACCGGTATCGTCCGAGACCGAGAACCCCTCTTCGTTTGACGTGTACGTCTCAGCCGAAATGGAGCCTGCACTCATTCCCGCGGCATTGTCGCATGCTTTGGCGCATGGCGTGGCAAATCATGCGGCTGAGGCACTTAGTGCGCTCTTTTATGGTGCAGTCCCGTTGAGCGCCTGGCGTCCAAGATGTCTTGTGAACATGATAGCACCTGCTTCGCTGGCTGCTCGCTGGGGAGGCGGCACAGCCGTCGCTGCCCACTGGGTCGTCGACACCTTGCAGCGCTTCCGCGCGCCCCTTGTGGCGTTGTGCATGCGACCTGTGCAGCGGCGTAACGAATTCGAGGCCGACTTGATCGCTGCAACGATACTAGCTCGTATCGGCCTTGATCCTGCGAGCATGCTGGAGCTTCTGCGACACGCCGAGGCCGGTACGACGCTGCGGCTCACCAGCGATGACAATGGCGGCCGTCATGCGGTGCACGCTGCAACCTGGAACCGTAACGCGCTGCCCTGGGCTCGCTATCCTTCCATTCAACGTCGCCGGCGTTCTCTGGAGCCACACATGGAACGTCTCAAGCGACTTGAAGCATTGGTTCAGAAAAGCGAGGGTGCACGAAATCGTCGCATTGCTGTCCTACGAGACCAGGTGCAGCGGGAGCTGGCTCGTTTCGAGCGTTCATCGCGTTCGGCTCCACAGGCTTCGACCGAACAGGGGCGTGTCTCAGAGCGGCGCAGTGCTGTTTCGGCAGACGCAAGTCCTGCATGGGGTTCATCCGCACAGGCGCGGTAGTCATAGGCGTTAGGTTTCCGGGGCTGTGGCTCCAGCGCGCGCTGCAAAACCCGCGACGGGCTGATATATCCGGCGCTAAACTGGAGGCTATTTTCCCGCCTTTTGATTTTTCCGAGGTTTTTTTCTGGAGATGTGCATGCTCGACATTCGACGTGCAGCAGTAAAGGCGTACCGATTCAGAGGTCGTTTACGGAATCTGTGACTTGCTTTCGGAGCGGCGCGTTCGGGTCTACCGCGCTTGGCACTCGGAACGTC
>Ga0078972_1011811_pt1 | contig 15396 bp, 9 predicted proteins | sample YelNatPaOPGAMG01_FD_67568 | JGI IMG/M metagenome (GOLD analysis project Ga0078972, IMG submission 67568) | Hot spring thermophilic microbial communities from Obsidian Pool, Yellowstone National Park, USA - OP-RAMG-01 (SPADES assembly) (version 2) | ecosystem: Environmental > Aquatic > Thermal... | reverse complement strand
TATTTGCATTACGAGCAAGGCCCGCGCGATCAGCGCGACAGCTATGCTCTGCTGGCCTACAAGGACCAAGGCCTGCCTGGCAACGCACCGGAACTCGGTCAGCGCTGGGTGGTGCTCCGCCCAGGAATGTACGAGGTCATCACTAGCCAGCCTTCCAAGGTGCAGCCGCTCGATGTGGTGAAGGCAATAAAGGACCTGGGCGGCGATAAGCAGCCCGTAAAAGTGGCAGCTCTGCGAACCCTCTTGGTGGGACAGCTGAAGCCCGCAAACCTTGACGAAGAGTCGTTCTATTCGGCCCTGAGGTCAGTGGTGGAGAAACAGGAGGCGACTTACTTGCGCCAGGTGGACGGCGCTGCACCGTCCCCGCTGCCAGCTGAGTTGGACCAGGCGCAAGAGGGGTTCGTTCTCATTCCTGTTGACCAACCACAACCGCCATCGGCCGGTCGTATCATCAGCATTCGCGGTAGCATCGAGCTTAGCCAGTTGGGGCATCTATTCAAGTATGTCCTGCAGCCCATCAACGCGCAGCGGCCCAAGGAACTCACGATCAGGTTGGACGTCAATGCCCGGTTCGAGAGTGACCCGGGCGGGGCTTTCGATGCCGCTCTGGAGGACGGCTGGAAGCCGAGCGACTATCCTGACCTGACTTTGACGGACAGCAAGAAGAGGTAGCAGGCGTGAGGCGGTCCCCGTGGGTACCCACGGGCGAAACAAACGCCGCTCGGGCAGGGTTCGTGATGTCCCACTGACGGTTGGTCGCGGCTTTCTGGTGTCTCGTCGGGCAGGGCTCCAGGCTGGTCAGGCCAGGCTTGTCTTAGCCTTTCTCGCCGCTTCCCAGGCCAGCATTGCCTTCTTGCGCAGGGGGCCGCCGCCATAGTTGCCACTGCCGCCCGACTTGGGGACGACGCGGTGGCAGGGGATGAGGTAGCTGATCGGGTTGTGGGCCACAGCTTGGGCGACGCCGCGCACCGCCTCCGGCCGCCCGACGCGCTCAGCCAGGTCCTCGTAGGTGAGGACATCGCCTTCGGGGACGCAGAGGAGCGCCCGCCACACCTGCACCTGGAGGGCGGTGCCCTCGACGAAGAGGGGCAGCGGCTGCTCAGGGTCGCTGCGGCCGAAGGCTGAGTCGGCAAGGGGGGCAGTACTGAGGGGGTCTTCGACGAAGTTCGCCTGCGGCCACATGCTTCCCAGTTCCGCCAAGGCGCTCTCTCGCCCATCGGTGACGAAAATGAGGCCGCAGATGCCCCACTGGCACACGGCGAGGAGGGCGGTGCCGAAGGGAGATTCGTGGAAGGCGTAGCGGATGGCTGAGCGCTGCCAGCTGTGCTCGATTGTGCCAGAGGTTCGCTCCCGATAGGTGAGCGAAAGCGGCCTCCAGGGCCCCTTGCGGCCAGGCATGTCGACGCCGTTCCTGCCCAGGAACTCATGCGGCAGCAGGACGCGGGCGCGCCGCAACTGTTCGCTGGTGTACTCCCTGCTCATGTAATACAGCAGGCGTTCGATGCTGGCGCCGGACCAGCGGCGGGAGAGGAGCTGTAGCTGCCGCTGGGTCAGGCCCAACGCCTCACCCACTTCTGCCGGGCTCGGTACCCGGCGCGGGTGCGCCTCGCAGTAGGCGACCATTCGCTCCACCTTTGCATAATCCCCTTCCAACAAGCCATCCCCCTCCTGTGGCGCTGCGCCCACTTTACCTGGGCTGGCCGGCGCCAGCAATTCGATTTCCATGCCGTCGGCGTCGGGCGCGGCCTCGCAAGTGGGCCGAACGGCAAAGCGCATCTGTCCGACCTGATGAGCGGCACTCCAGCGGTACCCTGGCGTCCGACGGGATGGCAACGGGCGAAAGTGGCCGCCTGCGATCCCAAGAGCGTAAAATGACTCTTTGGGCAATGGCCGCCCGGCCGTTGTCGCACTACTTCTCAGGAGCCCTGCAACAGATGGATATCGGCATTTTCGGCCTGCCGCAATCAGGCAAGAGCATGCTTTTCTCGCTGCTCACCGGCGTCAGTGTGGCCGGCGGCCAGCGCACCGAAGCCAGCGTCGGCGTGGCCAGGGTCTACGACGAACGTGTTGCCCAGCTATCGGCCATTTTCAAGCCGAAGAAGACCACCTATGCCACGCTCACGTTCATAGACCTGCCGAGCTACGATCTGCAGGCCAGCCGGAAGGAGAAGAATCGCATCCTGCAACTCATCCAGGACGCAGACGCGCTTCTGGCCGTGGTCCGCGCCTTTGAGGACGAGAGCGTACCCTGGCCAAGCATGAGCGCCGCCGGCCCCAGCGCTGATACTCCCGCGAAGCAACTGGAGACGATCAAGGCCGAACTGCTGATCCGCGATATGGAGGTCGTCGAGACGCGGCTTGCCCGCCTGGAGGAGTCAGAGCGCAAACACAAGATCAGCAAGGACGAAGAAGCTGAGCTAGCCACGCTGCGCCTGATCCAGCCGGCGCTGGCCGATGAGAGGCTGGTGTCTCAACTTGGGCTCAGCGAGGCGCAGATGAAGGCGGTCGGCTCTCTCGCCCTGTTCACGGCCAAGCCGATCATCGTTGCCGTCAATGTGGACGAGGAGCAACTACTCTCCGGAGACTACCCCGGCCGCGCGGCCCTCGAGGCCAGTTGCGGCGCCATCGGCTCCCCCCGGGTCATACTCTCCCGCAAGATCGAAGCCGAGATCGCCGCCCTACCCGAGGACGAACGCGGTCCGTTCATGGAAGAACTGGGCATCGGCGAGCCCGGCATCCAGCGCCTGGCCGCCCTGGTCTACGCTCACGTTGGCCTGATCTCGTTCCTCACCGCCGGCGAAGACGAGGTCCGGGCCTGGACGATAAGGCGTGGCACTAGCGCCAAGGGCGCTGCTGGCAAGATCCACACCGACCTGGAGAAGCACTTCATCCGCGCCGAGATCATCCCTTACGACGTTTTCATGCAGACCAAGGACCTGACCCAGGCGCGCAGGCTGGGCCAGATCAAGTCAGCAGGCAAGGACGAGGTCGTGCAGGACGGCGATATCGTCACCATCCTGGCCAATGCCTGAGCGCTCGAGCCGGGCGCTGGCTGTGCTCATCACCTGGGGCTGAGCCAGATTGCCCTGTGTTGCGCGGGCTCATTCCGCTGAGCGCAGCGTGCGTATGCCCGGTACGAGTACCAGCATCGCTATCGCGAAGACGAGCGCCAGGACAGCGCCCACACCGACGCCGGCCCGGGGTCCGAAGACTTGGGCGATGGTGCCGGCCTGGAGAGAGCCGAAGGGCGTGGCGCCCCACATCGTCAGCATGTAGACGGCCATCACCCGGCCACGGAGTTGGTCGGGGACGCTGGCCTGGATGACCGTATTGATGTTGGCATTCTGCACCACGATGGCCCAACCAGCCAGGGCCAGGCAAGCGTAGGAGAGCACCAGGTAACGCGAAAGGGCGAAGCCGATCAGCATGCCTGGGTAGAGCAGGCAGCCGGCGACAAGGAAAGCGCCCCGGTTCGGGTGATGGCTGAAGGTGGCCACAGTCAGGGAGCCGATCAGGGCGCCAGCACCGATTGCGGCGTTGAGGCCGCCCAACCCAACCTCCCCCGTGTGCAATACATCGGCGGCGAAGGCCGGCAGCAGCACGCCGTAGGACGAGGCGAACACGGCGGAGAAGCCGGTGATGGCGACCAGGGCCAGGATCACGGGGTTCTGACGGACATAGCCCAGGCCGGCACGGGCCTGGCGCAGCAATGGCTCGCGATCCACCGGCTGGGCTGCGGCATTGATGCGCATTGCCAGCACAGCCAGGATCACAGCAACGAAACTGAGCCCGTTCAGGCCGAAGCACCAAACGGCCCCGAACGCCGCCAGCACTACGCCGCCTATCGCTGGGCCGACCACACGCGCCAGGTTGAAGATGGTGGAGTTGAGGGCAATGGCGTTGGTCAGGTCGCGCCGATCGTCCACCATCTCGACAACCATTGCCTGGCGGGTCGGGGCATCGAAGGAATTGGCGATGCCCAGGAGCGTGGCCAGCAGGCCGATGTGCCAGACGCGGAGCGAATTGGTGGCGGCCAGGATGGCCATCGTGAAGGCAAGCAGCATCATCGCTGTCTGGGTTAGCAAGAGGAGGCGTCGCTTGTCGCTGCGGTCAACGACGACCCCCGCCGGCAACATGAGAAACAGCGTCGGCAGGGCGCCTAAGAAAGAGATCGTGCCAAGGGCAAGGTCGGAACCCGTCAGGGCGTACACTACCCAGCCCTGAGCGACGCTTTGCATCCACGTGCCCATCTGCGAGACCGTCTGGCCGAAGAACCAGAGACGGTAGTTGCGGTGGCGAAGGGCGGCGAAGGTTGATGGTACATGATTGTCGCGGTTGGGCAGCTTCGCCGCTGATGAAGGAGGTCGGTATTCCACTAATTGCTCCGCACGGCCAATGGTTTGGTGCTACCCACGCCTGGATCGTAGGCGGCATAACCGGGGCGAGGTAACGCCGCCGTGCGCTGGCCAGCCGTCTTCTGCAGCTGCACCTGCCCCGATTGCGGCCCTTTCGCCCGTGCCCGCACCTGGCTCACTCGCTCATCTGGCTGTGATAGAGGCGAGCATACAGGCCGCCCTGAGCCAGCAATTGCTCGTGCGTGCCTTCCTCGACGATCCGCCCATTGTCCAGGGCGATGATCCGGTCAACGCTGCGCACTGTAGCCAGACGGTGGGCAATGATGATGGCCGTCTTCCCGCTCAAGAGATGCTCCATGGCTTCCTGGATCAGGCGCTCAGTCTGCGTGTCAACGCTTGACGTAGCCTCGTCCAGGATTACCAGGCGCGGCTGAGCCAGGATGGCCCGGGCCAGGCAGATCAGCTGCCGCTGCCCAAGCGAGATGTTGACCGCGCCCTCTTGTATCCATGTATCGTAGCCATCCGGCAGAGAGGAGATGAAGCCATCGGCGCGGGCCAGCACGGCGGCCTGGCGCACGTCCTCGTCGCTGGCGTCTGGCCGGCCGAAGCGGATGTTTTCGGCGATAGTGGCGGCGAAGAGGAATGGTTCCTGGGGCACGATGCCCAGCTGGCGGCGGAGGGAGGCCAAGCGCACCTGGCGTACGTCAATGCCGTCAACCAACACTGCGCCTGAGGTCACGTCGTAGTGCCGGGCTACCAGCTTGGCGATGGTGCTCTTTCCCGCCCCTGTGGGGCCGACGATGGCCACCCGCTCGCCAGGCGCGATGTGCAGGTTGATGTTGTCGAGCACCGGGTGGTCCGGCTCGTAGGCGAAGGTGACATGGCGCAACTCGATCTCGCCCTCCAGAGGCGGGAGGTCCACGGCATCGGGCGCATCCTGGATAGTGACAGGCGTGTCGAGCAGGCGCAGGATTCGCTCACCACCGGCGGCGGCGGACTGCATCGAGTTGAACAACTGGCTCAGGTCCTGAATCGGCCCGAAGAAGCGCGTGACATAAGTGAGGAAGGCGACGATAGTGCCCACCGAGACCGTGGCAGCGGCCGCCGTTCCCTGTGGTTGCATGGCCATCTGGCCGCCGAACCAGAGTACGATGAGCGAGGCTGCCGCGGCGAGCAGGTCCACCCCTGGCGCAAAGGCGAAGGCGAGCGAGAGGGCGGAAATGTTGGCATCCCGATTGGCGCGGTTCGTGTCCTCGAACTGGCGGATGGCCCGCTCTTCTTCGGCGAAGGCCTTGATGACGCGCACGGTGGAGAGATCCTCGGCCAGCCGGCCGACCATGGCGCCGACTTTCTGGCGCGTACGCCGGTACATCACAGCGGCACGGTTCGAGAACCACCAGGTGAGAAGAAGCATCGCCGGCAGCACGGAGAACGAGAGGAGAGCCAGGCGAACGTTCAGCGAGAGCATGATGCCGACGATGCCGACAACGATCACAGTATCACCGAGGACACTCACTATGCCGTTGGTGAGCAGATCGTTGATGACGGAGACGTCGCTGACGAGATAGGAGATCAGGCGGCCAGCGTCCTCGTGGTCGAAGAAAGACATTGACAGGCGCTGCAAGTGGGAGAAAAGCTGGGTGCGCATGTCGCGCAGCACCGCCTCTCCCAGCCGGCCGACAAGGTAGCTCTGCTGCCCGGTGGCCAGGGCGCCGCCTACATAGGTGGCCAGAAGGAGCAGACAGATTCGCGTCAGGCCGGCGAAGTCCTTGAGGTCATTGTGGCCGCGGATGTAGTTGTCTATAGCGGAGCGGACAAGGTAAGGCCCGGCCAGTTGCAGCCCGGAGGCGATGAGCATGAGGAAAATGGCCAGGGCCAGGCTGTGCAGGTAGGGCCGGATGAAGCGGCCCAGGCGCAGGAGCACATGCCAATCCAGCCCCGTGTCACTGTCCGCCCCGGCGTAGGAACGCAGTAGCCCCTGCGGCCCGCCCTGAATCCCGCCCGTCATGAAGCCCATGGCTAAGCCCGCCTCTGGGAAAGGCTGCGAAGGGGACACATTTGGGCGTGGACGGACACAGATGCAAATGGGGAGGGATACACTATTCCCTTTGCCTGCGTTAGCCTGTGTCTTTCAGTGTTCATCACTGCCCCGTCCGTGTTCCATCCCGCATGACCTGTTCCCCGTGTCCGACAACGTCGCCGACGAGTTGGCCGTAGTAGATGTCGGCGTAGAGGCCGCAGCGACCGAGCAATTCCTCGTGCTGCCCCTTATCTATGAGCCGCCCCTTATCGAGCACGAGGATGAGGTCGGCTTGGCGCACAGTGGACACGCGGTGAGCGATGATGAAGCTGGTGCGCCCCCGGCCGTCCTGCCCCTGCATGAGTTGCCATAAGGCGGCCTGGATCTCATGCTCCGTCTCGGAGTCCACACTCGAGGTGGCATCGTCCAGCACGAGAATGCGCGGGTTCTTGAGGATGGCGCGGGCGATGGCGATCCTCTGCCGCTGCCCGCCGGACAGCATGACGCCCTTCTCGCCCACGAGCGTGTCGTAGCCCTGCGGCAACTGGGTTATGAAGTCGTGGGCGGCGGCTGCCCTGGCCGCGGCCTCGATCTCGGCCTGAGTGGCCTCAGGGCGGCCGAAAGCGATGTTGCTACGCACAGTGCCCGACAGAAGCATGGTCTCCTGGAGGACGGTGCCGATCTGGCGGCGCAGGGAATCCAGCGTGACCTTGCGCACATCTCTGCCGTCAACACAGACACACCCCGCCGTGCAGTCGTAGAAGCGCAGCAAGAGGTTGATGATCGTGCTTTTGCCGCTTCCGGTGGGCCCGAGGATGGCCACGATGCTGCCGGGCTGCACCTCGAAGGAAATGTCCTGGAGCACCGGCGTCTGGCGCAGGTAGCCGAAAGAGACATTGGAGAACTGCACGTGCCCCTGAATCTCCGGCAGCGGCTCAGCATCGGGGGCCTGCTGCACCTCCTCCGGCAGGTCCAGGATTTCGAAGACGCGGTCGGCCCCGGCGATGGAGGAACTGAGGGCCGAGGCCAAAGTGCCGAATCGGCGCAGTGGCTGCACCAGGTTGACGAGATAGGCATTGAACGCCACCAACTCGCCGATGGTGAGCTTGCCGCTCATGACGAAATAGCCGCCCGCCCAGAGGAGCAGCACGGTTGAGAAGTCGGCGAGCAAGCGGATGAGCGGCTGGCGGGTGGCATCCATGTGCACCATCTTCAGGTTGGCCTGGTAGAGGACGGTGTTGTCCTGCCAGAAGCGCTGTTCCTCGGCGCGCTCCTGGGCGAAAGCGCGCACGACGGCCAGCCCTTTCAGGCTCTGTTCAAGGCGCGCCGTGAGCTTGCCCAACTGGTTCTGAGCGGCAGTGGTCAGGGGGCGCATCTGGCGGGCGTAGCGCTGCACGACCCAGACGTAGAGGGGCATGGCTGCCAGGGAGATCGCGGCAAGCAAGGGGTTGATGCTGATGAGGACGGCGGCTGTGCCGATCGCCGTGACACTGGCGCTCACCATCTGCAGCAGGCCGCGGCCTGTGATGCGCCGGATTAGCTCGACATCGCTGGTGGCGCGCGCCAGCAACTGGCCCGTTTCGGCGCGGTCGTAATAGGAGAAGGAGAGGCGCTGCAACTTCTGGTAGAGCTGGTTGCGCTGGTCGTAGGCGATGCCCTGGGCCACGGTCTCGGTGAAGTAGCTCTGCAGGAAGACCATCACGCCCCGGCCGAGGCTGAGCAACAGCACGAGGAGCACACCGCTGGCCAGGTAGGCCCGGTTGGCGGCAACTATGCCATTGTCAACGATGCGGCCGGTCTCGCTCGGGATGAGCAAGTTGACTGCGGCAATACCGAGCATGCAGATGTAGGCCAGGCTTTCCTGCCAGAGGTAAGCCCGCATATAGCGCATGACGCGCCAGAGAGTTCTCACCGATGCGCGGGGCCTCCATTGGGGCGAACCGTGTCAGTGGGTGCGACCAGATGCAGCCCGCAACCGCTCTTATGGAAGGGGCGGACGACAGAGTTGAGCTCTCTCATCTTCAGCCACCTAATAATGCCTGGTATCGTCATAATAAGCAAAGCGAAGCATCCTGGGCCGGCTTGCAGCAACGGCCGGAGTGCAGGATGCTCCGCTTTGCTGGAAATGAGTGGCGCAGTCCGACCGAGTAGCTGACTGGCTTGAGCTAAGCCCGGGCCTCCTGCAGGTCGGCCTCCAGCCGCGCCAGGCGCTGGTTCCGCTCGCGGGCGAAGCGTTCGATGCCCTCGAGCACCCACTGGGGCGAGAGGTGGGCTTCGTCGAGCAACTCATCGAGCATGCCACCGGTGCGCCAGCGGTTGTCCCAGTCGGCCGAAAGGGCGTACTCCTCGGCAACCTTGTTGTACAGCCAGTCATGCATGAGCCAGCGGGCCTGGGTAGTGATCACGGTGGAATCAGCACGGTCGCCAGGGCTGATGACCTGGAGGCGATAGTGCTCCGGTTGCAGGGCGAAGAGTTGGGGGCTGGTGGCGCACACGATCTTAACATTCGGCCCGCGCTCATCAAGGGTGGGCAGGAGCCTGGTTATGCTGGCCATCGCGCTGGTACCCTGCACGATCAGGCACCCTTGTTTGGGCTGGCCGGGCCGGTAGGGGCGGACGACGTAGGCGCCGCGAGCGGCCTCGAAGTGCGAGGGCATGCCCAGCTTAGCACGGTCCGGTATCTCGATGGCCGGCCGGGTGAGGTGCAGGGCGATAATGGGCGCCGACTGCTTGAGCGCTTCAGCCAGGAGGACCGGCACCTCGTTATACTCCCAGGGGTGCAGGTTGATCACCTGCCCGAACGGGAAGAGTTGCGTGACCCCCGGGGCGAAGATGCCGAAATGGGTGCGGCTATCGTCGGCCGTCTCCGGTCCGGAATGCCCGGCCACCCAGAGGATCTTGCCCAGCTTCCACTGGCAGTCCTGCGCCATCTGGGAGTAGAGGCGGAAGGGCCCGTACTTGAGATAGGAGAAGGAGCCATAGGTGGAGACGGCGCCGTAGAAGCCGTCGAATTCGTGTTCGGGGTCCAGGCTGAAGTTGACGCTGGCGAGGCCGGCAATGATCCCGGCGTTGGCGAATTCGGTGATTTCTTGCGGCAGAAGCACACCCTGACGCGTGCCGAAACGCTCGTACCAGCCGTAACCGGGGAAATCGCCGTAGCCGCGGGCGAACCCGGCGATATTGGTGCTCTCAGCCAGGTCAGCGGAGGCGGCGAGGAACAGCGGCCGGCCGTATTCCTTGGCGCCGAAGGTATTCACCCAGGCACCCCACCTGGCTAGCGCCGCGCGGTTGGCGACCTGGCTGCCCGGCTTGGCCCACATGTCCTCGGGATAGTTGCGATAGTCGGTGAGCCGAGGGTCGCTGAAGGGGTTGGTTCGCCCGGAGGGCCCGGCCTTGCCGAGCTGGAACGTAGGGATGTTCAGGGGGACGCTCTCGCCCAGCTCGACCAAGCGATCAGCCAGGTAGTCCACCAGGGCCTGGTCTTGCTGGAGTACGCTGATCGTTGCCTCGAGATTGGCCCTGAACTCAGCCTGGAGTGCCTGGGGGTCGCGCGGGGCCTCGCCGCAGTAGTTGGCGAACTGCACGCCGTACTTTTCGGCGAAGGGTTTCTTGGTCTCCCAGTAGGTCTCGCAGTTGAGTTTGTGCGGCACGCCGTGAGAGGCATTGTCGTACTTGAGGTAACCGCGCCCCTTCTTGGTCTTCAACCAGGCGACGCTGGGGGCATGCTCGGGGTTATCGCTCTCTACCATAGCGCGAATAGTCTCGGTGACGCTCTGCCAGTCGTTGCCCTGCTCTGTGCCGAAGACGCGCCAGCCATGGGAGCCGAACCAGTCCTTGGGCGTGCCGTACACCGAGGCAGAGACGCTATGATCGTCTATGCCGAAGTCGTTCCAGTCCAATATGAGATAGAGGTTGTCCAGGGCCAGGCCCCAGGCCGAGTTCATCGTCTCGTGGGCCGAGCCAGCCGTGAGGCCGCCTTCGCCCTCGAAGGCGAACACCCTGACGCCTTCCGCGCCGGCGCGCTTGAGGGCCAACGCCATTCCAGCAGCAGCGGGCGTGCCGTGGCCGGAAGGACCGGTATTGAACTTGAGGAAGAGCGTCTTGCCTTCCATCTCCGCATGACCGGAGAGGCCACCGCGCCGCCTGAAGCCAAGCAGGTCCTCCCAGTAAAGGGCGCGCTTCTCTGCGTTTGGCACCAGATAGCGCTCATCGCCCGTCTGCTTGTGCTTGAGGCGCAAGGCCTCGTTGAAGACGGCCAGCGTGCAGTACACCAGAGGTACAGTGTGGCCGGCGACGAGCACGAAGCGGTCGCCGAAACGCTTTTCGGGATGGCGGATGTCCCAGCGCATGACGCCCGAGAGCAAGGTGGCGAGCAGCCCGTGCACCTTTGAGCGCGAGCCGCCAGGATGACCGCTTTGGCGGTAGTTGAGGGTTATGTCGAGGAGCTGATCAATGATGTCCTTTGTCTTTTCCCAGTACGCGAACTCTTGCTCCGGCTGCAGGCCAGGCCCGCCTCCAGAGTCACTGGCTGCTCTGCCCCGGCTGCTGTTCATCGCATCCTCCGATGTTCGGGCCTGGGAGCCGCCTCGCTGGCCCGGCCGAGTTCAGCGCCAGGAAATCGCGCCTGGCACGGCCCGTGGCGCGGCAGCAGCCCGATACAGGCAGTAATGTAGCCCAGAGGTGCCGGCTGGACAACTGGCCGGCCATCCACAGCCGGTATGCGGCAAGCCGGCCGACTGGCGGTGCCGGCCGCGCCACGGCCCCCAGTGAGGCAATGTACGATCTGGTGGTAGCTGACGGGCTCTTGACGTGCATTTGCCCGCCATTTGGGGGTTGCAGGAGTGGCCCAGCCCTGGTAGCGTAAGCTGTTCGTATGCTGCCTGAGCATCGCGCAGCCAACGCACTTCGAGGAGAAGAGGTTCAATGGTACGCTGTGGCTTTCGCACGGCTGGCTTTCGCAATTTCCGGCTGGAGGCGGCTCTGGATGCCATCGCTCAGGCCGGCTACGACTGCGTCGAGTTGTGCCTCGACGGCCATGGCCTGGCAGCACTGGGGGCTGACCCACTGCGCAAGCTGGTGGAGGAATTGGCGGCCCGCCGGCTGGAGGTGTGTTCTTTCAGCTACCATGGGGACGGCGAGGGGCGCGACGCCCGCTGGGCCAACATCCGCCGCAGCCTCGCCCTGGCGCGCGCTTGCGGAGTCGGCGTGCTCATTCTGAACGGTGACCGGCTTGCCCCGGGTGAGCAACACGATACGGCCCTGGCGGAGTTCATTCGCCGGGCCCGGCCCCTGGCGGCTGAAGCCGGACCGGTGCGGCTGGCGGTGGAGCCCGAGCCCGGGCTTGCCGTCGGCGATCTGGCGGATATGCAGCAGGTGCTGGCCGAGTTGCCTTGCCCGCCGCTTGCCGTGAACCTGGACATTGGCCATGCTTTCCTCACTGACGATCTGGCAGCCAGCTTCGCCTCGCTAGGCCCTTGCCTGGTGCACATGCACGTGGAGGACATGCGCCGCGGCGTGCATAAGCACTTGCTCCCTGGCGCAGGCGACATTGACCTGCGCCAGGTGAAGGCGTTGGCCGATAGCGTTGGTTACAACGGCCCATGGGTCATTGACCTGTTCTCCGCCGACGCCGACCCGTTCGTCTACTGCGGCGAAGCCTTGCGCCGGCTCAGAGCGATCATCGGCGAGGACTGACCGGTGCCCGCCCCCGTCGGGCTGTACCTGCATATCCCGTTCTGCCGGCGCAAGTGCCTGTACTGCGACTTCGTCTCCTTCGCTGGTGAGGAAGGGCTGTGGCAGGGCTATCGCGACGTCCTGCTGGGCCAGGTGGCCCGGCTGCCTACCTGGCCAGGGGAGCCGCTGCAGCCGCGAACGCTTTACGTTGGCGGGGGCACCCCGTCGCTTTGGCCCGCTTCCTGGCTGGCACAGCTCGCGAGTGCGGCGCGAGCGGTTGGCCTCCAGCCTGAGGCCGAGATGACCATTGAGGCCAACCCGGGCACTGTTGACCTGGCTGGCCTGGCGGCGCTGCGAGAGGCCGGTTTCAACCGCCTCAGCCTCGGCGTGCAGAGTGCGAGCGATGCTGCCCTGCAGCTTCTGGGCAGGATCCATACTTTCGCTGAGGCCGAACTGGCAGTGACCTGGGCCAGGCAGGCAGGCTTCGACAACCTCAGCCTGGACCTGATCTATGGCCTTCCCGGGCAGTCGCTCGCCGATTGGGGGCGGGGGCTGCAACGGACCGTGGAGTTGGGCAGCGAGCACCTTTCCGCCTATGCCTTGAGTCTTGAGGCGGGCACGCCCCTGGCTGAAGCGGTGGCCGCTGGCGAACTGCCGGCACCCGACCCTGACCTACAGGCGGATATGTACGAGCTTGCCGAAGAAGCTCTGGACGCCGCCGGCTTCGTCCATTACGAGATCTCGAACTGGGCCCGGCGCTCGCACGATGGGCGGTTGCTCTCCTGCCAGCACAACCTCATCTACTGGCGCAACGAGCCCTACCTGGGCCTGGGCGCCGGGGCGCACTCCTTCCTATTCGGGCAGCGTTTCGCCTATACAGGAGACTTGCGGGCCTACATTGGCGCCGGTCCGGCGCAAGCCCCCGCTTTCGTGGAGTCCATTCCGCCAGACCTGGAGATGGCTGAGACAGCGATTCTCGGCCTGCGCCTGGTTGAAGGCCTGGAACGGCAGCGTTTCCGAGACCGCTTCGGCCAGGACCCCTGCGAGCGCTTCGGGCCAGTTGTAGCCTGGGCACAGGAGCAGGGGTTGCTCGAGGTGACCCCGGCCGTGATGCGGCTCACGCGCCGAGGGCGGCTGCTCAGCGATGAGCTCTTCCAGCGCCTGCTTCCCGACTAGGAGGCGATGGTAGCCAGACTGCACCAGCTTCGGCCGCGCCACAATCTGTGTCGGACGGTCCGCATCGCTGCAACGGCCGAAGATTGGCGAACCTGTCAACTTCGCTGACCAAGCCCCCACACGACACCACTTGAGTTCAAACAGGCCTCACTGCCCCACGTCGTACAGGCCCGGCAGCCAGTGATGGAAATTGTCGCCTGCCCGGACCAGGTGTTCGTAAAGCGAACGCATGAGGTGGTGCTGCACGTCGGCATAGGCCGGGTGGCCATAAAGGTTGTTCAGCTCGTAGGGGTCGGCTTGCAGGTCGTACAGCTCGTTGATGTCCGGAGGGTTGACGACCAGCTTGTAGCGCCGGGAACGCACCATCCGCTGGGGATAAGGGAAGTGGTGCCCGTGGAACTCAGCGAAGGCCAGATCCGGGGAGCCTGCTTCCGGCCAGGAGGACGCCGGATCGCGCAGAAGCGGCACCAGGCTGCGCCCATCGAGCCCCGATGGCAGGGGCACGCCGGCTATCTCCAGGAAGGTGGGCATCAGGTCGGTGAGGACGACGGGCATATCGCAGGTGGCGCCGGCTGGAGCGGGGGCACTTGCGCCCCTGGCCTGCGGCCAGCGAAAGATGAGGTTGATGCGGTAGATGTCGTCGTACATCATCGGGCCTTTGTCTGCCAGGCGGTGGTTGCCCACGAAGCCACCGTGGTCCGCCGTGAAGCACACAGCGGTGTCGCCGGCGAGCCCCAGGGCATCCAGTTCGGCCAGGATGCGGCCGACCTGCTCGTCGATGAAACTGACATAACCCCAGTAGGCAGCGACGACCCGTTGCCAGGTGGGCCAGGGGTAGGTATCGAAGGCCCAGTGCTCGTTGTAGCGCTTATGCACCGCCGGCTTGCCGGCGAAGGTCTCGGCCATGGAGGGATGCCGCTGAACCAGGGCCGGGTCATAGCGGTTGAGCACCGCCTCAGGCAGGAAGTAGGGGAGGTGGGGGCCGAAGAACTGGCAGGCAAGGAAGAAGGGCTGGCCGGTGCGATGGTAGCGTTCGGCAAAGCGGCGCAACATCTCGAGGCTCCGCTCGGCCAGGAAGTAGCTGAAGCTGGCCTCGACGGGCGCGTCGTGCACGCCCATCATCGAGAGGGATGGCTTTCCGCTCGGCGTCACGCCGTGCACCTGATCGCGGACGCGGTACTGCGGCAGGCCGTGCTGGCGCAGGTAGGCCAGGTAATCGGGGTGGTCATGTGGTGGTGCCCAGCCGGGGTAGTGCTCGCCCTCGAAACCATAGTCTGCCGGCCCGCGCTCCACGCCCATGTGCCATTTGCCGACATTGCCACAGGCATAGCCTGCTGGCGCCAGGTACGATGGCAAGAGGCGCACCCTTTCCGGGATCTCCCAAGGGTAACCGATGTTGCGCTCGAAGTTGGCCAGCATGCCATGGCGGAAGGGTGCCAGGCCGCTGAAGAGGGAGACGCGCGCCGGCGTGCAGATGGCAGTTGTTGTGATAGCTTGGGTGAAGCGCACCCCGCCCGCGGCCAGGCGATCGAGGTGGGGCGTCTGGCACACAGGCGACCCGTAGCAGCCCAGCATATCGTAGCGCAACTGATCGGCGGTCAGGAGCAGAATGTTGTTCGGCATATTTCCTCCTCAGCGCATGGCAGGCGGTGAATCGTCTGGGCAGCGGCATCTGCTAAACGTCGCTAACTTGACGAAGGGCCAGCCGGTAGTATCCTGAGTTCACTCGCCTGAACCTGCGCCTCTGTTATCATCGAAGCACCCGGATGACACTGCTGCCGCAATCTCGTGCCGGAGCACAGGTGCCGGCGTCCCGGCCGGGCGGAACGGCACCCGCCAGGCTCACCCAGGATACCTCATGAACATGGGCCAGGGGAAGCGCGAGGCGTTCATTTCGGGAGATCCTCCGGCGCTCCGGCGATGTACAGGTCCGGGCGTATTTCTGCTATGATAGGCGATACCATCCAAGCAAGCATACGACTTCGCAGCGACCGTCGGCCATCGTATCGTGGCGAGGGAGGGCAGGGCTCGCCTACGAGGCGGTGCCGGCTTGCTCTTTGCGCCGCTGCTGGGACGGGTGGCAGCGTGCCGCCAGGGGCAGTGACAGCGCCGGCGGCAATTGCTGGCCTGCCGAGGGTGCGCATCGCCGGCCCGGCGGAAGTGAGGATGGCG
>Ga0078972_1011806_pt1 | contig 15401 bp, 10 predicted proteins | sample YelNatPaOPGAMG01_FD_67568 | JGI IMG/M metagenome (GOLD analysis project Ga0078972, IMG submission 67568) | Hot spring thermophilic microbial communities from Obsidian Pool, Yellowstone National Park, USA - OP-RAMG-01 (SPADES assembly) (version 2) | ecosystem: Environmental > Aquatic > Thermal... | reverse complement strand
TAAGAAGCAGGTATATCCTGATTTTTGAGAAAAATTATGGGTGGTTAGCAGTGTTGTCTAATTTACTTACTCCCAATTTTAACGCCCTTCTTAATCCTATCTAAGGGGTGTTGCGTAAGCCTCGCCTACTTTTGACTACAAATTCTTTGCCCGACTTTTCCTCAACCGTTTTTTACGAAAAAATCAGTGGTATACCTGCTTCTTGATACTTATGGGTAATGGACAGTTTCTAAAGGGAGATTAAAAGAGATTTTCTATTTTTATTATCACCTCCCATAATTGAGGCATTACAATACTGATGGGAATAAAGGATATTTAAAAATATTAAAAAAATTGCAAAATATATGATAAATTAATTATATTTATATATCTTTTAATAAACCCACACATCCTATATATTTTCATCTACGGACCTACACTTATATCATCCACAAACCATCCTGTATATGTATTTTCAATACTGTCACAGGTATCAAATATAAACCTGAAATTCACGTTTTGTCCATATAATTCAAATGGTATTATAAATTCTGCTTTATACCATGTTTGCTCATTCCCAAAAAGTTGTGCAACCGGAAGCCATGTATCAGAACCTGCAGCAGCAGCATAAATAATACGAATATCATATCCTGAAAGATTCTCCGTATGTTCATAACTCCAAAAATAAAGTTTAAAACCGGAATTCACAAAAAAAGGTCCTATAAAAATTTCTCCTTTATTAGCTGTACCTGTATCGTAATTTCCGGTATCATCCCGGCCATACCACCAAAGTTTCGGCGAAATACCTTTACCAGGATGTGAAGGTGGAACATGAGGGTCATCATCATATATTTCATGCCACAACCCTGTGCCTAATAAAGGTAAAGGAGTTTTAGTAGATGTTGCAGTTGGCGTACAAAATTGAGTATTGGTAAATGTATTTGTTATAGTATACGTGAATGTTGGTGAACATATTGGAGACACAGTGTGAGACATTGTTATTGTTGGAGTAGCAGTTGGTGTATATGGAGGTCCATCAGTTACCATTATATTATAACCTGTACCGCTGCCAAAAATCGACATACATCCATATTGCTGTACCCTGATAAAGTACCAACCATCTTCACTGCATACCCATATTATTCTACTCGCCTTTTCCTGCAAACCACTATCATCATCTGTTGTAATTATAGTCTTTCCATCCCTTTGTATTAAATAAAGATAAGTATCTGACCTCGATTCAAGATTAAATGTTTCTATGATATATTGCATACCTTCTGATGCCTGAAATTGTAAATAATCATAATCACATTGATTGTGAGAATTATGATATTGTGCTGCTCCATTAACAATTATTGTCTTTGCAGTTTCATATGAATTATCATCTTCATAGATATCAGGTGTTATTGTTAAAACAATTGTGATTGTTGGGGTTGGAGTATGAATAAATAAGGGTTCTGTAGGTGCTCTTTTTTTATAACAGTTTTGACATACCAATATAAAAAAAAATAATATAAATATTACTTTATATTTCAATTTCTTTTTTACTTCCTTATTTTTGATTATTTACTTTGAAGGTGGTGGAGGACAGAAAATACCGGCTTCTGGAGAATCAAGAATGACTTTTTCAAATCCACCTTCGCAGTTGCACTCCCTTTTTATTATAACGTGTGTCTGGTCAAGACCGGAACAGGTTTCTAACGGAGCGGTATATGTCCATGTAAAGGATTTCTCAGAATATGCTTTTATGGTTGTCGTCCATTCCATGCTTGAATCTCCAGGCATTGGTTCTCCTTTTTCATAATATGCCTCACGTGGATAAGGATACCACCAGCGGTTGCACATACCGGATTCATAATATTCATGCGTTGCAGTAATAACAATATCTTTAAATTCAATTCCGGAATTATTTTTTACAGTTAATTTACATGTAAGTGGCAATCCTATATAATATCCTGGATATCCTTCTTCTGTGAAAAAGTAAGGATCAAAATAGGTTACATTTACAGTTAAAAGAGATAATGTTTTACCGCTTCCATTGCCGTCATCATGGCATTGAAAAGTAACACTATGCTCATTTTCTAAAGATATACCTGTAACATTTCGCTCCGAACATCCTGATAATATCAAAGTTAGTATAAAAATAAGAACAAAAAATAAATTTTTTCTCATATAAAATTTTCCCTCCTTTGTTAAATAATTATATTATTTATTAATTTTATTTATATAATTATACTTTATAAAAATTAAAAAGTCAATTTTTTTATAACTGGGTTAGTGTAAAATATAAAGAAACAGAGAATAAAAAATTAGAAATTGATAATTGAGAATTGAGAATTAAAAAACTTACGATTTAAAATCTACGGTTTACGATTTAAAAACAAAATTAAAACAGAGTTTCCTCTGCCCTATGGATGTCCATTACCCATATCTTTCATTTTATAATTAAAAAGCAGGTATATCGCAGGAGTGTCCAAATTAGACAAGTTATTACTTTTATTTTGTCATTCCTGTCCCTGAATAAATCCTGTCCATTATCCATATATCTCTATATAATAAGAAGCATGTATATCCTGATTTTTGAGGAAAATTACGGGCGATTTGTGGCGTTGTCTAGTTTACTTACTCCCAATTTTAATGCCATTCTTAATCCTATCCAAGGGTTGTTGCGTAAGCCTCGCCTACTTTTGACTATAAATTCTTTGCCCGACTTTTCCTCAACCGTTTTTTACAAAAAATAAAGCGGTATGCCTGCTTCTACAAAATTTTGAGTAATGGTCAGAATTCTTAATAGTATCTTTTTACGGATAACTTAAAAATTCATTTAATAAAATCCAATGTTATTTGATTAACAATTTCATAATTATTTTAGATAATTTTTCTGGTTCAATATCTTTTGTAACAAATCCATCTGCCCCGCATTCTTTTACTTTTTCTTGTATAGCATATTCAGGCAAAGCAGTATATAATATAACTTTTATATTTTTTAAATTATCATCATTTTTTATTTTTTTACAAATTTCATATCCACTCATTTCCGGCATCATAATATCAAGCAAAATTATATCAGGCAATTCTCTCTTGTCTAATTTATCAAACAACATCTTACCGCTGCGCGCCTCGCTTACTTCATATCCAAATTCTTTAAATAAAATCTTGATTATATTACAAACTCCCGGCTCATCATCAACTATATATAAATGAATTTTCTTGGTCTCTGTCATATTTTACTCCGATAGCAATATATAAAATTTTGAACCTTTATTTATGCCTTCTGATTCTGCCCACATATAACCATTGTGTTGCTCAACTATTGAACGGGAAATACTCAATCCAATCCCAGCGCCAGAATATTTTCTGGTTAACGGGTCTTCTATCTGAAATAATTTATCAAATACTTTCTCCAGATACTCTTTTTCAATTCCAATTCCTTTATCTGCTATAGAAATCAACAAATAATTTTTTTTAAAAAATATTATGCTCTCAACATAATACGGCACATCTAAATCTTTACCTTTTATTATTTTTGCATCAATTTCTATTTCCGAGTTTTCATAGGAAAACTTTATTGCATTATTTAAAACACTTGTTATAACCCTTTCCATTCTTATTTTATCAAAATTCCATTCCAATATACCATCATTATATTTTTTTATTATATTTATATGTTTGACTTTTGCAACAGGCACTATTTCTTCAATGGTGTTATTTAAAACTTCTATTATATTATTTTTTGTTTTAACAACAGGAAACACACCTGTTTCTATTTTAGACAAATCAAGCAAATCATCAATGAGTGTCTGTAATCTGTTTATATTATCCTGCGTCATTCTTAATAAATCCTGTTTATTTTTATCTGCCGTCAAAACCTTATCATTACTCAGCAGTGCAGCGGAACCCTTTATAATAGTAAGCGGTGTTCTAAGTTCATGAGAAACCATTGAAATAAATGCTGATTTTAATTTATCAACTTCTTTAATACGTCTGTAATTGCCATTTAATTTATTATATGCTCTTGTTAATTCCTCGCCCATTATATTAAAAGAATCAGATAATTCCTGTATCTCGTCTTTTGTATTTATATTAATATTTTCATATGGCATTTTGCTTTTTACTTTATCAACTAAATTATTTATGCCATTTAATAATGTTTTAAATGGTGAATAAAAATTATTTGCAACCATAAAAGAAATAACAATAAAAACAATTGCTATAAATAAAATACCGGAAAATATAACTGTTGCTATATTTACAAAATGTTTTGTAATTATTTGTGCTGGAATTATTGAGCAGATTTTCCACCCGGTATTTTCAGATGTATAAAAAAATAAATAATTATTTCCTTTGTCATTAAATTTAATATACCCCTGTTTTTTGTTAAAAATCTTTTCTAAATTTTTTATTTTTAATTCATTAATTGTTAGAAATAACATATTTTTATCCGGATAAGAAAGAATTTTTTTATTTTTATCAAAAATAGCAATATATCTTCCATTTAATAATTTAATATGAGAAACAAATTCAGTTAATCTATCAAGAGTAATATCTGCGCCAACTACACCATAAAATCTGTTATTTTCATCAACCAGGGCTTTTACAACACCAATATTTACATCATCAGATGTTACAGAAATATATGGCTCTGTTATCGTAACTCTATCTGGATTTTCTTTTGCAAGTTTATACCAGGGCCTTTCTCGCGGGTCATATTTTGTAGGTTTAGGCCTTGGATGAGAGCGAACAAAACTGCCATTTTCCCTTCCCATATAAACTGAATTTATATATGGATGAGTCGTTAAATAAGAATAAAAAAAATCAATAATTTTTTGTTCATCAGTTCCAATATTATATTTGAATGTGTTTTCTTCTGCATTTAAAAAATTTGTAAAATTTTTATCGTTTTTTGTTATTACATACTTATTTTGACTTAAATTTTCAATATCAAATTCCACATCACTGATAAGCGTATTAATATTATTATTTATATGAAACAATTGTGCTTGATAAAAATTATTGAAATCATCAAATATAGTTTTATTAATAAATAAAAGACCAATAATACCAAGTATCAAAAGTGGTAAAACACCTGTAATTAAAAAACTTAATATTAACCTTGTCCTTAATCTCATCAGATAAACCCTTAGTTTTAATTTTAACACAATTATATACAAAAATTTATATAAAGTCAAATAATAATGTGAAAGGTGAAATTTATAACTACCTTGCTGATTGCTGATTGCCGATTGAAAAAAAATTTCCTCTACCCTGCGGGGAGAGGATAAAGGTGAGGGGGGAGTTGGAAAATTAAATAATTTACGATTTACAATTTAAGATTTACGATTTAAAAACATTATTGTTAAATTTGGAAGATTCAATAACTACATTGCCGATTGCTGGTTGCTGATTGCGGATTGGATAAAACAAGTGGAATGTGAAATGTATTTATTTCATTGCCAGATTGCCTGATTGGCAGGATTTAAAAGATTAATAAATCAGGCAATTAGGCAATTAGGCAATTAGAAAATTCGGTAGATTCAATTACTACATTGCTGATTGCTGGTTGCCGATTGTTGATTGTAAAGAAAATAAGTGTTTTCCCCTCTTTCGTAAAGCTGTCCATTACCCTTAAGTATCAAGAAGCAGGTATACCGCTGATTTTTTCGTAAAAAACGGTTGAAGAGAAGGCGAGCAAAGAGTTTGCATTCATAAGTAAGCGAGGCTTACGCAACAACCCTTAGATAGTATTAAGAGGTAATTTAAAATTTGGAGTAAGTAAACTTGACTACTTTACGAAACACCCGTAATTTTCCTCAAAAATCACCATATGCTTTCCTTTTTATTTAAGATTCGAAGATTCAATAACTACATTAAAAATTGAAGACCTCACATATTTTTCTTTAAAAAATTAATTGTCTTTTTCTTAACTTCATTAAAACCAATAGAATCCACTCCCCCTTTTTTAGACCTTATTACAATATTTTTTACTCCAATGGGTTTGAAGGAGACAAAATTCCAGTATGGTTCCGGATATAATCCAATAACAGGTATGCCAAAACCACAAGCACAATGAATTGCTGATGTATCAGGAGAAATTAACAAATCCGATACAGCAATTGCTGATAAAAAATAATGTAAATCATTTTTGCTTAATTCAAAAACTCTATTATCACCAATCTTTTCAATTATATATTTTTTTATCTTTTTATCTTTTGGCGATGATAAAATCCATATTTTTATTTTTGATGAAAATTTAAGTAATTCTTTTATAAGATTTATCCAGTTTTCATTTTGCCAGTATCTTGATATATGACCGGCAGAAATATTAACTGATATTAAAAAACCATCTTTGCATGCTATTTTATTTTTTTCTTTTTTTAATTCTTTTATCATATTTTCATCTGTATATAAAACTGGTCTTAATTCTCTGCAGTTATAAGAAATCCCAAAAAAATCTAAAATTTTTGCAATACGTTTTATAAGATGACTTTTTGCTTTTGAAAATGTCTTAACTGTGTATTCAAAACTATTTTTTGTTTTTTCATTATAAAAAGCAACACTGTGTTTTGGATTTAATAATTTAAGTGCAAGTATTGACCTTCTTGATGCATCGTCATTCAAATCAATAAGTAAATCCCATTTTTTAAGACGCTGCCATATACAAAAAAAAGGAAGTGTCAAAGGTTGCCAGATAAATAAGTAATCAATATCTTTGTTAAATTCAAATAATCCCCTGCTTCTCGGTAATGTTAAAAGGCCTATTTTTAAATGAGGATATGCTTTTCTGATTTTTTTAATGATAAAACTCGCATACATCATATCCCCAAGTTTTCCGAGTCGCACTATTAAAACTGATTTTATTTTTTTTAAATTAAATTTTATAATTATTTTTCTCCAACTTAATTAAAACCAATTAATTTTCCTGTTTGAAAAATAATTATAGCAAAAAATAATGCAATCAGGAAATTATAAATTGCAATAAAAAGCATCCATTTAAAACCTGCTTCCTGTTTTATAGTAGCCAATGTTGCAAGACACGGAGTATATAATAAAGAAAATACCATAAAAGTAAAAGCAGATAGCGGTGTAAAAACATAAGAAAGCGCAGTTGCAACATCAACACTGTGTGAAGAAAAAAGCGTTGTCATAGTTCCAACAACAATTTCCTTTGCAAGAATACCTGTAATCAAAGCAACTGCTGCCTGCCAGAAACCAAAACCGGCAAAATGAAAAATCGGTGCTAAAAATTTACCAAATATTGAAAGCCAGCTGTTTTCAGAAGCATATTCAATTCCATAAGGCATACTTGCAAGAAACCAGATAACTGCTGTCCCAAGTAAAATAACTGTGCCTGCTTTTTTAAGAAACATTTTTCCACGGAACCAGCCATGCCTTAAAAGCGATGAAAAAACAGGTAATCTATAAGGTGGTATTTCAATGATTAAAGGCATTTCTTCTTTTTTAAAAAAAACTTTTTTAGCAATTTTTGCTGTAAAAACACCTGTAACAACACCAATTAGATATAAAACCCATACAATTATTGCCTGATTATTTTTAAAAAACAAGGAAGTAAATAAAACATATATTGGCAATCTGGCAGCACAGGACATAAAAGGTATTATCATCATTGTAAGTATTCTGTCTTTTTTATTTTCAAGTGTCCTTGTTGCCATTATTGCAGGCACATTGCAGCCAAAACCAATTATCATTGGAATAAATGATTTTCCATGTAAACCAATCAAATGCATAAATTTATCCATAACAACAGAAGCGCGTGCCATATAGCCGGTATCTTCAAGTGCTGCTATTAAAATAAATAAAATCAAAATATTTGGTAAAAATTTTATGACTCCACCCACTCCACCAATTACTGCATCTTTTATAAATGATATAAAAATTGTATTAATTGAATATTTGTTTAAAACAGTTTCTGTTTTTTCTCCTAAAAAATTAAAAAATTTATCAAGCAAATCTACAAAAGGTGTGCCAATAAAAAAAGTCAGATAAAAAATCAAAAACATAACAAATAAAAAAATTAGAACCCCAAGAAAAGGATGCATAACTATTTTGTCAATTTTATCTGAATACTCCATTCTTTTTTCATATATTCTTATCTTTTCTTTTTCAATTTTTTTTGCTTTTATTGCTTCCTTTACTAGGCCCTTTAAAAAAGAATATTTTATTGTTACAATATTATCTGTTACCTTTTGGCCTGAATAATCCTCAATTATTTTTATTGATTTATCTATTTGTTCCTTTAACTCCTTAAACCAGTTTTCATTTTTGAACTTTTCCATAACATCAATTTCACCTTCTAAAAATTCTATTGCAAGCCATTTTAATGGATATTTAAAATCTTTATCAGTATTTTTTTGTAAAAAATTTATTATTTTATTTATTTCATTACAAATATATTCAGGATAATTAAATTGCAATATACCCGGTTTTAACCCCATTTCCACACATTCAATTATTTTCTCTTTCAAATCATCCATTCCTGTTTTATTTCGCGCATTTGTTTTAACAATTACAGAACCAAGGTATTTTGATAATATATCAACATCAACTTCAAGATTTTTTTGTGTTAATTCATCTATCATATTAAGGCAGATAATTATTGGTATATTTAATTCCTGAAATTCCATATTCAAATACAGATTTCTTTCCAGATTTGTTGAATCAACAACATTTAAAATAATATCAACGCTTCTTTCCAATAAAAAGTCCCTTGCTATCCTCTCATCAAGTGAATAGGAAGAAAACCCATAAATACCAGGTAAATCAACAAGAATTATTTTATATCCCTTATAATAAAATTCGCCTTCTTTTTTTTCCACTGTTACTCCAGGCCAGTTTCCCACATGCTGATTTTCACCTGTTAAATTATTAAAAATAGTGGTCTTTCCTGTATTTGGATTGCCTGCTATTGCAACTTTTATTATTTTTTCATTCATTTATTTGAACCTCAATTTTTTCAGCCATTCCCCTACCAATTGCAAGACGGGTATTTCCACTTTCAATAATAATTGGTCCGCGGGATAATGACTGAATAACTTTTATTTGATTACCCACATAAATCCCCATTGCCTGCAATTTTCTTTTTATACCCATACCACCTTCTATTTTTAAAACAACTGCTTCTTTTCCTGGTTGTAAATTTATAAGTTTAGTTGTCATTTTTTTATCCTTTCAAATATGTTAAACTCATCTAACATTATAAATTATAACTAACACATTTAGAAAAGTCAAGAAATATTTAAAGTTTTTGGTTTATGGTTTACGGTTTGAAAACGAAAATTTAAAAATTTAAATAGAGTTTCCTCTACCCTGCGGGCAGAGGAAAAAGGTGAGTGGGATGTTGGGAAATCAAGTAATTTACGATGTAAGCCCTCAGTTATAGGAGGTGATAATAAAAATTGAAAATCCCTCTTAATCTCCCTTTAGAAACTGTCCATTACCCACATCTTCTTTTTTAATAAGAAGCAGGTATATCCTTATTTTTGAGGAAAATTACGGGTGGTTCGCAATGTTGTCTCGTTTACTTACTCCCAATTTTAACGCCCTTCTTAATCCTATCTAAGGGGTGTTGCGTAAGCCTCGTCTACTATTAACTGCAAATTCTTTGCCCGACTTTTTCTCAACCGTTTTTTATGAGAAAATCAGCGATATACCTGCTTCTTGATACTTATGGGTAATGGACAGCCCCGCAGGGTAGAGAAAATTTTAATTATCAATTGCCATTTGCCGATTGTCTTTTTCGGGCGACCACACAGGGTCGCCCCTACGTTTATCAATTATCAATTTTCAATTCTCAATTCTCAATTCTCAATTAACTGCAATTGATAACTCTTTTTGTTTTCAATTGTTTTTATGTATTCGTAGAGACAAGGTTCCACCCTTGTCTCGTTTTTCGTTTTTATCATAATTACATCCTTGTCGTGTTTCCTTTGAGACGGGGGTGGAACCCCGTCTCTACATTTTCATTATTACACATAACGCATATCAAACATATTATTTTTTATTCACCCTCGTCTTGTTTCCTTGAGACCGGTGGTGGAACGCCGGTTATTAATTTTCAATTCTCAATTCTCAATTCTCAATTAATGGATTTCCGCTTAAGTTTATCCCTGAGAAATCAGGGACGGGAATGACATTTCTTGTTTGCAACACTACTTTATTTTGTCATTCCTGCCCTTGAATAAATCAGGGGTAAATTCCAGCAGGAATTTAAAAGCTGGATGCCTGCCTTCGCAGGCATGACATTTCTTGTTTACAATCGTTTTTTTAATTTGTCATTCCTGCACCTGAATAAATCAGGTGTAAACTCCAGCAGGAATCCAATTTTTTATTTTTTCAATCCGCAATCAGCAACCAGCAATCAGCAATGTAGTAATTGAATCTACCGAATTTTCTAATTGCCTAATTGCCTAATTGCCTGATTTATTAATCTTTTAAATCCTGCCAATCAGGCAATCTGGCAATGAAATAAATACATTGCACATTCCACTTGTTTTATCCAATCCGCAAGCCGCAACCAGCATTCGGCAATTTTTTTTACAATGTATTTACCGGTGATACAATTACTAAAATATCATTTCCACGGCGTTGTTTTTTTACTGCCCTGCCTATTTTTTTTATTTCATCTGAATTATTACATTTTAATATTATGCTGTATCTGTATTTATTTCTTAAACGAAACAAAGGTGCAGGAGAAGGACCCAATATACTTATTTTATAATTATTTTTATTGATAATATTATCAATAATGCTTTTTACTTTTTTAATTTTTTCAAATGAATTTTGTTGATTTTTATCCTGCGAAATTATCTGTAAAATAATTGAAAACGGCGGATATTTGAATTGTTTTCTTAATTCTATCTGATTTTTATAAAATTCTTCAATATTGTATGTAGAAGCATATTTTACAGCCATACATTCGGGCCTATATGTCTGGACAACAACAATTCCCGGTTTATCACCACGCCCAATTCTACCTGCAACCTGAGTTATTAACTGAAATACTCTCTCTTCTGAACGGAAATCAGGCAGATTTAAAACAGTATCAATATTTATAATTCCTGCAAAATTCATTTCAGGAAAATCAAAACCCTTTGCAATCATTTGAGTTCCAACCAAAATATCAATTTTTTTGTTTTTTATTTTGTTGTAAACTTCAAAATATGATTTTTTATCCTGCATAGAATCAATATCAACTCTTAAAATATTTTTATCAGGGAAAAATTTTTTTATTACATCTTCTACTTTCTGGGTTCCTGTCCCTTTGAAAAATATTTGCTTACCGCATTTGGGACAAATCATAACCGGTTCTTTTTCAAAACCGCAATAATGGCATTTCATCTTTGTAATGTCTTTATGATAAACAAGCGGAATATCGCAATTCACACATTTTTCCACATAGCCACAGTTAAAGCAAAAAATATAGCTTGAAAAACCGCGGCGATTTATAAAAAGTATTGCTTGGTCATTTTCATCCATTGCCCAATTTATTTGTTTAACCAGTTCATTTGAGAATATAAAATTTTTTGAAACGTCCTTTTCATATTTTAAGTCAACAACCACTATTTCTGGCAATGGCTTATTATTCACTCTGTTTTTTAATTGTAAAAGTTCATATTTGTTAATCTGCGTATTATAATATGACTCAACAGATGGTGTTGCACTGCCAAGCACAGCAACACCGCGGGACATAAACATTCTCATAACAGCAACTTCACGTGCATTATAACGCGGGTCATTTTCCTGTTTATAGGAAGTATCAAATTCTTCATCAACTACAATTAATCCCACATTTTCAAATGGAGCAAATACAGCAGAACGCGTACCTATTACTACATCCACCTGGTTATTTTTTATACGAAGCCATTCTGATAATCTCTGTTTGTCTCCCAATCCACTATGATAAACTGCTATTCTTTCTTTGAAAACACCTTTAAATCTTTCAAGTATCTGAGGCGTTAAAAATATTTCCGGCACTAAAACAATTACTTTTTTACCCTTATTTACTGTATGCTCTGCTGCTTTTATATAAATTTCTGTTTTACCGGAACCGGTAATCCCCATTAATAAAAACACTTTGAATTTGTCCGCTTCAATTGCACTTTGTATTTTTTGTAATGCGGCATTTTGTTCATCATTTAACACTATATCTTTTACAAGAGCTTCGCCTTTATAAACATCTACGGTTTCTTCTTTTATATCTTTTACTTTAGTAATATTTTCTATGTTTATTATGTTTTTTTCTTTTAACTGTTTTGTTATTTTTGTTATGTCTTTAATTCCTGTTTTTTTCTCAATATCTTTTAAATTTGCACTTTGTTTTCTGCATTTTTTTAAAAAATCTATTATTGTTTTTTCTTTTTCACTTAAATTTTGTATTTCAACTATGGAAGTATTTAACACAATTTTTGTTTTTGTTTTTGCCTTTGATAATGGTGCAAGCATTGTTGAGAAAACAATTCCGGGTGCAGAAACATAATAATCAGTAACCCATAGTCCGAGTTTTATTAAATCATCACCTAATACCGTCTCATCATCTATTATTTCTTTTATATCTTTGATTTTTGATTTTTGTATTGTGATTTTTTCCTCAATAATTTCTTCTATCACAATACCTGTCACATATTTATTGCCAAGAGGGACAATAACCCTCTTCCCTACAAAGGTTGTTTCTTGTGCATCTGATTTATATGTTAATATATTTTCTATGTTTGAAAATACTGCAACATTTAAATATTTCATAATTCCTCTTGATTTATTTCTTTTTTACTGTAAATGTAGCAATTTTAGCATCTGAATGCTCTGGTGTCTTTCCTGCTTTTATTAACTGGCTTTCATAATAACTCTTGAAATTAATAATTTCATAATCTTGCGGCAATTGAAAATATTTTGATGAAATTATAAAATAACACTTATGATTTTTAACTTCATATATTTCTTTCAAAGGTCCCACATATTTTTTTTGTTTATTAAATTCAAATTCTGTTCTATAAACATCTGTTTCTACTCTTATAAGCATATTTTTTTTATTATACCATTCTCTCACCTTTGCTTCGCATAAGAGTCCATTTATATTTCTATATATCTTATATTCATAAATATCGCATTTCATATTATCGTATAACACATTTTTTTCTTTTAATTCTTTTTTCTTTTTTCCAAACCCTATATTAACGAAAATTTTTCTCAAAAAAATTTCTACATTTTCATCATTTACATTATAACTGTATATTTTTTTTTCTTTTGTAAATAAATAAAATATACCATCTTTTATAATCATTATCTGTTTATCTGACATATCCTGATTGTAAATTTCAATACGGTAATCATTTTTTTTAAACCAGATTTTTGCTTTTGTAACCTGTTTGTTTTGATTTTCATCAATTAAATAAGTAACAGATTCCCATGTTGCATTTTGGCAAAATGATTTATTGTCATCTAAGAATTTATAATTAATTTTTTTATTTTGAACGCACGCAGAACATAAAACAACAAGAATCAATATTAAAAAATTATTAGCAATTTTTACCATTGTTTGCCCTCAAATATGTTTTTTGTATCAAAATCACCTGTTATATTACATAAATAATTGTATGTAAGCGCTTCTATTTTATCACCATACAAAATAGTTAAAAATAAATAAAGCGGAATATTCATTCCAATAAAAATATAAAAAATCTGAACATATTCATGTAAAAAAATATCTATTCTGTGAATTATCAGGTAAAAAATAAATAAAACAAAAAAAGCCCATATAATATTTGATATAATAAACCCCGGCTTTTGAAATCTTATTCCAATTATTCTCACTAAAATAAAATGAAAAACAAAAGGGAAATAAAAGAAAAATGATACTGGTTCAAATTCAAAAAGGTCTATTAAATCAGAAAAAAACGGCTTTATTGATACTTGATAAAAAAAATCATCAACAACAATAATTTCTGATTTTATTTTATTGATTTGTTCTTTGTTTAAATTTGGTTTAGCAAGTAAATAAATGATACCGCCGAGCACTTTTCCCAGAACCCTATCTTCTCCTATATACCATCTGCCAAGAAGTGATTTTAAAACATCATCCTGTAAAATTTGTAAATATTTTTCATTTATTTCATCTTTTAAATCATTGGAAATTAAAATTATTGCTTCATTTCTTTTTTTTGATAACCAGATAATAAGTTGTCTGTTGTTATTTGTTTCAATTAATTTATCAAAATATTTTTTTGCAAGAATCTGAGAATCTTCTTTTGTATCTGTTAAATCTTTATAAATATGGACTTTTACATTGTATTTTTTTTCTAACGTATCTGCATTATGTGCCAGAATATTTTTATCAGACATTTCTGTATAATACCAGGAATATTTAGCAGGTAAATTCACAAATTCCCAGCAATAAATATTCAAACACATAAAAAAAATTAAAAAAATAAAAATATTTTTTTTCATAAATTCATTATACATAATATAGAAACATTTACAATTTAAAAAAATGGCAATGTAAGTGCAAACAAATCTTCCAAATTTAACAATAATGTTTTTAAATCGTAAATCTTAAATTGTAAATCCTTCTAATTTCCTGATTTGTTAAATTGCCTTATTGCCTAATTTTTATCTTTTAAATCCAGCAAATTTTGTCAATCAGGCAATCTGGCAATGAAATAAATACATTTCACATTTCACATTTTAAATGGTTTTTCCAACCAACAATCGGCAATCTGCAATCGACAAGGTATTTATCTCCCCCCTCTCCTTTATCCTCTCCCCGAAGGGTCTGACCATTACCCACATCTTTATATAATAAGAAGCAGGTATATCCTGATTTTTGAGGAAAATTACGGGCGATTTGTGGCGGTGTCTAGTTTACTTACTCCCAATTTTAACGCCCTTTTTAATGCTATCCAAGGGTTGTTGCGTAAGCCTCGCCTACTTTTGACTGTAAATTCTCTGCATGACTTTTCCTCAACCGTTTTTTACGAAAAAATCAGCGGTATACCTGCTTCTTGATACTTATGGGTAATGAACAGCCCCGAAGGGTAGAGGAAATTTTAATTATCGATTGCCATTTGCCGATTGTCTTTTTCGGGCGACCACACAGGGTCGCCCCTACGTTTATCAATTATCAATTTTCAATTCTCAATTCTCAATTCTCAATTAACTGCAATTGATAACTCTTTTTGTTTTCAATTGTTTTTATGTATTCGTAGAGACAAGGTTCCACCCTTGTCTCGTTTTTCGTTTTTATCATAATTACATCCTTGTCGTGTTTCCTTTGAGACGGGGGTGGAACCCCGTCTCTACATTTTCATTATTACACATAACGCATATCAAACATATTATTTTTTATTCACCCTCGTCTTGTTTCCTTGAGACCGGTGGTGGAACGCCGGTTATTAATTTTCAATTCTCAATTC
>Ga0078972_1011805_pt1 | contig 15401 bp, 13 predicted proteins | sample YelNatPaOPGAMG01_FD_67568 | JGI IMG/M metagenome (GOLD analysis project Ga0078972, IMG submission 67568) | Hot spring thermophilic microbial communities from Obsidian Pool, Yellowstone National Park, USA - OP-RAMG-01 (SPADES assembly) (version 2) | ecosystem: Environmental > Aquatic > Thermal... | reverse complement strand
TTAGGTAGACAAAAAAGATGGCAAGTTCTTTCCACAGCTCTAACCTTTTGCTGTCTTGAAAAATCATTCAGAGATTTTTCTCCCTTAAAACGAATAATTGTTTCAGGGGATTGGACAGCAAAGGTTAGCAGGTTAGCCCCATCACCTGGTAATGGGACGGCTGTCCAAATTCAGGATTTTACAGTTTTTAGACCAGGTAGATTCCCTCCTCTTTTATTATTAGAGGTTCTTTTAAGACATTATAATTAATGCGGGTTTGTTGGCTCGATGAAAGCCTTTTATGAAGCAGTTCCTTAAATTTTTATACAATCTCAAAATGGGGCATTTAGAGGGGCAAAATTTTGTTCGAAGGTACTTTTACCCATTTGAGGGTGTTAACGGCGCTCTACGACGCTCTAAATGCGTGGTTTTAAATAAGGATTAATGCGGTCTCTACGAAAATATGCGGGGTTTAGGGGGTGATTTTGAGATACCCCAAATATTAAAAATGAGATAAAATCAAGGGTTTTAAAGCATCCCCAGTTCTAAAATTTTTGAGTTCAAATCCCTTTATACCGCCTTGACAGGACGCCCATTTTGCTGTATAAAGTATTGGTTTAATATTTAGGAGAGAAGCCAGTAGGGAGATGAATATATTGTTAACAAAACACAGGCCAATGGGAGTGTTAGACATATTGTAAGGAGGGTGACCTTAAATCTTAAAATGATTTTAGGGTTGATCTACAATGGAGGTTAGATAAAACAAATGGAAGAAAAGAAGGTAAAAGTCTTAATAAAAGAAGAGGATGTAAAAAGACGGATTAAAGAATTGGGTGAAGAGATAACGAAAGATTACCAGGGCAAAAAGCCTCTTCTTATATCCATCCTTAAGGGGGGAGGTTTTTTTCTTGCAGACCTTGCAAGATCTGTAAAACTTGATATAACAATAGATTACATTTCTGCTTCAAGTTACGGGCATGAAACCGAATCCTCTGGAAATGTAAGGATACTTAAGGACTTGGCACAGCCAATTGATGGGAAAGATGTTATCCTCGTTGAGGACATAATAGATACTGGATATACATTGAAGGCGATTTATGATATGCTTAAGATAAGGAATCCGCACAGTATAGAAATTTGTGTCTTATTGGATAAGCCTTCGAGAAGAAAAGTTGAAGTCCCTGTGCGCTATAAAGGATTTGAAATTCCCGACCTCTTCGTTGTAGGATTTGGTATCGATTTTGCAGAACAATATAGAAACCTGCCATATGTAGGATATATTGAATAGTTAGTCGGAAATATTTTTTATAATAATCTCTTTCCCTTTTTCCACAAGTTTTTGAGATACCCCTTGTATAAAATCTTCTTTTATTTTGTTATCCGGACCTATAATTTTATCTAATTCCTTCAAGAAATCTCCTTTTCTTTCTCTTAAAAGTTTTTTTACTTCATCATAGGCATCTTCACCCTTTTTCCTTAAGATGAGGTGGAGGAGTTCAGAAAAAATTTCTGGATGGTTTGCCAAGTCTTCTTTAATTCTTTCTTCTTGTATTTTTATTTTCGGGAGTCCACTCTTTAACATCTTTAGAGAAATCAAAAGGTATGCAAAAGGTAACCCAATGTTTCTTTTAACAGTAGAATCTGTCAAATCTCTTTGCAGTCTTGACTTAAGAAGTTTGCTCGAAAGAAATCCGAACATTGTCTCTGCAAGTTCTGCATTGCCTTCGCTATTTTCAAACTTTACAGGATTTATTTTATGTGGCATTGTAGAAGAACCTACTGATTCTTTGGAGGAGGTAAAAGCCATATATCCTATGAGAAAATAATTCCAGATATTCCTATCCAGATCTATAATTACTGATGAAATCCTTTTAAGCGTATCGAAAAGTTTTGCATAGGAGTCTGATGGAAGAATTTGAGTGACGAATATATTCGGCTTTAACCCTAAGGCTCTCACGAAATTCAGGGAAAAAGAAACCCAATCAACTTGAGGATATATTGCTGAAAGTGCATTGTATCCCCCAGTTGCACCTCCAATCTTACCTTCAATCTCACCATCCTTCAAATCTTTATAGAGTGTAGATAATCTCACAGCATAGTTTATGAATTGTTTACCAAGTGTGGTCGGAGTAGCGGGTTCACCGTGAGTGAATGAAAGCATTGGAAGAGATGCAAATTCCTCACTTTTTGAAAGAAGGGTTTCGATTACATCCTTAAGATTTTTAAGGATAACAGTTCTTCCCTCTTTGAGCATAAGACCGTAGCAAAGATTATTAACATCCTCGGAAGTCAGTCCAAAATGGACAAAAGTTTTGAGATTTGCTGGAACATTTTCCTTTAAAAATTCTACAACAGCGTATACATCATGCTCTGTCTTCGCTTCAAACTCTTTTATCTTTTTCATTTCCTCAATAGAAAACTTTTCTTTTATTCTGTCTAACTGTTCTGGATCGAAATCAATTTGAAGTTCCCTAAGGAATGCCTTCAGATATTCAATTTCAATAGAAATGCGTTTTTTTGTCAGTGCAAACTCACAAAAGACTTCCGAAAGTTCTGAAACAAGGTTGTAATATCTCCCGTCTACAGGAGAAATCTCGAAAAAGTTATCTGTATTCAATTGTATCACTTCTTTCTGGTCCATAAGAAAGGATCGTTACTGGAACGCCTGTGAATTCTTCTATAAAAGAGATGTATGTCCTGATAAATGATGGAAGATTATCCTTTGTATGCCCTTTTAATTTTTCCCATTCGCTTTTCTCGATATGTTCGACTGGTTCAAGAGTTTCATAAACAGGCACAACTCTTTGAAGGTCATATGCATTTGCAGGGGGATAGTCAAGCCTTTTCCTATCAAGTTCATATGAAACTGCAACTTTTAGGTCGGTGATTGTGGAAAGGATATCTATTTTGGTAATCGCAAGTTCTCTTATCCCGCTTACTTCTACAGCATATTTAAGGGCAAAGAGGTCAAGATAACCAACTCTTCTTGGCCTTCCAGTTGTTGCACCGTATTCTTTGCCTCTCTTTCTTAACATTTCAGCATTGCTTCCCTTTATTTCTGTGGGAAATGGTCCTTCTCCTACTCTCGTCGTGTATGCTTTTGTTACCCCAATAATTCTATTTATAGAAGAAGGCGATACGCCTGTCCCTATTAGGGCGCCCTGTGCAATTGTGTTTGAGGAAGTCACAAACGGATATGTTCCAAAATCAATATCGAGAAGTACTCCCTGTGCTCCTTCAAAAAGCACATTTTTTCCTTCCCTGAGGAATTTATTTAGAAGTAACGATGTATTTGTAACAAAACCAGCAATCTGTTTACCTATAGCCGTATACTGAGCAACAATTTTTTCTTTGTAAGATTCGAACTTGTCGTCTCTCATTACTCCTTCAAAAATGAGATAATCACGCTTTTCATCGATAAATTGTGATATTATCTCGCCTGCATTTTGATGAATTATGTCGCATATCCTCAAATTATTCCTTCCTATTTTGTCTTCATACGCAGGACCAATACCTTTTCCTGTTGTTCCAATCCCTTTGCCCTTTATTCTGTCAATTTCTTTATGGTAGGGCATTACTACACTGGCTCTATCGCTTATAAAAATGACAGGTTCAATGCCAACCGATGAAAGCATTTTGAGTTCATCCACAAGTTCAACAGGATCAATTACCATTCCATTTCCAAGGATAGAAGTGGCGCCATTAAGGACGCCTGATGGTATCTGGTGGAGGCGTAGTTCCTTCCCATTAAATAACACTGTGTGCCCCGCATTTGCCCCACCATTAAATCTTACAACAACATCTGCACGCTGCGAAAGAAAATCAACAATTTTCCCTTTTCCTTCATCACCCCATTGGGCCCCTACAACTATTGTTCCCGCCATTATAAGCCTCTATTCAGTTATGTTACTTTGAAAATGGTTCAACTTCATAGTTAGGTGCCTCTTTTGTTATAAAGATATCGTGGGGGTGTGATTCTTTCATTGAAGCAGAGGTTATCCCAATAAATTCTGCATTTTTCTGGAATTCTTCAATATCTTTTGCACCACAATAAGCCATTGCAGATCTTAAACCTCCTACAAGTTGATAGAGTACTTCTTCTGCCTTTCCTCGATACGGGACCATCCCTTCAATACCTTCAGGGACAAGTTTATCATAAGGGACATTTTCCTGGTAGTATCTATCTTTGCTACCTTCTCTCATTGCGCCCAAACTCCCCATTCCTCTATAGGATTTAAATTTTCTCCCTCCGTAGTGTATCACTTCTCCCGGGGCTTCCTCTGTTCCTGCAAGGAGACTTCCTAACATCACTGTTGATGCACCTGCTGCAATTGCCTTTGCAATATCACCCGAGTACCTGATGCCACCATCTGCAATAATTGGAATGCCGTATTGTGAAGCAACAGATGCACACTCCATTATTGCTGTAAGTTGTGGAACTCCTACACCTGTTACAATCCTTGTTGTGCATATAGAACCAGGACCTACACCGACTTTGATGGCATCGGCGCCAGCCTCTATCAGGGCCTTTGTCCCTTCCTTTGTTACAACATTTCCTGCTATTATCTGAAGGTGGGGGAACTCTTTCTTTATTTTCTTCACAGTTTCGATAACATTTTTTGTATGTCCGTGAGATGTATCTATTACAACAACATCCACTTCTTCGCTTGCCAGTGCGCTTACTCTTTCGAGGGCATCCTTTACTCCAGTAGCTCCTCCTACCATAAGACGTCCTCGGCTGTCTCTTGCGGCATCCGGGTGATCGAAGAATGAATTAATATCTTTTATTGTTATAAGACCCATAAGGCGTGCATCTTTATCAATGATGGGAAGTTTTTCAACCTTGTGCTTTTGCAGGATAGTCTTTGCCTCTTCAAGTGTTACTGGGGCATAAGAAGTTACCAGGTTCTTGAACGGTGTCATAAGTTCTTTTACTTTGATGTCTCTTTTTTCTACAAACCTTATATCTCTGTTCGTAATGAGCCCTATAAGTCTTCCGTTTTCAACGACAGGCAATCCGCCAATTTTATAGTAATGCATAAGGTGCTCTGCATCTTCAACAGTTTGCCCTGGGGTAATTGTTATAGGATTAAGTATCACACCGTTTTCTGAAAGTTTTACCCTTCTTACTTCTTGCGCCTCCTTCTCAATGCCCATATTCCTGTGTATAATGCCAATGCCACCTTCTCTTGCAATGGCAATTGCCATAAGAGACTCCGTAACTGTGTCCATTGCAGCAGAAACAATGGGGATATTGATTGTTAGGTCTTTTGTAAGTTTTGTTTTGACACTTACATCCTTTGGTAAAACCTCACTATACTTCGGGACAAGCAGAACATCATCAAATGTGTAGGCTTTTTTGAATTTCATTCTTATCACTCCCATTCTATTGTTGCAGGGGGTTTGTCGGTTATATCGTAGACAACCCTTCCTATTTCGGGTATTTCACCTGTTATTTTTGAAGAGATCTTTCTTAAAATTTCCAAAGGTATTGGATGCCACGAGGCGGTCATTCCTTCGAAACTGTCTACCGCTCTTATTGCAACAACATAGTCGTAAGTGCGTTTGTCTCCTTTTACACCAACGCTTCTTACAGGTAGAAGAACAGCAAATGCCTGCCAGATTTTATCGTATTCACCAGTTTCTTTTAAAGTCTCATATAAAATATCATCAACCCTTCTTAGAATTTCTACCTTTTGGGGAGTTACATCTCCGATAATTCTTATAGCAAGTCCGGGTCCAGGGAAAGGGTGCCTGTTTAATATTGAATCCGGGATATTCATTAACTTTCCTACTTCTCTCACCTCGTCTTTGAATAGTTCTCTCAATGGTTCAATAAGTTTAAGGTGCATTACATCCGGTAAGCCTCCCACATTGTGATGGCTTTTTATCTTTGAGGAAAGAGAAGATGCAGAGGCCGATTCTATAACATCGGAATAGATTGTTCCCTGAAGAAGATACTGTGCATTGATTGGCTTTGCTACATCTTCAAAAACTTCAATAAAGAGTTTCCCAATGATTTTTCTCTTTTCCTCCGGGTCTTTAACACCTTTTACTCTTTCAAAAAACAGTTTTGAGGCATCTACTGTTCTTATATTAATACCCAATACTTTGAGGACTTTTGGGACTTCTAAATCAATTTTTCTAAGAAATCCGTGATTGACAAAAATAGGGACAAGGTTCTCTCCTATTGCTTTTGATGATAGGACTGTTGCAACAGTTGAATCAACACCTCCTGAAATAGCCACTATAACCTTTGAGTTTGAAACAGTTTCTTTTATTTCTTTAATTTTTGTTTCGATAAAGTCTTCCATTCTCCAACTTTGTTTTGCCTTACAGATATTAAAGATAAAATTTTTTATAATTTCACTACCGTATTCGGTCTCACTTACTTCTGGATGAAACTGCAGGGCGTAAATGTGCTTTTCTTTTGATTCAAAGCCTGCAATTATCCCATTTTCACTTTTAGCAGTAAGAGTAAAACCCTCTGGAAGTTTTGAGACAATGTCGCCGTGACTCATCCAGGTCTGTATTTTTTTAGGCACGGCATTAAAGATAAAAGAGTTAAAAATCTCTATATTTGTAAGACCATATTCACATTTTTCACCTCTTCTAATTTCTCCACCGAACACTTTTGACAGTAACTGCATACCATAGCAAATACCAAGCACTGGTATACCTTTTTCAAGGACGGCATTGTTTATCTGTGGAGCATCTCTTGCGTATACGCTTGCAGGTCCTCCCGATAGAATTATACCTACCGTGTCTTCTGTGATGGGGATGTTTTCCGGTGTTTCAACTTTTGAAAACACTCCAAACTCCCTTATTCTTCGCGCAAGAAGCCTTGTGTATTGCGAACCGTAATCTACTACAATGATTTCATCCATCGTGAAACCCTTTTTCTCAAATTTTATAAACTTAAACCTTCTTTATTAAAATTTTAGCATTAGTTGAGAAATTTGCAAGTGCATTTGCTAAATTTCATTCTTCAGTTTTGCTTCCCAGGCTTCTCTTCTGAATTCCTCTGCCATAGTGCCTGGCTTATCATCTCCATATATACCCCTTCCAACGATTATAATATCTGCTCCGCCCCTTACAGCCTCTACCGGAGTTACATATCTCTGTCCCAAACTGTCACTTTTTGAGGTAAGACTTACACCTGGCATAAAGAGTAGAAAAACATCTCTTATCTTCCTTCTCAATTCTTTAATCTCGTCTTTATTCTCTCCAAAACCAACAAAGCCCGAAACCCTTTCCGGGTATCTTTCTCCTATTTCTATTGTCCTCCTTGTATAGTCATCTGTGATGAGATTGTCTTTTGAAGACATTTTTGCTAAGAGGACTGCACCCCTCTCTTCGCTTAGATTTCCAAAAAGCCCGTCAAGGATTGAAGGACCGGCGATTGTATGAACTGTTACAAGGTGGGACCACATTGAAATCCTGTAAATCCCTCCCTGATACTGCTTCCTAACGGTGTTTCCTATGTCTGCAAATTTTCTATCTTCAAGGATTATAAACCCATCTTTCTCTGAACGCTCTTTTAACTTCGTTACGAAGTCTAATGAAAAGTCGGAGATGACATCAATGTGTGTTTTCAAAACTGCAATCTTATCGGAGGTTTTGTCAAGCACCTCAAAAAATTCCTTTGAGGTTTCTTTATCCAGAGAAAGGCAAAGATTTGTCGACTTTGCCTCCATTAATTCTATGAGTTTTCTTGTTATCGGGTTTTTTATTTTAAACATCCTTTCCTTAAGAGTAGGCCTTCTTTCCTCTTCCATGCTTCTTTTTATAAAGACCTTTACTTCGTCGATAAGTCTATCTTCAATAAGATCATTTTTTCTTAAAATCGAAAGCACTTCATCCATTGAAATTATCGACGAAAGCGTAAGACTGTGTTCTCTTAAAAACTCTTTAGCATTATAACTTCTATCCACAAGGACGACAATATCCTTTACATTAAGGTTGGCATTTCTAAATATGTTCGCTACTTCTATTTTACTTTCGCCTGTGGTTACGACATCGTCAATTATGAGCACTGTATCGTTTTCTTTGTAGACTCCCTCTATGAGCCTTTTTGTTCCATATGCCTTTTCTTCTTTCCTAACAAAGATTAGGGGAACCTTAAGATAGGAAGAAACAATTGATGCAACAGGCAGGGCAGTGTAAGGAATACCTGTTACAAGGTCGAATTTCTTTCCCTCGATTTTTTCGATGATCATTTTTGCCATTCCATCCATAAGTTCAGGGTAAGAGACAGCCAATCTTAAGTCTATGTAGAATGGTGATGTAATACCTGATTTTAGTTTAAATTCCCCAAACTTTATTGCACCTATCTTGTGCAGGTAAAGCACAAATTCTTCCTTAGTCACAGAAATGGACCTCCGTTCCTTTCGATGTATTTATGATATGCCCGTCAAAAAATTTTATAATTCCATTCACCATTGTTAAGTAAATTTTTCCTTTTAGTACCCTTCCTTCGAAAGGAGAGAATTTTGCCTTCGTAAAGAGTCTGTCGTTTTTAATTGTAAAAGTTTCTTCTGGGTTTATCACAACTAAATCTGCAAAAAATCCTTCTTTTATCTCTCCCCTTGCCCTTATCCTGAATATGCGGGATGCGTTTTTTGAAGTAAGTTCTACCAACCTTTCGAAAGGAAGCCTGCCTTCAAGCGCCTCATTTATTAGAAGTGGCATTGTTGTTTCAACGCCAGGAATGCCTGAAGGCGCCATTGGGTAAGGTCTCATCTTTTCATCTCTTGTGTGAGGTGCGTGGTCAGAACCTATTGTGTCTATCTTCCCCTGAACTACTGCTTCAAAAAGCGCGACTCTATCTTCAACGCTTCTTAACGGTGGATTTACCTTCAAGAAGTTGCCAAAATCTTTAAGATATGTCTCATCAAGGAATATGTGGTGGGGCGTTGCTTCTGCAAAAACTTTTACATTTTCTCCTCTTGCCTTTTCTACTAATTCCAATTCCTCTTTTGTTGTGATATGTGCTATATATAGAGTTACACCGGTTTCTTTTGCTAACTCCAAAATTAATTTTGTTGCCTCAATTGCACACTCCTTGCTTCTAATTTTGTTGTGGTCAAAGATGTCTGGATGCTTGAACATCTCAAGGTTCTTTCTTATGCATCCCTCCAGTTCGCTATGGACAACAACAGGCTTATCGATCTTTTTTGCTGTCTCAAATACTTTCCTCAGAGTATCTTTATCTTCTATAGTAAAGTTTGCATTTGACGATAAGAACACCTTTATCCCTGCCATGTTTTTTGCTTTTTCAATTTCTATAAAGTTGTCCTTTGTTGCTCCGAAGTGGAAACCATAATTTACTATGGATTTTTCCCCCGCCTTCCTCTTCTCTAAAAGTCCTGAAGTGTCAATTGTTGGAGGTATTGTGTTTGGCATATCAAGGACCGTTGTAACTCCACTTGTGAGGGCCCCAATCGAACCGGATAGCCAGTCTTCCTTGTATGTAAATCCAGGGTCTCTCATATGTACATGGGGATCGATTGCACCCGGAATGACGATATAACCTTTAATGTCTATGGTCTCATCTACCTTAAAATTGGTTTTACCAATATCCATAATGTAGCCATCTTCTATGAGGATATCTTTTAATTCTTTACCTAAAATAAGGCAATTCTTTAACAAAGTCCTCATTTTTCAAAAAATACCTTTCTGCCTGATGCATCTCTTCTGTAGTTTCCAAATTCGGTAAGTCTTGACAAAATCTCTTTCTTAATGACCGGGCCATCTCTACAAACTCTCAAACCGATTGGATCCATTACACAACTTCCGCAAATCCCTATTCCACATTTCATATATCGCTCAAGGGATAATTCGCATTGGGTATCAAATTCATCACAGATTCTAAATGCCTTGACAAGCATCATTTCAGGCCCTGCACCATAGACAATGTCAAATTGTTCTTTCTGTAAGAGTTCTTTAAGGACATCTGTTACGAATCCCTTTACTCCGTAAGTTCCATCGTCAGTTACAAATATAACTCTTTTAGACAATTCTTCAATCCTTTTTACAAATAACAATTCTTCTTTTGTCCTTGCACCGTTAATTACTGTTACATCGTGGTTATCTTTTAAAAGCTCTTCTAATAAAAACAAAAGAGGAGCCATTCCGACTCCCCCTGCTATAATAAGTGCCTTTTTACCCTGTTCTGTAAAGTGTGTGCCATAAGGTCCTCTTATGCTTAGAAGGTCCCCAACTTTAAGGTTAAATAATGTGTTTGTAAAATCTCCAACTCTTTTTATTGTGATACCAAAAGACCTTTCGCTCTTCATCGATATGGAAAATGGTTTTTCCCCTTTGGAAGGGATACCTGCCATTACAAATTGTCCTGGCTTTGCATTTAATTTGCCTCTAAAGAAGAAGGTTCTCACTGTTGGGCTTTCTTCTTTTATCTTTTCTATGGCAACAGTCATTTTGTGAGCCATCTATTCCTGGTTCAAAAACCTGTAAAACCCTGAATTTGGACAGCCGTCCCATCACCAGGTAATGGGGCTAACCTACTAACCATTGCTGTCCAATCCCCTGAAACAATTATTCGTTTCAAGGGAGAAAAATCTCTAAATGATTTTTCAAGGCAGCAGAAGGTTAGAGCTGCGGAAAGAACTTGCCATCTTTTGTGTCTGCCTGAAGGTAGACCACTCACCTGTTCCTTCCGTAGGTTTACAGGTTGTTGTGGAGATGACTTGCTCTTTCCACTTTGTATATATAATAAGTGTATCTGAAGCGTTTTTAAGTCTTTTCTTAGTTTTACCAATTTTCTTTTTAGTCTGTTTTTCCTGTATTGGTTTTTCTCATCTTTTATCTCTTGCTTTATGCTTACTATGTTATCTTCAATCCTTGCTATACTATACGCTAAAAACTCTGTATCACTCAATAACTCTTTGTAGTTTTCAGGAAGTTTTTCTCTAAATCCCAATCCCCTTCTTGCTATTACATATGCCCCTGCAATGTCTTTATCTATGTTATACTGTGGTGCATATTTTAATTTACCAATGAAAGATGTATATGCAGGATTTACTTTCTTTACCTCTATACCAATTCTTCTTGCAGTTATCTCTATTTTGTCTAATAGTCTTTTATATACCCATTTTTGTAATCTGCTTCTTAATTTTGGTAATCCATCTCCTCTTTTACCTTTTGGTAGTTTTTCTAAATCTTCCATAGAGATAGCTTTATTTTCTTCTCTTGCTATTTCCACAATTTGATGTGCTATATGCCACTCTAAATACTGTCTTTTTTCTGAACCTACATCCAATAATTCGTGCAAACTGATATTCTCATATCTCTCTAAGTTGCCGTCTTTACCTACAATAGCCAATGCCAGATGGAACGGATATGCGTTTATATCTATTCCTATTATTCCACTGTCTTTTCTAATTGTAATAGGCGGTAATTTCTCTTCAATAGACATAAAGGCATACACTTTACCATTTTTTAGCTTTAGTCTAACACTGTATGGAAACCACTCACCTGTATGATGTGCCTGCTCTAACATAAACATTAAAGATATCCATTTATCTTTTTCTCTCTTAATACTTCTAATCACTTTTGCATAGATATACTGCTTATTTCCCGTATTTATCCTGAGATACAATTCATTATCTATTCTTTCTATACGTAAATTTAGGTTTCCCTGTTTTGACTTATCACCTCTTGAATACAAATTCCCCTGTCTACTTTCTCTCCATTTTGTTTTTAATTCTTCTCTTCTATAACCATTTAGATGATTCTTATTTAATTTCTCAAATATTTTTCCTGATCCAAATATCGTTTTCTTAGGACTTTGTCCTCTCTTATTGCATAGTGAGATCGCCGAATTTGCTAAAAATATCGCATCATCTGAATATCTTGTGTTTATATTAAACAATCCTGATATATCCTTCTTAAGTTCTTTTCTTTCCTGTCCTTCTAACAGCCTCTTATATGCACATCTCTCTGCTGATGAAAATCTACGCATCAAATCTAAAAGAACTTCTCTATCCTGATTAGTTCTAAACTCAAGCAAGCACTGTAATGTTACCATTCTTTTTAGAACCTCTTTGCCCGTGTATTTTTGCAGCAAATGAAGTTACTATTGCCACTAAATCTTCTGCTAACTCTACTATTTTCTCTTTTTCTTCATTGTTTCCATTGATAACCACAAGATCTACACCAAATGCAGAGAAAATTCTTTCAAATAGTTAAAGCCAAACCTCCTCAATTTTAAGGACTCAATTTTAAGGGAAGACCCTTATTATCCTGTTGTTAATGCCCTAAGCCTTTTTATACGCTCTTCAATAGGTGGATGCGTTGCAAACAGTTGTTCCACATTTCCAAATGGGTTTGAGATAAACATATGTGCTGTTGCTTGAGACGCTGTTCTCATGGGCTTTGTGTAACTTCCAATCTTTTCAAGCGCACTTGCAAGTGCCTCTGGGTCTCTTATTATGTATGCACCGGTTGCATCTGCAAGAAACTCTCTCTGCCTTGAAATTGCTGCCCTAATCAATGCAACAATAAGTGGAGCAAGGATTGAGAGAATAAGTCCAACAATAACAAGTATCACAGACCCGCCTTCGTCTCTGTCGCGCCTTCTTCCACCAATGCCCCACCACATACTTCTAAAAAGGATATCCCTTAAGATAAGCACAAGCCCAACAACAACGCCAATAACTGTCATAAGAAGAATATCTCTGTTCCTTATGTGTGCTGTTTCGTGAGCAATAACACCTTGAAGTTCCTCTCTATTCACAATAGATAGAAGCCCTGTTGTAACACAAACTGCTGCATGGTTTTGGTCTTTTCCTGTTGCAAATGCGTTTGGCTGTGGGTCGTCCATTACATAAACCTTTGGCTTTGGGATACCCGCAGCCACAGCAACTTCCTCAACTACATTATGCAAAACATAATAATCATTAGGGTCGGCAGGCCGAGCACCTACAGAAGCGAGCGCAATTTTATCAGAATTCTCATAGGCAAACCAATTATAAAGGAAAATAAAAACAACAAGTGCGATAATCCAGGCTGTCCCACCTTCAAAATACCACACAAAGAAATACCCGATTCCAAATAGAACAAGTGAGAAAATGGCCATAAAAAGGTAAGTCTTCCTTACATTCTCTCCTTGAAGTTCATAGAGGGTTTTTCCTCCCATAAAAATACCTTCCTTCAAAAATCAAAATTCATAATTCAAAATTGGACCTTAACAGGTCCTCTTGCTTCCTCCTCAATTGGATAGTATTCCTTTGGGGTTAAATTCATCATCCTTGCAATAAATACATCTGGAATCCTCTGTTGTTTTGCATTGTATTGCATTACAACATCGTTATAGAACTGCCTTGCAAAGGTTATTTTGTTTTCAGTGTTCGCTAATTCTTCCTGCAGTTTCAAAAAGTTTTCGTTTGCCTTAAGTTCAGGATAGTTTTCTGCAACAGCAAATAGAGTCTTAAGGGTTGCAGAAATTTGGTTATTTGCATCACCTATATCCTTTACAGATGTAGCACCCATTGCCTTCGCTCTCAACTCCCCTAATTTCTCAAAGATCTCCTTCTCGTGCGCTGCATAACCCTTTACCGTTTCAACAAGATTCGGGATGAGGTCGTATCTTCTTTTTAGTTGCACATCGACCTGTGCCCATGCATTCTCTACCCGGTTCTTCAAGTTAATAAATCCATTGTAAGTTCCAATGAACCAAAGAACAACCAAAACTACAATTCCTACTAAAATCCAGATTCCCATAATTCACCTCCTTTTAAATTATACCAAAAATTGTGAAAAAACTATGAAAACTTTTCGACATACTCACCCTCCCACATATGTTATCGTAACTGTTTTTGTGTGAGGATTCCAATCAACCAGACATCCGAGAGACTCTGTAACGAATCTCACAGGTAATAAAATTCTTCCATTGATTATTTCAGGAGTGACCTGTAAGTTTGTGCTATCAATTGGTGTATCAATACCGTTTACCTTTGCAGTAGATTCATAAGCGGAGAGTTCTATCGTTTTACTTCCTAATGTGATTGTAACTTTCCTTTCTCCTTCATCAAAGATGACTTTTCCTTTAAGTGCTTCAATAACTGCTCGTATTGGTAGCATTGTCCTGCCGTTTTTAATGAGAGGTGGGATATCCAGCGTATGTGAAATACCATCCACAGTAAATGTTGATTTACCTATTTGAAGACTAATCACCGTTACAGGCTTAGATGCAAGTTTAAAGACGCCGTTCTTTTCTATGGTAAGTGGTGATTCAGGGATATCAGACTTCGTCAGGTCTATTATCTTTTTCAAAGCAGTCTGGTTACCGTCAATAACAGGTATTCCCCTTTCAACCAGTTTTATTGAATAAATTCTCCCTGATAAAAACTCTCCCTTCTTACTAACATATATCTTAATTATTGGGGCTACACCACAGGCGTCAGTGAGATCAAAACGCCCATAAGTTGCAAAATCTCCTAAACTATATGCAATAAATCTATTTTTATAAACATCTATCGCCCTTGTTACATGGGGACCCTGCCCAAATACTACATCGGCACCAGCATCTATAGCCTCCCTCGCAAGATGATAAGGATCACCCCTATTCTCACCAAGAAAGTATTCTGTTTTTCTTGTTATATGCTCATAGCCATTCCCTTCTGCCCCCATATGAAACGAAACTATCACTATATCACACCTCGCATCAAGATACTTGATAATATTCACTGCATCGGTAAAATGCATCACACCGCTATAATCAGGCGCAAAGGCACAAAAGCCATATTTAATTCCATCCTTCTCAAAAATCGTGTAGGGGCATTCAGTGAGCCCTGCATAATGAATCCCTGTTTTGTCTAACAATTTCATAGTGTTCTTTGCACCAGTGGCTCCAAAATCTCTACTGTGATTATTTGCAAGGCTCAACACATCAAAACCTGCCTCTTTCAAATAATCGACAGTATATTCTGGCATTCTAAAGGTAAAACAATCCTTACATGTTTTAGGTGTTCCGCCACTATTAAGAATAGTGCCTTCAAGATTGCCAAATGTTATATCAGCATCTTTCAGGATATCTTCTACACCTTTTAAAATATTTTTCCCCGGTAAATACTTTGAAGAGGGGTAGTTCGTCCCTAACATAAGATCACCAACACCGATGATCGAAACTGTTTCAATTCCATTAACTACTTCTTTCTCCCCAAATAAAGAAAAGAACATAAAAATAGCCAAAAGAATTACGATGATTTTTTTCATCCAGATCAACCTCTCCCTTATATAATCTCCTTTATTCATCCAACCCTTATAAGAATTATTTAAACTTCTCAAAAGATACAATCTCGCTAAACGCCTTTCTATCTTTCTCAAATACATTACCATTTTTAGGATACCCAAGTGTAAGAATTGCGCCAACCCTAACATTCTTCGGAATGTTTAAAATA
>Ga0078972_1011803_pt1 | contig 15403 bp, 21 predicted proteins | sample YelNatPaOPGAMG01_FD_67568 | JGI IMG/M metagenome (GOLD analysis project Ga0078972, IMG submission 67568) | Hot spring thermophilic microbial communities from Obsidian Pool, Yellowstone National Park, USA - OP-RAMG-01 (SPADES assembly) (version 2) | ecosystem: Environmental > Aquatic > Thermal... | reverse complement strand
TAATGGCGATCTGCACCAACAAGAGTGCTTACTGTAACTCCCTGTTATCCTTATTCCCCAAACATATTGACTACTCAAAAAGCACTATTCGTACATGTATATATTCAGTTGTGGCCTCTTAGGAAAAACTCTCCCCTCGAAAAGCCTTCCCGCGCATGCGCGCATGTTATTGATATTAATATCAAACACGCGCTGGCACGAGACGGAAAAATATACAGAAATTATCTCTACGTTTTAATCTAAAATGTATAGAAGTTTATTTCTTTTACGTAAGTCAGTTAAATATCCTGGTAACAGAAAACATTATTTCCCTATACGTTTTATGTTAAACGTGATAAGCCGAGAGCTCATATTGAGTGAACATCCGATCATGAAATCAGGGGTCCGGATCCTCAGACCCTCAGAGTTCAAAACAATTAAAGGTAGGATAACGAACAAGGAGAGGCAGGTTCTCGTTGATGCTTTATTACTCACAGGCCTGCGCTATGAGGAAGCACTGAGGTTGAGGGGGAATCCAGACTGGTTCGACGGTAATTTTATTCATCTCCCAGAATGGGCACAGCAGAAAGCTAAGAGGAAGCAGAGGGAGAGATGGGTGCGGTTATCGATCCCTGGCAAATACGTTATGAGGGAGTTTTTCTCCATAACCGTACCGTCCCGTATTGCTTTCGATAAATGGATCCGCTATAATTTCCCTTTAATAGAAGGGTTGTCGGCTAAAACATTTAGAAAGACGTGGGAATCCTGGCTACTGTTTTCTTATCCCGATAAGGCCATGGAAATAGCATTGAGCCAGGGGCATACTGAACTAACACAGTTAAGGCACTATGCTAATCTTCCTTTCTTGGATAAGGATAGGGAAGAGATGAAGGAATTCGTGGTGGGGTGGGCATGATAAAGGATCGATCTCACATCATTACGTGCGATTTAATTACCAGGGTGAAAAGTACTTCCCTATTAGACGGGGTCTCTGGTGAGAAAAGATGAAAATGTTGACTTTCGACTATGTCGAAAATTCGATAAGGCAAATTATCGTCGAAATTATTAACGAAATTATAAAAAAAGAAAATTTGCCTTTTGAGCGCGCTGATTCCGATATTGAATTAAAGGGTCTAAAAAAGCCTCCTAATTTTTCTGATATAGTTTTATGGAAAAAAGGTGGTGTTTTACAACCGGAAGGCGCCGCCCTTGTAATCGAACTTAAACAACCGATGTATAATCCTATTGATGAAGATATAGTGGACAAGACTTTAGTTTATGCTGCAAAACTTGGTGCACCTTATTTTGCAACCTCTAACATGCAAAATATTGTCCTTTTCTCTTCATCTGAACAAGCTCATTTAATGGAAAGAAGAAAAGGCTTTTACAAGATTTCTTCAATAGCTCATCCTAACGACGTAAGAAGGGAAGACGTGAGAAAAAGTTTAGAAGTGGGTTTAAGGAATTTCCTTTTAGAATTTACGGATATATACAACGGCAAACAGGTATTACCAACAATACCCGTAGACGAGTTCTTTGTATATAATCTGAGGGCTTTAGTCGATTCTCTTTCAACACCTCAGACTTTTGCGATAATTAAACTATTTAACACAGACGCTGTCTTCAAAAGAGACTTTCAGAACTGGTTTGTTGAACAGGGATGGGCGCCTCCACTTAATTCTAATGAGGGATATTATGATGATTTTAATAGGTCTGCAAGACAGTATCTTTATCTTTTGGCTAACAAGTTGATGTTCTATTTAGTTCTCAAGACCCACGTTCCTGATTTACCCGATCTCAGCGTTGGCAAAACAAAAAGCGGCGAAAGTTTAAAGAAAGCGCTTCAACAATATTTCGAAAAAGCTGAAGGATTAAGCGGAGATTACGAGACGATATTCGGTATTGATTTCATCGAGAAATTTCCAATACCGGACGAAATCGTTGACCCGTTGAAAAGATTCATCGAAAACCTTTCGAAATACGACCTAAAACGGATTGGCTATGCGGATTTGGGAAAAATATTCGACAAACTTATTCCAGTTGAGGAAAGACACAAGCTTGGGCAATATTTTACAAGTCAAAAGCATGCGGACGGAACTTACTGGTCTGACGTCGTGGATTTGATCATAGGCTTCACCGTAAATTCTTCCAACACCATCGTTCTCGACAGTGCAGTTGGTGCAGGTACGTTTCTTATCAGAGCCTATGCCCGAATGAAATATCTGAACCCTAATTTGAGTCACGAGGAAATGATAAGCAGGCTGTTTGGTGTGGATGTAGCAAAGTTTCCAGCGCTGCTTTCAACGATAAACTTGGCTATAAGAGACTTGAGTGTAAAAGAAAACTACCCGATTATAATAAATGAAGATTTCTTTAATGTTGAACCGACTGTAAACTCAAATACTATTGGAAAGTGGATTGATATAAACCAAAGATTAAGCCTTTTAGCGAAAAAGGAGAAGAAAATTTCTATTCCGCCGGTTAATGCGTTCGTCGGAAACCCGCCATATACAAGACAAGAGGAGATGGAAGAATATATTAAAGAATATAAAAATAAACTCATTAAAAAGATTGAATCTGAGTGGGATTTAAGCTTGGGAAAAAGAAGCAGCATCTACGTATACTTCATGCTACACGGCATAAAATTCCTAAAAGAAGGCGGACGCATAGGATACATCACAAGCAATTCATGGCTAGACGTTGATTACGGAAAATACCTCCAGGAATTCCTACTCAAAAACACAAAAATAATAGCAATAATAGAAAGCAAAGTCGAAAGATGGTTTGAAGACGCCGACATAAACACCGTAATAACAATAGCAGAAAAATGTAGTAAAGAGAATGAGCGAAATAACAATATTGTTAAGTTTGTGCAACTCAAAAAACGACTTGAAGATATCATACCAACAACCAATGAAAACGAAAGATGGAAAGCAATTGACGAGCTCACAAACCTTATTGAAAACACAAACGAATATTATGAGAATGAAAGGATAGGAATCTTCATAAAAACGCAAAAGGAGCTTTGGGAGGAGGGTTACGATGAAGAAGCAAGAAAGTACGTTGGTTCTAAGTGGGGTAAGTACGTAAGGGCTCCAGATATATTCTTTAGGATTCTGGAGAAGGGTAAGAGGATATTTGTCCCGCTGAATGAGGTTGCAGAAGTAAGATTTGGTATTAAGACTGGTGCTAACGAATTCTTCTATTTAACTGAGGAGGAGATTCAGAAGTGGGGTATTGAAAGGGAGTTCTGGATGCACACCATAAAGCGGGATGAAGAAGCACCCGTTCCAGAACACGTGTGGAAGGATAGAGGCGGAGAATACTTCAAGTCGAGCCAATATGCTAAGAGAATGCGGTTAGAGGATGTTTTAAGAGATGGCGGATACGTCTACTGGGTTCCAAACTACCTCATAAAATCACCTAGAGAGTGCAGATCAATCTTAATCGACCCTAAGAGCTTGAAGTATCGAGTTCTCCTGATACATAAAGACAAATCTGAACTAAGGGGGAAAAACATTCTAAAGTATATTGAGTGGGGAGAAAGCCAGGGATTCCACTTAGGATCAACCTGCGCTTCAAGACAAAAATGGTATGAACTTCCAGAAATTAAAGCCGAATTAATTTGGGTAAAGGGAATATGGAATAGACATTTCATACCGACAGCAAAATTTGAATTATTTATTGATCAACAGTTATATGCTGTGCAACTTAATTCAAAACAGCAGCGTGACAGATTAGCTGCTTTGTTAAATTCTACTTATTTTGCTATTTTTCAAGAATTAATAGGCAGGGTAACGTTTGGTGAAGGTATTTTATGGATAGCTGTGTATGAACCTACCAAACTTCTAATACCAGACCCCGGAAAGAAAACAGTGGAAAATTTAACAAATCTCCCAAAGAGGTTTAGCGAACTAGCACAGAGAGAAATCGGTACCATATTTGAGGAAATTGGCGCATATTCATCGGAAGACGTTTCTTTGGATAAAGTCAAGTCCGATAGGCGAGAGCTAGATAAGCTCATTATGGGTGAAATTTTAGGTTTAAGCAAAGAAGAACAGCTTGAAGTTTATAGAGCAGTGATAGATTTGGTGAAATCAAGAATAGAGAAGGCAAAAAGCGTGAAAAGAAATGAAAAGAAAAAAGGTATAAATTTAGAACAGCTGGCGGAAGACATTATTAAAGAAATCAAGCTAAAGCCTTTACCAAACTTTCCTGACGATTATTTGAACGACCTGGAGATTGCCGAAACAAGGAAGGTTCCTTCTGGAAGAAAGGTTACAATGGAAAACACGCTTGAAGGCATCTGGTTGAACATTGACGAGGTAAGGATAAAATGCTCGAGCATTAATGAGGCAAAATATTTGTCTTGGGCAGCTCTTACAGGTAAAATAGAAGTCCCAATTCCCTCCGATACAAAAAAGATGATTCATATTACTCAAACTTTCACAAAAGAATACGATCAAAGGCTAAGAATACTTGAAAAGTGGCTTGAAGAAAACATTCCTAATCTTAAAGATAGAGAAATTTTACGACAAAAAATAATTGAAAAGTTGTTGCGAAGAAACTAACCGCTAATATTTTAGCCCTTAGTGAATCCGGGCGGGCAGGTGACCGCTGGATTAACGCTGGGCTAATCTGTTTTGGATCGCCCTGTGTGTCGGCTTACGGGCTCCTCACCCATTCCACATCCTCCACCTGACCCATCTCACTGTGAGATTAACGGTCCGCCCCCCGCAAGTTTAGAGGGGTCAGCAGGGGGCTAACTGAAAATTTCCCAGCTACACTTAAGAATTATTGAAAAGTTAGAAGATGCAAATGTTATCCATCTTCCATGCCTGGAGAATGCGATTATGCGTTCATTTTTTCAATCTTCTCATTCTGGCAAGAGGGGTAAAAAATTGAAATATCAATTCCAAAATTTTGAGATGTGATAAACATGAAAAACAACGGATTTGTGAAGGAATATGTTATTGGCAGGAAAGACCAGTTTGACCTGGACTATGCGATCTTCAGGAAAGCAATTGAGGAGACGGAGACGAGGGAGGATATGATTAACTACATAGAGGAGAAGATGCAGTACGTAATCTCAAGGGTTGCGAGCGAGAGGGCAAAGACGCTGATGGAAGAGATGGAATTGATCTAATATCTCAAGAATTCTCTTTTTTTTCTGATCGTGATTTACTTAGAACCTTACTTTTCATTTTTGTGTGCCTCCTTTATCAATTGGGAGGCATAGCTTGCAAGCGACTTAGTCAGTAGGATCAGATAACTCGAATCTGACTTGCCAAAGACAATCTCCTCTTGCTTGTACTTGTTACTCTTCTTTAAGTCTTCTACATGCAGCGCAAGAGAGGCTATTTTCTCAAAGTTTGAATAAGCTCTTGACCACTTCTCGACGTATATAAATGAGGTACTTCCCGTTTTTCTTTTAACTTCATCGTCCAAGGCTTTCCCTGCCTCCCTACAGTTGTCATAGAGTTCCTTCGTATTCCAATTGGAAAATGCTCTTTCTGCTGCATCAATATATGATAAAGCATCCGTCACAGGCTTTGTCGGCTCTGGAATCTCCAGAAAGATTGTCTTAGGAAATCCCATACTTTCCTTGATCCTGTTCCATTCATAAAAAGGGATGGCAAAATAGAACTTATTAGTGTTGTAGTCTGAACGCAGAGCGACAGTATTTATGTAAACTGGCGAACCAGAACCTAATTCCGTGAACCTGAATAGAAAATTCAGGAGTATGAATAATCTTATCTCGTCCCCAGTTCTGCTTTCCTCTATGGCCCTTATCTGGTATCCTGTTAAGGGATCAGTAACCAAATCGACATAACTGTAATATTCGTTTTTTGCTTGAGAAACGCTTGGGACAAAGGTAGCTGCATATTCATGGTAACTTGATGAATCTGAGCTAGAACCTGTAATCTGGTCGAGAGAAATACGAGTGAAACGCGTCGTTTGTATTCCTGCTGAGTTTGCTATTGCCATTGATCCTCTGACATCAACTAGGTATATATCCCCCGGGTTCGTATTTGCTTTGTTTATACTAGGCGGTATCAAATCAGAAAATAGTCTCAAATGAATGGTCAAAGTGTAAGAATCTCCAAGTAGATTTTTTCCATCGATCGAAACACTGTCTATTTTCACTTTATTCCCCCCTTTTTCTTTTCCTCTTTTTGAGTTATTTTCAAGGTTGTATCATTCCTCCAGTACCTCCTCAATCTCCTTCAATTTCTCGGCAACCTTCCTCCCTTTATTGGTCAGGGAAATAATTTCCTCCTTGGGGAACTTGCTATTATCAATCTTCGCATCAACAAGCTTCATCTGCTTTAACCTGGAAACCGAACTGTACGCACTGCCGAATTTCCCTTTAAGTGATTCGTACGGTGTTTCCTTTTCATGCAGGAGAAATATGAGGACCTTCATATCATCGGTGAGAAACTCAGAAATTTCCCCGCCCTCCGCAACCTGCTCTGCTTTTTTCAATTGCTCTGCTACGGCCTGACCCTTATCTGTAAGAGAAACAAGATAGGTACGTCTTCCCAATATCTCTTCCTTCATGGATATCAATCCTTCAGCCTCAAGTTTTGGAAGAAGCTTATCCATTGTGCCGGAAGACTTCACTATGTGTCTGAGATCATATTTCTTGACTGTACCGTGTTCTAAAAGGTACCTCAGAACTGGAACGTAATATTTTTGCGAGGAGACATCACTCATTTCTAATATGCGTAATAGGTATTTGCAAAATAAAATATTGATTATACCTATTGCCAATATCGGCAATAGAAAGGTATATATTTTACCACCTATTACCTATATTGGCAATAGATATGACAAAAACAGTTGTTCGTGTGGGAACGAATGGGAGGGCTCAAATTCCCTATGATGTGAGGACAAAGCTAGGAATCAGGGATGGCTATCAGCTTGTCATCGATATCGAACAAATAATTCCAGCTGAAGGCGAAGTGGATTCAGAAGGGCACAATCTTAATGATCAAAGAAGGAAGGAGGTTCAAGCATGATTTTCCCCTCCGATGCCGAAATACGGGAATTCACCACGTACACAATAAGGGCAAGGAAGATCATTGTTGAGGAATTCAAGCAACAGGAAGGGAGGCCTCCGAATGAGTTTGAACTTCAGGACCTCCTCAAGATGGTCGTTGTGCCCTTTGGAATACTGAAGCAGCAGAACGGAAATTCTCATTTCCAGAGCCCACAGATTGCAACACAGAAACAGGCCCAGGCACCTCAACAGAAACCTGAGATTGATTCAGTGGAAGATATTGTGAAAAATCATCCTGAGCTCTCAATTGAGGGGGATAAGATAGTGATGAGGCGGTTGATAAAGCCCACAGAGGTTTTCCATAAAGTAAGAGACGAGCTCAAACAGAGGGGATGGGAGTATATTGCCCCGAAGCATGTTGGCGGAGATAAGTGGGAGCCCGGATATTTTGAGCTGAAGGAGGGGGCGAAGGTATGAAATCATTTTATTTCTTCTTAACCCCTTTTATGAGCTCCAGGATCACCTCATTTAGAGTTTCCTTGCGCAGGACAAACCTGAGTTCACGGAGCGCTTCATATACTTCTCTGGACACTCTGATCTGTGGATACTCCGACTTCGGTGACCCTCTCTTCCTAGGCATTAACACTGACATGCTGGTGGGGAATATAAATACAATGTCGATAGCATCGACAATTATTTATAGAGGGAGGGACTGATCATATGTCGATGAAATCGACAAAAGGAGAGACGATGCAAGTAAGGGTACTTCCTGACGTCTATAACGAGCTTCTTAATATAAAGGCAGAACTCGAAAAGGAGAGATTAAAACCAACGTCTTTCAATGATGCTTTGAAATACCTAATTGAGAAGAACAGAAACGTTGGCGAGGTGAAGGCATGAACAGGAACAATCACGAGGGCGAGGTATGGGTCGAATATCTCTATGACGGTCTCTGGCTGATGAGAATTCATGAAGATAAATTGCTTGGTTATCTGGTTAAGGGTGATCCTTGCGTTTACTCCGAACAAGAAGGACCGTATGAAGAGGATTTGATAACATTTGAGGAGAAAGCTGAAGGAATGGAGCTAGAACCCGTCATGGTGGAATGCATAGGAGAATTGTTTGACTGGAACGATAAATCACTTGCCAAGGAGGTAACGAAGGCATGAAAATAATCCCTCTCCGGATGTCTCAGGCCAATGAATTTATCTCAAAATACCACAGGCACAATAAACCGGTGGATCACAGGGGCCACAGATTCTCTATTGGACTTATAGATGATTCTGGAAAGCTGATAGGTGTTGCCGTAGCAGGTCAACCCATAGCACAGAAGAATGACGACGGTTTCACTTTAGAAATACTGAGGGTATGTGTGCTTGAAGGTTATCCCAACGCGAATTCCATGCTATATGGAAGGGTGCGCAGGATAGGGATGCTGATGGGATACCGCAGGATAATCACTTATACACTGAAATCTGAATCCGGTGCTTCACTGAGGGCTGTTGGAGCAACCGGGGAGGAGATACGCACATATCCATGGAGCAGGCCTGCAAGGCCCAGGGATGATCAAGAGGTAACGTACCTCCCGAAGCTGAGATGGGAGCTGGTTGAGGAGGGGGTACCATGAAAATTTCACTCATCATTCCTGATGAACTTGCCCTGGAATTCCGGGATAGTGAAGCTTCTCTGCTTTATGTGCGCAGAAACGAGGTAGTTAGGATATGGTCCTTCAAGAAGATGGATAAGGTGACCGAGAGATCAACCATAGAGCAGATCGGAGATGATTACAAGACGATAAACAGGTTCAGGAAGGAAAGGGGAACCGCGGAGGTGGAGGTATGACAGTTGAGGATGAAATTGAGCAAATAATGAGGCGGAACGGACTGAGGCATGTATCTGCATCCATACTTGAAGACGGCACATTCAGGGTAAGTACATACAGGAGGGAGTATGTTTCCTATTACAGGAGGCATCTTGAACAGAAGAGGGAATACGGCAGGAACTATTACTGGAAGAACAGGGAATACATTCGCAAATACCAGCATGAATATTACATGAGGAGAAGGTACGGGGCATCTTATTCCGGCAGGAAAGGCAGTGAGGCGGTAGATCATAAGAAGCTTGCAAAGGCGATAGTTTATGCATATTCTCTGAAGGGGATTGACATCTCCATGGGTGATGCAGTGGAAATATCACTTCACGCACTTAGCTTCTTCGGGTATGAGACAAGGATACTTTCAAACACTCTGGAAAGCGACGACCTAGTTATAATGTATTCCCTCGAGGATCTCGGTCTCCTGAAGGCAGAGTCAGAGGAAATCCCTGTTGGGAAGAGCAACAAGCCTTGGAGGATCAGCTACTTCTCAATGAACAGGGAAAGAATTCTGGAATACGCATCTGAATCAAGGGAAAAAGAACCTGTGAGTGAGGCATCATCAATTTATGAGAATCTTCCGGAGGAGGTGTGGGCGAGATGAGTCGCTTTGAATATATTGATGAGCCAGAGGGGCCATACATTGGTTTTCCCTTCAACGTCCCGGACGAGTTCCTGGATGCTGAAGATGAGGAAGAGGAGGATGATTTGACGGTTGTAAGACAGATTTTGAAATATATGGAGGTGGGAATGTGAAGATTCTGCTGGTTGAACCGGATTATTATACGAAATATCCTCCCCTGGGCCTTCTGAAACTGGGGAAACTTGAAGAAAGGAAGTGGAACGAGGTCAGATTGGTGAGGGGAGAAACCGATGTTTCGGATTTTAGACCAGATAAGATCTACATCACTTCCCTCTTCACGTATTCATGGAAACCAGTCCACGAGGTCATAGAATTCTATCATCATCAGTTCCCCGGTGCTGAAATATCCGTAGGGGGGATTTATGCGACTTTGATGCCCGATCATATATCATCAAATTTCCCATTTGTAAGGGTTCATAAGGGACTCGTGGAAGAGGCTGAGGGGCTTTTACCAGCCTATTATCTCCTCAATTGTGTGGATAAATGGAAGGGCTGGAAGAAGTCCATTGTCTTTACAACGAGGGGGTGCATAAGGAAATGCCCGTTCTGCGTTGTACCAAAAATAGAGGGTGGCATGAAGGAACCAAAATTCTCCATTCTTCCATTGATACACCCTGACCACAATGAAGTGGTTATATGGGACAATAACTTCCTTGCATCCCCTTACGCAAAGCAAATACTGATGGAACTAAGGGACGGCGGCTACCGTGCTGATTTTAACCAGGGCCTCGACGCAAGGCTTATGACAGAGGAATTTGCAGGCCTCCTCGCTGACATTAAATCCAGAACGATACACATGGCATATGACTGGCCATGGGAGGGATCCTATGTGAAGAAGGCAATCGATCTGCTGGCGACAGCAGGATACAGGAGGCGCGACCTTGTATTCTATGTGCTTCACAATTTCTACGATTTCAAATATCAGAAAGGGGATACTCCAGAGGATTTCTTCCATAGAATCAGGGACCTGATGGAATGGGGTGCCTCCGCATACCCCATGCGTTTCATCCCGCTGGACGCACTGTCGAAGAACGGTTTCGTTTCGCCGCTTTGGACCTCAGAGCAGCTTGAGATGATTGCTGATGCCAGGAGGGTTATGGGACACGGAGGGGCTATCGTACCACATCGCGGGATCGCCGACAAAATACTGAGCTCACGGAATTTCAATGAGGCGATGGAATTATGGCCAGAAAGGCGGAAATTTTCAGGAACTGAGGAGGTGGCAGCATGATAGATGAGAAAACGCTGTTTGAATTTCGCAAGTGGGCAGTCGCCTACGGTGGATATTCTGAAGTGACCGCAAAGAAAGACGTCAGGAATATCCGCAGAATAAGCAGGGACATAGATGTCATGAATATCTCTGAAAAAATGCTCTACGATTTCGTGGATCTGGAGCTGAAGAGGGGCAAGGGCCCCGGTGCGATAAATTCTGAAATGCGATCCATGATAGCATGGAAGAAGTTCCGGGGGCTCGAAAAGAATTCTATTCTGATAGAGATTTCAAGTGAATATATCGGCGTTATTAACGAAAGGACAAAAGCTATTAATAAGAAAAATTATACAATTTCAATGGGACAGGAGGTATTGAAATAATGGGCTTTTCTTTCATGGCTATGGCGAACTTCCAGCAGGCGCTGGACCTATACCTCCCTACTCAGGCAGGGAAGGTTGTGAGAGTTGATTCCCCAGATATCTTGGAAATCTGCTGCTACGATCCAGAAATAGCGGAAACCGAGCTCAGGATATGGATTAGCAGGCATGATGATTATTGCTCCGTGCTGAGCGAGGAGCCACTGAGCGTGAAGATTTACGAGTCGATAAGGGAGGGGGGAAGATGACGGATGTTGATGAAATAATCAAAGCAATTCAACAAGGAACGAGTTTCGGAAAGCAACAACCAATAAAGAATGAGAGGGAGCTCCTTCCTGATCCGCCTGTAGAGGACAAAGAAAATTATATTCATTTTTTCGCTAAGATGAAGCTGTATGATTGGTTAAGAACGGCTAAACATGAAATAATCAAAGGGATTTCCATAACAGACCATGAGGTAATATATCTAGAATTTCCACTGGTTTATCCCTACTGGGGGTTCATACATGATACATTCATAAGAGATGAAATGGAGGTTGGAAGCTATTCCATATATCCCAAGATAGATGCCCGCTATTTTAGAAATGAGGGAAATTTGGATTATAATCAGGTTCTAGAGCTACTGAATGTGCTTCGTTCGTACTGGTCCTACGGTGAACCAGAATTTTTGGAGGATCCCAACAAGATCGCTGAGATAACTATATGGTTATTGAAGGAAGCTGGAATAAATAAGGAATCTACCCAGCATTTATTCACTGATTTCGCCAATGAGTTCACCAACGATGGAATAATTACATTAGAGAACGTTGGGAAGCTTGTCGGAGAGCCAGATAAGTTGCTAGCTTCTGCCCAAGAATTGATCAATCAAATTTACGGCAGTCAGAAGCGTACGTCTTGGTATCCCATGCTCAAGTATGTAGAAGATAAGATACGGGCTATAATCAACAAGAGGATAATTTACTATCTGGATATAGGGATAGTTCACGAAGGATCCTTAATAGCAGCAATAGAAATTGTCAATAAGAGCCCAGTCAACATCAGGAAGGCTGAATATATAATTGGACATGTCGAGGGAGACTTTCCCTTGGTAATCATCCCAGCTAATATTATTTTGCAACATTATGAGATCCCAGACCAGCTGTACGGATATATTTATTACAAAGACGGTTGGTTCCTCCGGAGGAAGAAGGCCGATGTAAGCATAGATATCACATCCAAAAGATATCATGATTTTATAGAATTCGATAATGAGAAGGAGGAGTCACCATGAAAAGTAGGCACATGGTCACCTTTTTTGCCGCACAGGATTCACGGCGAAGAGAGCGACCATGTGGACATGGTCACATCATGGTCACCTTTTTTGCCGCATTTTTCAGGGTTTTTCGAGGAATGACCATGATTATACGACATATTATATACCTTACATGCGCGCGCGCGCATGTAAGGGTACAACATGATGAAAAATCATGGTCATTTTTTGAAAAATCCAGAATTATAGGGCATGAAACACGACCATGTCATGACCATGTAGACATGGTCACATATATCAGGAATGGGAATAATACAATAAAAAACCTGACCATGCCACTATTTTCATTTTCTATTAAATCGATTCAGGGAGGCATATAATATGGGGAAATCGAGGAAGAACGAAGAGAAAAAGAATGAAGGAAAGAAGGAAAAAGTTAAAAGGGAAGTAAAGAGACAAGTGGATTATGAACACGTTGGATTTCACACCATATCACATGAAGGAGGCCTCTGGTATGGCAACGGGGATCCCACGGCATGCAGTCCGATAATACGCAGATGCACCATCGCTCCATACACACTGCGGAAGATTGACGATGCCTATCCCTTCGTTTATTTCGATATAAATGGATTCAGGGGCCACTGTCAGGCTTCTGAATTCGCAGGAAGGCTCAGGGCTCTAGGGTACCCGATATCCAAGGACTACCAGGTGAGGCAGCTGACGGAATTTATCGTACATGAAGCAAGATCACGGGAGTGCTACCACGAACCGGGGTATTCATTAGAAATTGACAATGTGGAGATGCATAAAAGAGTAGAAAGACTGAAATCTATTCTCGGGAACGTGTCTGAAGATGAAATTGCAGATTCTATAGACGTCATGGAAGCAGACCCTCCGCATATCCTCAAACTTATCACGCACTCAGGGACACAGAGAGCAATAGAAGGCAGCCTCCCCTACATCCCATCCCTGGATGAGGTCAGCGAGACACTCTTCGAGCTCTACGATGCAACATCTGACAAGAAGGCATTTATCGTAGCTTTCTCCTATGCCCTTTTTGCCCCCCTCGCCCCTTATATCCGCTCGAAGAGACTGTTCTTCCCCAATCTTCTGTTCATGGGCTATCCCGAAAGCGGGAAAAACTCCCTCCTGAACCTGTTCATGGGAAAGATGTGGGGGGTGGAAGACAACATCAAGGTAACAGGGGATTTTCGAACGGAATTTGCGTCCATGGTGAACCTAGGGGGATCGGGTCTGCCTATAGTTATAAATGATCTGGACCAGGAGTCCTATGAGAAACTCAGACCCTACCTCCTGGAAGGGGCCATGAATCCCAAGGGAGGGTCAAGGGGGAGAGCATCTCTGGAGATCCAGCATTTTGAGACACTCAGGGGAATATGTGTCTCCGCCAATTACCTGAGAATAGGAGGGCCTGAATTCGCAAGCAGATTTTTAATCCACGTTCTGGAATCTGTGGGAGAGGACCCCGATTCGTGGAATTCCATTGCAGCCAAACTGGAAAACGGAATGTACCCCGTAGCAAGGTTATTCGTTGATTATGTGAACTCAATCAGCGTAGATGCCTTCCTTGGATATTTCAAGGAAGGAAGGCTTAACGTGAAAAAGACCATGATAGAGATAGGAGCCCAGATCCTCCAGAGAATATTCCAGAAAGTCAGTCCGTCATTCACCATTCCCAGGGATTATCTGGGATATGAAGAGTACCGCGAAGACGAGCTGTCCATATTCGTTGGCTGGGTACAGATGCAGTACAGAAGGATAGAGAAAGAAACGTCTATTTACCAGGGATATTCGGATGAGCATGGAGCCAAGATTCTAGAACTGCCAGAAAAGCTCATGTACATCAAAAGGAAGGACAACGTCTATACAATCTTCGGGAGCGCGTGGAACGATTTCCTGCACTCACATAAGGAATTCCCGTACCGCAACATGAGCCTCTTCGCTCATGCTTTTCCAGGAGTTCTGGAAGTAGCCCAGAGAAAATTCAAGGAACCAGATAAGCCCGACAAGCCACGCACAACCTACTACGTCCTGTTGTTGAAATCGGAGTATGAGGAACCCCCCGAAGAAATCTTTGAAAAGTCTGGAGCGGGGGACCCGCAACAGAAGAAACTGAGGGAGGTGAACTCATGACCCAACCCTCCCTCTTCGATTTCAAACCCCACGAACCCTCAAAAATAAAAACCCCTGACCCTTCACAGAATATTAAAATGAATAATCCCCAACCTCCCAATCCCAACCTCCTGAAATTAATTTTAAATTGAATAAGAATAAAAATATCTCTGAACACGAGGGTAAGTTGTCTCGGAGGAGAGACAGAGAGGAAGGCCCTCCAGGGTCCGTGCCATACCTTACCTCCCCTTCCCCTCTCCCCTCGCGTACAAGGTGGTCAATGAATAGATGGGAAGAAGAATACTGGAAGCTCACGAACAAACCTCCCCAGGAAATCCTGAAGGAAGCATACGAGCTTGGTGATCCTAGCGTTCTTATCCTTGTTGATGAAATCGAAAGGGGTGTGAAAAACGACCGAAGGAACCCTAAATTCAGGGGCAGGGAAGAATACGCTCTCCCACCGGGAAGCTGGCCCCTGATGGTAAACCTTCTTAAAATTCTCGAAACAAAAAGGAGGAGAAGGAAATGAAAAAAAGATTTCTGAGCTACGGTGCAGGTATGCAGACCTTTGCCCTTCTTGTGATGGCTGAGAAGGGCGATCTGGAAATAGATGAGGTCGTCTTCGCAGACACGGGAGCAGAGCATCCCGAGACATATCAGCATATAGAAAAGGTCGCTAAGCCAATCTGCGAGAGGATCGGGATTCCGTTTGTATCTGTCAAGATGAGAAAAGAAGTAGATGACATCTCAATGCTTGACCAAAATGAGCTCGCTAGCTATAAAAGAATGCTCGAAAGTACGTCAAAATTGAAAAGTCAAGCCGAAAGGAGACATGCACACAGAGAGTATGTGATTCAGCGCAATATTCCTAGAAAAATTGTCACATCCCTCAGGGAGGAAATACTGGCCCGCAAGAGGGTTCCATCAATCAAC
>Ga0078972_1011796_pt1 | contig 15413 bp, 10 predicted proteins | sample YelNatPaOPGAMG01_FD_67568 | JGI IMG/M metagenome (GOLD analysis project Ga0078972, IMG submission 67568) | Hot spring thermophilic microbial communities from Obsidian Pool, Yellowstone National Park, USA - OP-RAMG-01 (SPADES assembly) (version 2) | ecosystem: Environmental > Aquatic > Thermal... | reverse complement strand
TGTGGCGTCCCCAGGGTTTGGCTTCCGCCCTCTTCTCCGCCGGCATATTCAATGTCCTCCACAGGCTCTGCCAGGATGTCCACATAGCCTGCCTCGCTCAGCTGGTAAATGTCTTGCCCTTAATAATAGCTGATGAGAAGGGCGAGAGACCCACTCCCTCCTACTTCGTCTTCCAGCTCTATCGCCAACACGCCGGTCCCCTCGCCTTGAAAGTTGATGTGGATGGTGAAAGCTATACCTCTCGTGCTTGGGGTGGAGAGATTCAGGTTCCCTTCATAGATGTCTCCGCTACTTTGGATAAAAGCTCTGGCAAATTGACGATTTTCATTTTGAATAGAGACAAAGAGAAGAACAGGGATTGCGAGATAAAGATTAGGGATTGGCAGGGGAAAGCGGAGGGGCAGGTTTGGGAGCTCAACGGGAAGGATGTGGAAAGCAACGAAGTAGAAGTCAAAGAAAGAGGCAAAATAACCATTGCGCCTACCTTCAAATATACCGCTCCCGCCCATTCTCTGACGGTCATAGAAGGTAAGATAAATCTCTGAGGAGGGATTAAGTGAGAATCAAGGAAAAATGGCTTCTGTTGGTTTTCGTTTTCGCCTTTCTCCTTCTGGGGATGAATAAAGAGGCAAGGAAAAACGAACTCCTCTTTTCTTTTGAAAACGAAGAGGAGCTCAAGTTCATAAGCGGAGCACCTCACCAAATCTCCCCACAGCACGCTACACAAGGAAGCAAAACCCTTAAAATAGAGCTCTCACCAGAAAACCCCTCCATTACCCTCACCGCTCAGGGAAAACCTTTGATTTCCAAGGTTTTGATGAGCTAATGCTTGATGTATATAGAGAGGGCAAGCCGATAACGCTTAACCTCCGCATCCTAGACCAAGCTGGCAATCGCTACAATTGTTGGTATTATCTGCTTCGCCCTGGGCTCTTCGGAGTAAAAGGTCAACTCCTTTATCTGGGAAACGATGCTGAAAATCGGGAAGGAGATAAAGGAATTAACCCCCATTCTTACCGCACCGGATAGCAAGAAGACAATAGAAGTGGATAACAGAAACATTCACTTTATCTTAAAAGAATATAGAGGCAAATATTATCTCGTCACAATAAACGCAAGCAGGGAATCGCAGAGCGAAGTAAAGATTCATTTGCCTTTCTTAAAAGGACAAAAGAGAGGGAAGGTGTGGTTTGAAAACCGAGATGTAAAAGTGGAAGATGGCATTTTGGGGGATTCCTATAAGGGATACGAGAGACACATATACGAGATATTCTGAAATTGAACAAAATCATCGTCTTTTGCGTCTAAATATATGATAAACCAAAAAACTTAAAAGAAAGGAGGGATGAAGATGAAGCGCTGGGCAGTTTATGGAGTTTTGCTAGCTTTGCTCCTCGCCATCGGGGTTCTCGCCATCTCTCACGCCCTTGCCCAACCCGCCCAACAGCCACCCCGGATGCCGATGATGCCTATGATGGGCGGACCGGTGATGACAGCCAATGCCGACTATGTCTACATCGTTTGGATGGGCACACTTTACCAATTCGACGCAAAGACGCTCAAGCAGGTTAACAAAGTCGAACTACCTCGCCCAGAGAGACCAGCTATGGGTGGCGGTCAGTTCGGACCCGGCGGACAGTAATTCGCTGAGGAGGAGCATAAAAAAGGTGGGGGAGGTGCCTTTAAAGGCACCTCCCCCCTTTTTTAATCTTAAGATATGAATTTGCGCCCTTTAATCAACTATTTAGAATGAAGATGTTAAGCTCAATAAGTGGAGGTCGTCTCGCTCATCCCTTGCGATTAGCCAGCCATAGTCAATTCTCATCACATTATATTTTATCCCCAATCCGAGCGTGGCGTTTTTATGGAGCCAGCCAAATCTTACAGTCAAATAATCGCTCAGCTTTCTCTCTATTCCTCCTCTTATCTGAACTTTATCCGTGGGTAAGTTCCCCTTCTCCTTTGTGATATTGAAGAAATCAAGGGCTAAGAGGGTGGCTTCATCGGGGCGTAGAGCGAAGCCGATATTCAAGGTGGGTTTGATGGGCAGCAAGGGAGGAGTCCCGCCAGGGAGCTGTAGGGAAGGAGAATTTAAGTTGAGATACGATAGCCCAATGGTTAATTGGGGCGTTACTTGGTTTATGAAGCCGAGGTCAATTGCCCAGGCATTATCGCCTGAACCAGCAATCTCCGCTCTTTTGCTCCTTATATTGCCGCCGAGATAGAAGCCTTCTCCCAGCTTCTGGGAGACGCTATAGACTATATCGGTTTCCTCCTCCTGCGTATCATCCCTTCTGCCATTCCAGTAGGAAAGCGCGCCGGCGAATTCGCTTGGACCACCGCTCGGAGCGATGAAGGATAGCATATAAAGTTTCGCATCCTTCGCCTTCGCAGCGGTAGTGAAACTCGTCTGCGTCTCGGAGATAGCCCCGATGATAGCTGGGTTCCAGATGGCGGCGCTCACATCATCGGTCAGCGCTGTTGAGGCGCTACCGAGGCCGAGCACCCTCGCCATTCCGACATCAAAATATACCTTTTGCTGCTGGCTGTAGGCGATGCCAGCCAAGAACAACACTACAAGCAACAGGGACAACAGCTTTTTCATAAATATCAGACCCCCTAATAAAGTTTTTAAAAATTTTAAATGCATATCACCATATGGTCAAGCAAATTTTTATTCTTAAAATCCGCCTTGCGATATTTCCAGTCCAAATTTTCTATCTCGCTTGGACCAATAAAGATATATCTCCCTCTCTCCAATTGACTTTGAGAGGATGTACTGAAAATCAGAGAACCGATAGGGACCCAGTTTATAAAAATAAGAACGAAGCTGAAAGCCCCATTGAGAGGAGAAATAATATGACAAGTTTCCATAGCTAAACTGACTATTATCCTCCAAGCCGTTGTTTACATACAAATAACCAGCCCATTTATTCCTCCGGAAAAGAAAATTAAGCCCCAAATTCTCTCCGCCTTCGCTTCCATATCTCGTCGCATTGAACTTGGAATAAGTGAGGCTCAAATTACCCCATCCCCTTAGCTCCCTTCCCAAGTAGGCGTTGAATGTGTAAAGTCCCTTATTCTCCTTCCCCCACTGATAGCCACCTTCAAGGGAAAGGTCTATTCTTGTTTTCCCCATCATAATGGAAGGAGAAAGCCACTGGGCAAATAGCTCCTTCCCAAACCAATCCCATTTATAAACCCTTCCAACTATTCCAAGAGAAGAACTACCAAATTTCATTGGACGCATTCTAAGGGAAACATCCTGCCCTTCCTTCTCGTAAACCCCATATTTTCTCTGGTAGATATTATAAAGCAAGTTAGCGGAAGCCCAATCTTTCCTTATTGAAACTCTATTATATCTATCCCCTCTCGCAAGGTAATCAAGATAGAGGTTAGTGGAGAGCTTATGGGGGAAGAGATGATTATGAGACCAGGTAACCCCCAAATCTCCTCCCTCTCCCTCCTCAAAGACAATACCGCCCGTTGCGTTATCCAACTCGTATTGTTGGTCAAGCGCCAAATTCCATCCTTGCCGCCTCGTATATACATCTATCCCACTTGCATTTGCATACCTGAGATGAAGAGCACCTATATAATTCTCTTTTAGGGCAAAATAAAAGGGGAAATCCAGGGCTATACCACTCGTTCCCCAATTCAGCATCTGCTGGGTATAGCTGCCATAGCCTGAGAACCTTATCAGCTGATAAGGAAGGGAGAATACCTTGCTTCCGCCAACGAAGGTAGAGGTCCCCTTAAGGTATACCTTCTCCCCTGGAAATATCTCCGCTTCCTTCGCGAGGATAACAACGCGAGAATCAGAAGGGTCATAGAAGTCAAAGGCATAAGAAGGAATATATCCCTCAAAGGGTTCCTCCTCAAGGTTTATCCCTTTTATCCTAACCGCTTTCACCCCTCCCTCAGCAATGAGCATAATTCCCGCATCAGAGGTTAAATCCCAAAACAACCTATTTCCTTCTATCTTCTTATGCCCGTTGCTAACTACTATTTTTCCAAGCGCTTTTAGAGTAGCCGAGACGGCGTCTATCTGAAAACTATCACCCCTGAAGATAAGCCCCTTATAGTAAACATTTACACTCCCCGTTGCGTCCAAGACTCCACCATCTGCGCACCAAGCAAGATAACTTCCCGAGACTTTTACCGCTCTTCCCTTCTTCTCATAGGTGAGTTCTTTTTCCGTGACGAATGCGACTTTTGTCTGAACAGTTGAGCCCAGACAGGAGATAGTGATTGTAGCTGTGCCCTCTTTAGTGCTCGTTATCTCGGCTCTTGCCACTCCTCCTTCCGTATATACCCAAGGGGTTATCGTCCCGAGGGTAGTGGCGAAATCAACCCTCACACTCTGGGTGACGAGCCCCTTCCCTTCTTCCCTTATCTGAGCTGTTATCACTGCGGTGGAAGTCCCATCAGCGGGGACGACCTTGGGGTTTACCTCCACTTGAATTGTATAAATAGCTCCCTTAGCGAAGGAGTAAAATAAGAAAAGGAAAAGGGAAAAAATCTTTTTCGCTTGCATCATTTGTTATAATATGATATTTTAAAAGAAGAAAGGAGGCAAGGCTTATGATTGAGGAAAAGAAAGAAGTAACCGATGTATCCCTCTTCGTCCGCACCTCTGGGGAACAGTTAGAGCGTTGGAATAGGCAGAGGATAGTTGATGCCCTCGTGAGAGAGGCTCATATGGAGGTTGCCATTGCCCAACGCATAGCAAAGGAAGTGGAGGAGGAAATTTTCGCCTCCCATATCCAAGTTATCACCACCTCTTTAGTGAGGGAACTGGTTGACGCTAAATTGATAGAATATGGATTTGAGAACGCCCGCAGGATGCATACTCGCATAGGCGTTCCCGTTTACGATGTGAAGAACATAATTTTTTATCCGAACAAGGAGAACGCGAATATTCCCCACAATCCCGAGGCAACGAATCTAACCCTCGCAGAAGCTATAAAGAGGGAATTCGCTCTCCTCCATGTCTTCTCTCAAGAGATATCCGATGCCCACATCAGCGGCATCATTCATCTCCACGACCTCGGCTTCATTGACCGCCCCTATTGCTCGGGACAATCGCTTGAATATGTGAAGAAGTTCGGCTTGGACCTTCCCAATGCTCTCTCCATAGCCAAACCCGCAAAACATCCCGAGGTTCTCCTCGGTCAATTGATCAAGTTCTCCGCCGCCTTACAGGGACATTTCGCGGGCGCAATAGGATGGGATGCGGTTAATCTCTTCTTCGCTCCCTATTTAGAGGGGCTTTCCGACAGGGAAATCCATCAGCTCGCTCAAATGCTGATTTTTGAATTCTCCCAGCAAGCGGTAGCGAGGGGTGGACAGGCTATATTCAGCGATATAAACCTTTATTGGGAGGTTCCCGAACATTTCGCTGATGTCCCTGCCATCGGTCCGGGAGGAGAATACACGGGGAAAACCTATAAAGAATATGAGAAGGAGGCGCAGAGGTTCGTGAAAGCGCTATTTGAGGTGTATTTGGAGGGAGATGGAACGGGTCGTCCCTTCTTCTTCCCTAAGCCTCTCGTCCATATGACGGAGAAATTCTTCCAAACCGAGGGATGGCAGGATTTCCTCAACTTCATCTGTGAGGTGGCAGCGGAAAAAGGGAATACTTATTTCGTTTTTGATAGGGGAGGAACGGCGAAAATCTCCGAATGCTGTAGGCTATCCTTTAAATTAGAGGAATCGGATATGGCTGACGCCGCTCAGCCCTGGAAGATGCGTTATGCGGCGATTCAAAATGTCACCATCAATTTGCCTCGCATCGCTTACGAGGCAGAGGGAAGCGATGCCCTGTTATTCCACCTCCTAAGGGAGAGGGTGGAGCTCGCCGTAAAGGCGCATCTTCAAAAGAGGCGCTTCTTGGAGGAATTGCTATCGCTCGGCTCAGAGGGTCCCTTGGCTCTCCTCTCTATGAGCAGGGATGGTCAACCCTATCTCAGAATGCACAGGGCAACCTACCTCATAGGAATGGTCGGATTAAATGAAATGGTGCAGGCGCACTTGGGGAAAGAGATGCATGAATGCAACGAGGCATTGAAATTCGGCTTGAAAGTGATTGCCTTTATGAAGCTCCTTTGCGAGGAATTCTCCCGAAAATACAATATGCGTTTCGTTTTGGAGCAAACTCCCGCTGAATCCGCCGCCCATAGGCTCGCAAAATTGGATTTGTCCCACTATCCGGAAAAAGCGGAACACATTGTGAAGGGAGATATCTCCAAAGGAGAGATTTATTATACCAATTCCACCTATTTGAATGTCTCCGTGCCGATAAATCCCATAGAGAGGGTGAAGAAGGAGGGGCTTTTCCATCCCTTAATAGAGGCGGGCGCTCTCACACATATTTGGCTGGGAGAGGCACGGCCCAATGCGGAATCGCTCGCCAATTTCGTTGTGAAAGTTTTCCGCCAGACGGAAAACGCCCAAATCGCCTTCTCTCCCGAATTCACTTTCTGCAACAGATGCAATAGCCTATCAAGAGGGATATTAAACGCTTGCCCCTGCTGTTCCTCCCAGGATGTTGAGGGCATAACGAGGGTTACAGGGTATTTTTCCCGTGTTTCCGGCTGGAATAAAGGGAAGAGGGGCGAGCTGAAAGACCGCTTCCGAAGCGGTAAGTTCTTCCTTGAGGAAAAAATAAAATAAAAAGGAGGTATGAGAAAAAATGAAAGTCGGAGTCCAGCTTTACACATTGAGAGATTTCACGAAAACTGCTAAGGAAACGGCGGAAACCCTGAAGAAGGTTAAGGAGATGGGCTACAATATTGTGCAAGTTTCCGCTGTAGGTGAGCCAAAAGACGCCAAGGAATTGAGGAAACTTTTGGATGATAATGGGCTTATCGCTGTTTCAACCCATACGGGCTATGAAGCGATTGTAAAGGAGACGGAGAAAGTCATTGAGGAGCACAAGATACTCGGATGCGAAGCTATTATATGCCCCGGCTTGCCGATGGAGCTTCATAATAAGGAAGGTTATATAAAGGTTGGGAAGGATTTCTCAAAGGTGATAGGGAAAATAAAGGAAAGCGGGCTCATCCTCGGCTATCACAATCACGGAATAGAGTTCGAGAGATATGAGGGGAAAACGGGATTGGAAATCTTGATGGAGAGTTGCCCCGAGCTTGAGGCGGAGATAGATACTTATTGGGTCCAATATGGAGGCGGTGACCCCGCTTATTGGATTAAGAGGTTCAAGGATAGAGTGAGCGAGGTTCACTTCAAGGATATGGGAATCATTAGGAATAGACAGGTTATGCCTCCAATCGGGGAAGGGAATTTGAACTGGGAGAGGATAATTGAAGCCTGCAAGCAGGCTAATGTTAAATATTGCCTTGTGGAAATGGACGCTCCAACCATTGAGCCCTTTGAAGCGCTAAGGATTAGCCTAATAAATCTCAAAAAATTTGGCTTAGAAGCTTAGGCGGTTTGTGCCAAGCTAAAATCCGTCTTCTGAAAGGGAATTCGCCTTCACTATGAAGGAAGGAGGCATTTTTATGTCTAAATTTTCCTTAACACCCTTCCTTTTTCTCTTTATGCTCTCTCTAATCCTTCCAGCTGAGGGTGAAAATACAGAGTTATATAAAAGAATGGGGGAAAATATCGTTGTCAATGGCGGGTTTGAGATGGAAGAGAATGGAGCTCCTGTAGGCTGGTCAATTCCCAGGGATATAACCTCTTTGGACACTGCTAATCCTCACTCGGGGAAGTTCAGCTTGAAATATTCCCGCACTGATAAAAACGATTATCGCCTCATCTTCCAGCAGATTCCCTGCGTTCCCGGGAAACTTTATAAGGCATCGGTATGGGTGAAGGGAGAAAATGTGAAAAGCGAGACATCATCTGACCAAGGAGCCGGCTTCTGCATTGAATGGTCCGATGAGAATGGCAAGTGGTTAGGAGGAACTTACCCACCCTGTAGAAGGGGAACATTTGGCTGGGAGAAAATATCAACGATTGTTCGGATACCCAAGGAAGCCAAAAAGGTGCAAATCGTCCTTTACCTTCGCCCAAGCAACACCGGAACCGCCTGGTTTGACGATGTTGAGGTTGTTCCAGTTGCCCCACCCCTTCTCTCGCTTGCTATGCTTTATCCCTCCTACAGGGGAATTATTTTAACGCCAACCAAGGGGAAAGAAATCAAAGCGAAAATAAGCATTGAGCGAGAGGATTACGACTTAGCAAGGATTCCCCTGAAAATTGTGAGCGAGTTGAGGGATATTAAGGGAAATATAGTCGCTAAATCGGAGAAATTGCTTGGCGAGGAGAAGGAGGCTATTATCTCTCTGCCCCTTCCCGAGTTAAAGCAGGGAGAATACGATTTCATTTGCAATCTTCTTTCAGGGGAAAAAGAATTGGGGAATATATCGGAAAGGGTAAGCGTAACACGGGAAATAAAAGCGAAGGTTTATATTGACGAAAAGCAAAGGCTCATAGTGGATGGTAAGCCATTTTTCCCAATCGGTCTCTACCTCGGTCCAACCGAAGATGAGCATTTGGAAAGAATTAGCAAGGCTGGCTTCAACACAATCCTCTGCTACGGATACGGCGTCGGGGAAAATCCAGAAGCATATATGGAGAGAGCGAAAAAATATGGGCTGAAAGTGATTTATTCTGTTAAGGATTTCTATGAGGGCACAGCCTATTTCCCTCAAAAGGGGAAAAGAGGTCTGGAGTTGGCGAAAGATTATGTCCTGAAGTTTTGCGACCATCCCGCACTTCTCGCCTGGTATATAAACGATGAGCTCCCCGTCAGCTATATTCCTAAACTCACGGAGATGTATGAGCTGATAAAGAGGCTTGACCCTAACCATCCCCAATTCCAAGTGCTTTATCAAATTCCCGACCTTGACCTATATTACAATTGCACGGACATAATGGGAGTAGACCCCTACCCCATCCCCTCTCATCCAATAAGTATGGTCTCCGAGTGGACTTCTTCCGCGGTTAAGGCGATGAACAATGCGAAACCGGTTTGGGTTGTTCCCCAAATCTTTGACTGGTCAGTTTATAACCCAAATGTTAAGCCGAGGGAACCAACTTCTGAGGAGAAGAAAAATATGTTCTATCAAGCGCTAATCAACGGGGCAAAGGGATTGATAGCCTATTCCTATTTTGACCTTCTCAGGACGACGGGCGGCAAGGAAGCGTCCAAGGAGCTTTTTGAAAAGAGATGGAAGGAAGTTTGCGAAATCGTCGCAGAGATAAAGAGGATTGTTCCAGCCATTCTTGAAGGAGAAGACCTGGGGAAATTGAAAGGAATCCCAGAGAATGAGGGATTTCAAGCAAGAGGATTCCTCTATAAAGGGAACCTCTACATCCTAACAGCTAATACTTCTAATGATAAGTTATCAATAAGCATCCCCTTGCCTCTCAAAGGCTTTAAATCTGCCACTAACTTTAACGGCGAAAAGATGGTTATTAAAGATAACATACTTCATATAGAACTTAAGCCCTTGGAGGCGACAACTTATGTCGTATCTAAATAGGCTTTTGCCAATCTTCCTTCTAAGTTTATCAAATCTTTTCTGGGGTGATTCTATGCAACCTGTGAAGCTCGGCGATTTCAACTGGCATATAGAAGCAGAAAGGCAAGATGACTTCTGGTTAGACCCTCAAGCTGGACCGGGAAATTCTCCCGCCCTCCTCGGCAGGGCATTTCCCGGCAAATCAGGGAAATGGGTCTCCGAGCCAATTCCCATTGAAGAGGGAAATGCCTACATCTTTTCCGCTCTCGTTCGCTCCCAACTCAATAGCGCCCAGGGGAGATTGGAGTTGGTTTTTCTGGATTCAGAAGGTAAAGAGCTATCTATTTCACTCAGTCGCACGATATTCTGGCATCACAATTGGGCGAGATATAAAGCAATAGGAATCGCCCCAAAGGGTTCCAAGAAAGCTATCCTTCGCTTCAGCGTATGGGGACCAGAAGGCAATAGCTCGGGCAACGCTATGATTTCTCAAATAAACTTCGGCAGGAGCGTGGATATAAAAGCGGGATTCAATGCCAAGGGCAATGTCATAATTTATCCTGCAAAGGGAGAGGTTAAGCTGTCATTAAACGGTGTTCCAGCAAGTTTCCCATTGAAAATAAAATGGAGAATCGTTGATTTTAATCTAAACCAAATAGCTGAAAAAGAAACGAGCACATCCTCAAGGGAACTCAAAATTCCGCTTCCCCAATTGGAGCCGGGCTACTATATCCTTCAAGTAGAGGCGAGCGGAGAGGGAATCATCGCAAACGATGAGGAGGTATCTTTCGGAGTGATAAACCCATTGCCAAAAGATTTCAATCGGAAGGAATCGCCCATTTGTTTGGATGCGGGGATGAGTTGGTCCTATGCTCCAGACGAGCAAAGGCTTGACCTCGCCTGCTATCTCTGCGAGATAGCAGGCATAGGTCTTCTAAGGGACCGGCTATCTTGGGGAGAAGTAGAGAAGGAAGAAGGAAAGTATGATTGGGGTAAATACAAGCAAGCCGCAAAAGCTCAAGCCCGCCACAACATAACCGTCTATCAAATCTTCCACGATTGCCCAGCTTGGGCAAGCATAGAACTTACGGGAGGCAGAAAAGCCTGGAATATCCCACCTAAAGACCCAATTTATGTTTACAGGTTGGTCAATCGTCTCGTGAAGGATTTGGGGAAGTATGTCCGCTACTTTGAGGTTTGGAATGAGCCGAATATCGGCTTTTTCAATGGGCGTCCCGAGGATTATGCTGCAATCCTTAAAGCGGCATACCTTGGAGCCAAGGACGCCGACCCTTACTTCGGAATCCTCATCGGCTCAGCAGCGGGCACACCGGGCATTTTCTATGAAAGGGTCTATGAAAATGATGTTGGCGGCTACTTTGATATCTACAATCAGCACTGGTATGGTTCCCCCGAGGATTTATTCAATTTCATCCCCGGCTCTGTTATACCCCAACTAAGAAAGTACAGATTGGAGAACAAGCCAATCTGGATGACGGAGATGGGGATGAGGGCTTATCCCGATGAAAACGGCGATTTCAAAGAGAGCGAGCGTCAGCAGGCTTCCTATCTCGTTAGAGCTTATGCCTGCGCCTTCGCAAACGGCATCTCCAAATTCTTCTATTTCTACCTCTGCGAGTTTCTAGAAGGAAGCGTTTCCCTCTGGGGAATAGTTCGTTCCGATTTAACCCCTAAGCCAACTTACATCGCCCTTGCCAACCTCATCCGCCAGCTGGGCGAAGCCAAATGCATAGGCTGGAAGAAAATTGACGACACATATCTAATAACCTTTAGAAGAAATAAAAACGAAAATGTAATCGTAGCGTGGGGAAAAGAGGGAAAGAACATAACTATCCCCGCGAAGGGACCGATTGTCGATATCGTGGGAAAGGTTATTCAAAATGGGGAGAATAAGCCGGTTCCTCGCACTATTCCCCTATCAAATATGCCGATTTATATAAGGGGGCTGAGCGATAGGGAAATCTCCTTGCTCCAGCTGAACCCTCCCCTTCCCAAAAGCGACTGGAAACCTACGCCGGATAAAGAATTGGATACAAAGAGGGTTTGGCTTCAGCTGGAGATTAATCCCGGGCAACCTCGTTCGGGTGATGAGAGGGAGAAATGGGGAGCGTTCATAGAGCCGGAGAAGCCGTTCGTCGTTCGGGCTTGGGTGCGCAATTACTCCAATAAGCCTGCGGTAGCAACTCTCACCTGCCAGCCAGATGCTCTTCTCTCACTTCAAGGAGAAAGAGAGGTAAAGATTAAAGTTGAGGGATGGCAAAGTGGGTATCACGATTTCGTTCTAATCGGTCAAAACATTGTGCAGGGTCAGGTAATAGGCGTTTCCGTCATTATGGAGACAAGCAATCACAGGGAGAAAGGGAGAGTTTATGTAATATCAAGGACTTCTGATGTTAAGGCGAAAGAGGAATCGCTTATAATTGATGGCGATTGCGACATCAATCAAATCATACCAAATAACTCGCCTACAACGAAGGTTGAAATAAATAAGGATGGAGCTATAAAGTTTGAAGAGAAGGCGAGCATAAAGATAGGAGCGAAAATCGTGGGAAGAGGAGATGCTTGGGTATTTCCTCAAATTGTTCTGCCAAAGGATTTAGATTTGAGCAAATTCAAGGGATTGGAGATTTGGAGTTATGTTCCTGAGGGAAAGGAGAAGAATACGGGGCTATTGGTTCAGTTAATAGAAGAGGGTGGCGGGACTTGGATAATAGGAGGAATGCGTTCTTTGAGGGAGGGCGGATGGAGGAGGGATGTTCTGCTATTTAGCTCTGCGCAGCCGACTCAATGGGGTCCCGACCCTGATGGGAAATTGGAGTTGGAGAAGGTGAGAAGGATAATGATAGGATGGGGAGGGTATAGCGGGGAGATAGGTGAGAGCATAGATTTCTGGTTGGGTAAGGTATCGGCGATTAACTGGTGAAAAAGGGCGGGGTCGCCTTCGGCGCCCCCGCCCCCTAAATTTTCCTCTATGCCTCTTTTACCTCAAATTGAACATCGTTATTCCTCTAACGAAACTGCCATCGGAGCTCCTCGCTATTACCTCCAAGAGATATACACCAGCGGGCAACGGCTTCCCTTCCGCATCCTTGCCATCCCATACCACACTGTTCAAACCTGCAACGCCCGAACGCGTCATCTCCTTTATCAACCTGCCATCCACTCCCTTAACGCTTACCTTCACTTCCGCACTATCGCTCAGGCTGAAGCTCACATTAACCCCTCCCCTCACAGCCTTCGCCATCAATCCGCTTATCAATAGGGAAGATGCCCGCCTCTCATATACCACCTTCAGCTCCTTATGCCCATCAGAGCTGAATACATAGCGGGAGCTCGTCAGCATATTGATTCTCTTGTCTCCATCTATCAGATACAATCCATAGCCCTTGGGAACCTGGGAGAGATTGGGCCAGCTCAAGCTTATCTCTCCCGCACCCTCAACCACTACATCCCATTCCGCCCTCTCCGCCTTCTCCCTCACATCCCATGCCAACCTCTCTCCATCCCTCAGGAAGTAAAGCTGAACTCCACTCAAAGCCGGAGGCTCCTCAACCCCCGATAGCAACCTGCTATCTCCCATTCCAAGATAGTTGCAGGTATCCTTGCCAGAGGAGCTCTGCGCAACGAGTTGAACCCTCCAGCCCTCAGGCTTCACATCCCTCGTCTCAACGGACTTCGTTGCGGGAGTGAACACCAACTGCACACCATCTTGCAACGCCCTTATCCAGTAGCCTTTCCATCCCTTAATCGTGCGATTATCTCCACTGAGGGCGGGATGGATGAGGATATAATCGCCAGTCGTCGTATCATAGCCCCAGAGATAACCTCTAACTATGCCCGCTTTATCGGCATCTACAAGGCTCATAACCGGATTGTTACCATATTTCACCTTAACACTCGCTATATCAAGGTCGGTGGTATAAGAAGAACCGATTATGTTCCAACCCTTTGCGAGGGAAACAGCTGTTTCTCCCGAAGGGAGAACGCCAGCGTAAAGATTGAGGGTAGAGGCGGTTCCGCTTCCAATCTTCATCCAGAAACCCTGCCCTGTATTGAGGACTGAGAGGTCTACATATTTTCCTTGAGCGGGGTCCCACCACTTGAGAGTCAGGTTGCTCAACTGGTCCTTCAGGATATCGCTTACCTTGGTATTGGTGAAAAGTAGAGGCAATGCGACCATATCAATTGCCGAGAATTTATTTGTAGTTTTTAGCACAAAGGAAGCAGCTCCTTCGCTTTGCCCGGTGGCTTTATCCTTTGCATCAATTGTCCAAGTGCCAAGGGTATCCAAGGAGATTTGTAAAGTGGGCAAGGTGATTGAGGCAAGACCATTCTGGTCTGTATTGACCTCCATTGAGAAGACCTTCCCCAGCGGATTTGTAATACTTACAGACAAAGTTTGGTTCGCCATATAAGCGAAGCTAATCTTGATGGTCGCACCTCTTTGAGCAATTATATCTAATTCATCTGGCGAAGCTTGAACTGCTATAACTCCAACGCCAACACTTCCTTTATCGGAGCGTGCAGTTACATAACCATCTCCTGCTTCGAAGACGAATGTATAGACGCCGGGATTGTTCAAAACTATATTTTTCGCCGTTAAGACGATTCCCAGTTTGGGTTCGCCTTCCTGCTGAGGTGTAATAGATTGCTCATTGCCCTGAGGGTCGGTTATTATCAAGCGAACATTTTGAGGTGGGTCGCCATCTACATCTTTATATGTTGCGGTGAATGTGAACATACCACCGGGTTGTCCATATACCGGGGCGACTTGAGAATTGAGCAATTGGGGAGGATTGTTTACAATTGGACCCTCAACTGGTGTTGTGGAGGTCTCGTCTATTCCATCGGAGGCAGAAAACTTATAGGAATATTTATAACCCGTAGCTTTATATAGATTGAGGGAATATGTCCAGAGTTTTCCATCCTTGCTTGTCATAGTGAAGGGGGAACCGCTTATCTCTGAGCCATCTTGGAGGATATGCAATTTAACATATTCTGCGGGGTCCACATCGGGGTCAAAGTATCCGACGCTAAATGTGAACTTATCGCCCGGAGCACCTATGGTTGGCTTTACCTCCCCATTACTTAAGAGAGGAGCGGTATTCACCTTTGGACCCGTGAACTCGCCGACGCTGGGATATCTATAATTAATCTTTCCATCTGAAGCTGTGTAGTAAAAATTGTATAATCCTCTCTCCAAATAAATCCTTGTCTTATAATTCTTCCCATCTGAAGAAGCCATATCGGCGTCGTAGGTCTTGCCAGTTATCGTGTTTATAAGATGCAGCTTCAAGGATACCAGGGGCTTATTGGAAATATTGTAGCGCAAGGTGAAGGTAAAGAGAGTGGAAGGAGCTCCCTTGCTCGGTGTAAAATTAGCACCGCTAAATGCAGGCAGACCGGAGAACGCCTTGACACAAACATTTGTGTTGTAGAAGTAAACGGTGACATCGTCCCAACGCGCTCCATCTGCACTGATAAAGCTCTCGCCCGAATGAGCTGTAGCCTTACTGCTATAGCCGGCGACTGGCACCTCAACCGGAATGGGAGAATCCCAACCGGGAGTATTTAGATAAACAACAACGGAAAAGTTCTGCCCTTGTGCCACCTGAACAGGAACATCCAAAAGAATAGTATGGTATCCGGGAAGGGGCAGTGTTCCGCTCTTGCTTCCCGCAAGGGTTCCGCTCCTTGGCTGACCGGGAGTTACATTGGTATAGACATACACTGAATAGCTGGTGTTCACGACAGGAGCATAAAAGCTCACCGCGCTTATGGGCTCATCGCTAACAGCTGTGAAGATGTTGGCGAACCAAGCTGTGGAGCCACCATATCCGATGAAGCTTACTACTCCCAGTGGGTCATACTGATATATGTTGGTATAATTTGTTACAT
>Ga0078972_1011795_pt1 | contig 15415 bp, 15 predicted proteins | sample YelNatPaOPGAMG01_FD_67568 | JGI IMG/M metagenome (GOLD analysis project Ga0078972, IMG submission 67568) | Hot spring thermophilic microbial communities from Obsidian Pool, Yellowstone National Park, USA - OP-RAMG-01 (SPADES assembly) (version 2) | ecosystem: Environmental > Aquatic > Thermal... | reverse complement strand
ACTGGCGAATCGGCTTCAGGACCGCCTTGAACACTGGCCACTCCTTTGTTCGGTGTGGGGGTATTGATCATATCGGACAATTTTGGGGAGTATGACAATATTTCCGGGGAAGGGCAATCCGCCCGGTTCCCCGACCGTTGTCGGTGATCCCTGTGTTTCCTTGTTTTTGTTTATTGTGTGATAACCGGACCGTGGGGTCCATGGAGGATGGAGTTGGAAAAAAAATTTTATTTGCCGGGCTTCCCCGGGACCTCCCCATTCCCCTTTCTTTCCAGGGGTATCTGGAAATCCGGACAGGTCTCGCGGGAATACGCCCCTTTTTCCGGCCGCCTGCCCGTTCCGGGAGGGAAGGACCGGTGGCGGGTCTTTGAAGCAGGGATACCCGAGCTGGAAGTGGCTCTGCAAGGGTCCAGCGAATCCCGCAAAATCATGCGATCCCTCACCCGTGCCCGCCGCTCGAGGATTCTTGAGAATGTGGCCCGTCTGCTGGAGGAATTTCGGGATCCGTTGACCTTCATGATAGTCCAGGAGGTGGGCAAGCCTTTGTCCGCCGCCCGCCTTGAAGTCGATCGGGCCATGACGACATTCCGGACGGCGGCGCATCTTGCGGCAAATTTCGGGACCCGCTGGATGCCCGGTGACAGCGTGCCCCAGGGAACGGGGATGACAGGCCTGGTCGCCCGGGTTCCCAGAGGCGTCGTACTGGCGATTACTCCCTACAATTTTCCGTTGAACCTTCTGGCGCACAAGGTAGCTCCGGCCATTGCCGCGGGGTGCCCTGTCATCGTCAAACCGGCTCCGTTCGGAAGTTTGACCGCTTTGGCCCTGGGATCCATCCTGCTGGAAGCGGGTCTTCCTCCGGAAGCTATTTCCGTTCTACCTGCCGATGTTCCGGGAACGCTTCATATGGTGGATCATTCCGAGGTGGATGTCGTCTCGTTTACCGGCAGCGACGCTGTGGGGTGGTCCATTCGGGAACGAGTGCCCCGAAAAACCGTTCTTCTGGAACTGGGAGGAAATGCGGGTGTGCTGGTTTGTGATGACGCCCGGATGGATGGACTTCCGGAAAAGCTTGTTACGGGTTCTTTCGCCTATGCAGGCCAGGTGTGTATTTCCGTCCAGCGCATCCTGGTTCACCGCACCCGTTTTGAACAGCTGCTGGACGGAATGGTTCGTCGGGTCGAGCAGCTGGAAAAGGAATGTGCCATTGGCGATCCGGGGAATGAAAATGCGCTCATGGGGCCTCTCATTCATGGAAAACAGGCGGACAAGGTCTGGGAGAGGGTCGGGCAGGCTCTCCGGGGTGGAGCCGAATCGGTCACCCCCTTGCGTCGGGAAGGGGATCTGATTCATCCGGTGATCCTGGTCAATACGAAGGAAGAGGATGAGGTGGAAAAGGAAGAGATCTTCGGACCTGTGGTGACAATCACTCCATTCGACGGAGTGGCGGAGGCGGTGGCCCGCATCAACCGGTCAAGATACGGACTTCAGTCGGGGGTCTTCACCGATCATCTGGAAAGGGGCCTGGAACTGGCCGGGGCGATCGATTGCGGAGGAGTTTTTGTCAATGAAATTCCGACCTTCCGCCTAGACCACTGGCCGTATGGTGGAGTCAAGGATTCGGGGTTCGGGTCGGAGGGGGTATCTTATGCGATGGAGGAGATGTCCCGTCCCAAGCTGCTGGGGTTCAGGACACGAAAAAACCTGGGGTGACCGGGGGGGCTTTGACAGGTCAGACAGCCTCGTCGTTTTTCCCGGTTTCGAATGGTTTCTGGAGCACTTTCGTGAGGTCTTCGCAACACTCCGGACAAATATAGAATCCGGTTTCTTCTTTGGTTTCCATTTCGATCCCGCGGTCGCAAAGATCGCATTCCAGAATGATTTTTTTCAATGTTTTCTTCCTTTCGTCTCATGTTTTTCATGCCTTTGGGTTCGTTTTCAAGAATAAGGGGGACGGATGACAGGAAGGTCAAGGATATATGACGGGAGGGGGAGGGTGCGATTTGCGCGGGCATTTTCCGGGGCCAGATGGCCGAGTTGCTTCGGCGAAGGTTCCTTGAGGGCAAATCTTTCAGGATGAGAGGAAAGGGTTCCCTGTCCTGTCGTGAAACTCGCTGACCATGTCGGCAGGGCCGACGACGAGAGGAACCCTTTGGTGGATGGTGTGGGGAGAGATGGAAAGGATGGGGCGCTTTCCGTCGCTGGCTGATCCTCCGGCATTTTTGGCTATGAAGGCCATGGGGTAAGCTTCATAAAGAAGCCTCAGCTTTCCGGTGGATCTCCCTTTTTCCCCTGTTTCCGCCGGATATATATAAATGCCTCCCTTCAGCAGGTTGCGGTGAAAGTCTGCCACGAGTGCGCCGATATAACGGAGGGTCATGGGAGGTTTCCGGTGCATCTTGATCCAGGATGTGTATTCCTGCAGGGTGCTCTCCCAGAGGGGCACATAGGCCTCATTGGTGCTGTAAATCTTCCCGTTTTCCGGAAAACGCCATGCTTGCCCTGTTCCCCGGTACTCTCCCGAATCCGGATCGAGTGTGAATATATGGGTTTCGTCTCCGACGGAAAGGACGAGGCTGGTAGATGAGCTGTACAGAAGGTAGGCTGAAAGAATCATGGCAGAGGCCGATTCAAGAAACAGCTTTTCCGGATCCACATTCTGGTCAAGCGTTCTGGGACGAAAAACGGCAAAAATGGATCCGACAGGAGCGTTGACTGAGATGTTGGACGATCCGTCGAGGGGATCCATGGCCACAAGAAGAGGTCCCGTCTGGTCGACCTTCAGGATTTCAGGTTTTTCGGCTTCTTCGGAAAGGACCGACAGGACTGCCCGGCTGCGACGGAAGAGGGAGAGGAAAGTTTCCTGGCCCACCTGATCCATTTCCTGGACCTCCTCACCCTGGACATTCTGGACTCGGGCCGATCCGGTGACGCCCAGCAGCGGACCTTTCCGGAGGACCGAGGATAGCGTTCTTCCACCTTGTTCGATCGCGCCTGTGACGAGAAGAAGGGATTGTCGCTCTGAATCGTTGCGGGAAGTCTTTTGCATGATAAGGTCGAACGGGGTGATGAAAGGTTCTGAAAAACGCAAAATGTCCTCCCTCATATTTTCAGCAGGAATAGCTCTGGAGCAGATCCGTAACAGTTCCGTCAGCGTTCAGGGATCGTCCGGGTCGGGGGTGTCGAACACAAAATGCCGCGTCAGGTCGACCAGGAGGGTGCCTACATCCCGGGGGGGAAGCAGGATATGAACCTTCCTCCCCCGCTTGACGTATTGCTCGATGAGCGCCACCCTTTCGACAGCCTTCCTTGCGTTTTCCGGACGGGAAAGAAGGGAGGGTCTTCCTTCGCGGAGATTTTCGAATTCGATTCTGATGGCCCTGATGTCTCTCTGAAAATCTTTTTCCCTCGAGCAGTCTCCGCAGTACCACTGGGGTTTGATATCCTCCCCCGCGGAAAGACGGTCGTAGGGCCTGTCAAAAAAATCTTTTCCCAGGCTGATCTTGTAGAGGTCAACGTCGGATTCTCCGCACGCATCACAGATTCCAATCGAATGCTGGGTTCTCTGGTCGTTCATGGGGATGTCTTTCCGGTCCCCCCCGGGGGCTTGAAGGTGTCTATAGACAGGGACAGCTTCATGAAATGTTGAGCGGTCCGTTCCATGGATGCCAGAAAGTGCGCTCTACCGGTTTCTCCGTCGGGGTCATTCTTTCCGGAATAACCGACAAAATGGCGGTTTCTTCCATTGAGGTCGAGCTTGTGCCGGATAATGCGCATGATCTCCCGGAATTCCGCCTGCTTGAGAGGAAGAATGCCCGCAAGCTCCGGCAAGATAGCGTCTTCCAGACGATCCCATTCTTCGACCAGGCCCAGTAACGTTTTTTCGTCCTCTTTCCGGGGGGAAAAACACCATTCGGCTGAAGCTCCCGGCAGATCTTTCCGCACGATGGGCGTTTGTCGGGTGACCGATTTCCATCGTTCGATGATGGATTCCAGGGGTGATGTGACGTCTCTTGGAGTGGTCATAATTGTTCAGGTATGGCAGACGGGATAACCCGGTCCATCAATTGTCCCCAGGGGTCTGCGGTAAACTAACTGCCGATCCCGTTCAGATACGATTCCACTGACCGGGACAATGCTTCAAGATTATACCCTCCTTCCAGAACCGAGGCAATGAACCGGCAATCGAGCTTTCTGATACTGTTCCCGATTTCATGATAGGTTTCTTCGGTCAGGAAAAGTCCTCCAAGGGGGTCTTCCCGATGAGCGTCGAACCCGGCTGAAACGATCAGGTCTGTGGGGCGGAAACGTTCAAGCCGGGGAAGGATCTGCTCCCCCAGTATCTTGTGGTAGGCTGCATCGTCTGTCCCTTCTGCGAGGGGGATGTCGAGGATACCTTCTCCACGAAGCCTGTCCGAATTGTCTCTTCCGGAACCCGTTCCGGGATAGAACGGATATTGGTGGGTGCTGATGAATAGGCACCGGTCCTGCCCCCGGAGGATTTCCTCTGTTCCGTTGCCGTGATGGACATCGAAATCGAATACCGCAACACGGGCTTCGGGATCCTGGTGGAGGATATTCCATGCAATCGCAGCCGTGTGGTTGACGATGCAGAATCCCATCGCACGACCGGAGAGGGCATGGTGGCCTGGAGGGCGTTCTGCCAGAAAATATAAGCCACCTTCCTGGTGTCTCGATTGAAGGAGGGTTGAGATTGCGGACGAGGTTGCCTGGATCGCTGACAGGGAACCACGGGAAAAACCGGTATCCGGATCAAGGCGGGCGATTCCCCCGGGGGGGAAGGGAAAGGAGAGGAGGCTTTCCAGATATTGTTGCAAATGGGGGCCTTCATAAACGCGGTAAAAGTTTTTGGGGTCTCCTTTCCATTGCTCCGACAGGGTCGCCTTTCCTTCAGCCGCAAGACGCTTGAAAAGATGGTCCAGGGTATTGAGCCGCCGGAGTCCTTCCGGGTGCCCCGGTCCATTCGAATGGCCTTCTCCTGGCAGGAAAAAAATAGCCGGTTTCACGGAAACATCCTCATTTCGGCATGTGGAGTGATGTGAAAAAAAGCGTTTTCCCGAAGGAAAGACTCCCCGGGGAGACAGACACCTTGCAACGATAAGCATCTTACAGGACAGGCCTGAGAATTTGAAAGACTGCCAGGTCCGAAAAAGGCAGTCAAAGGATGATCGAGGTTATGCCACCCATTGAAGAATGGGGACAGGATCTATCTCTATACGCCAGACAAGCTCCCCTTGCCAGATGTTTCTGGATTTTTCTTGACATGTGATGACAGCACGTGATTGAATGGGTCCGGTTCCCGACACCCCTGTGCCTTGATTCGCGATGCCCGGAGTTTCTGGCGATCGTTTCAAAGGTAGAGCGGGGGTATTGTCCTGTTTAACCAAAAATACTTTTTTTATGGAGGGCGTAACTTATGAGGATGTGGACAGTGGCTGTCATGGGTGCTGCTGTGCTGGGCTTTGCCACAGCGTCAGCTTTTGCTGCTGAACTGGACATTCTGAAGCCTCGCGTGCCTGCGGATCAGATTGCTGCAGCAAAAGCGATGAAACCCCCCTTTGCCGTCACGGCGGACATGATCGCCAAGGGCAAGGAAGTTTTCAATGGTGCCGGTACCTGCTACACCTGCCATGGCGTGGGTGGTGACGGGAACGGTCCGGGTGCGGCAGGTATGGATCCTAGCCCCCGGAACTTCACCAACAAACAGTTCGAGCAGGTCCGTACTGCAGGGGAAATGTTCTGGGTCGTTTCGAATGGTTCTCCCCTCCAGCCGGCCATGGTGGGCTTTGTCAGCGCCGGTCAGATCACGGAGAAGCAGGCATGGGAAGCCGTTATTTATGAGAGAAGCCTCGGTTGCGGCGGTGACATGGACTGTGTTGCCGGTTCTGCCGACTGGGTTTCCAAGCAGCCTGTCCACGAGGAAGCTGCTGGCAACCTGAAGCCCGAGTTTCTGAATACAGCAGCAAAGTAATACCAATTTTACGGGTAGGGGGTTGGCAACAGCCCCCCACCGTTTCTTGACAACAGTCCTGTCTTCGTATATTGATACTCCGTATGCATGCCTGAAAATGTGAAAAAACATGCCTTCACCGATCCTGTTTCCGTTGTGAGCCTCTTGGCTGTGGCTTTCATATCGGTCATCCCCTATTGGATTCGATCTTGAAAAAATCCCCATGGAACCCCTGTGGAACCGTTTGAAGGTCATATTTATCCGTATGAGGGACATCCCGGGGTATTCTTATTATTTTCTGGCAGAACTCATCTGGTGAAAGTGAATGAATCCGGTAGTACCCAGTTTTTCGTCTGACTGATGTTTTTTTCTGAAACCGGACGGGGCGGAGGATTGCTTGCAGAGGGTGTATTGGCTGAAATCCCATACTGTTAGGGCAATCTCGTGTTTGAGCGAAATGTGCTCGAGGGCTGATGGGAGGATGGCGAAAGAACCGATGAGTCATCTTGTCGCTTCAACCTGTGTTGAGGCAGGAGAGGGGAACCAGAGGGGTTCCTGAACGATAACTGTCTGTCCGTCTTCCTGTTGCAGGGGATTCGGGTGGACGAGAGGTTTTTATGAATCTTGCGGAATTGAAAGAAAAAAGTATTGCGGAATTGACCGAAGTTGCGAAAGAGCTGCATATCGAAGGAGCAGTCAACCTTCGAAAACAGGATCTGATCTTCGCCCTTCTGCAGGCACAGTCGGATAAAAATGGACCCATTACAGGGGAAGGCGTTCTTGAAATTCTCCAGGACGGGTTCGGTTTTCTCCGGTCCCCCCTGTATAATTACCTTCCAGGACCGGATGACATTTATGTGTCGCCTTCCCAGATTCGCCGGTTCAATCTGAGGACGGGCGACACCGTCTGGGGGCAGATACGTCCTCCCAAGGAGGGGGAACGATATTTTGCCATGCTGAAGGTCGAAAAGGTCAATTTTGAAGATTCCGATTCCGGTCGGGAAAAAATCCTTTTCGACAACCTCACTCCCCTTTACCCGCTGGAACGGATACGGCTGGAGCACTCCCCGGAAGATCTTTCCATGCGGGTCATGGATCTGGTCACACCCATCGGAAAAGGGCAGCGGGGTCTTATCGTGGCTCCTCCCAGAACCGGCAAGACAATGCTTCTTCAGGGGCTGGCGAAAGCGATTTCCAGGAACTATCCGGATATCGTGCTGATCGTGCTCCTGATCGACGAACGTCCGGAGGAAGTGACCGATATGGTCCGTCAGGTCAAGGGCGAAGTTGTGAGCTCGACGTTTGACGAGCCTCCGCAGAGACATATTCAGGTGGCAGAAATGGTTCTGGAAAAAGCCAAGAGACTGGCGGAGTCCCAGAAAGACGTGGTCATTCTTCTAGACAGCATCACTCGGCTTGCCCGCGCTTTCAATACTGTTGCCCCTCCCTCCGGGAAGGTCCTGTCGGGAGGCCTGGATTCGAACGCCTTGCAAAGGCCCAAGAGATTTTTTGGTTCGGCAAGGAACATCGAGGAAGGTGGAAGCCTTACAATCATCGCGACAGCGCTGATTGACACCGGAAGCCGGATGGACGACGTCATTTTTGAAGAGTTCAAGGGCACCGGCAATATGGAGCTCCATCTGGATCGGCATTTGTCTGACAGAAGGATATTTCCGGCGATCAATGTCACCTTGTCCGGAACCCGCAAGGAAGAACTTCTGCTGGACAAGGACGACCTCAACAAGATCTGGATCCTGCGCAAGGCGCTCAACTCGAACAATCCCCAGGACGATATGGAATATCTGCTCAGCAATATGAAGGGGACAAAGGGTAACAAGGAATTTCTCGAACGCATGATGAAAGGTTGATACATCTTTCAGGGAAGATGCCGGAGAGGGCATGGGGCTCTTTTCGGGGAAACCGTCAAATAAGGAGAAACCAATGAAAGCCGGAATTCATCCAGAATATCAGGTGGCGACAGTCACGTGCGCCTGTGGTAACACTTTTGTCACCCGGACGACAGTCGGAAACCTGAAACTTGATATCTGTAACGAGTGTCACCCTTTCTTTACCGGGACGCAGAAGATTGTTGATACAGAAGGCCGGGTGGATCGTTTCATGAAAAAATACGGACAGGCCAAAAAGTAAGGGGAAGTTCTTGTCAGCTGCGGGGATTATCGAAAAGGTCCGTCCCAGGCTTGAATCGATGCGGGAACGCTACCGAGAGATATCCGGGAAGATGGCGGACCCTGAAGTATCCCGCAGTCCCGCCATTTACATGAAACTGGCCCGGGACCAGTCCGAGCTCTCGAATATTGTTTCCCTGTATGAAAGCTATCTGCGACTTGTCAGCGAACAGAAAGACCTGGTAGAGCTCAAGCAGGATCCTCAGTTCCTGGATCTCGTCCCGCAAGAGGAAAAAAGGCTGAGCCAGAAACTGGAAGAGGTGGAGTCCAGGCTTCTGGACTCCATCCTTCCCCGGGACGAACGTGATTCAAAAAATCTTTTTCTGGAGATTCGTGCGGGAGCTGGAGGGGAAGAAGCGGCGCTTTTTGCTCGCGAACTCGTCCGGATGTACCTTCGGTTTATTGAACGAAAGGGGTTCCGGTTTGAAGTGATGGAATCGAACGACACGGAAATTGGAGGCGCCCGGGAAACAATCATCTATGTCCAGGGACAAGGGGCGTTCAGCCAGCTGAAGTTCGAAAGCGGGGTTCACCGCGTCCAGAGGGTTCCCGTCACAGAGGCAGGGGGCCGCATCCATACTTCCACCGTAACGGTGGCAATGATTCCCGAAGCTTCCGAAGTCGAAATCCAGATAGATCCCAAAGACCTGAGAATTGATACCTTTTGTGCTTCCAGCGCCGGAGGGCAAAGCGTCAACACGACCTATTCGGCTGTCCGGATCACCCACTTGCCCACAAATATCGTTGTTTCCTGTCAGGACGAACGTTCCCAGCTGAAGAACAAGGCCAAGGCGATGAAGGTCCTCCGGGCCAGGCTCCTTGAAAAGGAGCAGGCGCGCCAGAACGAGAAGATCGCTTCGGACAGGAAAAGTCAGGTCGGAACCGGTGACCGATCCGAAAGAATCCGGACCTACAATTTTCCACAGAATCGCGTGACCGACCACCGTATCGGGATGACCCTCTATCAACTGGATCAGGTCATGGAAGGAAGCATCGAACCTTTCGTGGATGCCTTGCGAGCCCAGGAAAGGGCTATTGAAATCGAGCGACTGGAATGAGCCTTCCGGTCAAGTCATTGCCGGCACCTGGCAGCCGGATTTCCCAATGGATGAGGTGGGCTTCAGAGGTTTTGGAGGAGATTCCGGAAGGAGGGGAGAAAGAGGCCCGTCTTTTGTTGTCGGAACTCCTGTCAGATCCCCTTGCTCCCTGGACGAGGGAACGGGAAGTCTTGCCGGCGACCCTTTCGGAAAGGTATCAGGAATGGGTTGACCGCCGGAGCCAGAGGGAGCCATTTCATTTGATTACCGGTTCTGTCCCCTTCATGGATGCCCGTTTCGAGGTCGTCCCGGGTGTGCTTCTTCCCCGCCCGGAAACGGAGTTTGTTGTGGAAAGCGTTCTGGATCTCCTGGATTGCCGGGCGCCTTCCTTTATACTGGATCTGGGGTGCGGCAGCGGTATTCTGGGAATTACTTTCCTGAAGAAATTTCTTCAGGCCCGGTGCCTGTCGGTGGATCTTATGGAGACACCGCTCTTCCTGACGGCAAAAAATGCTCTTCTGCACGGGGTGAATGACCGGATGCATCTGCTCAGGGGAGACTGGACGGAAATGATCCGCCCCTCCCGTCGCTTCGATCTTGTCGTTTCAAACCCTCCCTATATCCCGTCTGAAGTCATCCCGGGCCTGGCACCGGAGATCGTTTTTCATGAGCCCCGGGAAGCCCTGGACGGTGGGCCGGACGGATTGATGTTTTATCGGAGGTTTTTGGAGTCATTGCCCGGTCTTCTGAATTTCGGTGGCGTTGCCGCAGTAGAAATCGGGGGTGACCAGGGGTGGTTTTTCAGAACGCGGGAGAGTTGTTTGCCCGGCTTGTCGGGGCCCTGGATTCACCAGGATGTGTCAGGGCTGGATCGAGTGGTTCTCTGGATGAAAGGGTAAGACAGATTGGATCGATTCCATATCGTGGGAGGATCTTCCCTGAGAGGTGTTGTTTCCGTTTCAGGCTCCAAGAACGCGGCATTGCCCATCATGTTTTCATCCCTGCTGGGCGGGGGGATGGAGGTGGGGAATGTTCCGTCCCTCCGGGATATCAGGACGGCTTTTTCCCTATTGTCTCAGCTCGGGATCCGGGCACAACCTCTCTTTCAGGAAGAGAAGGGGGAAGTTTCTGAAAGTTCCTGGACTTTTTCGGATACCGGAAACTGGCCCGGGAAATTCTTTTTGTCGGAAGAAAATACCACGGCCCATGAGGCTCCTTATGATCTTGTCCGGACAATGCGGGCGTCCATCCTTTGTCTGGGTCCCCTTCTCGCACGGCGGCGGAGGGCAAGGGTTTCCCTTCCGGGCGGTTGCCTGATCGGCGCCCGTCCCGTGGATATGCACCTGAACGCCTTCAGTCGTATGGGTGCAAGGATATCGATCGATCATGGCTATATCGATGCCAATACGGATGGGCTTGTCGGGTGTGATATCCATCTTCCCTATCCGACAGTGACAGGCACGGAAAATATCCTGATGGCTGCAACGCTTGCCAAGGGCACGACCCGTATTTTCAATGCGGCACAGGAACCTGAGATCAGTGATCTGGCTGTTTGCCTGAATAGACGAGGGGCCCGGATAGAGGGTATCGGAACTTCGTCTTTGAAAATCACCGGGGTCGACAGTCTCTTGCCCGCGTCTCACGGCGTCATGGCCGATCGGATCGAGGCAGGAACATTTATGGTGGCGGGAGCTCTCCTGGGTGATCCGCTGACCGTTCAAAACATCGATGTCACCTGTCTGTCTTCCCTGCTTGGAACCTTGCGGGAAATGGGTGCGGATTTCGAGGAAACCCCTGGTTCGGTGACACTCGGCCGGATCCAGAAACCCTGCGGGACATCTGTCAGGACCGAACCTTATCCGGGTTTCCCGACCGATATGCAGGCCCAGATCTTGCCTCTCATGTCGATTGCGAAGGGTTCATCGACTGTGGTGGAGACCGTGTTCGAAAACCGGTTCACCCATGTGATGGAAATGAACCGGATGGGGGCCAATATTGACGTGCACGGTTCCCGGGCATTTGTACACGGAATGTCCTCCCTGGAAGGGGCGTCCGTCATGGCCTCCGATCTGAGAGCTTCAGCAGGGCTGGTTCTTGCTGCCCTGATCGCGAATGGGGAGTCCGAGATCCAGCGTGTATACCATATTGACCGGGGGTACGAGCGTATCGAACAGAAACTTGAAAAACTGGGCGCCCGGATCAAAAGAGTCCGGGGGGAGGATGTGCCATAACTTCCCCCCTGCAACTCGCCCTGCCGAAGGGAAAGATGTTTGATGATGCCTGCTGCCTTCTGGAATCTGCCGGATACCGTTTCCATGGTCTGTCTTCAAAATCCCGCCGTCTGACTTTCGATTCCGCCGATGGTGAACTCCGGGTCTTGATGGTCCGGGGAACGGACGCCCTTTCCTATGTGGAACATGGTGGAGCGGACATGGGTGTTGTGGGACTCGACCTCATTCTGGAGCAGGGTCGGCAGGTGCTGGAACCTCTCGATCTCAAATTCGGCTTGTGCCGCCTGGTGGTGGCGGCGCCTGCCGGCTCAGAAGGCCAATCTGTTTCGAGACCGATCCGGATAGCGACAAAATATCCGCGTCTGGCGGAACAGTTTTTCCTGGAGCGGGGGATGTCCGTCGAGATTCTGAAACTGTATGGGTCTCTGGAGCTGGCACCCAAAGTCGGGATGGCGGACCAGATTGTCGATCTTGTTGCCACGGGCCGAACACTGCGGGAAAACCAGTTGGAAATCAGGGAGGAAATTCTGGTTTCCACCGCCAGGCTTGTTGTCAACCGGGCATCATGGGCAATCAAAAATGACAGGGTCAAGAATTTCATGGACCGCATTCGTCCATTTTTGTCCAGAGATCAGGTGATTTCGGAAGGATAGCCATTTTTCCACCCGTCGAGGAGAACCACAGGATGGCAGATCTTTCATCCCGTCTTTTTGAAGCCGCCACACTGGATGAAGCCCGGGAAATCCTTTCTCCGATCTTTCAAAGGGGACAGGATCCCGAAGGAGAAGCTGTCAGGGAACGTGTTGGAAAGATCATTGCCGATGTCCGGAAAGAAGGGGACAGGGCTCTGCTCCACTATGCACGTGAACTGGATGGTTATCCGGGCGACCTGTCCGACCTCAGGGTTGCGCCGGAAAAAATGCGGGACGCTTTCGAATCCATGGCTCCGGAGATCAGGTCAGCATTGCACTTGGCCAAGGACCGGATCGGCCAATTTCATGGAAAGATCCGTGAAAACGCATTCCAGACCCTCTCTTCCGCCCCAGGAACCGCCGGGGTCCTTGTCCGTCCTCTCCGCCGCATCGGGATCTATGTTCCGGGAGGTACGGCAGCTTATCCGTCCACTGTCCTGATGACTGCCGTTGTTGCCGGAGTTGCCGGAGTCCCCGAGATCGTGGGGGTCACCCCGGCAGGAAGGACGGGAATACCCCCGGCGATTCTGGCGGCCTTCCATGTCGCTGGTGTAAAGGAGGTCTATCAGGTAGGCGGTGTTCATTCGATCGGGGCTTTGGCTTTTGGTACAAAAACCATCGGTCGGGTAGACAAGATTGTCGGACCGGGCAATCGTTATGTTGCCGAGGCCAAACGCCAGGTCTTCGGAACGGTAGATATCGACATGATAGCCGGACCAACGGAGGTTTTGATTGTGGCGGACAATGCCGCTTCTCCCAGACTTCTGGCCGCGGATCTCCTTGCCCAGGCGGAACATGATACACAGGCGTCTTCCGTTCTCCTCGTGACGGAAAGATCCCTCGGCAGGGCAGTTGTTGACGAACTGGAACGGCAACTGACGGAACTCCCGCGTCGCAGAATTGCGGAGGAAGCATTCGGAAACTTCGGATTTGTCCTGGTTGTACCTACGCTTGAGAGGGCATTTGAAATATCCGATCTTGTATCGCCTGAGCACCTGGAACTGCATCTGTCAGAACCCCGGAAATGGCTGGGGTCAATTCAGAATGCCGGTGCCGTTTTTGTGGGAAAGGAGATGGCAGAAGCCTACGGAGATTATTGTTTTGGGCCCAGCCATGTTTTGCCGACAAACGGATCTGCCCGTTTTTCTTCACCTGTCTCGGTGGAGACCTTTTTAAAGCGAACCACTGTCATGGAGGAGTTCGCTTCGGTAAAAGAACAGGAAGAAATCATCCGGGCAACCGCCGTGCTTGCCCGTCTCGAAGGTCTCGAAGGACATGCTCGATCGGCGCTCGCCAGGCTAGAATCCAGAGAAAGGGGCATTTCCCATGGCGAATGATCCGATGGAATGGATCCGTGATGATCTGAAAAACGCCCGTGGCTACAGTGTCCTCCACGCTCCCGAGGGAACGATCAAGCTCGACGCCATGGAGAATCCTTTCGGGTTGCCGGATTCGGTGAGAAAGAGACTCGCTGAAGGGATGTCAGAGCTGTCTTTGAACCGTTATCCGGACGCCCAGGCGAAAGACCTCAGGGATGCGGCTTCCGAGGTTTTCGGCGTTCCTTCAGGCCGGCTGTTTTTTGGCAACGGGTCGGACGAGATTCTCCTGAATCTTTTTCTTGCCACCAAAGGAACGATCGTCACTCCTGAACCCACCTTTTCCATGTACAGGATCATCGCCAAAAGCGTGGAGAGAAAGTTCAGGGGTTTTCCGCTGAACCCGGATTACTCCTTTGATCCCGAGGTCCTGTTGACCGTATTGTCGGGAGAAAAACCCGGAATTCTGGTTCTGGCGTCTCCGAACAATCCGACAGGTGTCGCCTATGCGATGGAGAAAATGCTTCAGGCTGCGAAGATTGCGAGACAATTCGGTTTTGTCACCCTACTGGATGAGGCGTATTATCCGTTTCATGGAGAAACGTCCCTCAATGCGCCGGGAGCGGAAGACGTTCTTGTACTGCGGACTTTTTCAAAAATGGGCCTTGCGGGTCTCCGGCTCGGCTTCCTCGTGGCGCCGGAAGAACTCGTCAGTCTTCTTGACGTCCTGAGACTCCCCTATAATATGGATTCAATGACACAACGGGCTGCGGTGATTCTGCTGAAGGAAGTTTACCCCCTCCTTGAAAAACAGGTTCAGGAGATCCGTCGTTTGAGAGAAGAGCTTTACTCAGGCATGGCATCCATTGGTGGAATTTCTCCCGTTGCTTCCCGGGCCAATTTCATTCTGTTCAGGGTAACGGGAATTTCTCCTTCCGACCTGTTCCTGAAACTTTTTCATAAAGGTGTTCTGGTCAGGGATGTCAGTGATCACCACCCGCTTCTGGAAGGTACACTCCGGGTAACTGTCGGTACGGAGGAAGAGAACAGGATTTTTCTGAATGCGTTGAGGGAAGGAGTGGCCCGATGACACCTGAAGACCGGCTTGCGGGCGGTAGAGCGTCAACCGCCCGGCAGTCATCCGTGGAAAGAAAGACGAAGGAAACGGTGGTCCGGGGATTCCTTGATCTCGACGGGACGGGCGTAGCCCGTATTTCGACCGGTATTCCCTTTCTGGACCATATGCTGGATCAGCTTTCGAGGCATGGGTTGTTTGACATCACACTGGAGGTTACCGGAGACCTGGAAATCGATCTGCATCATACGGTTGAAGACACAGGTCTGGTACTGGGGGAACTTTTCGACCGGGCCTTGGGAGACAGAAACGGGATTCACCGGTTCGGGCAGGCCAGGGTGCCGCTGGACGAAACCCTGGCAGAAACCGTTGTCGATCTGTCCGGCAGACCCTTTCTTGTTCACAGCCTGCCTTTTGAAAGGGGTGAGAGAATCGGGGCATTTGATCCCGACTTGATCCAGGATTTTCTCCAGGCATGGGTAACGCGCAGCCGGACAACCCTCCATACCCGGGTTATTTATGGGCGGAACCTCCACCACAAGTCTGAAGCGCTGTTCAAGTCCCTGGCAAGGGCCCTTCGGGAGGCTACGATGCCGGATCTCCGGAGAAAAGGCGTTCCTTCGACGAAAGGAACCCTCTAGGATGATCCCGGAGACATGCGTCATCGACTATGGCATGGGCAATCTGTTTTCCGTCATCAAGGCGCTGGAAGCCGCTGGTCATGCTCCCTACCTCGCCTCATCTCCTTTTGAAGCGGGGAACGCGAAAAGAATCGTCCTCCCTGGCGTCGGGGCGTTCGGGGAAGGAATGCGCCACCTTGAGGAGCGGGGCTTCGTCCCTTTTCTGCGGGAGTGGTCTGCAAAAGGAAAGCCATTACTGGGAATATGTCTGGGACTCCAGCTCCTGT
>Ga0078972_1011793_pt1 | contig 15415 bp, 15 predicted proteins | sample YelNatPaOPGAMG01_FD_67568 | JGI IMG/M metagenome (GOLD analysis project Ga0078972, IMG submission 67568) | Hot spring thermophilic microbial communities from Obsidian Pool, Yellowstone National Park, USA - OP-RAMG-01 (SPADES assembly) (version 2) | ecosystem: Environmental > Aquatic > Thermal... | reverse complement strand
ATCACCTCTATCGTTCTCTTGATATCCTATCGGAACATAAAGAGGAAATAGAAGACTATCTCTTCAATAGAGAGAAGTCCCTCTTCAATATGAATGTTGATGTTGTATTCTATGATGTAACGACATGCAGATTTGAAAATGTAAAGAAAGATACATTGAGAGATTTTGGTTTCAGCAAAGAAAACAAAGTTAATGAAGTGCAGGTTGTATTGTGATTACTCATTGATGCAAAAGGTAGACCCATAGGATATGAACTATTCCCTGGTAATACCTTTGAAGGTAAAACACTTGAGGCATCTCTTGACAAACTCAGTGAAAGATTTGGTATAAGGAGGGTAATCATTGTAGCAGACAGAGGATTAAACTCAAAACTAAATCTGAAGAGGATAAAAGAAAAAGGCTATGATTACATTGTCTCATCAAGAATAAAGAGTATGAGGAAGGAAATTCAAGAGGCTATTCTCAACGATGAAGGATACAAAACAGTAGATGGAGAATTTTTATTCAGCAAAGAAGATATATTAGCCCATAAAGAGAGCAATTTAAATACTCATTCTCTTTTAGAAGAATACTCCTTCTAATACAAACTCATCGACTATGTGAATACGGTAAGGGATGAGAATAACAAACCCGTTAATCTTAAAGAGAAACTCCTTGTAACATACTCAAGGGAAAGAGCAGAAAAGGATAGAGAAGATAGAACTCGTCTTATTGAGAAAGCAGAAAAGCTTCTTAAAAACATTGGGACTATCAATGGAAGTTTAAAAAGAGGAGGAAGGAAATACCTCAAAGAGACAAACAAGATGAACTGGGAATTAGATAATGATGCAATATCGAAAGATGAGATGTTTGATGGATACTATGCTATCCTTCCTTCTTGAAAGAACACTTGAACTTATGCTAAAGGAGAATAACATCAATGCATCACCTGAAAGAATAAAGGAAGCATTCAATCTAAATGAATCTTGCAGAATTTCTTATAGAAGGCATATGTTATACCTTAAAACAAAATGGGATGAACTTCCCAATAAGATTCTTAAAATACTTCATATCAAACCTCCAAAAAATATCACTCCCTTTGGAGAGTTAAAAATATAACCAGAGAAAAAAATCAGACAAAAATTTTGTAGTAGCAAAACGAAGGTTTTTAAAAATTAATTCTTAGGATTTATGCGGGGTGGTTCGGTGTCAACTGACAAACCTAGTAGCAAAATGAAGGTTTTCAAAAATTAAATCATAGAACTTATGCGGGATGGTTCAAGGCCAACTGATAAAGTCGAGACAAAGAATTGGGGTGAGGGTGGTTTTTGTGTGTGGGGTTTACTTATTAACTTGAGGTATTTTTGTTGTTTTCGTTGAAATTTGGGGCATTTCTGTGCATTTTAGAGGGTATCTGACGACAAAATTTGGTGTATTTCACCCTCCACTAAATCAATTCATGCTATTCATACTTATGTATATTTTTCGCACTCTCTTGACAGAATGATAATTTTGCTGTACAATACAACAAGCTTGGTGTCTAGGCTACGAGGATTTTTACATCACCCTGTTTTGCCCTGAGGTTAACAGTGTAAGAAGTATAGTTAATGTTTAGTTATGAATGGTAACACTGTTAACAAAAATCGGGGTGTGAGAGAAATTCGCTAAAAATATTTGGAATTCATATTGAATTTTGTTAAAATTAATAAGTTAGAAATTTTTATAATGAAAAGGTTTTTAAAAGCGGAGGCAATAAATGGGAGATGAAGAAGTTGAATTGAGAGATTACATTAATGTCCTTATAAAAAGAAAAAGGCTCATAATTGTTATAACTCTAATTGCTGTTCTCATAAGTGGCCTTTTGAGTTATTTTGTATTGCCAAAGGTGTATGAATCCACAGTGAGTTTTATTGTGGCAAATCCAAACATTGGAACATCTACTCCAGCAACTACGTTTGAGCAGGCGACTAATCCAATTACCTTTATGTCGAATCCTTCGATTGCAACATACTCCGAACTTGTAAAATCACCTTCTTTTCTTGCAAAAATCATAAGTGAAAATGGTTTTTCAAAAGATTTAACGCCTGAAATTCTTTCAAAAAGTATAACTGTAACAAATCCAAAGGATTCTAATCTTATCATCGTCCACATCGATCTTTCTGATCCTGAGCAATCATATAAAGTTGCTAAGGCAATTGCTGACGAGTTCCCAAAATATGCCCAGGACTTAAATAAGGTAGACATTTCTTCTCTTGTTTCCTTTATTGAAGCGCAAATACAGGATGCAGAAAAGGACCTTGAGACAAAAGAAAAGGCATATAAGGATTCTCTCTCGACTTTTACATCTGATATCCTAACAAAGTCAAAAGAAGTGCTCCAAGGTAAGGAGTCCCTCTATCTAAGTGAGGCAAGCAAACTTGCAACAGATGAACTCAACCTTGCCCTTGCAAATGTGCTAAAGGCGACAAACGAATACCAGGCATTCCTTGCGCAAGAAGATAATATTACAGTCTTAACCAAAAAGATTGATGTTAAACTTTCAGAATTTTCTCAATACCAGGATACACTTTCGCAATTGCAGATATCCATTGAAACGACACATGCAAAACTCGCCGATTTAACAAAGCAAATTGCAAAAGAATCACAATTTATAACTTTGACGCAGTCTGTTGCAGATTCGCCATTTTTAACACAGCTTGTTTCCGATAATCCAAACTTTAAAGAACTTGTTCATCTTCAAATGGAATCCACTCAACTAAACCCTCTTTATCAACAGTTAAGTAGCCAAATTGCAACACTGCAGGCAACACTTGCAGAAATTACACAGAAACAAACTTCAACTCAAAAGATTAGTGACCAAAATCTTAAGGAAATTTATGCCTTGCAGAAGCAACTTGCAGAAAAAGAGGTCACTCTTGAAAAACTACAGAGAAATCTCGACCTTTCAAAGGATGATTACTCAAAGGCTCTCACACACTATCAAGACCTCAGCACAATGCTCTCTCTTAATACAGGCGGCCTTCTTACAACTGTTCCTTCACTAAAGGCTCGTCAGGAGCAGTTAATTGCATTAAAAAGGGATCTGGATGAGGCACAGGCAAACTATGATATCGCTTTTTCAATCTATAACGATAATTCAAAACTTCAAAATATCGACATCGGTGGGCTTATTTCTCTTGACCCAACCCTTAGAGATGAACAACTTAAATACCTATCAATGAAAAGGGAGCTTGACCTTGCGCAAAACAAGTACGACCTTTTGAAACAGGGCTATAACGAAGCGAAGATTCTTGGAACTATGAATATGCAAAACTTGAAACTTGCTCTCGAGCCAGTTATGCCAGAAAAACCTGTAAAGCCGCAAAAATTACTTATAATTGCAGTTTCTGCCATTGCAGCACTCTTCTTCTCAATTTTACTCGCCTTCTTTCTTGAGTATATGGAAAATACAGAGAATAGTAAAAAGGAGGCAAAAGCATGAAAAAGTTTGCTACTTTGTTTATAGCAATTTTTTTGATCCTTATGTCTTTGCTTAATAATTTTCCAGATGTTGTAAGTGCAACTCCTTATTCAGTTAATGTAAGTGGTCAGGTTTTGTTTGCAAAAGGAAAAGCGAACCTTAAAATAAAGGTAAATACGGGCGACATTGTTCTTATAAATGGCGAATATGTACAGCCTGTGAATGGTGTTGCCTCAAAGGAAGTAAACTTAAAGAACAATTCAACCCTTATCATTGCAAATCCAAATGGAAGAAGTGTAAGGGTAGTTCTTTCTTACCCAGAGATCCCCAGTTTAATTAAGTCATTTTTACCTTCGCTTGATTTTAGTTTTGATACAGGAAAATTAACTTTTACCTATAGTGGTAAAATGTCGAGAAGACCACCAGGTTATCTTAAAGGGAATATGTCTATTAAGGAAGCTAAAAGTAGTGTTACTTTTGATGTCGATTCAAAAGGGAATTTTAGTGCAACTTTAAAAATGGCAGAAGGAAAAAATACCATCCAATCCTATGTAAGATACCTATTACTTGTCAAATACTCTCTTCCGAATTTTACTATTGATATTGGTAAGGCAAAAGTTATAAAACTTGTTGTTAACGACAAGTGGATGTATGTGGATGGAGTAAGAACCGAAGTCGACCCAGGAAGGGCAACAACTCCAATAATTATTGCAGAATGGGGCAGGACTCTCCTTCCAATAAGGTCGGTTATAGAATCCCTTGGTGGCACAATTGCCTGGGACGGGACAGAGAAGAAAGTAACTATAAATATTTCAGGCACAAAGGTTGAACTGTGGATAAGCAAAAACTATGCCTATGTTAATGGCAAAAAGGTGCAGATTGATTCCTCCAATGCAAAAGTTACCCCAATTATCAAAAACGACAGAACAATGCTCCCTATTCGTTTTGTTGCAGAGTCCATTGGTGCATATGTAAACTGGAACCAGACAGAAAAAAGCGTTATAATAGTGTATCCAAAAGAGTGAGGCGATATATGCTTGCAAAGATAGTAAATAAGCGTAAAGGGTAATAACAATGACTTTGCCAAGAGAGAATTGCCCCAAAAGTTTTACTTTGTCTAAATTCTTTAATAAAATTTCTTACTGAAGTGTGGATTCAAAGTATGCTTGGGGGATGATAGCAATAGAAAATTATGAACATCATGAAAAGATTAGTTTCTATAATAATGCCAGCCTATAATGCAGAGAAATATATAGGAAATGCTATTGAATCTGTTTTAGCGCAAACATACCCTTATTTTGAATTTATTATTGTAAACGATGGTTCGAAGGATAAGACGACTGAAACTGTAAAGGTTTTCAAGGATAAAAGAATAAAATTCATAGATTTGCCTGAAAATAGAGGTGTTTCTGAGGCAAGGAATGTGGCTCTTTCTTATGCAAAAGGCGATTGGATTGCTTTTATTGACGCAGATGATGCATGGAAACCAGAAAGACTTGAAGTGTTGCTTGGTATACTTTCCAAATACAATTACGGAGAATATTTCATTGCAGACGATAGTATTGTTTGCTTTGATACGCCTGCCGGATTAAAACCTTTTGGATCGGAGTTTATGCTATCGTATAAAGAACTATATAATTTACTAGACTCTAAAAATTTATCAGTGCTTTCCCCAAAAGATTTTATTAATTTCAGAACACCTTTAATCCAACCGATTATCCCTTCGAAGGCAATAAAAGAAAACAACCTTAAGTTTAACCCATTACTCAACTATGCTGAGGATTTAGAATTCTATTTTCAATTGTTTAAAATAGGGTTAAAACTAATACTGACAAAAGAAGCTATGTATTTTTATAGACTTACTCCAGGTTCGCTTACAGCCCAGAAACCATCAGATTCAACTATAAAAGCCCTTGAGTGTTTAGTGAATCAAGGTGGATTTCCAAGTGAAGAAACAAAATTGTTAAAGAATCTTCTGGAAGAGAGGAGAAAAGAAAATCAATACAAGATGTTTACCTATGCCATAAAAAATAAAGATGTAAAAAATTTCTTAAGGCTTACGATAAAAGATCCTTTTCTTGTGCTTAAATTGCTAATTCGATTGCCAAAATCTATCAAATATCGAATTATTGCATTATTAAATGGAGGACAAATTAAGTGAAAAGAAAAGAATTCTTAATTTCTATTTTTTTGCCATCTCTCGGAGGCGGTGGGGCGGAGAAGGTTGCCTTGAAGCTTGCAGAAGGTTTTGTAAACAGGGGATTTAATGTTGACCTTGTTTTGTTAAAAGCTGAAGGTCCTTACCTTAATTTGATTCCAAAGAAGTGTACTTTGTATGTACTAAATTCAAGGAGAGCTTTATTTTCTTTATTTAAATTAGTTAAGTACCTTAAAAGTAGAAAACCATCTGTATTTATTTCAAACTTGACACATCTGAACATTGTTAGTTTATTGACTAAACTGCTATTTACTAATAAAATTAAATTTGTAATTGTTGAACATTTAAACTTTACAAAATCGTTTAAGTATAAAAGGGGAATGAAGAAATATTTTCTTTATTTTATGATGAAAAGTTTTTATCCTTACGCGGACAAAATAATTGCTGTTTCGCAAGGTGTGGCTATGGACTTTGAGAGTTTATTACCGGGTGTAAAACAAAAAATAAAAGTCATTTACAATCCTATTCCTGTAGATGAAATTATAGAAAAAAGTAAGGAACCATTAAATCATCCGTGGTTTAAAGATTCTCAAATCCCTGTTATTTTATCTGCTGGAAGGCTTAGTTCACAGAAAGACTTTGGGACACTTATGAAAGCTTTCTCATTAATCAGAAAAGAACTTAAATCAAGACTTGTTATCTTAGGCGAAGGAGAGGAAAGGAAAAATCTTGAGAATCTCGCCAAAAGCCTTGGCATATACGAAGATATATTGATGCCAGGTTTTGTTGATAACCCGTACAAATTTATGAGTAAAGCTTCGGTGTTTGTTCTTTCGTCAATATATGAAGGCTTTGCCAATGTGATAGTAGAGGCAATGGCTTGTGGGCTTTCTGTTGTATCAACTGATTGTGAAAGTGGTCCAAGGGAGATTTTGGAAGATGGTAAATACGGGAAGCTGGTACCTGTTGGAGATCCAGAAGCTCTTGCGAAAGCTACGATGGAAACTATTAAAAACCCTTATGATAAAGAGTTTTTAATTTTAAGGGCGCGTGATTTTAGTGTTGAAGCTGCTGTCTCTAAATATTTAGAGATTATTGAATGAATGCCTATGTATATCAATAATATAATAATAACAATTGCTATAATAATTTTGTGTTTACTCTGGATAAGCAAAAAATCCACACTATTTTATTCATTTTTACTTTCTCTAATATTTTTTATCCCTGCTTTTAGCATTGGAAATACAAGAATCTCAGGCTCTTATATTTGGGTTGCTTTGTTATTATTTGTTTTTCTACTCAATACAATTAAAACTCATAAAGTTATGTTTTCTTCAGGTGCTTTATTTTACATTTTCACCTTTGCAATAATTCTTTCAATATCTCTTTTTTCAGCAATTATTGTAAACATACTTAATAGTGAAGGCATTTACTCCTTAGTTGGAAATATTAAAAATGTTACAGGGTTTGCTGCTTTTACTTTAGTTTTTTGCTTACTTAATACTGAAGAGCTTATAAAGGTTTTGTATTATGGAATGCTTATAGCAGGAGTTCTTAACCTTATTGCTGTTTTGTCTCAATTGTTTTTTTCTAACTCATTTATGTTTTTTTATAAATTGTATTGGTTACCTTCTAACACCCCGTTAGAGTCTACTATGCAAATAGGAGGTTTTGTAAGGGCTTTTGGGACCTTTTCATCTTCAGTGCTATTAGGTGCTGTTTCTTTACTTGTTTTTTCAATGGGTTTGGGACTGTTTGTTTGGCGTAAAGATAGAAAGTGGTTGTTAATTGATGTCCTTTGGTTAATTGTTGGTTTATTCAGCCTTTCCAAAACTTTCCTTGCGGGTTTTAGTATCATATTTTTAGTATCGCTTTCTATTTCTCTTGTGCACCGCAGAGATTTTCTTAGAAAAAACCTTACGATTTTAGCCTTTATACTAATTATTTTTGTAGGCGGTTATTTCCTTTTGGAACTTAAAGGTTTCTACGCTTCGTACTATTATGAATTTATAAGACATCCTTTTGCAAGTCTGTTGTCTCGATACAGCGTTGGTTCAACAAACATATTGCTATACGATACGTATAGAACTATTTTAATATATCCATTATTCGGTGTAGGTATGCAAACTAAATTTGGGGAGTTTTTAGGCGACAGCTCCTATGTTGTACTTTTACATAACAGTGGTATTGTTGGTTTCTCAATTGCAATTCTATTTATTCTTTACTTATTTTACTCAGTTTTAAAATCAAGATCAGTCGACAGGCTTTTAGTTTTAATAGCATTGCTTGGGAGTTCTCTTGCTTTGCCTATAATGTTCTTTTCAGTTTACCAAGTGCCATTTCTTGTGTATGTACTCTTCTTAAATCCTCGTCAAGAGAGTGAGAGCTAATGAGCAAGAAGCACCAAATACTTTTAATTGGTGTATATCCTCCACCTTATGGCGGTGTTAGCGTTTATATTGAAAGGCTTGAGAATTTGCTAAACAATACTGATAATTATGTGTGTTATGTTATTGATGTGAGTGGAGTTGAAGATAGAAAGAAGAAAGAAAAAAAGAATATAATCTTGTTAAACGGGAATAAATTTTGCATTTTAATTAGAATGATGCTCATAATAAATAAATTTGAGGGGGATATTGTTCATTTTCACACATCTGCTCTTAAAAATTTTAGACTTGCTGGGATTCCTTTGCTTTTCTCTAACAGAAGAGTAAAAAAGATTATTACAATTCATGGTGGGAGTTTTATAGACAGTTACCTTAAAAGTAATTGGCTCCAAAAGAAAATAACTGTATTTTTACTTAAAAAGTTTGATCGTATAATTACAGTGAACAAAGAGCAGAGTGATTTCATTAAAAACGAACTTAAGGTTAATGTGGATATTTCTACAATTCCTGCTTTTTTGCCACCATTATATGAAGAAGATCCTTTTGTAGCTAACGAAATTAATCATTTTAAGGCTATTTTTGATAGAATCATTCTTACCTCCGGCTCTATGTTAGAATACTATGGCTTCCATATACTTATTAAAGCTGTAGAAGAATTATCCGATGAGGAACATTTGGGAAGAATAGGTTTGATAATTGCTTCATATGGCAAAGCAAATTTTGCTTACAAAAGCAAGATATTGGAAATGATAAGATCAAAAGACAATATTAAGTTGTATAATGACTTAAGTCCTGCTGGTTTTGTGACAATTTTAAAACACTCTGACATATTTGTCAGAGCAACAGATAGAGACGGCGACCCTGTTTCTTTAAGAGAAGCAATTTTTTTAGGTAAGACTGTAGTTGCAAGCGATTGTGTTGATAGACCTAAAGGCGTAATCGTTTTTCGAACAATGGATGCTGATGACCTTAAGAAAAAACTTAAGTTTGCACTCACAAATAACTACATAGTTAAAGATTCCTTGGAAAATGATTACTTCGAAAAATTATTGCGTATATATGATGAAGTTTTGCTTAAATAATGTGGATCCCAATAATGAAAGTGATATTATTAATGCTGTTATATCGCTGCTTATGAATTCTGAGTTAAGAGAGGAAATGGGCAAGTGTTCGAGAGCAAGGATTGTCGAGAATTTTAGTTATGAGGGCAGAAAAGAATTGAAAACATAATTAGTGAATTAATGGTTCTTTATTATGGAGCAAAAAAATGAAGCAACTTGTACAAAATTTTAAAACGGGTAAATTGGAAGTTTTAGACATTCCAGCGCCGAAAGGTTTCGCAGAATACAATTTTGATAGAAGCAAGGCGAGCGTAATATCATCAGGAACAGAGAGAAGCCTTGTAGAACTTGCGCAGAGTTCCTTCTTGGAAAAATAAAGTGTTAGTCCGAGAAGGTTAAAGAAGTTTTGCAGAAGATAAAAAATGACTGTATTTTTGCTGCTCTCGAAGCGGTCGAGGCAAAACTTGATGAACTGCTTCCTCTTGGTTATCCAAATATGGGAGTTGTTATTGATGTTGGTAAAATTCTCAGGAGTTTTTGGTTGGCGATTGAGTAGTATCTAACGGTAGTCATGCAGAAGTAGTAAATGTCTCGAAAAAACCTGGTTGCAAAAATAGACGTTCCAAGAGACCTGTTTTATAACAAAGAGCTATCATTCTAGGTGTCTTGCTCTTATGGACCAGTGCAATATGACAGTTTATATGAAGAAAAAGCGATTAACTATCCTCTTCCATATTTAAGATGGACTGAAAAGAAGAACTTTGAGGCAGTTCTTGATATGATGTCTTCTGACAGAATTAACGTGAAGTCCTTGATTACCCATAGATTTCTTTTTGATAATGTGTTAGAAGCCTATGATATTCTTTTGAAAGGAAATTCTCTTGGTATTGTACTTCAATACAAGCCTTCAGATTTAGCGAAAAGAAACGAAATAATTATTCTAAATGAAAGCTGCTTAAGTATGTTTCTTCACCTGCTGTAGGTTTTATGGATCTTGGTCAGTTTGCAAAGAGAATTTTACTTCCGATATTAAAATCGTCAAATGTAAGACTATAAAAACAATCGCAAGTTCAACTGGGTTACAAGGGGGCCATGCTGGAAAAAATTTGGCTTTGAAAATGTTACTTCTTCATATTCTTCCGTTCTTGAAGATAAACAAATAGACACCATTTTTATCACTACGAGGCATATAGGTTACGCATCTTTAGTAGCTTAAGCCCTCAGAAAAGAAAAAAACGTATTTTAAAAAGCCCTTGGCATTAAATACGAAGAACTAAATGAAGTAATTTCCGCTTATAAAGAGACTAATAGAATTCTTATGGTTGGGTTTAATAGAAGATTTTCACCTTTAACTCAAAGATTAAAGAAAGTGTTAGCTTATAGAAAATCTCCCTTATCTATTATAATAATTGTAAATGCGGGTTCTGTCCCAATGGATAGTTGGGTTCAGGATCCTGGAGTATGAAGAGGCAGGATTTTAGGTGAAGATTGTCATTTTATTGACTTAATGCGGTACATTGTAGTTGTGCCTATAGAAGAGGTATACTATGTTGCTACTGTCAATAAAGAAAAGATTTAAGACGGCAATGTAATCGTTGATGCCAAATTTACTGATGGCTCAATTATGTATTTTTCAAAGGGTAGTAAACAATATCCAAAAGAGAGAATTGAAGTGTTTTCTGAAGGGAAAATTTTTTCGTTAAACAATTTTAGGTCACTTATTGAATACGGTGTTCCAGTAAGGCTAAATTTGTTGAAGCAAGACAAGGGTCACAGTGAGGAAATTATGAATTTTATAGAAGCAGTTAAAGGAAAAATTCCATCTCCAATAAGTTTTGAGGAATCAGTTGAAGTTACTTTAGCCGCCATTGCAGCAACAAAGTCGTTAGATATAAAACTTCTCATAAATATGAAGGAATTTGAATAAACAAATTTGTGCTAATCCCATAATTGGGTGACTCCTCTTATTAAGGTAAAATACTAAAAAATTTTATAAGGAGGAATAACCCGTAGGTTTTATACCATAGAATAGCCTGATTAAAGAGGCTTTAAATGAGCCAGATGTATTACTCCTTTTGGTCAATTGAGAATTGCCTATGCTAAACTATACAGGAGAAAAACTGTAACAAATAGCCACTATTTCTTAAAGGCGTTATGCAAACTCTTTGATTGTAGGATTCAATCAATTCTTACGGATATCGGATTAGAGTTTACTAACATAAGAGGAAGCTCCAGGTTCTCATATCCTTGATGAGTTCTGTCTAAAAAATAGTGGGAAGCAAAACTCACAAAGAAAAGAATGAAAACGAATGAATAGTAAAATATAGAGGTGTTATAGAACTGTGGGAGAAGAGTTCTATAGCAGGCACTTTTATGAGAGTTTGGAGGATATGGAAGAGGGTCTAAGAACATATGTTGGATACCATAACAAGTTTAGACCACATATGGGTTTACACGCACTTACTCCTTATGAAAAGTTGAAAGGTCTACTTGAAGGAGAGACTTCAAAAGATTTTGAAGTCTGCAATAATTTGCCTCCTGGCAAAATCTTGAATTTTAATACAAATGAAAATATAAGAGGTGCAATTAAAGATGAAAGGGTGTGTAGTCACCCAATTTAGGGAACACTACAAAAGTTTTTATACTTTAAGTAGAATCAAACTAAAGGAAAGAAAATGTACTCAAAAAACTTGCAATTTTTTTAAAAAGTACTAAAAACTATTTGAGGGACAAAAAATCTCTCGATTTGTTAAACTATAACTAAAAAGAGGCTTTACTTAATCATGGGGTATTTTGGAAAAAGTGTTTTGTTTAGTGGATTTCAGTGAAACATTACTTGCTCATCCTATGATGAAACTATTATTTGTAGGTGTAAAGAATTCTCTTTCTGAAAACAGTTGTCTACTTATCCAAAAGTTAATTAAGTTTTCGTTGGAATATAATTATTATTTGAGAAAAAGCTTTATGCATCTGAACGGGACTTAATAGTCGGTGGAAAGGATTTAAAAATTGGTGGAATCGGACTTAATAATTTGTGGAAAACAAACATTTTATGTTGGACAAAGCTCTGTGCTTTGCAAGGTTTTCAAAGGTAGTTTGGTGTAAATTTATCAAAAAATATAAAAATTGAAAGGAGGTAAATAAAAATGAAATGGAGTAAGAAAGTATTTGCAACAGTTTCTTTGATTATTTTTTGTTTTAGTTTAGTTAATTTTTCTTTTAACACATTAGGTCAACAAAGTATCATAAAGGGATCTACAAAGATCGGTATTATACAAAACTCCTCGGTTTCTTATAGCAGAGCAAATGCATATAATTATGCTGATTATTATAGTAATAAGTATTGCCATGATGGTACTTATAGAAAAGAAACATCTCCATATTATGGTTACGCAACATGTAGTACATTAATTGATGATTCATTAGCAAATTCTGATTGTGCTCATTTTGTATCTTGTGCTATTGGCAGCCATAATGGATATTGCTCTTATAGTAACTCTTACTATCCTGGGGGTGGCTTGTCTCTTAGTTCTGACTCACCATCGTCAGGCAGCTACGGAGAATGCAATTCGGTGGATTTAGCACAAGATTTGTTGAATAACGGTTTTGCAGTTTCTGTTTCTCCTGTTGAAGAATTAGAACAAAGTGATGTTATAATTTACAATTATGGTGGAGATAATTTTTTTGACAATGCTCTTTCTCACCATTGTGTTTTCTATTGTGGTAATTACAAGGTTCATGCCCATAGCAATCATACATCCCCAGGTAATCCAGTTGATTGGTGGTCTAGCGAATACTTATTAATGCCTAATGGTGGAGCAAATACCGCTATATTCTTTAAGATTGGGTATGAATATGCTGTGGGTTGTTGGGTTAGGATCCCTTATTTCATACCAGGATCTCTATCTCCTGCAAATATTAGAGACACTCCCGGAGGTAACTTACTTGGGACTGCTGATAGAGGTGCTATTGGAAGAGTTGTTGATGGACCTGTGTCAGCTTATTACGGTAATACATTATATCAATGGTATAAAGTAACTTTTGAGAGCGGGTTTAATGGATCTGGGTGGGTAACTTCTAGGGTATTACGTGCAATAGAGGACCCGCATCTGTTAAGTGTAGGCGATAGAGTTCAGGTTAACAGTTCCGTTGGTCTATATGCAAGAACTGGACCTGGTTTGAAAGAGTCTGGAGTAAAAGTACCTAACGGGACCCAAGGTACCGTGATTCAAACTGCTACTTATTCTGATCTAAATTATAGTTATGATGACGGATATACCTGGGTAGAAATTCAGTGGGATGGAGGCTATGGTACCGGTTGGTCTGCACAGTATTACTTGGAAAAAATTTCTTCCTATACAAACCCTTCTGTAACAACAAATTCTGCAACAAATATAACTCAAACTTCTGCAACTCTCAATGCAACAGTTAATCCAAATGGTGATTCAACCTATGCATACTTCCAATGGGGGCTCACAACTTCATATGGTAATACTACTACTGCCGAATATATCGGTTCTGGCACATCAAATGTTTCATATTCAAAGAGTATATCAGGTTTATCCCCTAACACTACATATCATTTTAGAGTGGTTGCTTATGATACTTCCTATGTTAACATTTATGGCTCTGATATGACATTTACAACTCCTCAAGGACCCTGCACTCCTCCATCTGCGACAACAAACTCTGCAACAAATATAACATATAACTCCGCAACTCTCAATGCAACCGTTAATCCAAATGGACTAGCCACAACTGTCTGGTTCCAGTATGGAACTACAACATCCTATGGTTCAGAGACAACTCATGAATCTATAGGAAGTGGCACATCAAATGTTTCATATTCAAAAGGAATATCAGGTCTTTCTCCTAACACAACTTACCATTTCAGGGTTGTAGCATCAAGCTCTTGCAATACAACATATGGCTCTGATATGACATTTACAACTCCTCAAGGACCCTGCACTCCTCCATCTGCGACAACAAACTCTGCAACAAATATAACATATAACTCCGCAACTCTCAATGCAACCGTTAATCCAAATGGACTAGCCACAACTGTCTGGTTCCAGTATGGAACTACAACATCCTATGGTTCAGAGACAACTCATGAATCTATAGGAAGTGGCACATCAAATGTTTCATATTCAAAAGGAATATCAGGTCTTTCTCCTAACACAACTTACCATTTCAGGGTTGTAGCATCAAGCTCTTGCAATACAACATATGGCTCTGATATGACATTTACAACTCCTCAAGGACCCTGCACTCCTCCATCTGCGACAACAAACTCTGCAACATTTTTAGGTAATACGTCCAATGGACTGGGAGTAGTTTTACATGGAGAAATTATTCCTAATGGTCAGTCAATTACAGGATGGTTCCAATATGGCACAACAACTTCTTACGGACTTGAAACAAGCCACGACAATTTAGGCACTGGATCATCCATAGGAATTGGTGTAGCAGTATATGGTTTATCAACTGGTATAACATACCACTTTAGAATTGTTGCGCAAAGCCAGTGCGGAACAGCATACGGAAACGATATGACTTTTATTTTGTCAAATAATTGGGAGTCGCCTACTCTTTCATCCGGTTCTGTCTCTCCCTCTTCTGGTGATACTTCCACAATCTTTACTTATTTAGTAAACTATTATGATCCACAAGGTTTTGCTCCAGCTATAAGTGATGTTTATATTGATGGTACGCCTTATCCAATGGTTTTGCATTCAGGCATCGGGTCGAATGGAACTTATATGTTTCAATCAACTCTTCCTGGCGGTTCTCATAATTACTACTTTCAGTTCAGTGATGGTTTGGTCAATACAAGACTTCCTACGTCTGGTACATATTCCGGACCAAACATTTTTGTGCCTCCTACCGTCCACCTCACCTACCCTAATGGTGGTGAAACATTAACACCAGGTTCTACAATCAATGTCACCTGGACAATCTCAGGAGACCTCACAAAGATTGACCATATCTCAGTCGACTACTCTACAGATGGTGGAACAACCTGGACATATGCCTTCTCAGTCTCCTCAGGCTTCTCAGCCTCTATGTCAAAATCATGGACTGTCCCCAATGTCTCCTCAACAAACTGCAAACTTAGAGTTGCAATCAAACGTACTGATGGCACCTGGTCAACTGATTTATCAGACGGTGTATTCACAATAGCACAATCTGCTCCTACCGTCCACCTCACCTACCCTAATGGTGGTGAAACATTAACACCAGGTTCTGCAATCAATGTCACCTGGACAATCTCAGGAGACCTCACAAAGATTGACCATATCTCAGTCGACTACTCTACAGATGGTGGAACAACCTGGACATATGCCTTCTCAGTCTCCTCAGGCTTCTC